>Ga0233437_1000031_pt1 | contig 372220 bp, 334 predicted proteins | sample SI_122_August201_FD_182714 | JGI IMG/M metagenome (GOLD analysis project Ga0233437, IMG submission 182714) | Seawater microbial communities from Saanich Inlet, British Columbia, Canada - SI_122_August2016_200_MG | ecosystem: Environmental > Aquatic > Marine > Inlet | place: Canada: British... | reverse complement strand
TGCCTATCTGGTTGAATACAATACTTTCAGGCCTCATCAGGCACTGGATTATAGGAGGCCTATTGAGATATATTTAGAGCATCTTTGTCCTGCCAGTGGAGTGCACACGATGTATGTAACTCATACACTTTTCAACCAATTACTTGCTTATTTTTTCTTCCTGAGTAGAATGCATGGCGGGCACCAAAAATTACTTGCCCGGAGTTCCCCCAGATGAACTTCCCTATTTCTACTATGGTTAAATCTAAAAAGAAAAATTATCGTTTTATAATTGTTACAGGAGGAGTGTGCAGCTCTCTTGGGAAAGGAATAGCAATTGCATCTATAGGAGCAATAATGAAATCGTGTGGATTCAAAGTATTTGTACAGAAGCTAGATCCTTATCTAAATGTAGACCCAGGAACCATGAGTCCATTCCAACATGGAGAAGTTTATGTAACAGATGATGGAGCAGAAACAGATCTAGATCTCGGACACTACGAAAGATTCATAGACGAACCTATGAGTAAACTAAGCACAGTTACAACAGGTCAGATATATCAATCGGTTCTAGGAAAAGAAAGAAAAGGATCATATCTGGGAAAAACTATTCAAGTAGTTCCTCACATTACAGATGAAATAAAAAAGAGAATGAAGGAAGCGGCAGAAAAATCTGAATGCGATGTAATGATGCTAGAAATTGGTGGAACAGTAGGAGATATAGAAGGTGAGCCATTTCTGGAAGCAGTTAGACAGCTCAAATCCGATCTAGGCGAAGATAGAATATTCCATGTTCACCTCACGCTTCTCCCATATCTAGAAGGAAGTAAAGAACTAAAAACCAAACCAACACAATTATCTATAAGAGAGCTAAGGAGAATAGGTCTTCATCCAGATATGATCCTGGCCCGTGCAGATTACAATATTCCAAAAGATTTACTCGCAAAAATAAGCCACTTCTGTGGTGTAAATGAAAATGCAGTTATTCCAGCACAAACAATGAAATCTATATATGACGTTCCTCTGGAATTTAATAAATATAATGTTGGAGCAATAATTGCAGACAAATTAAAGCTTGGAAAAGTAAGTCCAAATATGAAAAACTGGAAAGATGGCAAAAAACGTCACAGTTTAGTAAAAAAAGAAATTCCTATAGCCATCGTTGGTAAATACACATTTCTAGATGATGCCTACCTAAGTGTTATAGAAGCCATAAAATCAGCTGCAGTATTTCACAAGCGTAAAGCAAAAATCGTATGGATAGATTCAGAAAAACTAGAATCAAAAGATAAGAAAACTTGGGACAATCTAAAGAAATGCAAAGGAATGATAATACCTGGAGGGTTTGGGCTACGTGGAATAGAAGGAAAGATAGCCGCCGCAAAATATGCGAGAGAAAAGAAGGTTCCATACCTTGGGCTATGCCTAGGGTCACAGATACTTGCTATAGAATTTGCAAGATACGTACTGAAAGATAATAAACTTACAAGTGAAGAATTCGATGAAGACGAAAAGATAAAACCAGAGAAATATGTCGTGCACTTCTTGCCAGGACAACACAAAGGTAGAGCAAAAGGTGGAACGCTTAGATTAGGCGCTTGGCCATGTGTACTTAAATCTGGAACCAAAGCTAGAAATGCATACAAGAAAAAGGAAATCTCTGAACGTCACAGGCATAGATACGAATTCAATAACGACTATAAAAAATTATTAGAAAATGAAGGTCTTATAGTTTCTGGAAGTTCACCAGACGGAAGCCTTATGGAAATAGTAGAGATAAAAGATCATCCATTTATGCTTGGCTCACAATTCCATCCAGAATTTAAAAGCAGACCTCATAGACCACATCCGTTGTTTGAGGCATTTGTTGGTGCATCGGTGTAGTGCTTCGACACACTCTTCGACATGTAGGGACTGAAGGTCTCTCGTCGTGCTTCGCACTCCTCCTTCCTCTTACAGTCCCTACCTGCTCAGAGTGGCTCAGCATGACATTTAATCCGTACAACAATAAATATGTCATGCTGAGCCGTACTGAGCGATCTGAACTTGAAGCAGAGCGACAAAGTCGCGATGCTTAAGTTCTGAGAGACGAAGTACGTGTCGAAGCATTACTCAGTAGGATCAGCGCCAAAGTAAATCTCTTTCAACTTAACATCGTGCTGAACTGACTGAGGATCCCCTTCTAGAACAATAGATCCAACATCTAGAACAAATACTCGATCACAAATTTGTGCAATAAACGGAAGGTCATGTTCGATGATCATTACCGTCTTTCCTTCTGCTTTTAATTCTTTTATAAGAGATGAAACATCGTTAGTCATTTTTGGAGAAACTCCTGCGGTAGGCTCATCTAGTAAAAACAACTCTTTGCCACTTGCAAGTGTTCTACCTATTTCTAGCAATCTCATCTGACCACCAGAAAGTGAACTTGCCTTCTCTTTTGCACGATTAGCTAGACCTATAAATTCCAGAGTCTCTTTTGTTTTCTCCTTTAGATTATTTATTTCACTTCTTTTTTCTTTTGGAAGTGATTCGAGTGCTACCAAAACATTTTCTTCTAATGTCATTTCCCGAAAAATTCCAAAATTCTGGAAAACTCTACCTATTCCCATTTGTGCACGCCTAGGAGCAGAAACTTGAGAGATATTTTTATCATCAAAGTTTATTTCTCCTTCTGTATGCTTTAGAAAACCAGACAAAACATTAAATAAAGTTGTTTTTCCTGATCCATTAGGACCAATTAATCCTACTATTTCTCCTTTTTCTATAGAGAAAGATATTTCTTTTAGAATCTGTTGTCCGTTGATTGCAAGTGATAGGGAATCTGTTGATAGAACGGGCATATCGGGATTATACCATCTTACATAACACGCTTTTTCTGCTAAAATCCCAAACACTACGTTTTTGTAAATTTAACTAAAATTATTATGAAAAAATTAGCAACTATAGCCTTATTTACACTGATTTTCTCAGCTTGCACAGGAGCACCAGAAGGAGAAAAAGAATCTACTGAGCCAATAAAAATAGGACTTATAGGTCCTCTTACAGGGGACGCAGCATCTTACGGGAGCGATGTAATAAATGGAGCAAAGATCGCTGTAGAAGAAATAAATTCAGCAGGAGGAATAAATGGAAGACAAATTTCTCTGATTGCAGAGGATGCAAGATGCACAGGAGGAGATGCAGTATCTGCTGCTCAGAAACTTATAAATATAGACAAGGTAGATGTGATAGCTGGAGGACAATGTAGCGGAGAGACTCTCGCAGCAGCACCTATAGCAGAGGCAGCTCAAATAGTTATGATGTCAGCAGTATCTAGCAGTCCAGACATCACAAATGCTGGAGATTTCGTGTTTAGAGTATATCCAAGTGATGCACTTAAGGGTGCTGCTCTTAGCAATTACTTCGATAGCAAAGGTTATACAAAAATTGCGATGATTTCCGAGAACACAGATTTCTGCATAGGAATACAAAAAGTAGTAACAGAATCTGCAGCTAAATCTGGTGGCGAAGTTGTGTTCGATGAACTTGTAGAACCGGGAACAAAAGATTACAGATCTTTGATTACTAGACTAAAAGATATGGATTTCGATGTATTCCTAGTAAACAGTCAGTCAGACGCTACTGGAGGAGCTATGGTTCAACAAATAAGAGAAATGGGAATAGAAAAAGAAATAGTAGGAACTGATACCCTTGATTCAATCAGCCTAGGACAGATTATGAGTGAAGCTATGGAAGGAGCAAAAGTTCTTTCTGTTCCATCACTCAGTGCATCTGATCCAAAAGGTGGACCATTTGTACAAAAATTCACAGAGAAATACGGGAATGCTCAATCTACTATGTTCTTCGCAGCACTTTCATATGAATCTATTAGATTACTCGCAGGTGTAATGGCAGATGTAGGAACAGATGGTCCTGCAATACGCGATGCTCTATATAATCATTCAGGACATGACAGCATAGTAGGAACTATGACTTTTGATGAATTTGGTGATGTAAAAGGAATTCCATACGCACTCAAAGAATTTCAAGATGGAGAACTAGTAGAAGTAGAGAGAATTCCATTGAACTAAACTGTGTCATCCTGAGGAGTCCGCCGCGGCGGACGTCTCGAAGGATGAACTATGCAACATGCTTCGAGACGTCGCTACGCTCCTCCTCAGCATGACACAGAATGAATAGTGCCTCACCATGACGTGCGACAAATGCTAGAATGTCCACCATATGCAATTACTAGCGAATGCCCTAATCGCAGGATCTCTAGCTGCCCTAATCGCAGGCGGACTCTCGCTCGTATACGGAACGCTTGGAGTGTTTAATATGGCACTTGGACAGATGGTGCTTTTTGGCGGATATGTCACGTGGTTTTTGCATATACAAATGGAAATTCCTCTTCTTGTAAGCATATTTGGAGGAGCTATATTTGGAGCATTACTTTCCTGGTTTACTTTTGAAGTTTTCATAAATCCTTTTTATAAGAGACATAGATTTTTACCACTCGTTACAACTATCGCTCTTAGTATGATTCTGGATGGACTAATCTTAATAATCTTCAAAAGTAGTCCAAAAATGATATTGAAAGGACTTAAAAACACAGTGGAAATTTTTGGAGCTACTATAAGCATCGAACAAATAGCACTTATTGCATTCACAGTACTTATACTTTGCTCGTTTGCTTACGTACTTCACTCAACTTCTATAGGAAGAAAAATACGAGCAGTCGTACAGCATCCACAAGCTGCAATGAGTTTGGGGATAAGAAGTCCACAGCTACATAGATTGATTTTTATATTCAGCGGAGTACTTGCAAGTTTTGGAGGAATATTTATAGGAATAGATCAAAGCTTATCCCCTGTTCTTGGCTTTCCTATAACCATAAAAGCATATGCTGCAATTATCGCAGGAGGCAGAGGTCATTTCTGGGGAGCAATAATATGTGCATACCTGATAGCCCTCATAGAACAACTAGTAGTTGGAATTCCATTACTGCCTGGAGGCAATTATATTCCTGCAGGTTACCAACACTCTGTTGCACTATTTTTCATAATAGTATTTCTAATATTTAAACCTACTGGACTTTTCTGTTCACGACTTCGCACTGCATAAAATTATGCCATTCTTTATTCACATATTATTTGTAATCTCAAACTGGATACCCTCCATGTTGAGTCACAATGTAATCTTTGGAAAAGGAAAAATCTTCCACTTCGGACCAATGGGGGTGGCGATCATATCTTCATATGGAATCGTAATAACTCTCAAATCAACTGGCAGCTTCGCTCTCGCATTCTTAGTAGGACTGGTTTGTGCCTTACTAATTTCTGCAGTATTTGCATGGTTATCTGTAAAACTAGAACCAGATGCTCTGGGAGTAATAACTCTAGCAATGCATATAGCAATTTTGAATATTGCAATAAACTGGACCTCTCTAACTAGAGGAGCGCTAGGCATTCCAGGAGTACCTAGACTATCTTTTTTCTCAAGTAATACAACGCTATCTATAACCATGGCAGTGGTAGCAGTGTTATGGATTATATTTATGCTCTATCTGGATAGAAGCTCATTTGGCAGACAAATATCGGCTTTAGCCGAACATGAGTGGTACGCGAAATCTATAGGCATAAGCAAAATAAAAACAAACTTCATCGCGTTCTTTATATATGCACTAGGAATTACAATAGTCACATTCTTTTCTATGCAATACCTGACGATACTGCATCCAAATGATTTCATGTTCCCTGCATTTATTTTTTACATTACGTGCGAACTTGCAGGTAAGCCGGGAAGCGTACTTGGAGTATCTCTCGCAATAGCCCTTTTGGTTATCCTAAAAGAAGGCCTCAGATTCATGCCTGTACCCACAGGTCTTACAGGACCCTTGGAGCTTATAATCTTTGGAGTGATATTGTTTGTGGCGGTGTGGTGGAGGAGGGATAGCGTTTTTCCGAATACGAGGAGTGTTTAAATTGCCAAAAACACCCAATTTCGCTATAATATAAGCAATATCTAACACAAACATAAAATGATTCATCCAAAAAGAGACAACCACAGCTGGACGATTTTTGCACTTCTATTCTGTGGAGTTGCGCTGTTCCTTGTAGGTATTGTGATTGGACAGCCAGAAGTAGTAGGAACTTTAAATCAATATGGAATGCACGGTGTTGCACCAGAAGTACCCAGACATATTCCACAGTGGTTATTTATACTTGCATGTGGATTTATCTCTGGAGGAGCATTTATGGATGTTAGACGCAGATTAGAACAAGTAGTTAGTGATTAGCCTTATGTGTCATGCTGAGGAGGCCTAGCTGTTTATTCTTCGAGATGCTCTACGCTACGCTCCGAGCTCCTCAGAATGACACAGCTAGGCCATCTCGAAGCATGGGTACTAGAGCTCGTGCTTTCTCCCTAGTTCATCCCTATGGTAAGCACCAAACTCTGTAAGTTGTCTGCAGATGTCGTTTGAGACTACAGGGCCATCTTTGCATACACGGATTCCTAGTGGATCCATACAGCAGTTTCCACATAAGCCATATCCACACTTCATGTAACGCTCAAGACTTAAGTAACATGTGATTTCTTCCTCTGCACATATATCGGAAATTCTTTTTAGCATCATCTCTGGACCACAGGCAAACACGCTTGCATCTTTATCTAGAATTTTTTCTAGAACCTCAGTGCTATACCCCTTATGTCCTTCCGATCCATCATCAGTAGCAACGTGCAAAGTAGTATTTTCAAGTTTTTTGATCTCATCTGTATAAAGCAACAAGTCTTTACTTCTAGCACCCACTACGAAGTCCACAGTGCATCCATCTTTTACCGCTTCATTTGCAGTGAAATACATAGGTGCAGCTCCATATCCTCCAGCTACCAAAATCAAATGTTGTCCTTTCTCCCATGAATAATTAGTCCCAAATGGTCCACGAAGGCCTACCAGATCCCCTACTTTGCATTTTGCGAGTTCAGTTGTCATATCACCTACTCGAAAGAAAGTAATACTTAAGTTCTTTCCATCATCCATAGATACACTCATAGGAACTTCGTCTACTCCGGGGAGCCACACCATTACAAACTGTCCTGGACGAGCACCAAGTGAAATATCGAAAGTAAAAGTTTGCACTTGGTCTGTTTCTTTTTTTATAGAAACTATTTTATAAGTTTTTGGAACGTTATTTTTTTTACAACCACAAGACATTTTTTATTTGTGAATAGATCCAATAATTTCAGATAAATCTTTTACTCCGTTTTCGTCACACCACTCACTCATTTCATCACATATTTTTTTGAATACTTCTTCTCCTCTTTCCCATATAGCAGTTCCTACTCCTACAAGTGAAGCTCCAGCCATCATAATCTCTAGTGCATCTTCTCCTGTATATATTCCTCCTGTTCCTATAATCGGAACATCTGGTCCTACAGCTTTGTAGCAATCTGCAACACATCTTATAGCTACTGGTTTTATAGCTCTTCCAGATACTCCTCCTACACGGTTACTAAGTATTGGCTTTCTGGATTTTAAATCTATTGCCATTCCAGGACCGACTGTGTTTATAGCAGTTATTCCATCTGCACCTGCACCTACTACTGATTTTGCAATCTCTCCGATGTTGTTTACATTTGGTGAAAGCTTTACGAATACTGGAATGTCTCCAGTATGTTTTTTTACTTCCTCTGTAACTCCTGCAGCATCTGTAACAGAACATGCAAAAGGTTTTCCGAGTTCATCTTCTACATTTGGACAGCTTATATTCACTTCTATTGCATCAGGCTTAAGCTCTGCGACAACTTGTGCAATCTCTCCGAATCCTTCTTTTGAATCTGAAACTATATTTGCAAGAAGTGGCGCTGGACGATCTGCCATGTAGCTTGCAACCTCTGTTTTGGCTTTCTCTGGTCCTGCATCTGGTATTCCTACGGCATTTATACTCCAATGCTCGTTACTTATGATCGTTGGATTTGGATGACCACAGTGCTCTTTGTTCCACAAAGACTTAGTGGTAATCGCTCCAGCTCCATTTTTAGCCACACACTTCCATCCAGAAGCAGTTACTCCCCATATTCCAGATGCGAGGACTGTAGGGTTTGTAAATTCTATTCCTAGTATGTTTTGCGAGAGGTTCATCATCTGCAGTATATCAGATTCCCAACTTCTCCTTCATAGTCAGAAAACAGAACACACCAAGAAATACAAAAGTCGCAAGCATAGCCAGATTTCTAAACAAACTTGGCCTTACTAGTTTTTTGAGCAGATTATTATTCAAGAATAATATAAGTCCCGAATATACGAACATTGTGAATGCATTGATAATGGCTCCCAGAATAATAAGTTTAAGTGGCTGATCGAATCCTACGGTAAATACCGTTATCCCAAATGCGATTTGAATCCAAAGTATCGTGTAATAAACCTTGGATACATTGAAAGACTTCTTATTGAACATAAGTAAAACATTCTCTGTAATTATTCTGCTAGTGGAATCCAGAACCGTAAGCTGAGTAGCTGAAAGCATTATTCCTGTGACTATCATGAATAGTATTCCTATCGAATACGCCGTTCCCCTTCCTATCGCAGTTGCTTCATTTATAACAAACTGAATCCCCTCTGCATTTCCTTCTGCTCCATACGAGGTTGTGTATGCAAGAAGTGCCAAAGTAAACATTGTAATAATTCCAAGTACCCAGAAGATCAAAAAATGTTCCAGATTTACAATCTTCCACCATTTACGAAATCTAGACATGTTCTTTTTGTTTGTTTCAAAAGTATTACCAGTAAGAGAATATTTTTTCTTTTTCTTAGATGTAAATAAAGATGTGATCTTATCTGCATAAGCCCCCATTCCATATCCCTTGTCACGAACATAACAAGACTGAGTAAGGTTCAAGTTTCCTCCAGCTCCAGCATATGCGATAGCCCCCAGGAAAGTTCCCATAGCAATTCCTACAGGAAGAAATGTGAAGCCATCTCCTATTCCAACTATTCCATTTGCAAGCGCTGTGTAATCTGATTTCTTCGCAAGATACAGAGTAAGTATCACTACAAAAGGAACACCAACTCCTATAAGAACTTTTTGTAAGCTCTCTACAGTCTTGTACAAAACTTTTCCAAAAGAAAGAATCAAACCTATAAGTACAAACACGAAAACACCTACAATTCTTGGCTCTCCTATATTAAATGCTTCAGATAGAAGCGTCGCTCCAGCAAGCCCTATTCCCGGCCATCCAAATCCTAGGAATGTAGAAAGTATAAACCAAATAGGAAGCCACTTGAGCATCCTGGCAAATCCTACAAATACACTTTCTCCGTTTATAAGTGCATATCTCTCTACCTCCATGTTTATAAAAAACTGCATAGTGATTCCTATAACAATTCCCCACACCATTCCAAGTCCATAATTACTTGCAAGGTAAGGCCACATAATAATTTCTCCACTTCCAAGACCTAGACCTAGAATTATAAAACTAGGACCAATTATTTTTTTAAGCTTTGGAGCTTTAGGTAATTCTTTTGTTCCAAGAGGTAGCTTTTTTGTAGACATACCATATATTTTAGCATTCAAAATGAATCATGACACTCAATAGAAGGATGGAAAGGATTAAAAAGAGTGAAAGGATTGAAAGGAGGAACTCATATCTGATGATAATGACATTTCCTTTTACTCCTTTAAATCATTTAAATCGTTTCCATCCTTACACATTACCACTCGTAAACAAATACCCTAGGACCCTTCTGCTTCGGCGGCTTAAGAAAATTCCAAGAAGAAAGAGCACAGCGCTCAACTAATACATGTTCTTTTCCAGGAATAGCAAAACCATGTGAAATTACTTTCGTCCCCTTTTTAAGTTCTTTATCAAATTTCTTTTTAAGAGTACTCATAACCTCAGGCACTAGATAAATAAGCATGATGTCTGCATCCGATACATTTGCTTTGCAAAAATCCCCAAGTCTTACATCTACCTTTTGCCTAGAAAGAAGAACTCTAAGCTCTGCAAGTAACCAAACTCCTATAGGGAGCTCGTATCCTATGGCTTTTATCCTTGGATATTTCTTTTTGGCGGCTATCAGCATTCTCGCATCTCCACATCCGAGGTCATACACAGTTTCATCTCCTCTAAATCCTGCAAGCTTAATCATATGATCTACCACTTTGTTTGGAGTAGGAACAAATGGCACCCATACCCAGAGGCTCATTATAAAAGTCAGCAAGATTAATATCGTGAGGATCAACATGCCAAACATGAAAATATCGTAGAAAAGCATCATTCTAATTCTAGATTATAAATTTTAAAAATAAAACCCTGTGTCATCCTGAGGAGGTTTTGCTGTTTATCCTTCGAGATGCCCTACGCTTCGCTTCGGGCTCCTCAGGATGACACAGCAAAACCATCTCGAAGGATACATTTGAACAGTGCTAAACTACCTCCATGAATTCGTGGTTTATCCGGCATCCGCTAAAAACACGAACATTCACAAAGGTGTCTCGTGAAATAAACACTCACATTCAAAACGAATTATTCGATAAATCAGAGATTGCTGTTCATCATGAAGATTTCTGCACTTTAAATCACAGATTCTATAAATCCGAAAATCAAAACAAGATAAAAAGGTTTAGGGAGCTCGGAGAAACTGGTGGATTTGTATGTGCCGAGTATCAAGCAATAAATAAAATGCTTATAGGAAAGATAAAGCCAGAAACAGAATTTACGTGTTCAGAAGATTTCTTCTTTCTGAAAAAACTTAAAATTTCTGCAGCAAAAGAGGTTTCACCAAGCATGAGAATAAGGCTACTTGCCGGAGCGCCTAGAAAGAATGGACTTTCTAAATGGCACATAATCGGAGACAGACTTGATTATCTGATAAGAAAAAGAACAAATGAAAAGTGGAGTTGGCTACTACCATTCGAGAAACAAACAGTATGCCAAGAATATCTTCGCAAACATTTCAAACTTCTGTATCTACTACTTCCATTTGGAGGAAATTTGGAAGGAGTAGATATATATGGAATCACAGAAAAATCACAAAAGATTTATGCTGTGCTTTCTACTAAAAAGAAGAAAAATAAGCTCTCAGAAGAACTTTCTAAGCTATCTGTATTTGATGGTGTGAAAGTATTTTTCTGCAGCAGAGATGCAGATGTGAGCGATTTGAAAAGAAAATTTAGTGATATAGAGTTCGTATGGGAGGAAACAGTCTGGGAATGGCTAGGAGCGGCAAGAAACAGGGGGTACAAGAATCAGCTTTTTGCAGGCCTATAAAGACAAAAGTTAACTTGACGCGACCATAAAAAGAGCGTTGAATGTTCCTAACAGAATCCTTTCCTACGAAATCTCAATATGGGAAGCAGTAAAAAAGGAAACTGTAAATAATATTTTTTTCCTTTATATTTCCCATGGCGGATCAAGACATAGTATGCAGCGACTGCGGCTCTACCTTTGTATTTACAGAAGGTGAACAGGAGTTTTATGCATCAAAAGATCTAAGTGCTCCACAACGCTGCAAAGAATGCCGCGCTGCACGCAAATCTCAAAAAAGAGGTGAACGTGAAATGCACCCTGCTGTTTGTGCGAAGTGTGGACAGGACTGCGAAGTCCCATTCAAACCTCGCCCAGTAGAAGAAGGTGGAAAGCCAGTACTCTGCAAAGAGTGCTTTATGGCTAACAAATAGATCGCAATTTCCAATACCCCAACTGTCCTATAAAGATGCTTGGGGTTTTTGGTATGTGCTAATTTTATAAAACCTAGATTTGATTTTGGAAGTTTATAGTGAAGTGTCACCAAATACTATTCTCACCATCTCATCTCTCCAATCATTCAAAGCTGTAAGCACAGCCCTTTCTACAGTCTCCTCTTTAGGGGAATTCCTACCAATTTCAATTTTCAAACCATTAGAATCGAAAGCGGCATCTTGTAGACCTATGTCTCCTCTACTTTTTCTAGCGCCTAAAGATCCTCCTCCAACAATCAGATCTACAAGACGTGGATCTTTTAATGGAATCTGCCAAGAATAATCTTCCCGATATCCCAATCTCTCTATTAAATCTTCCATCAGTTCTGTGTGATTGAAAGACCCAAGTGGATCGCCAACATTTATTAAACCAACATCACATTGTATTTTTGAATCTTTGCTAAGGGCAGCAACAAATTTAAATTTCATACTTCTCAAAAACATGCCCATACATTCTAAATATTGTTCAGTTTCTTCTAATATGTTTATCTCAACTTCCGGCAAATCTGGCATAGTAGGCCTACTTTAGATTCATCTAGAAATTCTGCAAATAGAAAAAGGCTAGAACTCCAAGTAATAGAGTGCCAGTACAGATCAAAATAAGCTTCTGCTGTAATTCTTTTTCCTTGTCTGTCATAGGCCTGAGCTTGCTTGCGTGCTTTTTCTCTAGCCTAGCACCTATCGCAGCACCTATCGCAATTCCTATAGCAAAGCCAAGTCCTGTATTACCCATCGCTACACCTATAGGTATTCCAATAGGAAAACCCATCGCAATTCCAAGTCCCATATAATGACCTTTTGGATGCTTACCCGTTCTTTTGAATTCTTGTCTCTTTAATCTAAGCGCTGGTATAGAAATTACTGCAAGAAGTACTATTATTACTAATATTATCGAAGGAAGGGTTGTTGGAGGCATGTACTCATTCTAACTAATTTATCTCAAATTCATAGGCTATATTCCAATACGAAAATTGATGAATTGTTTTTTCTAGAAAAGCATAATGATGTTAGAATGCTCCAGAAATAAGCTAGGCCCCATCGTCTAGTGGTTAGGACACCAGGTTTTCATCCTGGCAACGGGAGTTCGATTCTCCCTGGGGCTACCAATCACCTCTTAAACCACCCACCGTGAGCTTTCCCTTTCATGCTACCCATTTTTTCTTTCATAGATTCCATCATCGCCTTCATCTGTTCATCGCTCACATCAAACCCCTGCTCCAGAAGAACTTCCTGCATTATGGAAGTTTTGTCAGCTTTATCGCATGAGAATCCTTTGTGAAACCCTTTCTTGAATCTCGCTCCACCAGAAAATATAATCGAACCAACTAAACCGATAACTAGGAACCAAATCCAAAGCTTCTTGAATTTATCTTTTGAGAGATTCTTGATTGCCCATACCGCAAAAAAGATAACTCCGAGTAAAAGCAGTAAATGAAATATGCAACCTAAATGCATAAGCAAAGTAAATTTTGAACCAAGGAAAGAAGCATTATGCATAGGAATATTTGAGAAAGAATATTAAATAATTATTACCAATGAAATATACCTTAAATAATATATGTCTCTAAGTGATTTAACTCACAAAAACATAATTTTGTCGTCTTGATTATAAGTACAATCAGCACTAGTTTAATGCAGTACTTTCCCCATAATGCTATGAAAAATTCATACAAGATTGTCTCGCTAAGCACTGTCATCACTTGCAGTGTTGTATTTGCTGGAATTGCTTTTGCAAAACCAAACACAGAAAAGGTCCCAGCAACAAATACAAAATCAGGCGTAGTACTAACTATACCTGCACATGCAATTGAAATGGCTCCAAACGTGTTCTCTCTCGGCACAGCGGAAGTAGATGGAAAAACTGTAGAAGGAATTATGTTTGTACACAGAAAAGAAAACGCTAAGCCAGATAATCCAGGAGGCGGAAAAGGTGGTGGCAAAGGAAACAAAGACAATGGAAGCTCCTGTTATGCACATCTTGCGAAAGGTGCTAAATGGAAAGTGGTAGAACCATGGGTTTTGAACCCATCAAACATGCATGGTCTGTCTGAATCATTCTTACTTAGTAACACTGCAAATAATTTTCAAAAATGGGAAGATGAAGCGAGCGTAGAAATAATAGGAAATGGCTCGATCACATATGCCACTCTAGTAGCAGACGAGGTAAGTCCAGATAATTTAAATGAAATTTACTTCGGTAACATATCTGATCCTGGAGTTATCGGAGTTACTATCACGTGGGGAATATTCGGTGGACCTCCAAGAAATCGAGAGCTTGTAGAAATGGACCAGATTTATGATCAGGTTGATTTTTCCTGGAACAATGATGGGTCTGCAGGAGATATGGATTATGAAAATATTTCTACACATGAAATAGGTCACGGCCTTGGTATGGGACATCCAACTGATGACTGCACAGAAGAAACTATGTTTAGATTCGCTTCCGAAGGAGAAACAAATAAACGCGATCTAAATGCAGGAGATATATCTGGTATTGCAAATCTATACTAGACTATCGACACTGGAGTGTTCTTCTCTCGAGCTCATAGCAGGTTTATACTGAAATAAATGCCTCATTACTTCTACCTAGCCCGCTGCTGCGACGATTCTCTATACAGTGGCTCTTGCTTAGACCTTCAAGCAAGAGAAGATAAACATAATTCTGGAAAAGGTGCTAAATACACACGTTCGAGACTACCAATAAAAATTGTATATTCTGAAGAATTTGAAATTTTAACTGAAGCTAGGAAACGAGAAGCAGAGGTAAAGAAGTGGAATAAAATTAAGAAAGAAAATTTGGCAAATAGTCGAATTTAAACCAAAAAAGATAAATTTTAAAAACCCGTGAGGCAGATACGAATGATCTGCCTCACATAGATTCTTGGAAGGTTGGTCCTAGTCTTCTAGTTAAAAACGACCTGGAAGCTGAACGTCCGCTTGGGCTTAGCTTCTTTTGGAGGGATTACCCTCACTTGAGCCTTTTTGTCGCTCGGTTCGTTTGCTTTGGCTAGCGTAGTCGCTAGCCCTTCTGCCTGTTTGCCATTACATTCACCATCATAGAGGATGGAAACATATGCATCAGGCTTTCCTTCTTCGGAAGACTCGGCATAGACAACATCCGCCACGTTGCGGACTCCAGGGTCTTCCTTGAACTTGACGTTGACGATTGCGAGCAACGACTTGATTGCCAGTTTTTCGTCGAGCTGGCCATACACAACGTGTACAGACCTGTGTCCGTACTTTTCACATTCTTTTTGGTCTAACCGGGCGTACTGCCCGGTCTCAATCATTTCAAACACGAGTTTTTTGGCCTTTTCTTCCAAGACCGTGAACTCTTTCCGGTAATCATCGAGATTCTTAACATTGATGATCTCAGAATCGAACTTGACCTGATAGATCATCTGCCCATCAACCAAAGCAATGTGACGGGCGCCAATGATTTTTTGTGCATGTGCCACTTGAGCGGCAACACACACCAGAAAAACGATTGCGAGAACTTGTTTTAAATAGCGCATGGTTCTGATTTTCCTAAAACGCAAATTTTTGAATTTGGACCGCTCCTTCCAAAGAGCACCCAGAGAACAACTCTAGGGGAGGCACATTCTAAAATGTTAAGTAAAATAGTCAAGCATTTGTGCTTCAAAATATACATAATTCGGAAACCCAATTGACCAATTCCAAAAAGACAAATACTATTAACACAGATGCAATATCTCTTACATAATTCGGCTGTGACAAATAAGACTCGTAAGCAGTACGAAGGGGTATTTATGCATAAATAGTTACATGAAATAGCTAAAGCCTAAGCCCCTTCTACTCACAAGGGTCTGTTCTTTTACATATACCGAAAATTACCCAGCCACCCGCTCTTTTGTAATCATCACATTGTATGTGAGGAGAGAGCGGATGAGCTGGGTAGCGCCAAGCATCCCGTAACTTAAGGAGCGGCACAATGAACAATTCTACCGTAAGCACGCAACCGGCAAAAGTAAGTGAACGAAAAATGCCATTAGTGCGAGCAAAATTTGAATTCCTCCTCCAGAAAAAAGGATCTGTTTGTATCGGAAAGCGTAGCTTTGATTCATTCGACAGTTTTATACAAGGATGTCATCAAGGAGACATCCGATGGCTGAATCACGAATTCAAAGTAAACAATCAATCCTAATGTCATGGGCGCTACCTGGCAGGGCTGCTGACTTCACAGTTAGCAGCCCTTTTTCTAGTCAAAAATATTATGACAAAAGTAAGAACTAAATAATAAAAAAGGATCCACCACAAACTCACATTCACTTTCAAAAGCGCATAAGGAACATTCGATAAACTTTCTGCAACGAAAATAATTATCTGCAACATCCCCCACCCCAGGAAAGAAACTGCTTGTCCAAGTCCAAACGAAATAAAACTAATAATAGTACCCAGAAATCCAAATAGCATTCCAAGTGGAATAAAGAATGCTACTAGTACATTCGCAAGTGGAGCGACCACCGAGAAATGACCAAAGAGAATTACAATCAAAGGTACAGCAGTAAGCTGAGCAGCAATTGTCATCTGCAAAGCCTCACGAAGAGAAAAAGATTTAGGAACAGCTTTTATATATGGCTCAACCAGTGGACCTATAAACACAACTCCCAGTACCGCGAGGAAAGAAAGCTGAAATCCAGCGTCATACCATAGGTACTTAGGATTCCAGACAATCATTATGAATGCAGTAAGAAGAACAGCTATAAAAGAATGCTTCATTCTTCCAGTTTGTAATGCAAAAAGGCCTAGAGACCCCATAATAGAAGCCCTCACAACCGAAGGAGATGCTCCTACGAAGATAGTAAAAAATATTATGGCAATCATAGATGGTAAAAACCTCCACTTAAGTGGTAAGAAGAAAAGGCAAGCTGCGACTACCGACATTACTATTGTTACGTTGTATCCACTTATTGCGATTATATGAGTGAGACCTGTTGTCTGAAAATTTTCTAATAGATGCTCTGGTATTCCACGCCTGGATCCTGTGAGAAGCCCTGCCATAAATGATGCATGAGGTTCCGGATACAGACGATTTATCTGAGATTCGAATTTTTCCTTGAGATCATAAAGAAAAGAAAACAGCTTATTACCATGACCTTCTCTTATAGTCTCTAACTTCGCTCTATATATAACACTATAAATATCAAATCGACTTAAATACCTATCGTAATGAAAATTTTCTATTTGTCCGGGGCGTTCCAGAATTCCTTTTGCTATTACCTCATTCCCATACTTATGAACTGGCCATTGATCATTGTCTGTGACTAGAACTTTTCCATTCACTTTATAAACATCCCCATATTCATCTGTAATCTCATTAACCTCAATCGTAAATTTTGTTTTCATAGGACGCTTGTCTGGCTCGGCTGAAATTATTCCATGCAAAACAATTTCTTCTTCGCTTACAAAAGCTTCCACCGAGTTATATCGAGTTTCATGAGTAGTTTGTTCTATCCGCATAAATGCAATTACAGATCCAAGAAGCACACACAAAACTATTTTGAAAATATTAGATCTAAAAGAAAATCCTAGTGAGATAACTGTAGATACAAGAAATACAATCCAAACCTCACGTGGATAGCTTGCAAGCTGCATCCAATGCAAAGCTACAGAAGAAGCTAGAAATGACAGCAAGAAGGTAATTGTGAGCCAGGATTTTGGCATTGAATTAGGACTTTAGGGGCTAAGGACAAAAGGGATCTATTGTACTACTGTAATTTTAAATGTCACTATTATGCTTCGACACACTCTTCGACGTGCAAGGACTGAATGTAGCTCGTCGTGCTAACGCACTCCTCACTACTATTCCAGTCCTTGTCCTCTCAGAGTGGCTCAGCATGACATATTTTTGTTGCACGAATTAAATGTCATGCTGAGCCGTATTGAGCAAGCTGAACTGGAAGCGGAGTGAGCTTGTGAACGACGCTTCAGTTCTGCGAGACGAAATACGTGTCGAAGCACCTAAATCCTAAAGCCCTCATAATACGTTCTACAGCTCCAAATCACCTCCAAGCATATCTCTGACCTCCTCAAGCACACCCGGAGTTATACAATCCATAATCTCCTCTTTAGGAACAACTTTTGCATCTTTACTATCTCTACTCTTATATTCAATACCACCTGCCTTTATAGATTTAGCACTAATTACAATCCTATGAGGAATTCCTATCAGGTCTGCATCTGCGAGCTTTTCTCCAGCAGAAGCCTCTCGATCATCGAACAAAGTTTCTATGCCCATATCCCATAGCTCATCATAAACATCTTCTGCCATTTCTAGAGCCTCCTCATTATCTCCAATAGTTACTATGTGTGCACCAAACGGAGATATAGATTCTGGCCATATGATCCCCTTTTCATCATGAGAGGATTCTGCAATAGCAGCTACCAATCTAGAAATTCCAATTCCGAAACATCCCATATGAAGTGGTTTTGATTTTCCATCTTCATCATTGAAATTTGCTCCCATGCTTTCGGCATAACACGTACCCAGCTGGAATACATGTCCCAGCTCTATAGCCTTTTCTTCTTTTAATTTCTTTTTACACTTAGGACATTTGTCATCACTACCTCCCGCTTCTGCATTTACTCCTTCATTACAATCTCCACACACAAATACTGTGTCTTCTCCTACATCAGATACCACCATGAACTCTTCTGAGTTTGAACCTCCCATAGTTCCACTATCTGCACGCACAACTATGATATCTAAACCTATTCGATCAAATATATCATGATAGGCTTCGCTCATAAGCTCAAAACTATTACTCATTCCGTCTTCATCTTTATCGAAGCTATATGCATCCTGCATAAGAAATTCACGTGTTCTTAGTAGGCCTCCTGATACACGTAATTCATCTCTGTACTTCCATTGGTTTTGATTCACGATCACAGGAAGATCTCTGTAACTTTCTATAAACGTTCTAGCTAGATCTGTAACTGTCTCTTCATGAGTAGGGGCTAGAAGATATTCTCCACCATGTGCTGCATCAAAAGTTGCGAGGATATCATCCATTTTTTCTCGTCTTCCTGTTTCTTTCCATAAGCTCACAGGATGAACAAATGGCATAACCATGTGTTGCACTCCACGCCTAGCAAGTTCATCACGAATAATCGCATCTACTTTCCAGAGTACATAAAACCCAAGTGGTAGATATGAATATATACCCGCAGCTGTCTGATGTATGAATCCACCCTGCACAAGTAGCTTGTGACTCGCGATCTGCGCATCCTTTGGTGGTTCTTTTCTGGTTTTTCCGAAGAGTTGTGAATAACGCATGGGCACAGAATACATGATCAAATCCTGCTACACTAACACCGAATCATGAAAATCCCTGCCAAACTCGAGGAAAGGCTAAAAAAACTATTCTCTCTTGCCAGAGAGCGTGATCAATTCGTAAAAGAGACCGTAGAGAAAGCTCTGGATGATGTAGAGAAGCATGGCGCACAAGAACACGGAGTTGAAGCTATAGGCGGCTCTCTGCATTTATTCTGCGACGGAGGATCTAGAGGTAATCCGGGAGACTCTGCAATTGGGCTTGTTATAAAAAATCCAGACTCAGGAGAAGTGCTTAAGGAATATTGCGAAGAAATAGGAACAGCTACAAACAACGAAGCAGAATACCGTGCTCTTATTTCTGGACTAGAACATGCAATTAATTTTCAACCAAATCATTTAACATGCTATCTAGATTCTGAATTAGTAGTAAAACAAGTTACTGGAGAATACAAAGTAAAAATGCCAACTCTTCAACCACTAGTAGAAGAAGTACTTGATCTTGCTTCCCAATTTAATGACATTCGCTTCTGTCATATCCCAAGAGAAAAGAACAAAGAAGCAGATGCACTGGTAAATCAAGCTCTAGACGCTTGCTCATATTGATATGAAAAAGATTTACAATCTAATTTTCGGGATATTTATTTTTTTGACTCCGGTTTGTACATTTGCATACCCAAATACACTAACTTTTCAGTATGACTATCTTAATTTTGATATAGACGTACAAAAAAGCTGGATAGATTATGAGGATATTTATACTTTTGATGGATCAGAAGTAATTTTACTTACAGAAGAAATTCCCAAAGGTGTAAAACTGGAACAAAGAATTTCCTGGGACAAAGAAGAAATCAAAAAAAACTTAGACATGGTTATTGGCACAAAAATAAATAGAGAATCTGGAAAAGTAACCATCAGCAAATCTGATTCTGGAAATATAGAATTCGACGGAGTCGGTCTAACAGGAAGAAAGCTAGATAGCGAACTAGCAGCTGAAATGACTATAGAAGCGCTAGAAAACAATGTATCCCTAATACAACTTCCAGTAGAAGAAACAAATCCTAGAGTTGCAGTAAGAGGTTTGGGGCTTAGAAAATCTGGCATACGTGGACTTATAGCTATAGGAGAATCTGATTATTCTAGGTCTCCCGCAAATAGAAGACATAATATAAGAAAGGGTCTAGAAAAATTTAATGGGCATATCATAAAAAAGGATGAAGAGTTTTCTTTCAATAAAATTTTAGGACCAGTAAATGATAGAACTGGATTCCTGAAAGAATTAACAATACTTGGAGCACGTACTTTACCTGCATTTGGAGGTGGACTCTGCCAAGTAAGCACAACTTCGTTTCGTGGTGCATGGATCGCTGGATTCCCAATATCTAGCAGAAGAAATCATAGCTATGCAGTGAGGTATTATTTTCCTATAGGAACAGATGCAACAATATTTCCTCCATGGACAGATCTAAAATTTATAAATGACACTAGTGGATCTGTGCTTATTCAAACTTACTATGAAGATAGTAAGGCTTACTTTATTTATTACGGCTCTAAGCCAAAAAATAAACAGGTAGAACTCATAGGACCATTTGTATGGGACAGGAAAGCGCCTCCGCCACCCAAAACAAACATGACCACAGAAATACCACCAGGAGATACTAGAATAGTAAGTAATCTTGTCCCTGGAATGAAATCTATTTGGTATAGATATATCGAGAATTCCAATGATGAAACTCTAAAAGAAGAATTTTATTCAGACTACGAACCAAGAGGAAAGATAGAAGAAATTGGAATTGATCCTTATTTGGTTGATTAAAATAACATGCTTCGAGACGACCAGATCGTGTCATGCTGAGGAACATCGAGCGAAGCGAGATGTGTCTCGAAGCACAAACACGATCTGGCCTCCTCAGCATGACACCATTTCCGACTTAAGTGGATAATTCAATTCTTTCATAAGCATTTCATTACAAATGAAAGTTAGCTTTATCAGATCATCATTAGATAGTGGTTTTTCTATACATTCACTAAGACTCCCGATAAAAGCCATATATGACCTCAGCTCTTCTGAGAGAGATTCATCTTCCGAAAAAGAAGGCATAAGTCCCAGCTCTCTAAAAAGCATCATTTGAAAAGTCGGAAATAGTTTTTCATTCTCACATTCATTGCAAATCTTCAAATAGTCATTCGTAATAGCAAAAATATTTTCACTAGGCTCAGATTCATGCAAAAGCCTTAGAATCAATTCGCATCCCCTACTTGCGGCTTGGAACTTATTTGTATCTCTTCTTATATTTTCATAAGCAAGTAAGCACTTCGCAGATCTAAGGTAAAAACCTGATGAATGCTCTGCTATATCAACCTGCAAAAATTGAAATGTCTGCAAAGAGCTTCCCATTTTGCTTGTTGTCTTCCTTACTCCTTTTGCACACACATTTATTCGACCATATAAAGGAGTCATAAATACACAATAGCGATCAGAATCACCAATATCGTATGTCTTTAATACTATTGCCTCGGAAGTTTTCACTCTACCCATACGGCTTCGCGTTTAAAAAATATTTTTTCATTTTTATAATATTACTAAAATTGACTATCGATCCCGCTATGCCGCCATTATTTTTAATATCGTTAATACACATTAGTTGGATTATAAATGCAAATGGATATCACAACTAAACAATATAGCTGAAACTAACTCCTGTTACAGCAAGTGCAACAAACATAATCATGGCAACCTCTCCTATAAATGGCTTCCATATAAGCCAAGAAGAGGCTCCAAGTAATTTAAACGCTCTTGTCTGACGTTCCATAGTCTTAATTCTGAGCCTCACAAATTGGAACATAGTCATTAAAGCCATAAGAATACAAATAACAGCAAATGTAGAAAATAACACACTATAAAATTGATGTGATTTTATGTTTGCAAGAGTCTCTTCCCATTGCGCAGGAATTTCCAAAAGATATTTTGGATGAAAAATCGATTTGAGCTCAGATGATTTCAAAAATCCCAGAAATGCTGGAGCTACTTCCTTTGAACTAAGCACTACATCTATTCTATCTGTGAAAGGATTCCCTGCATTTCGCATAACATCCACACTTTCGGCATCTATTTCACCAGCCATAGAAAGCTGTCTTTCTCGTGTTAGATAATCTATTTTTCCTACATGAGGCAAGGCTGTAAGTGCCTGTAAAAATGTTTGCACCTGTGAAGATGTTGCATTGCTATTTAGGATTAGCTGTATTGGCTTTTTTTCTGCCTCCAAAATTGCATTATTTTCATATACTACAGAACTAACACAAAGAGAAAATACCAAGAAAATACCACTCATAAATAATGTGGTAAGGATTAGATCACTATATCTTACGCTACAGAATGGTCTTCTCTTGTAATTGCTCTCTGCAAGTAATTTGCTTACATCATCCAAAGATACCGGATTCTCCTTTTTGGGAGAACTGCTATCTATCTTTGCTGTTCTTTTTGCAACTTGAAGAGGCATCTCACGAATTCTACCAAACTAGCACACAATACTAAAGTCTCGCTTATTTATATGTTTTTAGCTTTTTTAGCATATTAATACATTCGAGAGCCCTCTCATTAGTTGCGTCCAGATCCAAAACTCCGCTGAAGATAGATAACGACTTCTTCAGATCGCCTGATTGCATATAGCAAACGCCCAAATCACATAATGTCAGCACATTATCTAGGTCTAGATTTAGTGATCTCTCTAACGTAACAATGCCTCTCACCTTCTCTCCCTGATTAAAAAGCGCCCACCCAAGGCATCTGAGAATCTCTGAGTTATTTGACTTGATACTATTTGCGATTCTTAGGCTCTCTGTAGCAGTTTTCCAGTCTCCTTTTGAAGAAGCATAAAAACCAAGAACATAATGTCCCATATAACTCTCTTTATCTAACGCTACCGCCTGCTTCGCCGCAGCAGCAGCTCTTTCATACCGCTCCAAGCTAAGCTCATTGTCTGCTATCTCTTCTAGAGCCGCTACATTCCCAGGATCATCCGAAAGAAGGTTCTCAAGCAACGAAATAGACTCCTCGTGTTTACAATTCAGCTTCAGTCTTTCCGCTTCTTCCAGAAGTTCAACTGTCTGATTATTGTATGAGGTAGCCATCACAAAGAATGCTACTAGAGAAATTTCTTTAAGCAAGAAAAGTCTTAACTAAATGATTCCAACAGAAAAGGTAGCAAGCGAGCAGGTGGTATTTTGCGTAGAATCCAAAACTTAGCAAGCATGCCCTCTTAAGCACGCGAGCGGCATACGATATTTCACTATCCAAGAATTTTTACAGTTTCTTTGTAACCTTCTGGAGTCCCTACATCGAATCTTTCCCCTTCAAATACATAACCATAAATTGGAGTTTTGCCTAGTTCGCTTATAAATGCATCTACTAGACGAATTTCACCACCATGACCCGCTCCAATCTCCGGCAAAACATCAAACAGGGATTTTGGGACTATAAATTTGCCAACTATTGCCAAAGTACTTGGCGCTTCTTCTACTTTTGGCTTCTCAACAAGGCTTGTTATTTCTTTTAGTCTATCCTCTGTTTCTTTTACTTCTACTATTCCGTATCTGGATACATCTTCTTTTGGAACATCTTGCAAACTTACACAAACTCCATCTGTGATCATTTCTTTTGTCATCTGTTCCAGCCCATTCCCCTTATCTCCTACAATCAGATCATCCCCAAAAAGCACTGCAATATTTTCTGAACTTACCCATTCTGATGCCTGTAAAATTGCATGCCCATCACCTAGTTGTTCATCTTGATACACAACATGAAAATTTACTTCGTTGTATCTTTTGAGCTCTGCAAGAAGATCTGTCTTTCCCCTTCTTTCAAGCTCTGCTTCAAACTCATTATCTTCATAGAAAAATTGTGGAATAGACTCTTTTCCTTTGCTTATTACAAAACAAATATCTTTTATGCCTACAGACAAACATTCGTCTACAAGAAGCGCAATTACAGGCTTATTGCCTATAGGAAGAAGTTCTTTTGGCACAGATTTGGTCCATGGAAGAAATCTGGTACCGAGGCCGGCTACGGGGAGGATTGCTTGAGTGATCTGCACCTGGGTATTTTAGCAGAATTATAAGCTATAAAAGTAGCAAGCGAGCAGGTGGTATTTTGCGTAAGAAATCGATCCGTAACCTCTGATAAGTAATAAACGGTGATGGGTTACGTTGATTTCGTCGCATATACCACCTTAAGCGAGTGAGCGGGTAAACACTAAAAACTGCCATGAAACACAGATTTCTGCTATAATAATACGATGCCCAAGAAGAACCCATCTCCTCTCACAGTCGCCTACTTCACAATGGAGATAGGACTAAATAGCGAAATCCCAACATATGCTGGAGGACTCGGCATGCTTGCAGCAGACATAATGAGATCATGCACAGACATGAAGATTCCATCTGCATGCGTATCTATATGTTGGCAACATGGATACTTGAAACAAAAAATTGAATTAGATGGAACACAATCTTACGGTGAATTTTCATGGAAACCAGAAGATCATATGAAGAAGCTAAAAGAAAAAGTTGTAGTAAAACTTGAAGGAAGAGATGTTCACATAGGAGCATGGGTATATGAACTAAAAAGCGGAAAACATTCTGTACCAATAATATTTCTAGATACAAATTTAGAAGAAAACTTAAAAGAAGACAGAAATATAACTAAGCAGCTTTATGGAGGCGGAGGAGACATTCGTTTAAAACAAGAAGCTATACTTGGAATAGGTGGAATAAGAATGCTTCGAGCTATTGGATATACAGATATAAATAAATTTCATATGAACGAAGGTCATGCAGCACTTCTCACATTGGAATTACTAAAAGAAAGAGATTACAAAGACGAAGATGTCAAAAAATCATGTGCATTCACTACTCACACTCCAGTTCCTGCAGGTCATGATCATTTCGACTATGAGATGGCTCATAGAACTCTAGGAGACATGCTTCCATGGCATATAAAAGACATAGCAGGACAAGACAATCTATCTATGACACATCTTGCAATGCATCTAAGCCATTACACTTGTGGCGTTTCCAAAATTCATGGAGAAGTATCACGAAATATGTTTCCAGAAGAAAACATAGATTCTATAACTAATGGTGTGCACATAAATACATGGGTCTCTCCTGAAATGAAAAAAATATTCGATAAATACGCAAAAGGATGGGAAAAGAATCCAGAGACACTCTCAAAAAAATGTAGAGACATTCCAGATGAAGAATTATGGGATGCACACATGAAGGCAAAATACAGACTAATTGATGAAGTTAATAAACATACTGTTACGCCTTTCGATAGTACTCATCTGACTATATCAAGTGCACGTCGAGTAGTTTCATACAAACGACCTGAACTTCTATATAAAAATCTAATAAGACTCAGAGACGCATGCCAAGGCAAAGTGCAAATAATTCATGCAGGAAATGCTCATCCAGCTGATGAATTTGGGCAAAGCGTTATAAAAAGAATGATAGAGAGATCAAAAGAGCTAAAAGATTGTGTGCGTATAGTCTATCTCGAGAATTACAATCCAGAACTTGCAAGACTACTAGTGCAAGGAACAGATGTATGGCTAAACACTCCAATGCGCTTACATGAAGCGTCTGGAACTTCTGGAATGAAAGCATGCCTAAATGGAGGACTTAATCTTTCTACGCTAGACGGTTGGTGGGCAGAAGCATACGAAATAGATCCAGAAGCAGGATGGAGAATAGGCCCACTTGCAAACGCTATAGGAACAGAAGAACACACAAAAATAGATGCAGAAGATTTATATACACAACTTCAGTTCAAAGTAATCCCCGAGTACTACTACAACGGAAGAGAACGTTGGATTCGCAGAATGAAGAGGGCGATAGGACTTGTTGGATACTTTAATACTAATAGATGTGTGGAGGAATATTTGAAGAAAGCGTGGAACTGAAATAAATTTCAGTAATTTTCAATTACAGAAAATCAAACCCGTGTCATCCTGAGGAGATTTTGCTGTTTATCCTTCGAGATGCACTTCGCTTCGCTCAGCGCTCCTCAGGATGACACAGCAAAATCGTCTCGAAGGATGTACTGTGTGGCAGTATAAAATAATTACATCTTTATCTGTGCCCTCGGCTCCGTAAGCTCCTGTACTACTTTCTTCCTCTCTTCTTTACTCGAGATCAATCTCTTTATATCTGATGACTTAAATGTAGGAAGCCTCATCTTTGATTTTTTTAATTCAACTTCTTGCATAAGTTCTGGATGAAGCTTTTCAACATCTTCTATTACATCCACTCCTTTCTGGGCCATCATAATATCCCAAGCATTCCTTTCGTTTACATGATAATCGAGCTTCGCGATAAGATTCACAATGTTTTCACGCTCCTGTGGATCAAACTGTTCTGCTAATTCGTAATTTGTAATCTTTTTGAGAGAAGAAATTATTGGTGCAAGTCCCTCTGGCGAAACTATGAAGAATGTAAAACCATTTTCGAAGAAAATATGCTCCTTGAGCATAGAAATTGCATCAGTTGGAACTACTAAAAATATAGATGCATAAATATCGTTTCTTCCTTTTGCTTTTTCAGCAGTTTTCTTTACCTGCTCTCTTATATAAATCTTTATATCCTGAGAACGAGATACTTTCGCGTCGAAAACAATGTATTGCCCAAGAAAATCCATTAGAAAATCTGGCTTAAACTTGCCATCGAATCCATCTGGAAGATTGTTATTGTCGTAAGTAGTGAACTGATACTGTGGCTTTTTACAGATATCAGAAAGTAGCGATACCACAGAGTTTTCATGCTCTGCCCATATCCTATCTCTATCTTCTAATGTCTTTTTTTGCCTATCTTCGTCTTCTCGTATCACTCTTTCTCTTTCATTTGCCAAACTCTTCTTCGCAGCATCAAGTTGCACAATATTATCTTCCAATTCTTTCTCTCTACTCTCTTGTCTAGCCTCGAAATCAGAGACTCTCTTCTTTAAATCATCCCTTTCATACTGCAAAGACTTTGCATCTGCCTCTAAGTCTTTGTATCTAGCAAAAAGTTCTTTGCTCTTTCCGGATAACTGATCTTTCTCTGATCTTTCTTTTGAAAGCTGCTCATTTAACTTTCCAACTTCTTTACTTAGCTTTTCATCATCTTGCTTTTTACCGGAAATAGAAGGCCTTGCAACTTGCAAGAAAATAATAATTCCAATACCAAAAATAGCGATTAGTTCCATAGGGTGGATGATAGCACATGGTGGATGAGTGTCCACCTATAAAAAAAAGGGGTCAGACCCCATTAATTATTTTGAAAATGTGTTATAGATATATTACGGTACCAAAGTTTTTAGGCATGCTTCCACTGGATATCCCAATCTCTTTTCTGCCTCTTCTTTTGCATGATGCACAATAGCTGCACCCGCTGCTCCCAATCCCCTAACATCTTTTCTAAGTGGTGATTTTATACTCTTAGCAAACTTATTGATATCTACAGGCGGAGTTGCATATCCTTTTATTTTATCCAATCTTTCAGAGAATTCCTCTGGAGTAAGATTCTGATCATATGCATCTTCAGCCAATTTAATCACTGCATCATTAATAGCGTCATGTATATGAAGACGAACTACATTTTTATCAGATGAACTTACGCGAGTAGATTCTATTTGATGCTCCGTTTTATTAACCACATGACGTATATCATCTAATACTTGTAATTTTATGTAATTCTTGATGCCTTCTTCGCTTTTTTTATCTCCCTCATCCACACTAGCGCTTAGACTTGCCCACTCCATAAGAGATCTATGTACTTTATATTCACTACGATACTGATTTAGGAGCAACTTAATCTTATACAGATTTCTACGATCATTTATTCCATCCATTATTTTTAGATCCATTTTCTTTTCTTCTTCACCAGGCAATTTATAGGAAATAACATCACCTTCCTGTTCTCTAAGACTTGCAAGTTCTGCCCAAGTATCTGCATCTTCAAAAACAGAGGTAAGAGTCATATCAAATCCTCCTTCTGTTTCGACGCTCACATACTTCATCTTCGCCATTATATGATTATCTAGATCAGCACCTTCTTTCGCATTCATTCTAGAATTTTTCAAGAAGTACGCCATATATATTTCATTACGCTGATTCCAATTCTCTTTTTCTACTGCCTTGAATTGCTCTTCCCCTACTTCTGCATCTGTTTTTTTGTATGGAACCATGTTTCTCCAAAGTTTTCCGAAGAATGTTTCACCTTTACTTGCACGATGTCCAATTCTCATACCATGTGAACCTTCAGCAATTCTGCTATTAATAGTTGAAATTAGTTGTCCGCTATCTTGCTTAATCCAATCTTTTACCTCTCTTCTAGAATCTTTTACATATTCACTTACCTTTGATGAATACATTTGAGCTCCAATGATTGGAGCGGTGATAATTCCGGCAGCACCTAAAGATGCAAGTCCTCCTGCGCTAGCTGGTAAAGATTTGATAGCAAGTGCTATGGCAGCTTCGCTTCCTACCATTTCTTTTATAAGAGCTGACCTTTCGTCTTCAAGCACTTTTTTTATTTCTGGATTATCTTCACTTTTGATTTCTGATTGCTTAAACCACAAGATCCCCACATTTATAAGAGCTGCAAGCCCCATAGAAGAACCATATTTCATTCTCTTTGCCCACTTGGATGCACGAACTAGCCTCGCTGCTGCCTCATCATGCTTTGCCAAATTTTCAAGAACTGGATCACTTAATAATTTTTTCAAAAGTTCATTATTTCCTGCTTTCCTAGCTTTATTTATCTGACTTACCAAATCGCCTGCTTCGTCCACTGATTTCTTCATAGTTTCCGGAACAAATGGATCTCTTGAGATCCCGTCTTCTCCAACAACACTGAAATGTCGAGTGTCTGCTGGTTTTGGAGCTGGCTTTGCATCTACTTCATACGCATTACCACCACCTGCTACTTTTCTACTCTTTGGTGGTGCAGGATTATCAGATGTATCTGGAACAGGTCTTGGTTTCGTAGAACTTTTTGCAGCATCTACGACTTCATCAGCTTCATCTGGAACATGAATTTTTATACTTGATATCGCCTCAGCATCATCGGTAGTCCTACTTGCAGCTACAAGAGCATTATGCAGAGCGTCTTCATCTACATGAGTTCTGCTTATTGCACGCAAAAAATCATCATGACCAGTAAGTTCATTTAGATACTTTGGCACAATTCCCTTTTTTATACCTTTAGCAATTCTATCTTTTACAGTATTCATTCTGTGATTCAATATATCTCTAGTTACTTCTCCACCTGTAGATTTTTCTATCTTGGAATACAAACGTTTCCAGCTTTTCCATTCATCAAATAAGTCATCCATATATTGTGTATTCCATTCACCAAATTTTCCAGAAATCCTGTTCCACATATACTTGGGCTTTCTTGCTGCAGTAGCAAATTCAACACGCCCAAGAACCCCCTTTCTACCAGGGCGTGCAAGTGATACACCATATTTCACCCCACTTTTTCTATATACCTCATATGGCCATCCTGCTGCACGTTTTAGCGATTGCTTTGCAGCTCCCCTCGCACCCAAATCTCCTTTGAGCCATGCAAAGTCCAAAATAGACAAACTTGATGCATACACAACTGAAGTACCAATATAAATTTTAACCAACTCACCCATTTTATCCACTACTTCTTCACTTTCACTGGTAAATATATCTATTCCGGCCTCGACAGCCTCTTTGGTAGAAAAAGCAACATATTTCCCTGAATGCCACATATAAACAACTCCATCTACTAAACCAATCTGGAGACCATCTTTCATGGCAACCCAAAGAGTTTCTTTCCAGGACTTACCTTCTTCCAATGCTTCCCTAGTCCTGAAAAACATTCCTCCAGGAAATGCTTCATCAAAGTTTTTACTAACTTCTTCTATGCCCTGCCCAAGACCAGAAGCTGCATCAGTACCAACATCCACAACTGCATCACCAACCTTGCTGGCACCATCACCTAAATTTCTTAATTTTTGATTCACATCATTCAATGTGTCGTTCGCTTTTTGCACAAGCCTTGCATAAGGCTCAACATTTTTCTTTAGATAACCATGAGCTACATAAGCGCCAACTCCCAATAGTCCAATAACTGGAATATAAGGAAGAATTTTTCTAAACCAACTTTTCTTCTCTGAACTACTGCCTTTCTTTTTTCTGAACATCATCCAAGCAAGTAATCCTATAGTTCCAATGGTTGCAGTAGCTATGATTGCTTTTTTCTTAGTTGACCATTTGCTTACATCTAATTCTTTCTTTGACCAATTCTTCAGCTTTTCCCAAGTTCCTAATTCTTCAGCTTTTTTCTGATCAGCCGAAGCAACCTGAGCAATTTTTTGCTTCTCCATATCATCTATCACCTGATTCAAATCAGGAGGAAGATTTATATCTTTCTTATCACTCATCTCCAAAATTGCAGCAGCTATTGCCTCTCGCTTCGCAATATTTTCCTTTTCATTAGTAGAACGAGCCTTGTTCCATTCTGCACTTATCCTAGTCTCTCTTTCTGTCTTTCTTTGATCTTCACTCAGGCTAGGTACATCCGATACAGATAGATATTCCCGATAGTTCTTTGGTGTTTCTATATTACCTGCCATAACTTTTATTTGGGATCAGTAAAGCCAATAAGACCATCACCATCTTTTCCTTTCCTAAAGCCATTAATCAGATCTCCAGGAAGTCCGCATACATTTCCCATTAGCTCAGACACCTTCGATCCAAATGCTCTTATAATTCTCGCAACACCATTTGCAGCACTACCACCCGTTAGCACAACTCCTTCTGCTCCAGAGAGAACACGCTCTACCTTTTCATGAGTTCTCATTCTAGATTTATCTACTACACCCAATTCGCCAGCATTATTTATTTCTAATTTTTTCATTTAAGCCAAGAAAATAAATCAAACTTAGATTCTGGTTTTTTCTCTTTTTTTACTGCTCCTTTTGCTTTTGCAATTGGAATATGCCCTTCTTTTATGCCAGTTAATGTAGTTACATAATCTTTACCTTCTTTATCAGGCATATGATTCATGTAATCCACTAAATATTCCTCTATTACAAATTGCTCCAAAGTATTGGCCTCTCTAGTAGCATCTTCCGCTTCCGGAGACCCTCCTTGTACCCTTTTTTTAATATCAGCTTCATATGCGCTTCTAATATTTATACGAGTAGTTCTGTCATTTGCATCTTCCATCGCATAAACAGAAAACCCTTCTCTTTCAAAAAATCTATCTGCTATATCTCTAAGCTCTACAACACCAAAGAATCTTTCATACTTATCTTCCATATCATCTATATGCTTCTTGTTATCTGGTTTGAAGAACTTCACCAGAGAAATATATGTACTAAGCAATCCGGCAAAAGTGCTGTTCTTTAGCCCATTAAAGAATTCCACCACAGGATTTTTCTTGTATTTTTCTCCAGATTCTTTTGGAAGAACTACATTCTGAGGAGGTTTGTTAGGCACATTTTTCTGAGGCGCCACAGGTGTTTTATTTGCCTGATTTGTATTCTTTGAATTTTGTGCATCAGGATCAAAAGATGCTATCTCTTGAGCAATCCTTCTAAGTTCAAATGCATCTTGGTTGAATGCGCTCCTTCTTCTATGGCTATCAATGAGCTCCATCGACTTTTTCTTCTGATCATCATCAATATGCTCTCTAAGATCATGTAGGCTTTTTACAACCTCTAAAGACACTCCATCTCTCTCCATTTTTTCTATAAGACTACCAACCTCTTGTTTTTTTGGATCAGGAACAGCAGATGGACTACCTGAAGCAGCATTCTGAAATATCAATCTTTTCTCTCTTCCAAAACAGAAATTTTCTGAATAAAACATGATAATTTTTTGTATTTGTATTTATCTATATTATACAACATTTCCGGGCTTTCCGGAACCCCTATTTGTGGTGATAACTCCCTCCTCTAGATAAGTCCAAAGCCCTGTATAACCCCTCTAGGAACACAATTCTCACTAGTTCATGAGGAAGAGTGAGAGACCCTAGGCACATGCATAAATCCGCCCTCTCTTTTACTCGATCATCAAACCCATATGCGCCTCCTATTACAAATGTTATTGACCTTCCAGCATCGCTTAAATCACTCAAAATTTTTGCAAAATCTTCTGTATTCAAATTTTTTCCATCTTCATCTAGAGCTATTACGAACTCGTCATCACCTATAGATTTAATAAGTCTTTCTGTCTCTTCGGATGATTGCTTAGCTGAATCTTTTTCTTTACTGGGAACAAGTTCCACTATTTCTAAATCTACAAATCTACTTATTCGTTTTTTGTATTCATTTAAACCTTCCTGAACCCAAGATATTTTTATCTTGCCGACTGTTATAAGTCTTATTTTTTGCATGACGTAGATAAAACAATTCCAACCAAAATCCACAAAGTATAAGCAACTGCACTGTCTTCCCAGGCATGCAAGAAAAGAGCAGCGATAGAAATTCCAAGAAAAGCGAGAATCACAATATTATTACAACACATTTTTGATTTCATTAATGGGGTCTGACCCCTTTTAATTACAAAAATAACTAATGCCACAAACATCATAAATCCCACAATTCCAAGCTCGTACCCAACTTGTACATACCAATTTTCTGGAAGTACAGGGCATATACAGGCTCTATCTGTAGACTGCACCTGTTCCCCTTCTACAAATAAACAAAGGTCGCTCCTGTCCGATGCCCAGCTAATATCTGCACCACTTTCAAAATGCATGCATGCATCAGAAAATTTATTACTTGCAGGACCCGCTGTTCCTAGTCCATGACCCAAAGGATTTTTTACCATTGCAATCACACCATCGCGAGTACGTTCGAAATGATGTTTATTTGAAATACTACGATCTATAAGTTCCGGTGCAGATATATAAATGATCGAAATACACGCAATTACTAATCCAACTATTGAAGAAAGTGTAATTACTTTTGCTTTACCTTTAAGTTGCAGAGATATTGCAATTATTGTGATTACAAATGCTGCGATCCAAGCGGAGCGAGAGAAGGTCAAAAATAATGCCACTGCAACAAGAGCGATTAGCGACAAGCGGCAAGCAACTCGTTTTCTATTCGAACAAATCAACAAAGACCATGCTATTACAAGCCATATCCCCAACTGATTCGGGCCAGCAAAGACACTCTGGATCCTCCTTATACTTGTCCCAGATATCTGCTGAAAGGCGCTTAGGGACGATCCCGGTGCATATAAAGAATGAGCATCACTGTAGCCAAGGGCAGAGAAAAAGCTCTGCGGAAGAAAGAAAGAAACTATGCCATACAGAGCAACTACTCCAGATACAGAAATCAAAACTGGAATAATCTTCTTATCTAAGAAATCTTCATCCCAACTAACTTGTCTGCACATAAGAAATACAATCAGTGGAAATACTGTGTACTTAAATCCATAAGCCCATTGCATATTTGGAACATCTGTCCAAAGTTCCGTAACAAAAGCTAAAAGGATTATTCCAAGTGCGCACCAAGTAACTTTATCCAAACCAAACTTCCACTTAGCTCCATCACGAATAATCTGAATAATCTTTTTTTTATCTACAAAAAATAACTCTATAAATATTAGCAAAAGAATAATTACAACCAGAGCCTCTTTCCATAGAGCAAGAAAAAGCACTGGCGAATGTCCTGGCCCATAAATAAGCTTCGTCCCATAAGTAACGAGAAGTGCATGGAATGGCAAAATTGCAATAAGTAGCAGAACCAGCCAATGACGCACTTTGTATAACATCAGGAACAGTATATTGAAAAATGAGAGTTTTTCATTGTTATATTTATTTATTTCGATATCGTGCGGATCACGCGCCTTGTCCTGGTAGTTTGAGACAAAGATCTATCATGGTCCGATCTGATCATGGAAAAGGGCTTACAAAGTCCGTGGATCACTCTCAATGCGTGACAAGGCGCGCATTTTTTATTTGTTATAATAATCACTAGCACCTCTCCGGCGTGGTATAAGGCTTTCACAACCGGTCGGCTTTATACCAAGGAGGGGTGCTTTTTTTACGCCAGCCTCTCGTCTTCACTTCTAAACACCTCTCCTTTTTCTAGAACTTTTAGAACAGTATCTATACATCTTTTACTTACATTTTCACCATAGATATTCGCTACATTTTTCATGTCTTCATTATTCCAAGCACCTTCTATCATCTTCACTATAAAGTCAGAATCCACAGGTGGAGCAATTACATTTGCTCCTGCAATTGCAGATTCACTTCTATCTGATCCAAATCGTAGAGTGACACAAGGAACTCCCATTATATTCATTTCTTCCTGCATAGATCCGCTATCTGTAGCGCAAACTGCAGCACGGCTCATTGCTGCAATTACATCTTTATACTCTGGCCAGACTTCAGAGAGAACAAAATTGTCATATTCTTTATTTAGCTTCTCTACCTCTTCTTCTAATCCAAAGTTTGCTAATGCCCTTTTTGTCTGATGCATATTTATAAACAAAACTTTTTTACCTGATTCAATTATTTTTTTCATCGCATCGAAGATTGCGCGAAATCTTTTCTCTGAAACACAATTTTCTCTACGGTGAATACAAAATCTTACGAAGTCACCATCTATAAGTTCTGGATGTCTCTCAAACACTGTCGAATCTTTTGCATTTTCCATCGCAGCATGTGTGGCATCTGCTACAGAGTTACCTACTACAAATATTCTGTCATCCGAATATCCTTCGCTAAGCATAAATTCACGATCTAGTTCTACCGGAGCCAAGTGAATGCCAGTGGCAGCCTCTGCACACCTAGTATTAAATTGTTCAGGATATGGCTCCTGACTACCACGTTCCCAGTTATTTCTGTCCATCAGATACTTCCTCCAATCTTCAAAACTTTTACTTAGAAATCCATCATCGTATCTAGGAGTCAAAGTTCTAATTCCTGCCTCTACATGCACAGAAGAAAACATATGGCAGTAACCTGCATTAGCTGATGCCATCGCAGTAGTTGTATCCCCATGAACGTATGGAATTACTGTCTTACCTCTTTCTTTTATCTCCCCTATTACATGACCAAGCCTTCCAATAATTTGCGATACGACTTCATGCATAGCTCCACGAACATTTAGATTAAAGTCTGGCTCTACACCAAACTCTTTTAGCATTCCTCCACTTAGATTTTCATCGTAGTGCTGACCTGTGTGGCCTAGAGCTACAAGCTGTCCTTGTTTTTTTAATTCCAAATACAACGGAACCTGTTTGATGATATCCGGCTTGGTTGCAATCATTATCAGATGCACATGGCGATCTGCATGATCTGCTATCTCTTCATAAAACTTATCTGATTTGTAGGTTATTTCTTGCATGTGCATAAGTTATCACATTTATCCTCGAATAGATTCAATCCAAGCAATAAATTCCGATAAAAATTCTTCACGATTTTTCCTTTGTTCTACAGAAAGCATAGAAATTAGTTCTTCCTTTTTTGTGTATATATCAACTCCATCCCAACGATCATCTATATCAAGAGCCACAAACCCATACTCCCCACTCCATTCATCTGGTAAAACACCAAATCCATACTTGGACAGCTCTGAATCCCAAGTTATATCAAGATCAATCCACTCATTCGCACTGTTCTTAACCTGAACAAAATTATGTCCATGCACCCATGAATCTTTTTCGAAAAATGTCTTCAGGTGCTCTGGAAAATTTATTCCTTGATTTTCCCAACGAAAAGTACAAACAACTGGCCTATATTCCACTCCCAGTTCATCCATACATGCCTGCAACACGAGATGCTTACCTGTGCAAGTCCCTACTTTCTTATCACGTAGTACATCCAATATTTTCCTACCCTCTCCCCATGGTATTTCTGATGCAGATCTAACCAGAGAAATAAAAGACTTATCTCCAGCATAACTTTCTTTTATAAATTCTTTTATAAGCCGCCTTTCTTCATCGGAAATATTCATAATTATCTCATTTCTTCCGGAACAGGAATCTCCATTATGTTCAAACACATAGGTGCTAGATCTTTTAATCCAGTACACCCAGACAAAGATCCAGATGTCGGATATTTATCTGAATACACAAATGTCTGCACAGGGTTTGCTGTGTGGCTAGGCGAAATCTCTCCATCTGGAAGAAGCATTTCTTCTGCATTGCCGTGATCTGCCGTAACAATCCACTCATATCCATGTTCCTCAAGCACAGGTAACAACCTACCAATATTACGATCAACTGTTTCACATGCAATTACTTCAGCTTCAATATCCGCACCATGTCCTACAAGATCAGGATTCGCATAATTACAAACTATGAATTCATATTTTTCCTCCTTCACATTTTCTATCAAAACATCTGTAAGTTCATCTGCGCTCATCTCCGGCTTGCTCGCAAAGTTGGGAACCTTCGGAGACTCTATTAGTATTCTTTCTTCTCCAGAAAATGGTTCATGTCGCTGAGAATTGAAAAAGAAAGTTACATGCGCCATCTTGTCAGTCTCTGCTATTCGCAACTGTTTAAATCCAGCATCAGACACTACCTCACCTATTGTGTTTTCTACTACTGGCGCAGGCCATGCCACAGGTAAATGATCTGAATATGGACCAGTACACACTAAATCCTCGATACGAACTTTTCTTTCAAATTCATCAAAATCTTTTCCTTCAAGAGCATTAACAATTTGCATCATTCTGTCTGATCTAAAATTAACACCTATTACCACATCCTCTGACTGCATTGGCTGAAAGTCTGCAGTCTTTATAGGCTTAATGTAATAGTCTGTCTTTTCTCTTTCTGGAGCTTTGTCATACCATTCTTTTGCTCCATCACTCACATCATCAAATACCTCTCCTTCTCCTCTTGTATATAAATCATAAGCGAATTTTGTACGATCTTTGTACTGTCTGTCTCGATCCATCGCATAATACCGACCTATTAGAGAAGCTACTTTTGCATTCTTATGTTCAGATAATTCTTTTTTCAATAACTCATAGTCTTTACAAAATTGCTGTTTTGGAACATCTCGTCCATCTCCAATTAGATGCAAAAATACATTCTCTACACCACATTTTTCTGCGAGATGAGTCACGGCATGATAGTGATCAACATGACTATGAACACCGCCAATGGAATATATTCCTAAAAGATGCAAATTCGCATTTTTATCTTTTGCCCTATTGCATGCATCTACTAAGACAGAGTTTTCAAAAAATTCTCCTGATTTGATAGAACGATTTATTTCTTCAAGTGGCTGCCACACTATTCTACCTGCACCAATAATCATATGTCCTGGCTCACTCGCCCCTTGTTGTCCCTCAGGTAAACCTGCCGCATTACCAGAAGTATTCATAATTACATTTGGACATTCTTTTTCAAGCTTTGTAATGTTTGGCAAATTTGCCAGACTTCTAGCATTACCAGGCCCTGGGGGAGCCACGCCAAATCCATCTATGATCACTAGGCAAACTTTTTTCATAAGCTACTCACATAATTACACAAAAAAACGCCCCCTCATAGAGGAGGCGCTTTTTAAAAGCTATCGTTAATATTATCGCACTGCATCCTTTAGACTCTTTCCTGCTTTGAAAGCTGGAACTTTCATTGCTGGAATAGAAATCTTCTGGGATGGGTTTCGTGGATTTACACCCATGCGTGATGCACGATGTGAAACACGGAAAGTACCGAAACCTGTAATGGTTACATTCCTTCCTTTTTTGAGTTCGCTTGTAATGGTGCCGATGAGAGTGCCAAGAGCATCAGCTGCTGCACGCTTTGTAATTCCAGCAGATTGTGCAATGAGGTTGATTAAGTCCTGTTTGGACATGGTTATTAAGGGGTATGAAATACAGGTATGCTCTGAGTCTAACCATAGCTAGCGCTACGTAAAATACTTTTGTCCTTGCATAAGACACAAAAATGGTTCTTTTGCACATTATGATTTTCTGAACACATAAATTGCTCAAACTTGCATTTATACCTATAGTTGCATTTGACAAAGAATTTACTTACCCCCTACTCTGCGCCCAACATGCCAGATAATTTAGTTATTGTAGAGAGCCCCGCAAAAGCAAAAACTATCAAGAAATTTTTAGGTAAGGATTTCCAAGTAGAGGCCAGTATGGGCCATGTAAGAGACCTACCAGCAAAGAAGCTTGGGATCGACACAGATAATGATTTCGAGCCTATTTACGAAGTTCCCGATTCTAAAAAAACTGTCATAAAGAAACTAAAAGCTGCAGCCAAAACTGCAACAAAATTATGGATCGCAACTGATGAAGATAGAGAAGGAGAAGCAATTGGCTGGCACCTCTTAAGTGCGCTAAAAATTGGCAAGAGCCATGATGTAAAAAGAATTGTTTTTCATGAGATCACTAAAGAAGCTATAGACAAAGCTATAAAAACCCCTCGTGATATAAATCACGAACTAGTAGATGCACAACAAGCAAGACGTATATTAGACAGAATAGTTGGATACACATTATCGCCTTTCCTATGGAACAAGGTGTACCGAGGACTATCTGCAGGACGTGTTCAATCTGTTGCAGTTAGAATAATTGTAGACAGAGAGAAAGAAATAAAAGCATTCAACCCAGAAGAATATTGGAGTGTGATTGCAGATTTAGAAACAGAGAAAAAAGAATCATTCACAGCAGAATTTCAGAAAAAAGACGGGAAAAAGTTTGTACCAACCAACGAAAAAGAAGCTACCGAAGTTGTAGAAGGATCCAAAAATAACGATTTCACAGTTTCTGCCATAGAAGAAAAGAAGTTGAAGAAAAATCCTTCACCTCCTTTTACTACATCCACCCTTCAGCAAGCTGCATCGAATAAACTTGGCTTTTCTGTAAAACAAACAATGGTAGTAGCTCAGCAATTATACGAAGGTGTGAATCTAGGAAAGGGAGAAGGGCAAACCGGTCTCATCACTTATATGCGTACAGATTCTGTAACGCTAAGCAAAAAGGCTATAGAAGATTCATCCACTACTATAGAAAAACTGTATGGACGAGAATATCTTCTAAGCAAACCTAGAACATTCAAAAGTAAAAGTAAAAATGCACAAGAGGCACATGAAGCAATCAGGCCTACAGAAATGTATAGAACACCCGAGTCTCTCAAAGATATTTTAGACAATCAACAACTCAAGCTTTATACATTGGTATGGCAAAGAACAATGGCCACACAAATGGCAGCAGCAGAACTTAAACGTATAGGTGCAAACATAGACACTGTTTCTTCTATCGATTCAAAAACAGTATTTACATTCCGAGCAACTGGACAAACTGTAGAATTCGATGGATTCCTTCGTGTATACAAAAGCACAAAAGATAAAAGTGAAGATGAAGAGAATGATGAAGAGAATGAATTAGGAGAAAAATTCATGCCACCGCTTACAGCAAATGAAAATATTAAATATCTAGAAATAAATTCAGAGCAACACTTCACCAAGCCTCCGCCAAGATACACAGAAGCTACACTTGTAAAGAAATTAGAAGAAGAAGGAATAGGCAGACCAAGTACATATGCTCCAACAATAAGCACTATCCAACAAAGAGGGTATATAACAAAAGACAACAGGCAGCTAGTTCCTGAAAGCATCGCATTCACTGTAACTGATCTACTTGTAGAACATTTTCCAGACATAGTTGATCTTCAATTTACTGCAAAGGTAGAAAACAGTCTGGATGAGATTGCAAATGGAAAAACAGAGTGGGTTCCGTTTATGAAATCATTCTATGATCCCTACAACAAACTTCTCGAGAAGAAAAATTCTGAAGTAAAAAAAGAAGATGTAATAAAAGAAACAACAGATGAACTGTGTCCTGAATGTAATTCTTCTATGGTTGTAAAACTAAGCAGATTTGGAAAATTCCTTGCATGCTCCACTTATCCAAAATGCAAAGGAAAGAAATCCACACCAGAAGAAGCAAAGAAAAAAGCAGCACAAGAAGAAGAGCGAAAAAAGATGGAAGAAGAAATGAATTTAGGAAAATGCCCTGATTGCGGCTCTGATCTCGGTGTAAAGAATGGAAGATTTGGACCTTTTGTAGGATGCAATGGTTATCCGAAATGTAAACACATACAGAAGATAGAAAAATCATCCGGAGTTAAATGTGACAAATGTGGCAAAGGAGAATTAATAGAAAAAAGAACTAAGCGTGGTAAAAAATTCTGGGGATGCAATAAATATCCAGATTGCGAAAATGCTTCTTGGACATATCCTGGCAAGAAAGATTAGAGACTATTAATGAAGTTTTTCTACTTTGTCTACAATCCATTCCCCTTCCGCTTTCAAAGCAGTAACTAAATATTTTTCTTCCTTATTCTTTTTAAGAACATATAATTTAACTTCATCTGTTTCACGAACAACTTGAACTTCATCAAAAGCCTGCATTTCCGAAAGAATTGCAATATCTCCACCATCCCCTGCAGCAAGAAGTTCTCCTGAAAGTTTTAGCTCTGCCCTGCTTAACAGAGCGATGGTAAACACCAGAAGTACAGAAATTGCAGCCACAGCACAGAAATGGTGCTCAAACTTCTTGTGATATCTATGCCCACTATATCTACCAAATTGTTTTGTTTTCATGTTTTTTATTGGGATTTCTTCCCATTATATCACTTGACGCATATATGCGCCATTACGTATTCTCTTCGCTACATGCTTTCAAAGAGATCCAACCGCAAGAAACACAAGAAACACGGCTTTCTGTCGAGAATGAAGACAAGTGCTGGAAAACGCGTTGTGCTGGCCCGTAGAACCAAAGGAAGGAAAAGATTGGGACAGTAGCACACAATATAAGTGATATAATGCGACGTATTGTCATTTTCTATGCATCAACTTCGTGGCAGAAAACTGTGTGAAAAAATAAGAAGGCGCGGCTCCAAATGGCGCGGCAACCACATGAATGCAGTATTTTTAAGTGATCGAAAATCAGATGGAAAACTTTTTGTAGGAACATCAGCTTCCACAAAACTAGATAAGTCTGCAGTAAGAAGAAATAAAATGCGAAGAAGATGTCGCGAAGCCCTTAGAAACACTACTAAAAAACACTCCTCTGCTTCTTTTGAATCCTCTTTACAGTTGATCCTAACTCCCAAATACTCTAGCCTCACGTGCGACTTCGAAGAACTTCTAAAAGACTCTGAAGCCCTTATATCTCACTTAATCAAATATGCCAGCAAATAAGCAAAACCATCTACTAAGGTTCGTAGTAACCTTCTTTTTCTTTTATTTGATAATAACAATGGGCCTAAAGGCTCTATTTCCAGAAAAATTTTCAAATGAAGTAAAAGCTCCAGAAGAAATAAGAATGACTTTGGAAAGCAAAAAAATAACTATGGGACGTGATTTTTCTGTAACCATAATAAATACAACAAATACTGGTATTACACTTCCAAACCTATGTCCCGAACCACCAGTAGTAATAGAAAGAAAAGTAGGAGACAAGCTGTATCAAATAGATCTTACTGAACCAGTAACAAGCTGTGTGCCAGTAACAAACATAGATCCAGACAATAAAATGAAAATAGATCTAAGCCCATGGAAATATTCTGCATTTACAGAGCCTGGTGCTTATAAGATTTCACTTGAAATACCAAAAGTAGGAAATGAAAAATTTGTTGGCAATCTAACAAACAAAGTTATAGAGATAGAAACAAAAGTTAAAACTCCTGGAGCTTTTGTATCACTATTTCGCACATTCATAAGCAAACCCCTGCTTAATGGAATGATACTTATCGCATCATTGATTCCAAATCATAGTCTCGGTTGGTCTATTATTATTCTAACTATAATAATTAAATCATTACTATTCTTCCCTAGTCAGCATGCTCTAGAAAGCCAAAAGAAGTTACAATCTATTCAACCAAAACTAGATGAGATAAAAAAGAAATTTGCAGGTAATCAGCAAAAAATTACAGAAGAAACTATGGCTATATGGAAGAGAGAGAAAATAAATCCATTGCAATCTTGTCTTCCTACTCTATTGCAGCTCCCTATTCTTATAGGACTATTCTTTATAGTAAGAGATAGTGGATCTTTAGATCTTGCTAGACATTTGCTCTATCCACCTTTTCTTTCTCTTGATTGGACATTCGATACAAATTTTCTAGGAGTCCTAGATCTAAATATGATTCCATTCCAAAGCGTAGAATCTTGGATTCCTCCTAGGCCAATGACAGGACTGCTCAAAGGACTTTTCTTGCCAGTTGTAATTGCAGCATCTCAATTCACACAAATGAAAATGTCATTTGCAAAAAAGGCGGCAAAGAGTGGAGGAAGCAAGCCACAAAAGAAAACCCTAGAAGATCACTTAAACATGCAAAATATGATGATGTATATGCTTCCTACAATGCTTATCTTTATATCAGGTAGTTTGCCTGCAGCAGTAAGTGTTTACTGGGGAGCAAGCACTGCATTTGCAATCGGACAACAGTATTATGTGAATCGAGGAAAATAGATATGCTTCGACTCACTCTTCGACTCGTGAGACTTAAGCGTCGTGGGTGCGCCCACTCCGCTTCAAGTGCTCACTCGCTCAGAGTGGCTCAGCATGACATACTAATAATATCTAGATTCTAGCTCAAATGCTTTATCGTTAAACAATTTTCATATAGTCTGGACCGGAAAATGAAAGACTTAATTATCCAAATCCTTACCGAGCTTCTAAACCAATTAAAGCTTGAATTCACAGAAATAAAAGTAGATGAATCAGACGAATCTATGATTCGTGTAGATATCGATTCTCCAAAAGCAAGTCGTCTAATTGGATGGCATGGTGAAACTATAAATTCTCTTCAACACACACTTAAATCAATTATTCGAACTCAGAAGAAAGCAGAAAGAAGTCCATTCATAGTAATAGATGTGGATGGCTACAGACGTGCACAAGAAGAAAAAGTTTGTCGTATAACATCGCAAAAAGCAGACTTTGTAAGAGAAAAGAAAACTCGTGTAGCACTTCCTCCTATGTCTCCATACTTCCGAAGAGTAGTTCACCTATTCGTAGCAAGTAGTGAAGATATGCAGGACCTTACAACCGAAAGTATAGGCGAGGGAGATTACAGACAAATCGTCCTCAAGCTAAAAGAGGGCTCTATAGAAGATGGCGAAGAGCTAGCACCAATAATCAAGTCAGACGAAAAAGAAGAAGTGATATCTGAAGAAGGATTTGATAATTTGGATATATAGTGCTTCGACACGCACTTCGCCCTTCGACGCGGCGCCTACGGCGCCTTGCTCAGGATGACAAAGCAGAACTTAAGCATCGCGACTTTTGTCGCTTCGCTTCAAGTTCAGCTCGCTCAGTACGGCTCAGCATGACATATTTTTGTTTGGCGGATTAAATGTCATCCTGAGCGAAGTGAGTTAGTCGCGGCTAACGAACGAAGTCGAAGGGCTTCGCTTATATCAAACCATTTTTCTCGGATCCAATATCTTCTCTAATCTTTTTTTCGAAATATCAGTATTTCTAACAGCAACATCAACTATCCTCTCTCCTGTTCGCATAGCTTCTTTTGCAATCTTTGCTGCTTCATCGTAACCAATTATCGGAACCAGAGCAGTTACAAGCATTGCATTTCTTTCCACATATCCCTCAAGGACTTTTTTATTTGCTTTAATCCCCTTCACACATTTATCAGCAAAAATCTTCGATACATTCGTAAGTAACCCGATAGAAGTAAGAAGTGAATTAGCAATAAAAGGCGTACATGTATTTAGCTCAAACACTCCGCCCTGAGCACCCCACACTCCCACTGACACATCTGCACCTATCACATGTGCGGCAACCTGTATCACACTCTCTGGAATTACTGGATTTACTTTACCTGGCATTATGGATGATCCTGGCTGAAGTGTAGGCAATTTAATTTCATTCAGTCCAGCAACCGGGCCAGATCCCATCCAACGAATATCATTTGCAACTTTATGCAGAACTACTGCAACTTCTCTAAGAGATCCACTCAAAGCTTGCGCCCCAATTGGAAATGATTGTGCGGCGACATGGTCACGTGCTTCTCTAAACGGCATTCGCGTTTGCTTTGCGATTTTTGCAATTACCCTTTTCGCAAATTGCGGATGAGCATTTAAACCTGTCCCTGCAGCAGTGCCTCCAAGAGGCAGATCATTTAAAAGCTTTGCTGCATCCTGAACCCTTCTGGAAGTTTGAGATATAAGAGTCGCATAAGATTTAAACTCATCACCCAGACGAACTGGCACTGCATCCATATTGTGAGTGCGTCCTGTTTTTATAATCCCATGAAATTCTTTTGCTTTTGCCTGAAATGTTTTTTCTAAATGCGTAAGTACAGGTAGTAGCTCATTACAAACTTTAAGTGCACAAGAAATATTTAGAGCAGTTGGGATAACGTCGTTACTAGATTGCCCACAGTTCACATGATCATTTGGATGCACTCCATCTCCTCTGTTTCCTTTGTTTCCTTTGCCCCTTTTTACTCCTTTGCTGCTAATAGCAGCAATCACCTCATTCATATTCATATTCGTACTAGTCCCCGATCCTGTCTGGAAAACATCCAGAGGAAACTGATCCATATGTTTTCCAGATGCGATCTGTTTCGCAGCTCTAGCAATTTTTATTGCATGACCTTTTGGAATTTGCCTAAGAGAACCATTTACCTCCGCTGCATACATTTTGACTACTGCAAGCGCTTGCAAAAAATCTTCTGGCATAGTCCAAGTCGAAACTGGAAAATTCTTTATAGCTTTTTCTGTAGAGGGTCCGTAGAGCTTTTTTGGCATACGTAAATACTATCACACACAAAAAGATAGTGGCATCGGCCTCCTGGCCGATGTGTTGGTGCGGGCTTCTAGCCCGCATCCATACCCGCAGCTAAAAGCTGCGGGTAACTCATCGCCGAGGACGGCGATGCCACAAATTAACTCCAATAATAACCTTTTAAAGATTTTCAACATAAACACAGGGGCGAACGCTCCTGCGCTCGCCCCTTTTGGCGTCGATCATATTCCTATCAGTTCTATGGCCATTTCAAAATGCCAAGCCAAACTACAAGCCCACCGCCACACATCATCAGAGAAACTGTAGTCTTTCCAATGTGTTCATGGAACGGAATGCTCACGGCACCGCTCACTAACACTATGAACCCTAAAATGGTCAACAACTTGATCGCTAGCTCTGTTCTCATGCCTCTTTCCTTAGTCAAAACACTGATTGTAAAGGTCGACGCTTTACACAAATCCTACACCCATAATCCACATTTATTCACAAATTTCTAACATAAAATAAGTGCCAGAATCGAAGTTCTGGCACATATGAAACGTTGATTGGCAATCAATTAGCTAATCTGGCCTACAAAGGCGAGATGCACAAAACGATATCGCTGCTAAAATCAAAAACGTTACGCCGCATTTTGCAACACCGGGAGAATGATCCCAAATGCTTATGATTGCAAATAACGCCCACATAAACATAAAAACGAAACAACCCTCTAAAAAAAGACTTTTGTTACTTCTCATATCTTTCTCCTCGATAAACCAATGTTTTGTGAGATCAACGCTAAAAATACTCTCTAACTTTCCAATCCACTTTGCAAGAAATATTTGACAAAAACCTCATTTTATTATATTATGCAATAAACATCAAAAAACGCAACAGTATGCCAAATAAACATCACAATCTCGCATTTTTCATAGGATTCGCACCAATTGCGATTATGTTTCTGGCAGCTCCATGGGGAGCAAGCAGTATGGAACCGACAAAGGCTCAATATGAAGAACTGGCACAAAGTGCACACAAAGAACTGCAAATATTAGACAATGATGCAAAAGAATTTGAAAAAACTAGATCACTTCTCACGAATGGCGAGATAAAAGAATCCGAAGAATCTATAACCAGAGAATTTCTACAAAAGGAATTTAATTCCTCATATGAAAAATATGAAGAATCTCTCAAATACAGACAAGCACTACGAAGTAGAATCGATGTACTAAAAAGATCACTCGAACCATTTGATAAAAAAATTATTCACATAGATTTGAGCGAACAAAAAGCAAGAGTTGTATCAAACGACAAAATCATAAAAACTTATCCAGTAAGTTCTGGAGCATATGAAACACCTACTCCTCAGGGAGAATTTCAAGTACATAGAAAACAGGAACTTAGAATCTCTAGCCAAGCAGTCCCCTATCGCATGCCTTACTACATAGCGTTTAAACAAAGTGGCAGTCATGGATTACATGCACTTCCTTATCTAGGAGATAACAAAGAAAGCTCTCTCTTTTGGCAGGAGGCGAGAAGCCATATAGGAATACCTGTAAGCCATGGATGCGTGAGGCTACTTCCAGAGGATATAGAAGAGCTATTTGGATGGGCAGAAATAGGAACACCTATATACATACAAAGCTGAGAGAGTTAAAATCAGCGTATGAATTTATTATTTATAATCATAGGCTTATTAGTAGTTACTCTTGTTTTCGTTATAGGAATTTATAACGGCCTTGTTCGAACTCTCATAAGAGTAAAAGAAGCGTGGAGTGATATAGAAATACAACTAAAACGTCGTTACAACCTTATTCCTAATCTTGTAGAAACTGTAAAAGGTTATGCATCACACGAGCAAGAAACTCTAGACCGTGTAGTTCAGGCTAGAAATTCTGCAATGGGGGCACAGGGCACAGAGGAAAAAGGGAAAGCAGAAAACATGCTTACAGGAGCACTTAAATCTATTTTTGCGCTCTCGGAAGCTTACCCTGATCTAAAAGCAAATCAGAATTTCGCAAAGCTTCAAGACGAACTCACAGATACAGAGAATAAGATCCAAGCTGCTAGACGTTTCTACAATGGAATGGTTCGTGACTTTAATACAAAGCTACAAGTCTTCCCAAGTAACATGATAGTTGGCTTCTTTGGTAGCAAATTCCAGAAGCAAGAATTCTTCGAAGTAGAGAACGAAGAAGAGAAGCAGAATGTAGAAGTTAAGTTCTAAACTATCATCACACTACCCTTCGAGACGATCTCGCCGTGTCATCCTGAGGAGCCCGGAGCAAAGCGTAGGGCATCTCGAAGGATAAACGGCGAGATCTCCTCAGGGTGACACGCAGCAAGCTTGCCTATAATGAGTTTGACGAAGGGTCTCGAAGGGGGTGTCGTTGTGCTAATATCCCGTTATGCGAGATTCTCAAGAAAGATATTTTGTTTATATTCTCGAATGCTCTGACAAGTCCTACTACACTGGAATAACAAGTAGAATTGAAGAAAGGGTTCTACAACATCAAAATGGTGATGACACGACTTGTTACACATATAAAAGAAGACCTATTCAACTAGTTTTTTCAGAAGGATTTCGAGAAGCTCTAGATGCGATTGCACTAGAAAAACAAATCAAGTGTTGGAACAGAAAAAAGAAAGAAGCACTAATAAATAATGATTTCGAATCAATAAAAAATCTTGCTAAAAGAAGAACATCATTTAAAACTACCTAAGCATGCTTCGAGACGTCCGCCCCGGCGGACTCCTCAGCATGACACAAACTACTAACTCTACAATGATCTACTCTCAACTAACCAGAAACCGCATAGCAACAGTCATACTTATAATTGCATTCACATGTTTCATAGTAGGAGCTGCGGTAGTTTTTAGTGCAGCAAGAACTGGAGATCCATTTACATTCGCTATTCCATCAATTCTGTTCGCAGCTTTTTATATACTTATAAGTTTTCTATTTAGTAAAAACGCAGTGCTTGCGATGTCTCATGCGAAGAAAGTAGAACACAAAGACAATCCAGATTTGTATAACTTGCTTGAAAATCTTGCAATATCACGAGGGCTACCTACTCCCACTCTTTACATAATAGAAGACACTGCACCAAATGCATTTGCAACTGGAACCACCAAAAAAGGTGCAGCAGTAGCAGTAACAACTGGAATATTACAAAAGCTAAGTAAGCAGGAACTAGAGGGCGTTCTAGCTCACGAACTCGCCCACATACAACACGAAGACACAAGGCTTATGACACTAGTAGTAATAATGGTCGGAGTTATAACACTGCTTGCAGATATATTTCTTAGATCTATGTACTTTAGTGGTAACAGAAAATCCGAAGGAAAAGGAAATGGAATACTTTTGATAATTGGAATAGTTCTCGCAATACTTTCTCCTTTTATTGCTCAGCTTATAAAACTAGCCATATCACGTAAGCGTGAATTTTATGCAGATGCAGAATCGGCGCTTACAACTAGGTATCCAGAAGGACTCGCATCTGCACTAGAGAAAATTGCAAGTGATCATGAACCACTAGAAGCTGCAAATCGTGCTACTGCTCATTTGTATATCAGTAATCCTTTGAAAGACAGGAAGAAGAGTAAATGGAACAATATGTTTTCCACACATCCTGATACTAATGAAAGAGTTGGGAGACTGAGAGGAATGATGACTTAATTGTGCTTCGACACGTACTTCGTCTCGTAGAACTGAAGCTTCGTTCGCAAGCTCACTCTGCTTCCAGTTCTACTCGCTCAGTACGGCTCAGCATGACATTTTAATCCGTACTAATCACCCGTCTCCGTCAGCTGCGGCTGACTACGCCGAGGCAAGCTAACCACTAACCGCTTGCCAGTGTTATAATTATCTCAACTAATATGAGAAGAACAATTCTAACCATCTCCTGGCTTCTAACCGACTCCCTAGTTTTTATCGCAGCTTACGCCCTCGCATACTTCATAAAAGTAGGTTGGATCTTCTCATCCGATCTACCATTTCAAACATACTTATATGCAGTGCTAATCACAGTTCCAGGATGGCTCTTTGTGATGATTACTATGAGAAACTTTGGACTTACCAGAAAACAAAATGACCTTAGAAACTTCTTCTATATTGCATATGCTTGCATCATAGGAATGGCAGGATTCACACTTGCATTCTACTTCCTCAAACAAACTCTGTTTTCCAGAATGCTTCTTCTTATATCCGGAAGCATTTCTTCCATACTTGTATTCATATGGCACATAATCTTTAACAAAATTCAGAGAAAAATACTTAGATCAGGTACTCCAACTTATCCAACTCTAATTATCGGAACAAATAGAGAAGCTAAGAATTTAATAGAAAAAATGCAAAAGGCAAAATGTCCATTTACTCCAGTTGCTGTACTTGATGGAAAAGGTGGTGGTCCAGCAGAGATCTCTGGCGTACCAAACCTTGGCAAGTTAAATAAGCTAGAAGAAGTTATAAGCCAAAAACAAATCACGCATCTTGTGCAGTGTGATCAGCTAGAACACTCTATAAATTTCTTAAGCCTTTGCAGAAAAAATAATATCAACTACATGCTCCTGCCATTTGCATTGGGAGTTATAGAAGACTCTGTTCCTACAGAATCTCTAGAAGGTAAACAGGTCGTCTCAATAACCCACGGGCAACCTAAGTGGCTGTGGTTTTTTAGGTAATAAGCTTTGTCCCCTCCCTAAGCATCTTCCCATTTAGATCTACTCCTTTAAGTTCACATGCATTATCTAATATGCAGTTTTCTAGGACACAATCTTCTACGATGCAGTTCTCAAATATAACTACATCTTTCAGCTTAGAATTTTTTACATTAGATCCAACTCCAACTACAACACTTCCAGAAAATTCATTTCCATTCTCGCAAGAAACCGTATTACCTACCAAAGCTCTAGTCGCATCTAGATAAGCTTCAAACGATCCAATATCAAACCACAAATCAGAAAAAGACATGCACTTCACATCTATCCCACTCGAAAGAAAATGCTCAAATATTCCACCTATATTGTCTGGATGCTCTTTTGCATAAGAAACAAGCTCTGAAAGTTTATCGCCAGGAATAATCGTGCATCCCGTAGAAACCAGAGTGGATTTTGGCTCTGCTGGCTTTTCCTCAAACACCACAACTTTTTTTACTTGCGAATTCTCTGATAAATCTACAACAACCGTTCCAAACATTTTTGCGAGTTCAACCTCCCTTATATCATAAGAAGCTACAAGTGGAGATCCATCAAAACTCGATACAAAATTATCTATCGAAAATCCCATGTAATTATCCCCAGCAAGAAGTAATACATCATCAGAAATTCCAGTCTCCGTAACCCACTTAGACACTGCTCCAAGCGCTCCTAGTTTTTCGTCTTCATTTCCAGAATCTTCTATGAGAATGTTTATATGTTTTCCACTCATAGTCTTTTTCCAGCTTTCAAAATCCTGCTTAAAAGCCAAATTGGTACTCACGGTTATCTCTATTCCATCTGGAATGCTCTCGACTATGTGAGATATGAGCGGCTTGCCAGCAAGTGGCAGTAATGGTTTTGCACGTTTCTCTGTAAGTGGCCAAAGACGTGTAGCAAAACCGCCGGCTAAGATAAATGCTTGCATTGGAGAGAGTGTACTATATGAGATTAGTGTACTCACGTGTTAAATTACAAATTCCAAAACCCAAGTAGCAAGCGTGCAGGTGGTATTTTGCGTAAGAAATCATTCTTGGGTACCAATATATGAATAGTCCCATGTTGATTTCGTCGCATATACCACCTTAAGCACGCGAGCGGCGTGCGAGATCTTGGGATTTGGATCTTATTTAATATGTCACTTTTGAATTCCCTGTACTACAAAATCCGTCTAAACTACCCCCAATGTCTAAAAGAAACTCAAATTGGTCAATTTTGGCCATACTAGTAACTCTGGCTTTATTCGTAACTTCACTTCCAAATTCCTGGAAGACATGGGCTCCTGACTTTATGCAGCCTACTCTTCACTTGGGACTTGATCTGCAAGGAGGAACTCAACTGGATTTTCGTATATCTGAATCCGAAATGAATAAGCAGATAGAAACTCTAGAATCAGAAATCATACAATTAGAAAGTGATCACGCATCTCAGGAGGATATTGATGACAGAAAAATGCAAGTCTCGAGCATAAAGTTTCAGAAACAAAATGTAGTAGAAGCTGTGAGAAGCGTTCTGGAAAGAAGGGTAAATAACCTAGGAGTTAGCGAAGCAGTAATCACTCCATCGTATTACGGAGACGAAAAGCATTTATTGGTTGAATGTCCTGGAGTTGTGAATGTACAAGAATGTATAGCAACTGTAGGAAAAACAATTCTTCTAGAATTCAAAGAGCAGTTCTCTGGAGAAGATGAAGAAAATTCGAAGAATATGCGTGAACTCGCAGAAAAAGCAGAGCAAAGAATTACGCAATCAGGAGAAACCCTAGAAACAGTAGGACAAGACATGGGTCCCACTCTTGGTGTTTATTATTCAGATAGAGAAACATTTTTCAAAGATGATCTTCCAGAAGAGATTGCATACATATGGGAAAAGACTACGGAAGACCCTATAGCATTCGAAGAGATTACTCTTGAGCCAGTCATACTAGAAGATGAGTCTTCAATAGAAAACAAAGGAATAATGGCAATCGAAGTTGTTGGAGAAATAGAAGAAGCAGAGAGAGTATTTTCTAGCCCTATAAAGGCTATAGAGCACGTCGCAGAATCTAAAGACGAAGTAAGTCTAAATATAAAAGAAGATGTTCTTCTATCCGAAATAGAAGAAACTTATCAGGATGCAACAAAAGAAATGACTGCAGGATCCGTCTTCAAAGGAAAGGATTCAAAAGAAAATCTAAGCATTATATTTGTGACAGCATCTCAAGAAGCAAAAGAGGAAATAGAAGCAAGTCATATACTCATCGCATACAAAGGAGCAGTACGAGCAAGTGAATCTGTAACCAGAACAAAAGAAGAAGCAAAAAGAATTGCTATAGAACTAGTTGATAAATTAGATAGAGGAGCTGGATTTAATAGCATGGCACGTGAACATTCAGATGGACCATCTGCAGTAGATGGTGGGAGCTTAGGCAAATTCAAAAAAGGAGAAATGGCTAAGGCCTTCGAAGATGCTGCATTTGCTTTATCTAAAGGAGAAATATCTGATGCAACAGAGACTGAATTTGGATTCCACATAATTCGTGCAGATTCCGATCCAGAAATCACTCTAGGCACAGCCAGTTACATGGAATTAAGTTTTACTGGAGAAAAAGCACAAGAAATGCGAGCAGAAACTCTTACTGGACTAGAAAGCAGAACAATATCAGAAATGACAGAACAAATAGCTGTAAGAACTTTATTCTTCTCTTTTCTACCTACTGGATGGAAAGATACACCACTCGATGGAAAGCATTTCCAGAGAGCAACTGTTACATCGGATCCAATTACAGGAATTCCTGTAGTACAGATCGTATTTAACAAAGAGAGTGGAGATCTATTCTATGAACTTACAAAAAGAAATGTAGAAAAGCCTATCGCAATATTCGTAGGAGGCGAACTTATATCTGCACCAATTGTTCAATCAGAAATTGCAGGTGGGGTTGCAGTGATTACAGGATCTTCTACATACGAAGAGGCAAACACTCTCGCTCAGGATCTAAACACAGGAGCTATCCCCGCTCCTATCCATATGGTCGGACAAGTTACAGTAGAAGCTTCTCTAGGATCACAAGCACTTGCTTCATCTATAAATGCTGCACTTCTTGGATTCCTGCTAGTAGGCCTATATATGATTTGGTACTACAGAGTACTAGGTCTTATAGCAGCTCTAGCACTTATAACCTACGCAGTAGTATTTAACGCAATTCTTAAACTTCCAGTCTTCTTATTCACAGATCAATACGTAGTTCTCACGCTTGCAGGAATAGCTGGAATTATTCTTTCTATTGGAATGGCAGTAGACGCAAACGTTCTTATATTTGAACGCATGAAGGAAGAGCTAAAGAAGGGCAAAATGCTGCAAACTGCAGCCGACACAGGCTTCAAGCGTGCATGGAGCTCTATTCGTGATTCGAATGTCTCCACTCTGCTTACAGCCTCAATACTGTTCATTATAGGAACATCTATCGTCCGTGGATTTGCAGTTACTCTTTCTATGGGAATAATTATCTCTCTAATAGTCGCTCTACTTGTAACTAGATTCTTAATTAGCCTCCTCTACAAATCACCTATAGCAAAGAATCTGGCGGCTTTTGGGATTAGGAAATGATATGATTTAATACCGGATGTCATGGTCATATTTTTCACTTGGCATGTCAGCAATAGCATTTATTTGTTTTGTGAGCTTTGTGATCCTATACAACAGAAACAAAAATATTGATAAGGATAAGACAAAGATATCGCATCAATCTGCATCAATCTCAATAGCTACATTTACAGTACTACTCACACTCTTCTCTAGCTTTAAACAAATAGAGGCTAATAAACAAGAAAGTCAGTTGCAAATAGAGGCTAATAAACAAGAAAGTCAGTTGCAAATAGAGGCTAATAAACAAGAAAGTCAGTTGCAAATAGAGACCATTAAACAGGCAAACAGTTGCAAACAAAAACTAGATATGATGGATCAAATTGTAAAACTCACAGTCAAGGTGACATATGGAGTACAGCACGATATTGATACAAAAACATACGATTACACCAAAGAAAAAATATATGTTCCACAGGAGACAAAGAATAAATATGAAGAGTTAAGAAAAAATTTCAGATTGTTGAAATACATAATAAATTCGTTTGCATCACGCACATCGTTCGATATGAATGCATGGGACAAATATTCAGATGCTGTACTTAATATGGAAAAACATACAGGAGAAAATGGTTATGACAATGTATATGGCAAAGTTCGCGACACTGAAAATAGGTTGGCCTGTGCATTGGGAGATGCCGTAAATAATTGTTTTGATTCTAAAATCAAATATATATTTCCTGCGTGCAAAGATAAATATATGCAATAAGAAATAATTTGTAATTTGAGCTAGAAAAAGTATCGCATCCAGAATGTAGCATCGCCGTCCTCGGCGATGAGTTCTCCGCAGTCTCCTGACTGCGGAGGAGAACTATATATCTTCTACTAGGCGTGGGCTGGGAAGCCCACCCCAACTCATCGGCCAGGAGGCCGATGCCACTTCTTGTACCAACAACTATGTAATAACTGAAATTAAAGAGTTTTAATATTCTTTAATCTGAAGATCGATATGATTTCTACCCTCCCTCATTTACCTTAACAATCTTCACCTTCCTCTCTTCACGTGGAACAAATACTTTGAGGATAGAATCTTTAGAAAATGTAGCCCTCACCTTAGCGGCATTTATAGCAAAAGGCAGTTCTACTTCTCGTTCGAACTCTCCATAATAATTCTCTTCTACCAAGACCTTAGAATCCTTCAAATCATCTCCTTGTTCACGCATGCCTCTAATCACAATCTTGTTATCTGCAACGTCTATATCAACATCAGAAAGCTTAACTCCAGCAAGCAGAGCTTTTACTATTACATAACTACCATCCTCAAAAACATCTACAGCAATTCTATCTTTACTTATCTGTGGAGCCTCTTCTGTTTGGACCTCTTCTTTCACTTCATTAGAAATTACTTCCTCAGTTTGTCCACCGAACGCAAGACCCTTCTCCTTGAGAAGTGAACTAAAGACGCCATGGAAACGAGAATCGGACATTGTTACACTAGATAGTACTAAAAAGTTGATCAATAGACAACTTGAAATTGGGATCACACACAAAATACTCATCCGCTATAATCTAATTCAATGCTCCACACCATCATCACTTGGCTCGTCGAAACAATTGGATCACTTGGATATCCTGGAATAGTAATGCTTATGGCATTAGAAAGTTCTTTCTTCCCCTTCCCTAGCGAAGTAGTAATGATTCCAGCGGGGTACCTAGCAAGCAAAGGAGAAATGAATTTAGTCTTTGCAATTTTGTTTGGAGTACTTGGATCACTACTTGGTGCTTTGTTTAATTATTATCTAGCTATAAAACTTGGAAGACCTGCTCTTATAAAATGGGGAAAGCATTTTTTTATACCAGAAGACAAACTTATAAAAGCAGAAAAGTCTTTCCGAAAGCATGGAGAAATTTCTACGTTTATAGGAAGGCTTATACCAGTGCTTAGACAATACATAAGTTTTCCCGCTGGGATTTCTGGAATGAATGTATTCAAATTTTCTATGTGGACCAGCCTTGGAGCAGGAATCTGGATGACTATCCTTGCAACTATTGGATACTATGTAGGAGAAAATGAAGAACTAGTTACGCAGTGGAGTCATAAAGCTGTGTTTTGGATGCTGGCAGTTTGTGTTGGGATAGTTTTGGTTTACTTGAAAATGTATAAAAGCGATTAGTATTTAGCGTGCTTCGACACGCACTTCGCCTCGTAGAACTAAAGCTTCGTTCGCAAGCTCACTCTGCTTCTAGTTCTACTCGCTCAGTACGGCTCAGCATGACATATAAAATATATTACTGCTAACCGCTAAACGCTCGTCAGCACATCATAACTATACTTAAACCTCTGTAGCTAGTATCATATCCCCCAAATGTCCCTCTACGACTCCCTAGTCCTCGGCCTGGTACAGGGAATCACAGAATTTCTTCCGATATCCAGCTCGGGACATTTAGTGCTTATGCAGCATTATCTAGGATTAAGCCTAGATCCAAACATACTTCAACATTTCGATATAGTTCTACATGCAGGATCACTAATTGCGATTCTTGTATATTTCAGAAGTACATGGTTAAAAGTATTAAAAAGACCATTTGATAATGAAAAAGACGGAAGCCCTCCCCTTCTGCCCCTACTTATAATTGCGACTATTCCACTCGCAATCATAGGAATATATGCAGCAGACTGGATAGAAGTTCACACACGTACTCCAATATTTGTAGCATTCGGATTTATTTTTACAGGAATCTTTCTGATAGTTTCTGGTTGGTATGAATCCAGATTTGCAGGAAAGGAATCAGTAGGATGGAAACAAGCTATAGGATCAGGTGTAGGACAAGCACTTGCAGTACTGCCTGGTTTTTCTAGATCTGGTTTGACTATAGCAAGCGGAAGATTGATGGGGTTATCCGCGAAAAGAGCAACAGAGTTTGCATTCATGCTTGGAGCGCCAGCCCTATCTGGGGCTCTTGTATTTACCTTATATACAGGAGCAAATGATTTAATGACTCTAGGCAAAATTCAAATACTAGTTGGATTTGTTTGCTCACTTACATCAAGCCTTATCGCTATACACTTTTTGATAAAGACAATTAAAAAATATGGATTGTGGATATGGTCACTTTATCTTTTCCTTGCAGCAGCACTAATCATCGCAGATGAAATGATGCCGTTTGTAAAAGCTCTTCCAGATATTGGAATAGATATGGATCTCAGAATTCTAGCTGGAACACTTTTTATTGCACTTTTCTTGGAAGCCATTCCTGTCACTTCTGCTTTTGTCCCCGGATTTACTACTATAATTGCAGTAATTGCAATTCTAGGAGACGACCCATGGGCAATTGCAGCATGTATACCGATAGGAGCCATGGGGCTAATACTTGGAAACTTGCTTGGATACATTCCTGCGAGACAAGCAAGAGTGAAAATAAGATGGAGTGAGAATGCCGATCAGAAACTGATAAAGGCACATAAATTCTTCCGCAAATGGGGAGTTTTAGCTGTTTTCTTTGGCGGTTGGTGGGCCCCATTTAGACCATTTATATCCATAGCAGCAGGTATTTCAAATATGAGACCTGCAAGATATGTAATAACTATGGTTCTAGGATCGCTCACATGGGTTACAATTGTAGCCATAGGAGCTTCATCCTTAATTCAATTATTTTGACAACCATGTCTTCTCTTTTACACCCAAAATCCATAGTAGTACTGGATTGTGGAGGGCAATATGCACACTTGATTGCAAATCGCATAAGAAAGATGGGCGCGTTTTCAGAGATTCATGAACCAGAAACTCCTGCAAGTAATTTCGCTGATGCTGCAGGAATAATTATTTCTGGAGGGCCACAAAGTGTATATGCAGAAAATAGTCCAAAAGCAGATCCAAAAATATTAGATCTGGGGATACCTGTACTTGGAATTTGCTATGGACATCAATGGATTGCAAATACACTCGGAGGAAAAGTAGAAGAAAGTGATTCGAAAGAATATGGATACTGTGAAATAGAAATTACAGAAAATCCTGGCAGAGTTTTACGAAATCTAAAAGATAACTTCACTGTATGGATGTCTCACGGAGATGAAGTTCATAAGATGCCTCCAGGCTTTCATAGATCTGCTACATCTGAGTCATGTAAAACTGCCGCAATGTCACATGAGAAGAAGCATATTTACAGTCTTCAGTTTCATCCAGAAGTCACTCACACAGAATATGGAAATGAAATGCTTCAGAATTTTGTAGATTTATGTGATCACAAAAAATGGTCGCTTGATGATGTTCTAGAAGAATTAGAAAAAGGAATATTGGAAGAGGTTGGAGATAAGAATGTATTTATACTAGTTTCAGGCGGCGTAGATTCTTCGGTTGCTTTTGCACTTCTAAATAAAATCATAGGACCAGATCGTGTTTATGGGCTACTAGTAGATCATGGACTACTTAGAAAAAATGAAGCCAGAAATATTGCAGACGACTTCGAAGAATACAAGTTCGAAAATCTTCATATAGAAGATGCTTCTAATTTGTTTATGAAAAAATTAAAAGGTGAATCTGATCCAGAAAAGAAGAGAGAGATTATAGGAAATACATTTTTGGAGGTACAAGCCGATGTGGCAAAACGCCTTGAGCTTGATGGTCCAAACTGGCTGATTGCTCAGGGAACAATATATCCAGATACCATAGAAACAGGAGGTACCAAACATGCAGACAAAATAAAAACACATCACAACAGAGTAGATGCTATTCAGAAAATGATAGATGAAGGAAAAGTAATAGAACCTCTAAAAGATTTCTACAAAGATGAAGTCAGAAAAATAGGACAACTTCTCGGCCTACCTCATCACCTTGTCTGGAGACATCCATTCCCAGGGCCTGGCCTTGCGGTACGCATAATTTGTGCAGATGAGAAAGAATCAATGGATGGCATAGAAATACCAGAAGTTGAATCTGATATATATAATTTTTCCATACTCCCGATAAAATCAGTAGGAGTACAAGGAGATTCCAGAACATACAAACACCCAATAGTAATATTCTTACAAAAAGGAATAAAAGACCTTAAGCCAATAATAGGTCTAGCTACGGCACTACCAAACAGATATCCAGATATAAATAGAGTCCTTGTATGCACATCACACACAGAAGAACCTAAATTTATATTTACAAAAACAAATGTAAATAGAGATACAGTAGAACTTCTACGCGAGGCAGATCATATTATAAAAGAAGAAATGTATGCACATGGACTATATGACAAAATATGGCAATTTCCTGTGGTACTTATTCCAATCGGAACAAATGATGGAGATAGATCAATTGTTCTAAGACCAGTTGACTCACAAGAAGCAATGACTGCAAATGCTACATTGTTAAAAACTGATTTTCTGGAGACTGTGACAGAGAAAATAATGAAAATAGGCACAATAGGAGCAGTATTTTATGATGTTACAAACAAGCCGCCGGCAACCATAGAGTGGGAGTAATTTCTGCTACAATACTCACCACGATGCCACGCCGTCAGAGCTCTAATCGGCAGACAAATGAGGACACTGTAATACTCAAAGAAGTAGAAACTATTACGGAAGAACTCGATATGACTGAGTTTTCCGATTACAGCGAAAGAAAGTCAAAAAAGATAAATCCACAAGTATTATCTGTACTTGTAGATCGCGCACAAAATGATGATCATGAAGCTTTTGGGAAAATATATGATGAGTTTATTACACAAATTTATAGATATGTTTCTTTTCGTGTACCTCCCGGGTTAGTAGAAGATATAGTTTCGGATATATTTGTAAAAGCATGGGAAAAGATACATACGTATAAAGGAAGAAAAGGAATACCATTTAGCTCATGGCTCTTTCGAATAGCACACAACATCGTTATAGATACATATAGAACTAGCAAAAAACATGAAGAGCTAGATGAGCTACACATAGATGAAAATAGATGGAATGACCCACGATTAAGAATCACACAAGAAAGACAGTCAAATTTTCTAAGACAAGCAATGAACAAGCTTCCTAAGAGATACCGAGAAATACTTCTTCTTTCTTTTATGAGCGAACTTACAAATATGGAAATTGCGCACTCTATGAAAATAAGAGAAGGCAGTGTTCGAATATTGAAACATAGAGCACTTAAAAAACTAAAAGAATTTTTGCCAGCCTCCATGAAAGACGATCTACCATGATCATGAACACAGCTAATAAGTGTGGCTTGCACCGCGAAGTCCGCCGCGGCGGACGAAGCCGGGTGAACACAATTTATCTTCAAGAAAACGCCCTATTTACGTAACAATCTCCTATTACAAACGTTCTAAACACTGCAACGGTTACACACAATATATGAAATTAGAAAATACTATAAAACGGCTTGTAGAGGCAAAGAAGCTCACAAATAGGGCAAAAATGCGTAAAAATATACTTAAACGCATCGAGGGGAAAATGATAAAAGATATAACTGCAAAATCTTTCAAGCCATCATATGACCTTAGATCAGAGATTTTAAATAGGATATCTCAAAGCAAAACTAATGAATCATTATCTAGTGTAAGAGATTTTCTTTCTCCAAAATCAAACGTTATTAGCATTCTAAAAAAAGAAATTTTACAGAGAATATCAGGAGGCTCTTATAATCAAATTGAATTACATGAGTCAGTTCTCACAATCTTTAAACCAAAAATTATCAGATTTGCATCTGTAGCAGTTGTCTTCGCTCTTCTCATTAGAATCACCCCAGCATTATTTATAGTAACTCCCACGCAAGCCGAATCACAAAGTCTGCTAATTCCTACAAAAGGATTTGTAGCAACAATAGATGGAGCAGAATGGTTACCTATAACGGAAGAAACAAACCTATCCAAAGCATTAACAATTCGCACAGGCACAGAGAGTGAAGCAACTATAATATTGAGAGATGATTCAATATTGAGACTCGCTGAAAACACAGAAATCAATCTAAGAAAATCTGCATTTGATCATTCTTCCAATAGATCAATAGCGCGTGTGATTTATGGTCAAGTATGGCTTTCTAGCTTTCTTCCTGAAACTCTATCTAGAGAAACGAACATTACCATCCCTCAGGGAAATATTGCTGTAAAACAAGGAAGTATAAGCGTTCTAGCGGATCCTTTGCAAAGCTCCGTACAAGTCTTTCATAGATCTGCGAATATTCTCGCAATGGGATCTGCGGGAAGCATACATTTAGTACAAGGAGATCAGCTATCACTTCTGCCAGAAGGAAGCACTCAACGCCACATAGTTACTAAGGCTGTAAAAAATGAAGATTGGACAAAAGAAAATCTATCACGCGATGCAGTACATAGAACTCAAATTGCCGAGAAGAAACAAATGCATGCAGAATCTTTGGCAGGAATACTTCCTACTTCTACATTCTATTCTATAAAAAGAGCATCAGAAGCAATAGACATGCTACTAACTCTTGGAGAAAAGCCTAAAAATGAAAAAAGGCTTAGGAATGCAGAAACAAGATTAAACGAAGCTGTAGCCCTTCTGCAAACAGGAGAAAAGGAAGCTGCTCAAATATCACTAGAAGAATATAAAGAAGAAATGCAGAAGCTTGTTGCCAATACAGATGCAGAAGCTCGAGAGCTTTTAACAAATTCACTTATTGATTCAAATTCAACTGTTTCCTCTGTCCTCCCCCACTCTAAACTTTATATCGCAAAGAAAGTTGTCCTAGAAACTTCATCAACACTTTCAACTTCTGAACTACCCACTACACAAGTAGATTTATATCTATTAAGTGATGCTCTTCTAAATATAGAAAGTCTAATATCAGAAGGCAAAATTGATAAAGCTTACGATGCATTTAATGGCATATCTATCGTAATATCATCTGTTCTTGAAAATAATGAACTAAATGAAATGGTTGTAGAAAAAGAATCAATCAAATCTATCAAAAATATTCTCAGATCAATTGTATTTAGTCTGGAGCAAAGCAAAGATGTAGTAAGTGCAGACCAAATAAAATTAGCATCCAAAATGCTATCTGATGTAAGTAACTATTTACCAATTACGCAAATTGTAACCGCATCAACCGTACAGCCAGAAGAATGTATGCGCGCAGGAGAAATTCTAAGAAGAACAAATCTATTCCTCTCTTCTGTCTATACTTACAAAACATCACGAGCACAAAGAAATGAAGTCTTACGACAAATTTCCAATTTGCCTGATTGCGCAGAATCAGGAAAAATACTTAGCAAAGTAATGAATAAAGTTCCTGTATTTACACGTAGCTTTGTGTGGGAAGCTTTGCAGGATATGGAATCAGATTCTTAATGCTATGTCATGCTGAGCCGTGCTGAGCGAATAGAACTAGAAGCAGAGTGAGTTTGCGAACGAAGCTTTAGTTCTATGAGGCGAAGCACGTGTCGAAGCATTGTTTTCTATCTTTCCATAAGTCCAAATTCTTGTGCGATAATTACGTAAGCAATAAAATACATTCCAAATATAATTACAAGCAAAGCCATTTTTTCTATTACGCTCATAGAAACTATTTTCTTTCCACTATCTAATTGAATCACATACATATGGAAATTATACACAAAAACACACCATCGTAGAGTAGAGGATATTTCTTCAATACCGGATCACGATGACCAGTATCTGATGCAATCACGGTGTCCCTCGCACAAGGAGAGATGGTGGTCGCACCAGATACTGATCACCGCGAAGTGTTTTGCTTCTAAAAGCAAGCATTGATTAAGTAAGTTTCCCTTCAAAACCAATGTCGATCTATAAAATTCCCTGGTAGGGAGGTGTTCCATCCGCAGGTTCTCCTACGGATACCTTGTTACGACTTAGTCCCAATCAGTAGCTTCACCGTGGTACCCCTCCGCCGAAACGGATAAAGGTGCTTAGGGTGCTTCTACCTTTCATGACTTGACGGGCGGTGAGTACAAGACCCAGGAACATATTCACCGTGACATGTCTGATTCACGGTTACTAGCGATTCCAACTTCACGAAGGCGAGTTGCAGCCTTCGATCCGAACTTGGGCCAGCTTTAAGGGATTCGCTCCACCTTACGGCTTGGCTGCCCGCTGTACTGACCATTGTAGCATGGGTGTCGCCCCGGATGTAAGGGCCACGCTGATCTGACGTCATCCTCACCTTCCTCCGACTTGGAGCCGGCAGTCTCCTGTGGAAAAATAACACAGGATGAGGGTTGCGCTCGTTCATTGACTTAACAACACACCTCAAGGCACGAGCTGACGACGACCGTGCAGCGCCTGTCATTAGGTTCCTTGCGGCACTCGTCTATTTCTAGAAAATTCCTAAGATGTCAAATCCGGGTGAGGTGCCCCGCTTATTATCGAATTAAACCCCATGCTCCACCGCTTGTGTGGGTCCCCGTCTATTCCTTTGAGTTTTAATCTTGCGACCGTACTCCCCAGGCGGCGTGCTTACCGCGTTAGCTTAGACACGGAGGATCGATCGAACGTTCCACCACATCGAGCACGCATCGTTTAGGGCGTGGACTACCGGGGTATCTAATCCCGTTCGCTACCCACGCTTTCGTCTCTGAGCGTCAGCAAACTCCCAGCACCCTGCTTTCGCTTTTAGCGTTCCACTGTGTATCAACGGATATTACCCCTACACACAGCATTCCAGGTGCCCCTAAGTTGCTCAATTCTACCAGTTTCCAGCACACACGCAGAGTTGAGCTCTGCGCTTTTACGCCAGACTTAATAGAACGCCTACAGACGCTTTACGCCCAGTAATTCCGAGTAACGCTTGCACCTTCCGTCTTACCGCGGCTGCTGGCACGGAATTAGCCGGTGCTTTCTCCTGAGGTACCCTCAAAAATTTGTTCCCTCAGAACAGAAGTTTACGCCCGAAAAGGGTTTCATCCTTCACGCGGTGTCGCTCCGTCAGGCTTTCGCCCATTGCGGAAGATTCCTCACTGCTGCCTCCCGTAGGAGTATGGGCCGTGTCTCAGTCCCATTCTGGCTGGTCGTCCTCTCAGACCAGCTACTCGTCATAGCCTTGGTAAGCCATTACCTTACCAACAAGCTGATAAGCCGCAGGCCCCTCCCGAACCGCAAAAGCTTTACTCTTACGAGAACTATCCGGTATTAGCACACCTTTCGGTGTGTTATCCCTGAGTTCGGGGTAGGTTCCAACGTGTTACTCAGCCGTTCGCCACTATCTATCAAAGACAGATCGTTCGACTTGCATGTGTTAAGCGCACCGCTAGCGTTCACTCTGAGCCAGGATCAAACTCTTCAAATAAAATAATGGTACCGAAATACCACTATCTTGAAGACTCAAAATGAGCATTATATTATTCTATGGTTATTGGTTATTAAAGAAATATTAATTCTCTACTCTACGATAGTGTGAATGAGCTTTTCGCTGCTTCACATTGAAACCACGCCAAAATCCTCTACAGCCTACGTATCGTATTCATTAAAAAGTTCAAGTCAAGGGGTTTTAGAGAAAACCTTTGCATATTTTTTAAATAGACACATGACTATGTCGATATTGCACAGCCTCCGCAATATGCGTCTGACAGATATCATCGCAATCTGTCAAATCTGCAATAGTACGAGCCAATTTGATGATCTTGTGACAACCCCGCACAGAGAGCCCTAATTGTCGCACAGAACGTATTATCAGTTCTTCGCTTTCGGCATCAAGAGGACATAATTTTTCCAAATCTTTTACTCCCATTTGAGCATTCACAGATATGCGTAAATTTTTGAATCTATCTGACTGTCTTTTTCTTGCTGCAACCACACGCCCCAAAATTTCATTCGAAGATTCAGATTCATATCTTCTCTTGCTTCGCAGATCTTCTACGTCCACCGGCTGAATATCTATATTCAAATCTATTCTGTCCATGAGAGGCTTACTGATTCTATTCTTACGATTACTAACACTAAAACTTGGAGGATTCATAGCAGCAACCAAAATAAAATTTGCAGGAAAAGTAACAGAACCATTCGCACGGGTAATAGTAATTTTTCTATCTTCTAGCGGCTGTCTAAGAACCTCCATTACATTCGTAGGAAATTCCGCAAGTTCATCCAAGAACAAAACACCATGATGAGCCAGAGATATTTCCCCTGGCTTCGGAGCCCTGCCGCCACCAACTATACTCACGCTACTTGCAGTGTGATGCACAGATCTAAATGGCCTCTCCTCCACAAGTGGCACATCACGAGGTAGAAGATTCGCAACAGAATATATCTGAGTAACCTCGAGAGATTCCTCCCTAGTAAGAGGGGGAAGTATTCCACGAAATGCATTTGCAAGCAGGGTCTTCCCTGCCCCCGGTGCACCATTCATAAGAACATTGTGTCCACCTGCCGCAGCTATCTCCATAGCTCTCTTGGCTTGTTCTTGTCCACGAACATCAGAAAAATCCACAAGTGATGCACTGATGTCAGATTTTGCAGCTGCAGGAATAGATATTTTTGGTGCTTCAATTTGTTTACATATAACTTTCACGCATTCGCTTAGATTTTTCGGAGCTATAACTTCAAGCCCAGGTACTAGAGCAGCCTCTGCTCCATTACTTTCTGGTACCACTATTCTCTTCATACCCTTTGCCCTAGCAGCAAGAGCTACAGGAAGTAGTGCGCTCACATGTCTAAGTGAACCATCTAATGCAAGCTCACCTATAAAAACAGTATCAGATAAGCAAGCAGGATCTAGATCCAAAGCACCAGAACTTATAAGGATTCCTAGTGCCATAGGTAGATCATAACGTGGTCCTACTTTTTTTATATCTGCAGGAGCAAGATTAATTGTTATTCTTCTGCCACAAGGATATTCACATCCACTATTTTGTAATGCACTTCTTATGCGCACCTTACTTTCCTGCACAGCAGTATCTGCAAGTCCTACAATAGTAAAACCTGTTAGATGAGGAGGAACATCTACCTCTACTGTAACTAGTTCAGATTTAAGTCCTATCGTTTCAAATGAGTTCAATCTTGTAAGCATGGTGGAAGTGTACCTTCGTACACCATGGGTGTCAATACCCTACCCCAGGCTTAGGCATAACGAATTTGTTTTTATAACATTCATTTTATATTTGTGAAATATTTGAATTTTTATTGATTATTTTTTACTAAAACTAGTAAAAGTCTATATGCTTTATATGCGTCAAGTCGTTCCACGACTAAATGCTTGCGTATTTTTACCTCATAAGTAGAATGCGCCAGACCTTAGACAAGGTTTCGCTTTATATCACTATTTTCAAAAGTAATTATGGCTGACATGACCATCAAAAATCGTATAAGAGTACTCAGATTCGAAAGACGCATGACTCAGGAAGAACTTGCTATTCGCGTTGGCGTCAGCAGGCAAACAATCATGAGCATAGAAAATGGTCACACAAATCCATCTGTGCTTCTCGCTTTCAAAGTATCTAAAGCTTTGGGCTCAAACATAGAAGATGCATTCCAGGTAGAAGGAAAATTAATGCCAGTGTAGGTTGTTGATTTAAGTTTTTTCCAATGATCTTCGTTTTTGGGTTATCGGTGATAATTTTAAATTACCAATTTTAAATTTTAAAACAATGATTCAATATACAATTTTCAATTCGACATATTTCGTCCTTTTGAGTCATTGAAAAATTGGAATTTGTTTTTAAATTTATAATTTAAAATTTTCTGCGACCAATATCACCATATGCATCCAAAAAACGAGTATAATTCGAATATGAATCCCAAATCATTTCTCCTAGCACTTTTCATATTGCTCATAACCTCTGCTACACCAGCAGATGCCAGTAAATCAGATCGTCTTTCCAGAATACAACAAAGAATTGAGAGGAGAACTGCCCTCAAAACAAGCAAACAAACAGTAAAAAGGAGTAGAAAAGCCATAAAAAAAATGAGGATCACATCCAGAGAAATCAGAAGAACTGGAAAAGCAAATAAGCTTGGTACAAGAAGAAGGTCTGCAAATAGATATAGCCAGAAAAAGATAGCTCCTAAATCACTAGAGAATATAGAGCTTATGCCAAATCAAATATTTGAACCGACTCTTCCTCTGCCAAACATATATGCATTAAGTAGTTTATTATTGCTTGGGGAAAAGAGTTCTGCTGTCGCAACGATCGAACTTTCGCCAGACAATGAACCTATCCATATAAGAGGCATTACCATCACTCTAGATTCAGAAATGACCTCACTTTCTTCTATGGAAGTTATAGATGAATTTGGATATGTACTTGGCACTGCCAAACTAGACTTAAATGAATCTTCTGATAGAGATATATTTACATTGGATCTAAGCCCTCAAAAAGCTTACTTCATAGACAAAGATGGAAGTGCTGCGATAGCAGTAAGGGCTAGGTTAAAAACAAATGAAAATGGAGGAGTAAGTGGAGAAGAATTACAAGTAACAGACATAAGCGTGAATGCTCTTGGATTATGGTCCAATAATACTGCCTCCATAGAAACATCTGGACCAGATTTTCAGGTGCACGAAAGTGCTCTTGCAAGAATTCGCTCTATATCAAACTCTGGAAATAGTTCTGGAGTTTTTGGAATAGGAACAAACAGGCCAATCGCCTCTTTTGATTTCGAATCTAAATCAGTAAATTCCATATCTGCAGATCCAGCTATTACATCACTCACCTTCTCTGTAAATTCTCCATCTACTATAGAGCTTTCAAATATCAAACTAAGAACTTATGGCTTAAATACTTCTGTGTCTTGCAACTTTGTAAGACCAGAAATAGTATGTGACTCTATCCCTGAGTCTATAGGTACAATAGATGATTCTAAGAGATTGATTCTCTCTGCAGACATAAGCCTTTCCGGCTCACACCCGAATGTTTACTTACAAATAAGTATAAATAATCCTGGGAACCCTAATTCTTCGGGGGATATAACCTGGACCGATGGTGAAAGTAGCTTTAGCTGGGTAGACCTCGATTTTCCAGTAGTTGAGGGGATAGATTGGAGATAGACATATAATGATAAAGGATCACATATTAGTTGAAATTAACCATCAAAAGCATAGTCTTGTACCACACAATGCTTGAAAGTGAATCATCAACACCAGAGGAAATAAATGAGATAAAAGAATTACAGGAAGAAATTTGCAATTTGAGTAGCGTCTGCCTCACCGTCGCCATTAGCATTACACGTTTTAAAGCAAGTCTTTCGTCTGAAGATTGCAGAAAAATCACTAATATGTTAAATGAAACATCGAAAAACCTGTTATCTATTGCTGCACTCGTAGTGCAACAAACAATTAAAGAATCACCTGACCAAAATCCTAGCGATCCTACTGCTACAGCATAGATGACTAAAGATAATTAGAAACAATTCTAACCAAAGCCAATCTTCTAAGGTAGAATAACAGTGATGTACAAACTAAATTCTCTTAAATGTGGACTCCCTGTTCTCACTGCAACCTCAAAAGGAACAGAGTCCGTCACAGTTCATGTATTTGCAGGAGCAGGGTCTAGGTATGAGACTCAGAAAGAACGAGGAATAAGTCACTTCCTAGAACACATGTTCTTTAAGGGTGGAAAGACTTACAAAAATGCTGCAGAGGTAAGTATGGCGATAGATAGTTTTGGTGGAAGCTTTAATGCATTTACCGGCAAGGAATATGCAGGGTATTACGTAAAGATTACAGATAGCCACACAGAGACAGCATGTGATGTGCTTTCTGACATGCTCTTACATGCCACACTTCCAGAAGAAGAATCAAAGAAAGAAAGCGGAGTGATCATAGAAGAGCTACGCATGTACGAAGACACTCCCATGTACAAAGCAGGATGGGACTTCGAAGAACTCATGTATGGAGATCAACCACTTGGTTGGGACACTATAGGAATAGAAGAAACTATAAGAGCAGTAGATCATAACTCTCTTATGGCTCATAAAAATCTTCTTTATACACCAGACAATATGGTTTTGGTATTTGCAGGAAATATTACCGAAGAAGAATCTATGGAACTTGGTGAAAAATTCTTTGGAGGACTATCTGGAACAAAACAAAGAGAATTTCCAGCGCTAGAAGATAAACCTACAAATAAAGTAATGCTCGCAAGCAAAAAAACAGAGCAATCACATCTAGTTCTTGGGGTAAGTGGAGAAGGAGCATTATCTGCTAACTATTTTGCACAGAATTTACTTAATGTGATTCTAGGAGGAAACATGAGCTCTAGGATGTTTTTGCGTATCAGAGAGGCTCGTGGCCTTTGCTATTACGTTGCATCCTCTACAGATAACTATATGGACACAGGCGCAGTATCTGTACGTGCTGGAGTAGACAAGTCGAGACTAGACGAAGCTATAACTGCCATAAAAGATGAGCTACTACTTGCCGCGAAAGACGGAGTAACAGATGAAGAAGTAAACAGAGCAAAGGAATTCTTGAAAGGCAAGCTAGCACTATCACTTGAAGATTCAGAGGAGCGTGCACATTTTTATGGAAGACAACAACTTCTATATGCAAACACAGATCGTGGAATGATGGATATAGATGATTACTTCCAGAAGATAGATTCTGTGAAAACAGATGAGATAAATGCAGTAGCTGCCAAATTATTTACACCAGAGAAGTTTAAGCTTGTGGTTATTGGAGATAGAGAAGACGAAAAAGAGCTGGAGAAATTGTTGGACTAGACACAAGTATCACATATAGGGTGTGCGATAAAGAATGTTGATTGTTGCGCTAGAGAACTAACTTCAACGGTCACAAAGTTCTCGCGCTGGTAGCCGTCCGTAGCATGGAAAGGACGAGCTCCCAATCAGCATTCCGCCAAGGTCATGTTACAGCATGACCTTGGCCTTTTTATTCATTATTCATTTTCAATTATCACCCCTAGACCTTACAATGCACGCATGCAAAAAACACTAATACTACTCAAGCCAGATGCTGTAACAAAAAAATGTTGCGGAAAAGTTTTATCTAGATTCGAAGAAGCAGGATTCAAAGTACTCGCATGCAAGATGATTAAACTTAGTAGCGAAGTTCTAAGAGAGCACTACGCTCACATAGCAGACAAACCATTCTTCCCAGAAGTAGAAAACTTTATGAGTATGACTCCAGTGATTGCAATGGTCCTGGAAGGAGAAAATGTAATAGATAAGACTCGCGATATTTTAGGAGTTACAGATTGCACAGAAGCTGCTCCTGGAACCATACGTGACGAATTTGGAAACAAAGATTCTGCTACATGCAAAATGATGAACATAGCTCATGCATCAGATAGCGAGGAAAATGCAGAAATCGAGGTTAAAAGATTTTTTGAAGAAGGTGAAATCTTTGAATACTAGATCGAAAAAGCATGTCATGCTGAGCCGTACTGAGCGAGTATAACTTGAAGCTGAGCGAGCTTGCGAGCAATGCTTAAGTTCTACGAGACGAAGTACGTGTCGAAGCACATTTAATACATGATTATACAAACAGTGCTTCGACACACTCTTCGACAGACAAGGACTGAAGGTCGTTCGTCGTGCTGTGGCACTTATCTCACTCCTCTTCCAGTCCTTGTCCGCTCGGAGTGGCTCAGCATGACATATCTTTTGTTAGCTAAGTTTTAACTGTCGTTATCAGCCTTCTTTATCAAACAGCATCCTCATGGCAGCATCTTTCTGTGGATCTAAACCTTCTGCTATATCATCCACAGTCATTTCTACTGCAAGATCAGGCTCTATACCTTCTTTTCCTATATCTCTTCCACCAGGAGTCTTCCACTTAGCAACAGTCACACGAAGGCTAGAGCCTCCAGGCAGATCCATAACTTCCTGAACTGTTCCTTTTCCAAAGCTTTTAGCCCCCACTACTTTTGCTCTTCCGTGATCCTGCAGAGCTCCTGCGACTATCTCGGAAGCTGATGCAGAGCCTTCGTTTATAAGAACCACAAGTGGTATATCCGGAACTATAGGTGATCCATATGCAAAGTGAGATTCAATCTCTTCTCCACGCCTATGAACACTAAGAATTTTTTCTGTCTGTAAGAAAAACGATGCGATGTCTATCGCACCATCCAGATAGCCTCCACCATTAAATCTAAGATCTAATAAAATTCCTTTTATATCCTTATCTTTTAGATCATTAAGAGCATCACGTGAATCTCTTACAGTGTCATCTCCAAATTTATTTAGAGAAATGTATCCGATGCTTCCTGTGCCAGTTTCTATAACTTCATGTTCAACACTCAAAACAATTATTTGATCTCTTGTAATAGAGATATCTATTTTTTTAGTTTCAGAAGGTCTGAATACTGTAAGCACAACATCTGTCCCCTTTTCTCCGCGAATTAGATCAACAGCTGAATGTAGATCCATACCTTCAGTAGAAACTGAATCTATATTTATAATTATATCCATAGGTTTAAGCCCAGATGCGGCTGCAGGAGTTCCTTTAAGTGGAGCTATGACCACTATCTGTCCATTACGCACTGTTAGTTCTGCACCAATTCCACCAAACTTATCGTCTCCAAGTGCTTGGTGAAAATCTGTACTTTCTTTTGGAGACATAAATGCTGAGTATGGATCACCCATAGAAGAAACGAGTCCCGCAACTGCGCCAAAGCGCATTTCATCTACAGTCAAAACTTCTGGCTCTACATAGTATTTATCTAGAAGTCTCCATACAGTCCAAAGAATAGACAAATCTACTTCTTCCTCTGGATCATTCTGGAATGTAACTCCAGATCCAGATAGAGCAAACTTTGCTTCCATCTCCGCAAGTTTAACTTCTGTAGTTTTCCTCTCTACTTGGATACCTAATTGCCAACCAAGAACCAAGGCAATTATAAAAAATAAAAATCCGGACAAAAATCTTTTTCTCATAGTTCTATTGTACTGATCAAATCACTGATTTGGAAACTAAGGATTATGCACAAGAATAGAAAACATAAAAGTAGCAAGCGTGCAGGTGGTATTTTGCGTAAGAACAAACAAAAAGGTAGCAAGCATGCCGTTTCATATTGCATTAGCGATCTTTCAGCAATCCCGTGTCTTATCCGTATAAATATAGATATCCTATATAGCTACCCTAACTCGGTTGCGTTGATCGCGGTGCAATATGAAACATTCAGCATGAGAGCGGATCTTTAGAGGCATGCCCTTTTAAGGATGCGAGGGGAACACAACGAGCTAATCCAATATAACGCTAAGCATCTCTGCAAACTCTCCTCTAGTTACTTCCCTAGACACATCTTCACCTCGATCAGAAATTCCAAGACGTATTCCCATGTCCACATAAGGATCGTACCAATTCTGTGCATTCGCCTCTTGGCTTTGGAATGCATATCCAGAAGATACCGTTACAAGCTTAAGAGTTTCTGCAAGATTCAAAGTATCTCCCGGTCTAAATTCTGAATTATTTGGATTCACTATTCCTTCATATATAGCTGCATCCAAATATCTGTGATACCAAGAATCATCTTCAGTATCAGAGAATGGAAGAGGTGGAGGATCATCATACATTTCTATATCAAATGCTCTATTAAACATAACTATAGATTCTATTCTGTTTACTGGATCATTTGGCCTTAGGTCACCAGTGTCATCATCACCAGTTATTACTCCCATTTCGTTTAATTCAACTATTGCTTCTATCTGATCTTCAGGAACATCTGGATACATATCAGAATAATCTTGCCAATAGTCTTGATCATCTTCATCGTCATCGTCATAGTCATCGTCATCCTCTTCATCGTCATCATTACCAAATAAATCATTTGCCCAATCTAGAAAACCTCTCGACTCTTCTTCTTCATATTCATATTCATATTCATCTTCATCTTCATCTTCAACATCATCCTGCATCATGTATTGCGAATTCATTGAGCTTTCATATGCACGAGGGAATGGATCTGTGTCTGGTCGTGGATCTGGATCTGGCACAGGACTTGGCATAGGAGGATGAGGATTAGGATAATCATCGCGACCTGGCTCACACGAATAAGTACATACTCCATACTCATTGCAATCTCCACAGAAATACTCGTCACACCATGTATAACACCGACCCTCAAAGCACTCTTCACAGTCATTTGGTTCACATGCAGGATCACAAATATTTGGATCTGGTTTTGGTTCTGGTTCTGGCTGAGGTTCTGGATCTGGAGCAGGATGTGGTCTTGGATTTGGATATGGTGGAACTGGATCTGGGATTACTGTATTCGGACCTCCTCTACGAATAAAATTCACATTCGTATCAGGATATTCATCTGGATATATTTCATTATCTGGATCTATAGGATATTCGTCTGGCGGAATAGTTGGATCTCCATTTGGATTTGTGTCCGGATTGGGATCTGGTTGTGGTTCTGGAACAGGTTGAGGATCTGGATTTGAATCTGCATTACATATCTCTTCACACTCTTCTGCGGCTTCTTCATGTGACCCATCATGATCACATACGGCATTGACACACCGTGTACATGCATCACCTGCATCAGATGGAATAGCAGAAATACATGTTTCTTTCTCTACACATTCACCATTTCCATCACACTCCTCAGTCCACGGATTGCAATCACTCACGCAATAGCCATTGCTACACGTACTACAATTGTCTGAATCGCATTCAGGACTACAAGTATTAACATCTCCACAATTACTTACAACACAAGAGGCTAGATCATCAAACACTGCATATCCCGCTTTCTCACACTCATCTGCATAACCAATATCGCAACCACTTGGGAAACAACATGCGACTCCAGTCGCTATATATGCAGACGAACTTAATTCCCAATCATAATTATCATCATCGTCATAAATAATATTTTGATAATATTCGCTAGAACTAAAATAGTCATCTTCCAATACTCTTGCATTCAGAAAACTTTGCTTCTGCATAGTCGCCGCCGTTGCAAATGCAATAGCAAATACAATTATAGAAATTGCTAAAATTTTGTTTAAATCTTTCATATAGTCACATTCTCCAACAAAAGCGCAGTTATACCCCTATAAAACTAGTTGAATAATCACAAAATATGTTGTCTTTTATCTATCACGAAGCGATTCCCACATATCTCTTTCTTTCCTGCTTACTTTCTTTGGCACTTCTATCTTCACCATTACAAACAAATCTCCAAATCTAGATGTATTTAATACTGGCATGCCTTTGCTTTTTATTCTGAGGATTTGATCAGGCTGTGTTCCTGCAGGAACCTTTACTTTTACCTTTCCGCTAAATGTTTCAATCTCTTCCTCTGTACCAAGTACAGCATCTGCAACAGAAATTACTTTTTCTATCTTTAGATCATCACCTGCTCTCATAAATCTTTTGTCCGATGATACAGATATACGAACATATAAATCACCTGACTGAGAGCCTTGTCTTCCTGCCTCACCTTTTCCTGGAACACGTAAAGTTTGACCATCATCTATCCCTGCAGGGATATCAACTGTAATTTCTTCTAAATCGATTGCCCTACCCTCTCCAGAACACTTGCCACAAGGAGACTCTGGAAGTTTCCCAGATCCTCTACATACTTCACACATCATGCTTTGACTTATAGCTCCAAAGAAAGATTGAACAGTTCTAGTAACTTGTCCTGTGCCATTACATTCGTGGCAATTTATTTTCTTGGATCCTTTTTTCGCTCCAGAGCCAGTACAAGTTTCACACTGAACGTGCTTTTTCATTCTTATAGCCTGCGTTGTTCCATGATATGAATCTTCCATAGAAATATTTATTCTTGCCTCTACGTCTCTACCTTGCACATCCGATGGATTTGTTCTTCCCCTTCCTCCTCCAAAGAATGTTTCGAATATGTCACCAAATCCTCCGCCGCCTCCCTGAAATCCCTGAAAGCCGCCTCCAAATGGATTCCCTCCTCCTCCACCCCCAAACTGGGGACCATCCTCTGATCCAAACTGATCATATGCTTGTTTTTTCCCTGAATTACTCAAACATTCATAAGCACGATTGATCTGCTTGTACTTATCCTCTGCTTTTTTGTCTCCTTTATGCTTATCTGGATGCCACTCTTTGCTGAGCTTCCTGTAAGCCTTTTTTATATCAGATTGGGAAGAATCTTTAGAAACGCCAAGTATTTGGTAGTAGTTCACTTAATATATGATATCTCATATTACTGTCCACTGCCCACTTGTCGCTGTCCACTACATATCTTCCTCAAAAAACCTCCTTAGACCCTTGTAATTCGGAATACTAATAATTACAATCCGCGCGCGTTTTTGAAAACTACAGTAAACTCACCATTATGACTACATCAACCTCACAGCCCCCTATAAAAGATATTAAAAAAGCAGAAGAAGAAACGAAGTTGGAAATCGAGAATGCAAAACAATCTGCTATGAAAGATTTAGAAAACCACAAAGAAGAAGAGGCGAAAAGACTTGAGACAAAAAAAGGAGAACTTAAAGCCTCCGCCATGGAAAAGCTGAAACAGACAAAGGCAGGACTTACATCCGAAGTAAAAAGTGGAGCAGAAAAAACCAAGAAGGAAAAGGAAACCATAAAGAGTAAAGGCGAAGGCAATAAATCTGAAATAGTTTCGGAGCTTGTTGAAAAATTTTTATCAATCTAATAATCCTTATATAAGAAACAAATGCCTGTAATCAAAATGCAAAAAGTGGCCCTCATATCACACAAATCCATTAGTGAGGATCTACTTGAATTTTTGCAAGATGAAGGAGTTATGGAGATTTCTCCAAACGAAGAAACTGTAGATATAGAAAGTCCTAAGTTTGCATATGAAGAAGCTGAAGTTAAATTCGCAATAGATTACCTACTTCCATCTGCTTCAAAAGAAGCAATAAAGACAGTAAAAAATCTAGGCACAACAGAAGAGATTACAAAAGGTGCATTACACACGGACTTTCGCGGAATTATAGATGAGTGTAAAAAGCTAGAAGATGAGATGGGATCGGCGTCTAATGAAAAACAACAGCTATCTGCACACAGAAAGAAAATTTCTCCATGGGAAGATCTAGATATGAATCTATCAGAAGTAGAGACAGAAACATCTGTCGTTCTATTTGGACAGATAAGCCCAAATACTTTTGATTCACTTGAAACTCAGTTATCTAATGATCTTCCTCGCACAAATCTTCTAAAGGTAAGTGCAAGCGAAGGACAATTACTAGTAGTTGCGATTGTTTGGAAGAAAGACAAAGAATCTTTTGATCAAACAGCCGCACAAGTAGGCTGGACAGAGATGGATTTGCCACAAGTAGATGAATCCCCTGCTAAAGAGATTACTAGAGTAGATAATGAGATTAAAAACCTAGATGCAAAAGAAGAAAAAATTCTAAAAAGAAAAGCAGAGCTGGCAAAATCCATTCCAAATCTCGCCAGGCTCGCTCAATACATGCACTGGATAGATATGAAGCAGTCTGTAAGATCAGAATTCTCAGAAACTGATCAGACCGTGATGCTTACGGGATGGATAGAAAGTAAGAAGATTGATGAAATAAATGAGAAGCTAATCGCTAATCGCTGGCCGCTAATCGCTGGCCAAAATGCACCTGCCGTAGCTCTTATGCCTATAGAACCAAAAGAAGGTGAAGAGCCGCCAATGCAGATAAAGAATAGAAACTGGATTGCACCTTTCGAAGCAGTTACTCGTCTATATGGCTTACCACAAGGAAGTGAGATGGATCCGACAAGACCACTCATGCCTTTCTTTATCCTCTACTTTGGACTTTGTCTGACTGATTCAGGATATGGTGCAGTGCTTGCGCTTATAATGGCTGGATTGATACTTAAATTTAAATTAAAAAGACAGGAACAAAAACTTATATGGCTTCTATTTTACGCTGGAATAGCCACATTCTTGGTTTCTATTCCATTTGGAGGATGGTTTGGTATGACGCCAGATCAAGCTCCAGGATGGATGACTAAAGTCATAGAAGGTGATGTTATACGATTTAAAGGACAAGTATGGGACTTAAATAAAGACGTAGATTTCTTCCGTAACCTTGCAATATCACTTGGAGTGATTCAGATCCTCTTTGGCATTTTCTTATCTGGTTACTGGAAATTTATTCACGGAAAGAGATTCGAAGCATTTGCCGCACATTTCACAGTACATATATTTGTTGCATTACTTGCAATGCAGATGCTGACCGAAATTCCATACCTAAACTATCCTACATATGCAGTTGGATTACTATTTGTATGGGGACAGGGTTCTGGCAAATGGTTTATACGACCACTAATTGGAGTTCTAGGAACAGTTAACTTCCTAATAGGAGTAATGAGTAACACTCTTAGTTATCTACGTATCCTTGCACTTGGACTTGCTACAGGAGCTCTTGCTTTTGCTATTAATCAGATAGGCGCAGTTATTGCTGGATTATTCCCAAGTATCATAGGTATACCTGTATTTATAATGATTCTCTTCTTTGGTCACCTGACTTCGATTGCACTGAACTGCCTCGGCAGCTTTGTTCATTCAGGACGTCTGCAGTTTATCGAATTCTTTGGACAGTTCTTCCAAGGAGGAGGAAAAGAATTTGCCCCATTCAAACGATCAACCCGTTCTATTATTTAATTTTACTAATTACTTATTTATTTACCCCCTATAACTATGGAACTCGAAGTACTACAAGCGGCAGCAGAAAGAACCGATTTACTCGGAATCTCATTTGCTGTTCTAGGAGCAGCTCTCGCATGTTTACTAGCTGGAATTGGCTCCTGTATTGGAGTATCGATGTCTGGACAAGCTGGAGCAGGCCTTCTTACAGAGAAGCCAAACGCTTTCGGTATCGTTACTGTTATCGAAGCTCTTCCAGGATCACAAGGAATTTACGGAATGGTTATCGCCTTCCTATTCCTTACTTTCTTCAAAGTTGGAACACCTGAACAACTTCCAATCGACTTGGCAACTGGTCTTGCAATTCTATTTGCATGTCTCCCTGTTGCTTTCACCTGTCTCTTCTCTGCTCCTTATCAGGGCAAAGTATGTGCAGCAGGCATGAAGATGATTGCAAAAGATGAGAAAGCTGGAGGAAAAGTTATTCCTATGGCCGCACTTGTAGAGACATACGCAATTCTTGGATTCCTAATCTCACTATTCTTGCTACTAAACATTGCAAGCGGACTTTCTGCATAATAATTCATTCACCTAAAAATTATGGCTTTAGCGGACATCATTGCCTCCATAAAGGCACAGGCAAAAAACGACATCTCGAACACTAATGAACAAACAGAGGTGGAAAAAGAATCTATTACTCGCAATACAAACGAGGAAATATCTGCGCTTGAATCAGATATAAAGAGACAGACCGAAGCAAAGAAATCTCAAATGCAGAAAAAAGCCCAAACTATGGTAGAAATGAACCATAGAAAACAGGTTCTTGAAGAAAAACGTAGATCTCTCGACTCTGTATACGATGAAGTGCTTGAAGAAGTAAATAAGCTCCCAAAAGACAAACTTAAAAAGTTTGAAGATGGACTCAAGGATAAATTGAAAAACCGAGATGGAGATGTAAAAGAATCAAAAGATGGTGGATTTGTTTTTGTTTCCAAAAACAAAGAAGAAGATTTTACCTTTCCACATTTAGTTAATTCAGTTCTTCGTCCTATGACAGAACTGGAAGTTTCTTCCAAGCTATTTGCATAAATATGATTGCTCCTCCACACACTCTAGGCCAACACTTCGCTTATGCCCTAGGTAGGCTAGGTACTCTAGAATCAGAACTTCTAGAGCAATCTGATGTGGATAGAATCCTAGGTGCTAAGTCTGGAGAAGAAGCTGTAAAAATGCTTAGAGATATCAATTTCATTGTGGTGCCAGATGATGCAAAGGATTTTCAGGAGATGATCAATACCACAGCAAAAAGTATAAAAGAAAACGTAGAAAACATGATTCCAGAGGACAAAAAATTTATATTCGATACTTTGTGGATTGAGTGGAATAGACCAACTATTTCTTTCAATATTAAAAAACAAAATGGATTTGTAAGTGATATTGCATCGGAGCCTGAATCTTCTATTGATTCGAGCTTTGATCCTAAATTTACCGAGCCATTTGAATCTCCACGAGATATAGACGACGCAGTTGCAGAGGCTTGTGACGCAGAAAGACTAAGACTTGCAAAAATGAGTAGTAGTAGCGCTATACGCGCATATGTATTACGCATGATAGATATAGAAAAAGAAAGACGTAGTTTCCGTGATTCAGATTCAGAACAAGATGCGATATCTTTCGAACAAGATGCGATTGAATCAGTAAGAAGTTCACTAAATGAAATGAAAACTATGTTCTTAGGACCAGAACCTATTTTTAGTTATGCAGCTAAAGCTATGAGCCATCTATCACTACTTCGAGTGCTTCTAACTGGAAAAGTAAATAGCTTAGACATTCAAGAAATTAAATCTTTATTACCACCACTTCTATAACCTACGCGTGGCAGAGCCACGCGATACTATTATGAATTATCAAATCGCTATCATTGGTTCAAAAGAAGCAATAGAAGGATTCTCACTTCTAGGAGTCAAAACTGTCCCAGCTCAAAACACAGAAGAGGCAGTGGAGAAGATAAAAGAAATGAAAAAAGGGTGTCATGCTGAGGAGTCCGCCGAGGCGGACGTCTCGAAGTATGCAATTATTTTTGTTACAGAAGATTTGGCAAAAGAGTTTACATCTGATGATGAGAGGTTTTTTGCCAAAGATCCTCTTCCTGCAGTTATTTCCTTACCATCACATCACGGTTCAACTGGCTACTCTATGGAGAGACTCTCTCGAATAGTAGAAAGAGCAGTTGGATCAGATATCTTAAAATAATTAATTATTTACCCGACAAAAAATATGTCATCACAATCAAAAATTACCAAAGTTGCCGGACCTCTAGTAGTTGCGAAAGGAATGAAAGATGCAAAAATGTTCGAGGTCGTACGTGTATCCAAAGAAAACCTCATTGGTGAAGTTATCGAGCTTCACGGAGATAATGCATCTATTCAGGTATATGAAGATACATCTGGAATAGGTCCAGGAGAGCCTGTAGAAAAAACAGGTCAAACCATGTCAGTCGAACTAGGACCTGGTCTCATGCAACAGATCTACGATGGTATCCAGAGACCGCTTGAACTCATAGAAAAGAAAGCTCAGTCTTCTTACATCTCTCGTGGTATCGATGTTCCTGGACTAGATCACGACAAGAAATGGGAATTCAAACCAGTGGTAAAAGCTGGTGACAAAGTAATTGGCGGTGACATACTCGGAGAGGTAGATGAGACAACTCTGATCATACATAAAGTAATGGTTCCACCAGAAATAAATGGAACTGTTAAAAGTATAGAAAGTGGCAACTTAACCATAGATGAAGTAGTAGCAGTTATAGAAACAGATAAAGGAGATGAAAAAATAACTATGCTACAGAAATGGCCTATCCGTGTTGCTAGACCTTTTAATTCACAAAAAGATCCAGCTGTACCTCTAGTAACTGGTACTAGAATTTTAGATACATTGTTTCCAATTATGAAAGGTGGAGCAGGTGCAATTCCTGGTCCTTTTGGAGCTGGGAAAACTGTGACTCAGCAAACTCTAGCAAAATACTGTGATGCTCAAGTGATTATCTACATCGGATGCGGAGAACGTGGAAATGAAATGACAGATGTGCTTATGGAATTCCCTGAGCTTATCGATCCACACACAAATGAGCCTCTTATGAAAAGAACATGCATGATCGCAAACACATCCAATATGCCTGTTGCTGCTCGTGAAGCATCTGTATATACAGGTATTACAATTGCAGAGTACTACAGAGATATGGGATACAACGTTGCCCTTATGGCCGACTCTACTAGTCGTTGGGCAGAAGCTATGCGTGAAATGTCCGGACGTCTGGAGGAGATGCCAGGTGAGGAAGGATATCCGGCTTACCTAGGATCACGCACAGCAGGATTCTACGAAAGAGCAGGTTACGTACAATGCCTCGGATCAGACAAAGAAAGAGAGGGGTCACTTACTGTAGTAGGTGCGGTATCCCCTCCTGGTGGAGATTTTTCTGAACCTGTCACACAAAATACTTTACGTGTTACTAAAGTTTTCTGGGCACTGGATGCGAAGCTTGCAAACAAACGTCACTTCCCTTCTATTAACTGGCTACAGAGCTACTCTCTGTATTTAGATAATATGAAAAAATATGCAAACAAAGAAATTGCAGAAGACTATATGGAAGTTCGAGAAATGGCTTCTAGCCTATTACAAGAAGAATCTAAACTAGAAGAAATAGTAAGGCTTGTTGGAGCTGATTCTCTTTCTCCAAAAGAACAACTTGTTCTAGAAGCTGCAAAAGCTATTCGCGAAGATTTCCTCTTCCAAAATGCTTTCGACAAAGTCGATGCATACACATCATTACAAAAACAATACAGAATCCTGCGAATGATTACTCGCTTCTACAATAAATCTCAAGAAGTTGTAGATCAGGACGAATTTGATTTCGATAAGCTAAGAAAAATTCCTGTAAGAGAAAAAATGGTAAAGGCTCACTTTATAGAAGAAAACAAATGGGAACAGTTCGATGAAATAGAACGTGAAATAGAAGAGCAAGTTTCTGCATTAAAATCATAATCCTTAATTATTTATTGTTAATTATTAATTTTTCATTCAAACATTATGTCCACAACCGCATACAAAACAGTTAGAGAAATCGCCGGACCACTAGTAATGGTCGAAGAAGTGGAAGGCGTAACTTACGAGGAACTTGTAGAAATAGAAACTCCAGACGGTAAGAAGAGACTTGGTAAAGTCTTGGAAGCCAAAGAAGGAGTAGCTGTTGTTCAGCTTTTCGAAACTACTCAAGGAGTCGGAACAGAAGGAACAAAAGCTAGATTCCTTGGAAAGACTTTCGAGCTTGGAGTTACAGAAGATCTCCTAGGAAGAGTATTCTCTGGATCAGGAAAGCCTATAGATGGTGGACCAGAACCAATTGCCGAAGCCAAAAAAGATATTAATGGCGCTCCTATAAATCCATTTTCACGATCTTTCCCTTCTGATTTTATTCAAACTGGTATTTCTACAATCGATGTGATGAACACGCTTGTACGTGGACAGAAACTTCCTATTTTCTCTGGAGCAGGACTTCCACATAATAAACTAGCAGCACAGATCGCAAGACAAGCAAAAGTGCGAGACCCTTCGACAGGCTCAGGGCAAGTTGGAGAAGGAAAATTTGCTGTGATTTTTGCCGCAATGGGAGTTACTTTCGAAGAAGCACAATATTTCAGAAATGAATTCGAAAAAACAGGAGCTCTAGAAAGAGCGGTACTATTTTTGAACACTGCAGCTGATCCTGTAGTTGAGCGTATAGCGACCCCTCGTTTAGCACTTACTGCTGCAGAATATCTCGCTTACGAAAAAGATTATCATGTAACAGTTATTCTCACAGACCTTACTAACTACTGTGAAGCATTACGTGAAGTTTCTGCTGCACGAAAAGAGGTTCCTGGTCGTCGTGGATTCCCTGGATATATGTACACTGACCTTTCTACAATTTACGAAAGAGCAGGACAAATAAAAGGAAAGAATGGATCAATTACACAGATTCCTATTCTTACTATGCCAGAGGATGATAAGACTCATCCAATTCCAGACCTTACTGGATATATTACAGAGGGACAGTTCGTTCTCTCCCGAGAGCTTCACGCAAAAGGAATTTATCCTCCTGTAGATGTACTGCCTTCTTTATCACGACTACAGCAAACGCTTTCCGGTGAGATGACACGTGATGATCGTAAAAACGTAATGGCACAGCTGTTTGCAGCTTACTCTAGAGGAAAAGATGTACGTGAGCTCGCAGTTATCCTTGGTGAATCTGCTCTTAGTGAAGCTGATCTTAAGTTCATGAAATTTGCAGAAGGATTCGAAGATAAATTTGTAAGGCAGTCAGAAAACGAAGACCGTTCAATCGAAGAATCTCTTACTATTGGATGGGAATTACTTTCTATGCTTCCTAGAGAAGAACTTAAACGTGTTAAAGACGAAGAGATAGAAAAGTATATGCCTAAGACGAACAATTAACAATTAACAGTTAACTATTAACAATTAATTTATGGCAATCCTAAATATCAATCCGACACGAATGGCCCTCCTAGATCTCAAGAAGAGAGTGAAGTCTGCTGAGCGCGGACACAAACTCTTAAAAGATAAACAGGACGGTCTGATGAAACACTTCATGGAAATAGTTAGAGATGCCAAGAAGCTCAGAGAAGAAGTAGAAGAAATGCTCGGTGATGCTTTCAAGAAATTTTTGATCGCATCTGCATGGATGAAAGAAGCAGATCTACGCAATGCCCTCTCTAGTCCACAAGCAAAACTAGAACTCTCTGTAAAAACGAAAAATGTAATGAGTGTACGCATCCCTTTCTTTGAACTGAAAAAAGAGGGGGAGATAAAAACCTACGGATACGCAGGTACAAATGCACTACTAGACGAAGCTATAGATGCTTTAAATGAAGCCTTTGAGATCCTCATACAGCTCGCTCAGATAGAAAAACAGGCAGAAGCTCTAGCCATAGAACTAGAAACCACCAGACGCCGTGTAAACGCCCTGGAGCACAAGATGATTCCAGATCTAAAAGACACAGTGAAATACATTCGCCTGAAATTAGACGAAGGAGAGAGATCTGCGATTATTGGTACTATGAAAGTAAAGGCTCAGATTGAGGCGGCTGCTTAATAAGAACTCAAATAGGCTGATTAATAACCGTAATTAGAGCTCTGATTACATCTCTTCGCTTATTGTTAAGCGCATCTACTTCTTCTTGACTTAACTTTGCTTCACCACCTGCTTCACTAAAACAACTGACTACATCCGCAAGAACACATGACATTATTATTCCAAGATTAATGTTTGCCGAAGAATCTGCAACGTGTTCATTGCAAAACTCATGCAAACGCAATCCCCACCAATTACTTGCATTAATTGCCTGCTTTGATCCAGTAACAGGAATGTCACCATCATCTACAACATTTTCAAATACTGCGCTTACTAATTCATTTCTGTTCATAATTATTTAGCCATAACAGTATCTACAACCTTGTTGAATGCTTCAGGCTCATTAATAGCCATTTCGGATAGCATTTTTCTGTCTATTTTTACGTTCTTATCTTCTGCGGCTCTTATGAATCTGCTGTACATGAAACCTCTTTCTCTTAGAGCTGCATTTAATCTGATAATCCATAAACGGCGGAACTCTCTCTTCTTTCTCTTTCTATCGCGATAAGCATTTTGGCCCGCTTTCATAACAGCCTGCTTGGCCATCTTAACAGTGCTATTTCTTCTACCACGGTAACCCTTAGCTGCTTTTAAGAGCTTATTGTGTCTACGCCTGCTAGTGACTCCACGTGTTATTCTCATAATTTATTGTGATAATTGTACTAATTGTTGTGCTGTGCTTTCTTCTGGCTCTAATACTGACATTACTATTTCACGAGAACGATCTCTTCTTTCCTGCATCCCTCCAACAGTAGCTTGGAATAATTCTGATGCTGCACTTTGCCCATCAAAGCTATCTGTTTTATCTATTTCATCCATTTAAATCTAAGAGTAAGGAATTAATTTCTTTATATTCTTCGCTTGCTTGTTTGAATCCAGTTCAAGTGTGCTATTTAGGTTCTTTTGGCGTTTGCTCTTCTGCTGCAGGAGATGGTTCCTAGCACCCTTATTCATAACAACCTTTCCCGACCCTGTACGTCGAGCACGTTTTTTTGTTCCGCTGTGAGACCTGATTTTTGGCACCAGTAGAGAGTACTAGAAAAGATGGGTCGTTGGAAGATAAAACTCGGAAAAAGTGGGGCATTTAGGCCTCTTTGACACTCTTCTTCGGCTTTACAATCATCATAAACTGATTCCCCTGTTTTCTAATATCCTGCTCTATATCTGCAAATTCATCCATACTTGCTACAAATTTGCGCAGTTTGTCTTTTGCATAATCCATATTTGTAAATTCTCTACCCCTCAAGCGAACTCCAATTTTTACTAGATTTCTGTCTTCTAGGAATCCTTTTGCCTGTTTTGCTAAACGCTCAAGATCGTGAGTATCTGTACGAAATCCAAAACGGATCATCTTCACTTCTGTTTGCTTACTGTGAGCCTTTTGCTTTTTTTCTTTTTTCTTCTGTTGATACAGATAACTTCCCCTATCCATAATCTTGCAAACAGGAGGATCTGCATTTGGCGATATCTCTATAAGATCTAGCTCCTGCTCACGAGCCATAGATAAAGCCTCTTCTATAGGAACAACTTTCTGGTCGTCTTCCAGAAGAAGTCTAACTTCTTTAGCTCTTATGTTTTCGTTTATTCTAAGTCTCTTAGGTTTTGGCAAAGGTAATCTTGGGGGAATTGTCTATACGCCTAAAGATTATCGATTTAATCTATCTAAATCAAACGGGAAATGAGGAAATAAGTCCCAAGCAACGATACACTGTGTCATCCTGAGGAGGTTTTGCTGTTTATACGTCGAGACGTACTTCGCTTCGCTCAGTACTCCTCAGTATGACACAGCAAAACCGTCTCGAAGGATGTTTATTTGCAAAATAATTCACAATAGCTCTAACCAATAATCCACACAGTACGACCCGTAGCCAAAACTCCATGAACAGGATATTCAATTATGTCTACATTTGCAGATGTCATCTTGTTGAATACTTTGACCTTATCTTCACCTTTTATAAGGAAAATAATCGTCCCTGCAGATTTTAGAAAAGGCATAGTAACTGTAATTCTATCTTTCACTGCAAAGCTATCTGTAGTCGTATGAAGTACTTTTTTATTTTCTTCTGTAAGAGCATCGATGTCTCCAGGAAATAGAGATGCGACGTGCCCATCTCCTCCCATTCCCAAAACCACAATATCTACTTCGCTTGGTAAATGTTTTTCATAATCATCTATACACTTTTCTATTTCCAAACTTGTATCTGGAAAAATTACATTTGGATCAACATTTTTAAGCAACGTCTCATCCAAAAGTTTCTGATTACTATCTTCATGATCTCTCGGTACATATCTATCATCCACCAGGAAAACTGTAACTTTGCTCCAGTCGATGTCTTTTTTCCCAAGCTCTTCGTAAACTTTCCTAGGAGTTGACCCACCCGAAAGTCCTAGAGAACATTTTTCATTCTTTTCTATACATCTATTTATTTTTTCAACTAATAGTGAGACTGAATTATTAATAAAGTCTTCTTCCGAAGAAGTTTCGATGTTTTGAAATTGAAAATTGGTCATTAATAATTATTAAAATTTATAAACTATATCCATTCATACCCATCTCCACCAATCCAATCATTCACTTCTTTTGGAGCTCTCTCTCCACAAGGATATTCATATAACGGCGTGTCTTCTTTGTCCAAATAAAACTGAAGTGGGTCTATAAGCTTCCATGACAAAGTTGATTCTTCGAAATCTAGGAACCAATCCTGTTTCCCATTTATACATTCAAGAAGTAGTAATCCATGCTCATCCATACAATCCCCTACACACACCAAAGGATCGCCAAGGGTAAGTGGACGAAAGTCCGGTTCTGTTCCTCCTTTCTTTGTATGCAAGTAGATACGAACTCCTGCTTCTCCCTGCAAAATAATTTCCATTCTGTTTGGCTCAGCCTCTTGTGAGGCATATGGATTTCTAAATTCAAAAGCTATCTTGGTTTCTTTTGCATGTAATCTTTTTCCTGATCTTAGATAAAATGGTGTCCCCTGCCATCTGGACATTCTAGTCATAAGTTTTAATGTGGCATACGTAGGAGTCCTGGAGTCTGACGCAACTCCGTCTTCATCTTTGTATCCACAATGTCCTTCCGAAGATGCATATTGTCCCTGCAAAACAATTTCAGAAAGATCTGCGGCCGGTGGAACATATATGCTCTTTAGCGCTTCCTGCCTTGCTTGTGGGACCTTATCCCTCTCTACAAGCTGCATAGTAAGAAGCGCCATAAGCTGCAATAGATGCGACTGAAACATATCTCTAAATGTTCCAACTGCTTCAAAATATCCTGCCCTTCCCTCTAGTCCAGCAGCTTCTGATGCTGTTATCTGAACATTTGTAACCATAGTGTGCTTGAGCACTCTTTCTATAATTGGATTTACGAGCCTCAAGTAATAAATATTTCTAGCAGCTTCCTTTCCTAGGTAGTGATCTAGCAAATAAATCTCATGTGGTTCAAAACATTTCGTAAGATTCTCTCTTATTTCCTGTGCACTTGCATAGTTATGTCCAAGTGGCTTTTCTACTATGCATCTGAAATCTTTTCCATCGCTGTGATCATGAATATTTCCTGCACATAAGTTTTTTGCAACATCTCCAAAAGATGTTGGTGGAACAGAAAGATATGCAATACGAACAGATTTAGATTCAAAATCTTTTTCTATTTCACTTATACGACTTTCCAATCTAGAAAAATCATCCACGCTGTTATATTGACCTCTCTCGTAATGAACATGTTCGAGCAGTTCAGATAGAACTTCTTCATTTACTGCTGGCACATGCTCTAGAACAGCATCTGAGAATTTTGATTTAAATCCTTCGTTATCCATCTCACTTCTTGCATAACCTATAATTGCAAACTTTTTAGGAAACCTTTTTTTCAGGGCCATATAGTACAACGCAGGAAATATCTTTATTCTTGCCAGATGCCCAGAAGCTCCGAATATTATCAATGAGAAATCATTTTTCGCTTTTAACATGGGAATTAGTATACCATTTAGATATGGAAGATATTTACGCTCTACTTGCCAAATGTAATATCAATTACGAGAAATTTGAACATAAAGCTGTGTTTACTTGTGCAGAATCTGAAGGAATAGACATAGAAATTCCAGGTGCACATACCAAGCAGCTACTTATGCGAGACAAAAAAGGTAGAAGACATATTCTCGCAGTTGTAATGCACGATAAAACTGTAGACATGAAAGCTCTTAGCGAAGCAATGGAGGTAAAGAATCTAAGCTTTGCTTCTCCAGATAGACTCAAGAGATTACTAGGAGTAGATCCAGGATCGGTCACGCCCTTTGGCTTGATGTTTGATACCGAAAAAGAAGTAGAAGTAATCTTCGACGAAGATGCATGGGAGATTGATAAATTTCGCTTTCACCCCTTAGTAAATACTGCGACTTTGGTAATAAATCGTGAAGGATTTGAGAAGTTTTTAGGAGAAACAGGGCATGAGTTTAAGATTATGAAAATTCCACATAGAGAAAAAAGGGGTCAGACCCCTTTTTCATTTCGTTCCACGAACTAAGACAAACGCATTTTGATATCAGATTCTCACATAGAAAAAGGGGTCTGACCCCTTTTTTTGAACCATTTCTCTTCAATAGTAGTTCCAAATGTTCCGAAGCTGGTGTTTTGTACTGCCCACGTTTCTATACTTCTAAATATGTGAAATTGAAGACCAAGCGCAGCGACTATAAGTAGTGCACCTGATATTTGTTTTACTTTGCCAGAGAATTTACTAAGGAACCGCACAGAATGAACTGCATATTGTCCGCCGTATCCTATTATTAGCAAAGGAATAGCAGTTCCCGCTCCATACGCTGTAAGAAGAATAATTGATTCTATCCCCGGGCGTTCTCGCAGCAATGCAAATACAAAACTAAGAGCAGGACCTGCACATGGCACCCATACAAGACCAAGAGTCAGTCCCATGATAAGTGCGCCCATGGGATTATCTGCTCCTATCGAAGACTGTGCAGATCTCTGAATACCCGAACCAAAATTTTGTAATTTAGAAGCGATAATTGCTCCATACTTCATTCCAAGTAATCCTGGAATTACAAAAATTATTACTAATGTGATTTTTGGAAGAAAGAATAATGATCCTATTGCAGTAACTGAATATTGAACAACTTTAGAATGAGATATAAAACCTACTCCAAATAGTAGAAGAATATAGTAGGTTGCTGTGCGTATAGCATCTTGTGCTGCTGGGAATTTAGAAAGCACAACCACAAGCAAGAATGTAAATATCACAAAAGATATAAGCATTCCAATAACTGTAAATAGAGGTCTGAGTTTGCTGCGACCTGCGATACTCGTTCCCAAAACTATTGGGATAAGTGGCAAAATACACGGAAGCAATATCGTGATTAGCCCTGCCGCAAATAAAACTAATATTAAGTTAAACATAAATTAGTTAGTAAAAATCATTCCTCTTATATCTTCTTCCGAAGCTCCAGGAATTTCCTCTATTACATTTCCCTCTCCATCTATAAGTATGAAAGTATCCTGCATAGCTACTCCATACTGAGCCTTAAGAGCTTCTTCTGTATCGAAATCTACTTTGTAAGTAGTGACATTAGGTATAGCTTCTTCTGAATATATTTCGCTTAGAAGAACATCTTTTGCCTGACAATAACCACACCATGATGCATAAAAGAAGAGCATAGATGTTTCACCATTGCCTACTACACCTTCTGCATAATCTACATAAGTTCCTACTGACATTTCTTCTTCTGCTTCTATAGCCAGATCTGATGCTGATGCATCTTTGGAATCTTCCATATGATTTTCTGGCATTTTCTCTTCTATATTCGAAACTTCTTCTGGTGTTTCTGGCATCACATTTTCTTGTGTTTCATGCATACATGCTACGAGAAACAAAACAGCTAATATTGATAAATAACGCATAACTAATTATTAGTAATAAATAACACAGTGACTATACCGAGGAGATCATTAAATCAGCAAACCATTATGTGACTCATAAGTAACCTGATTCACATTATGCACATTTAAGACCTTATGCTTGGCACATCTGTCTTATTATCCTTAATTTCAACTTCTCCATCTTTCATGGTTACAAATTTATCATTTTCAACATCCTTGGTTACAGAAATCGCAGAATTTACAAAAGTACCGCTTCCAATCTTTGTTCCAGGAGCAAAAGATGTATTTACTCCTATTCGAACATTATCTCCCACAATCACTCCAAGCTTGTTTCTCTGAGTGTCTACTTTTTCACCTTTTATAACTGAATTTATATCTCCTTCATCTAGACGGAAGTTAGCAGCTATAGATCCAGCACCGAAAGCAACATTTTTACCTATTACAGAATCTCCCAAGTAAGTTGAATGAGTCCACACATGAGAATGTAAATTGCATCTTGCAACTTCTGATCCATAACCAATCACACAATTTTCTCCAATAATAGAATCTCTTATAAGACAATTATTTCCTATGATTGTTCCCTTCCCTATAAAACAAGGCCCTTGAATTGTGGCATGAGGCATAACTCTTACACCTTCTTCAATTATAACTGCACCTCTTACTACAGCCGTATTATCTACTTCTGCAGATTTGTGAATATTTTGTTCGTCTGGCAAATCAGATAAAAATCTCTCAGTAATATCCAAAACATGCCACGGATATTTAACAGCATTCCATTTACCTTCGTATGGTAATGCAACGTAGTTAGAATCCTTACATAATTTTGTAAGCGCAACTTCATAAGCATCATCACGATCAGAAGAAACGTCTTCCAATATATCTAGAAGCTTCTCTGGATTATTGTGAACGTGAGCAACTATATTTACTAGATCACTTGGCTCACTACCTTCTTGTGGCTTTTCTACAATTCCAGCAACTCTTTTTAGTTCATCATTACTATCAGGTGCTGTAACTAGATATCCTCCTGGGAAATACTTTTTTACTTTTTGAGCAAGAATCACACCATCTATACCTTCTTGTTTACTAGTGTCTAATAATGCCTTGTAAGCAGAAGCTTCAATCACATCATTACTACTCACTATGCATACCGAATCATCTTTTATTTCTGGAAGAGCGCTAAGTAGTGCCCCTCTCATTCCTAGTTCTAATTTTTCCTGTTCTATAGAAGGAACATTTGGAAACATATCATGCACCATTTCTATGTTGTGCTGACCTCCTACAAATATTATCTTTTCCATTCCCCCCTCTTTCAATCTCTCCATCTGATTGTGCAAAAGCGTTTTACTAAAAAACGGCCAAAGAGGTTTTTCGGAGAGTGGCCAAAATCTACGTGATCTGCCGGCAAGTAGTAGTAATGTTGTCACTGGCATTTAGTATAACACTAACTCTATTCTTCCTTCTTCACTTGTTGATCGAACTTCTGTATCTAAATTCTGATATCTGGAGACTATTTCTTTGGCTGGATGACCAAATCTATTGTTTTTGCCTGCCGAAACAAGCGCAAGATCAGGATTTACCGCAACTATGAAACCTGTAGAAGAAGATGTCTTGCTTCCATGATGTGGAACCTTGAGTATGTTCGCTGATATGTCTACTGGCTGCATAAGTATTTTCTTTTCTGTCTCTTTTTCTATATCACCAGTAAATAATATCTCATGACTTCTCCATAACAGCTTAGCAACTATAGAAGTATTGTTTGGATTTTGATCTTCGTAACCAAACATGTTTTCTATTGGCCATATGATATCTAACATCGCTCCTCCACCAAGATCTATATCATTATTACTTTGTGCAAAGATTACCCTTGCCCCACTTTCATAAACTTCATTTAAAAACGAATCATATCTAGGATTATCTTTTACTACACCAGTCATCAAAATATTTTTTACTTTGTATCTATCTAACACTCTCGAAAGCCCCGTTGAATGATCACTGTCCGGATGAGTGAGGATAACAAGATCTATATCTCTTTTAAAAAAAGAAAGCTCCTCGCCAAGCCTTTCTAATATCGAATAATCCGGACCTCCATCTATAAGAATATGTTGATTACTTGGAGTTCTTATAAGCATCGCTTCGCCTTGTCCAACATCCATCATAACAATATGCAAATTGTCATCAGGCATCTTTTCGAACTCACTTAAAACTAAAAAGTATGCGATTCCCAGAAGCACATAACACGCGAGCCAAAACCTAAAACCCATTCCTCTCACATTTGAAGTATAACATTCTTTACATAGATAAATCGCGAAGAAAGAGGGTGAAATATGCTGCTTGATGACTAGCTAGACACATATATAATCCAAGCATGTCTGCACATATGACTGGTCTAATTATCGGCGGAGTAGCACCTGCATTTTTGTTTGCCTTTGCAAATTTATTTATAAAATCTAGTAGTGACCTTGGTATAGGAACTGGTCCATACCTGTTGTGTGCTGGGGCTGCGATACTGGGAATAGGTCTAGTTATATCAATTACTTCCTCCGGGTTCGCGATACCACTAAAAGCAGGAAGTTATGCATTTTGCGCAGGACTTACATGGGGAGCCGGAGTTGCATTGGTATCCATTGCCATCGCTCAGTACAAAACCCCCATGAGTATCTTGGTTCCACTTTTTAATATGAATACTCTGGTTGCGGTACTACTTGCACTTTGGATATTTGCCGAATGGAAACAAGTACATCTTCCAAGGCTCGCTATAGGAACGGTACTTATAACAGTAGGAGGAATTTTGGTGGCGAAGTCTTAATGATGTTTGATAGGATGGAATCCTATGCACTTCGCTGATCTCCTAACTAAGAAAACAAAAGAAAAGTCTCCTGTTTGTGTTGGACTGGATCCAAGACTAGAAAAAATGCCAGAAGGTATTTCTAAGGACGCAAATGGAATCCTTGAATTTAATAAAGGAATAATAGATGCAGTAAAAAATGTTGCCGTCTGCGTAAAGCCACAACTCGCTTTCTATGAATTGCTTAGAGAAGAAGGAATGAAAGTCTTTTGGGAAACATGTGAATATGCAAAAGAAAATGATCTTGTAGTTATCGCAGATGGAAAAAGAAATGACATAGGTTCCACATGTGAAGCATACGCCGAGGCATACCTGGGACCAGACTCCCCTATAGATGCACTAACAGTAACTCCGTATCTGGGATCAGATGGAATAAATCCTTTTATAGAAAGATGTAGCGCAAACAACAAAGGAATATTTGTTCTAGTAAAAACTAGTAACAAAAGCTCTGGCGAATTACAGGATCTTCCAGTCGGTGACGAAGTAGTTCATGAACATCTCGCACAATTAGTAGAAAGCTGGGGATCTCAACTTATAGGACCAGAAACAAATCTCTCATGCATAGGAGCAGTAGTAGGAGCTACCTATCCAGAAGAGCTTAGATACTTGCGAACACTTATGCCACACATTCCATTCCTTATACCAGGATTCGGAGCACAGGGCGGCACAGCCGAAGACGTAAAAGGTGGATTTATGGAAAATGGAACTGGAGCAATCGTAAATAGTAGCCGCGGAATAATATTTGCATCAAACGGTACAGATTGGAAAGAAGCTGCAGAGAAGGCGGTGCTAGAAATGGCAAGTGCTCTATAAAGCCAAAAATCACTAATTGGTCACAGCTTAGATCCTGGCTAAAACAGCTCAAATATGGTACAATGACCTGATTCGTGAAAAAAATACAAAAAATCACTATTTGGCTTACGGGACTCGTAATTCTGATATTACCCTCCTCTGTAACAGCATCCGGAGTTACCGGAATAAATCTGATTACAGCCAATGATGCCATTTACTTAAATTGGCAAGCATCTACTGATCCAAATACAGATCATTATGAAATATATTATGCCAAACAATCCATAATTCAAAACAATGGGAGATTTGATGACTCAGATGTAACAGTTTCAAATGAAACTAGTCTTATAGTTACAGACTTAGAAAATAGAGGATTTATGCATGGAGATGAAATGTATGTTTCTATTGCAGAAGTCAAATCGAATGGAGAAAAAACGGCACTAACAGAAGAAGAGCATATGACAGTAAAAATTTCTGGAGAACCTATCCTTGATGTTGCTCCACATAATTCTGGAAATGGAGAAATTTTGCAAAACCAAAACACTGTAGAACAAAATATTCCAACACAAATGTATACACCGGATATTACTCCACCAGAAGATCCACGAAATCTAACTCTTAGAAAAAAATTACAAGAAAATGGTAACTACACAGTATATGCAACTTGGGCACCAAGCATGAGCTCAGTAGATGACATCGCAAGTTACAACTTGTATGAAAGCGAAGACGTTGGCCAAACATTCATAGGCCCAACTGTATTACTCGGAACCGTTCTAAGTGCAACTATTGCAAACGTACCTCCTGGTACATTTACTCTGAAAATATCTACAATGGATCCATCGAAAAATGAATCACAAGGAATCATAAAATCTATTGTCCTTCCAGAAACTGGAGGAGCAATGCTTCTTATTAGTTTTGTGGGAGCTGGGTTGTATTCAGCGAGAAAAAGAAGAAGTCTCTAGATTCCATTCCTGTTTTTCAAATCCTGCATTCACCTCTAGTGCATATTTTGCGTATTTGCCTGAACTAAACTGAGGACATGGATCTTCTTTGCATGGATGCATAGTATAAGAAGAAATATATTTACCATCTTCTTCAAAAAAAATCACATCGAGAGGAATAAGAGTATTTTTCATCCAGAAAGAAACTCTTTTTGGTTCATCGAATATAAATAACATTCCATGTCCTTCTTCTAAATTCTTACGTTCCATAAGGCCTTTATTTTGTTCATGTGGCTCATCTGCTATTTCTACTTTTAATTCTATTTCTTTATCTTCTGAAATAAGTTTTATAGTTTTAAGTTCGTCTGAAGGAGAACAAGACATAAGAAGAAGGGCTATTAGTGGTAGAAATTTCACAAGGATGATTATAAGGGAAAAGAATATGCTTCGACACGTACTTCGACTCACAGAACTGAAGCATCGTTTCACTCTGCTTCCAGTTCAGCTCGCTCAGCACGGCTCAGCATGACATTATTGTTGTGTCCTATTTTCTCTTACAGTTCCCTTCTACCAGCAACCGCAGCCTTTAGTGTCACCTGATCTGCGAACTCAACTTCTGCACCCATAGGAAGACCATGAGCTAATCTTGTAATTTTTGGCACACACGAAGATAAAGCCTGCTTAAGGAAAGTAGCAGTTGCCTCCCCTTCTACATCTGGATCAGTTGCAATAATCAATTCATCTATACCCCCACTCTTACAACGAAGTACAAGTTCATTTATCTTTAGCTGTTCCGGACCCATACCATCTATAGGAGATAGAACTCCATGAAGCACATGATATAAACCTTTGTAATCTGACTTTTCAAATGCCACAAGATCAAGCGGCTCCTCTACTACCAAAACAGTAGTAGTATCTCTAGATCTATCCTCACACACTGGGCACTTTTCTTCGGTAGAAACCATTTGGCATACAGAGCAGAACTTTATGTCCTGCTTCAAGCTGCTGAGTGCTTCACTCATACTCATTGGGTTTGCCTTGCTAGATCTAAGAAGAAAGAATGTGAGCCTCTCTGCGCTCTTCGATCCAATTCCTGGAAGCTTGGAAAATTCTTCTATGACCTTCTGAATTTGCTTTGGAAGTAATGGTTGCACACGTAGATAATAACCTTAACCGTAATAAATCGCTAAAACATTTTGTAGATCTTGCAAATCCTGCAAACATTGCTTCACACAGGAGGAAATAGTAGCATTCACGTATGTCATCTAAAAAATCAACTGGAATAAATTTCCTCAAAAATCATAATTTTAATTTATTCGTAAATGCACTTGTAATAGCATTTTCTGTTTTCATATCTATTGCGTTGGCAATGAATATTGTGAATCCAGATGTAAACAATTTAGGAGCGAATGCTATAGGTAGCATAAATGATAACTTGGATGATTATATTACTGATGAAGAAGAAACAGTAGATAGTCCTTGTAATGAGATTGATCGTACTATCTGTGATTCGTACCCAAGTTGTCCATTTGGATCAAGCGGGGAAGGTGAACAATGCGATATAGAATGTTGCGATTGGATAGAAGATGCTTGTTATGCATATAGCGGCGAATTTTTCTGTGGTGATGGACTTAGCTGTGTAATGAATACTTGCATTAGCACTCCATCAAGCTTCAGTTCAAGCGGAGTGTGTGACAACGGAACACTAGATCCAAATGAAGAATGTGATATTCCAGTGGATAGGGATTCAGATGAGTGTGATTCAACGCAAAATATGCAGGGATCCTCTATGCCTCCAGGTGGCTGGAGATGCACAGATGAATGTATGTGTGAGATATGTTCTGATTACGACAACGATGGATGTTGTATAGGTGAAGATTCTGCTATGTACGATCCATGCATAGGTTCAGATGAATGTAATCCTGACCCAGGTGTATTAAATAGCGAAACACAATGTGGATCTGATGCTTGCACAAATGAAGAAGATGATGATGATGATGGTGATACAGATTGTGATGATAGTGATTGTGATTCACACAACAATTGTATTCCAGAAAATGAATTTTTTATACAACAAGGCGCTATAAATTCATGTGACGATGGAATAGATAATGATGGAGATCTGCTAATAGATTGCCTCGATGAAGATTGCTCAGACGAAGAACCATGCAGAGGCTATTGCTGTATAATAACTCCAACAAGCTGGTCTTGTAATAACGCAAATTTAGGAGATTGCTCAGTTGGAGACAGTAATTTTTTTGAAGATCTTTCAGGATCAATCGGATGTGAATCTATCTGTTCTAGTTCACAAAACTTAAATTGCAATTGGGCAAGCGGAGTTTCTCAACCAAGCCCAGGAGATTCTTGTGTTTCAATAGATAATGCAATTAGTGCTATTGAAAGTGCCTGCAATGCAGGATGCGGAGATATTACATGTGATATGGAATATAGTGGGAACGATTGGACTTGTGTTAGTGGAGATTCTACAGACACACGTTCAGAAGGAGTTTATGTTTGTCCTTTATGTGATAATGGAGATATAGAATTCATATGTGATGCCGCACCTGAAACTGATGGGTGTATAAATGATGGAGATATAGAAGATTGTAGCAGTGGATCAGATGAGGATAATGATGGTAATACAGACTGTGCAGATACAGAAGATTGTCCTACTGAAACTTCTTGTGGTGATTATGGAATGGAATGCGCAGGATCATCTTGCATATGCCCCGGAGGGAATAGTGAATCACTATGTGATGATGGAGAAGATAATGATTGTGATGGAAGCACAGACTGTGAAGACACATCATGTGGAAATATAGCATGTGATTCGGAGGGGAGAATTTGTATAAGTGGCGAATGTTGGTGTCCTGGCGGAGGCGCAGCATGCGGCAATCAAGATTCTATTCCAGGAATAGAGGATGAAGATGAGGATGAGGATGAGGATGAGGATGAGGATGAGGATGAGGATGAGGATGCTGATAACACAAATCCTATTTTCCCACCATTTCCATTTGTTCCATTCCCTCCAATAGGACCAATAATTCCTCTAGCGCCTCCGTTTGCCTCACAACAAATGATGCAAGGAGTTGCAACTAGCGAGAGCACACCCTGGACCGATCTCTCCTCAGATGCCCCTCATGCAAAAGCAGCTCTTGCACTTCATGAACAAGGAATAGTACAAGGCAACGACGATGGAACTGTAAATCTAGATAAACCTCTTAATAGAATCGAATCTATAGTACTAATGCAAAGAGCGCTTGGCACTCAACCTCCTTCCGAAATAGATCTTCCATTCTCTGATACAGAAGATGATAGTTGGTATGCAGGTAGTTTGCAGAATGCTTTGAATGATGGAATAGTTCAGGGAAATCCTGATGGAACTTTCTCTCCAGGAGATCCACTATCTGTTGCTGCAGGACTAAAAGTAATGCTTACTTCCATGGAAGACGTCGATCAGGATATAGAAGATGATTATGGTGTTTGGTACGAAGGCTACACAGAAATCGGCGAAGATCTACAGCTTATAAACCCCGACTTCGATGATTATGGAAGACCAATTACTAGAGGAGAATTCTTGGATTGGCTGCTATATATGATGGAATAAATTAATAATCCCCTGTTTTCTTTATCCTCTTCTCTATATCTCTTTCTTTTATCCTCTGTCTTTTATCGTATTTTTTTCTACCACGACCAGCAGCTATAAGAATTTTTATAGTTCTACCACCAAGAACCTCAAGTGGAATTATACTTATTCCATTTTCTTCTGAAAGCCCTATAAACTTCGATATTTCTTTTTTGTGCATAAGAAGTTCTCTTTCTCGTTCTGGATCATAGCCACCTAGATTTGATGCATACTTATATGGTTGTATTTTTGAATTTTTCATAACCGGCTTTCCGGTCGCAAAAGAAATATATGAACCACTTAAGTCCACATTGCCACCACGTGCAGATTTAACTTCCTGCCCAGTTAGAACTATGCCAGTTTCCACCTTTTCCAGGATTTCATAATCAAACGTTGCCTTTTTGTTTTTAGCTAGAAGTTTCATTTCGAAAATATAGTATCACAACAGTGCTTCGACACGCGCTTCGTCTCATAGAACTTAAGAATCGCTCGCAAGCTCGCTCATCTTCAAGTTCTACTCGCTCAGCGCGGCTCAGCATGACATATTTAAACTGTAAGCATCATAACCCCAATCACCACCAATACAGACGATATCAAGAGTCTCCACAGTGACTGATCTCTCTCATGCAAAAATATATAACCCACAACAGCTGTGAGAAGCATACTTGCACGCTTTACGGAGATTACATAAGAAAATGGTCCAAGGGTGAGTGCGTATAGAGTTGCTAGATCCTGTCCTATCATCGCAACGCCAAGACCAATAAAAATCCAAATTGTGCGCTTAGACCACACAACCTGTTTAAGCTTTGGAACAGCTGGAATGCTACAAAAAATAAAATGTCCTGTTATAGCAATTCCACTAAGAGCAAATACATGCGGGAACTTTTGCAGCACTCCACCAATAATCGCAGCATTGGCACCAAAAAGAAAAGCTCCACCAAGAGTAATCCATGGCCCAATACTTTTCCACACTTCCCATCTACCATGATATAAAGATAGAAGACCAAAAGTAATAATCAGAATACCTACTATTCCATAAACAGGAATTACTTCGCCAAAGAACATAGAGGCAACCAAAAGAGTTGCAATACTAGATAATCCAAAAAGTGGCTGAAGCAAAGTAACTTCTGTTTTGTGCAATGCATATGTCATTGCCCATGCATATGCGGGGAGAAACAGAAAAGGAATAGTAAGGTATATCCACCACCATGTTTCACTCCATGGAAAATCCACATATCTAGAAGCGACTAGGAGCAAAATAGGTCCATAAACAAACTGTATCCACGTAACCACAGAACTAGGTAGCCCCTTGCTCATGCGAGCAAGTACCCAAAGCATGGAATAGAAAACGGCCGAAAGTAACGCAAAAGGAAACCACATGTTGCACATAGTTTAGTGGAACATAAGAAAAGCGTTTGAAGAAAATTGAGAATAAATCCCAAGTAGCAAGCGTGCAGGTGGTATTTTGCGTAAGAAATCAATTCGAGACCTCTGATAAGTAATAAGCGGTGATGGGTTACGTTGATTTCGTCGCATATACCGCCTTAAGCACGCGAGCGGTGTACTACGAAATATATCAGTTCTTGATTTATGATTTTCGACTCATAGTCTATGCTCTCATACGTGTCACATTTACTAAAAATCAACAACCTTCACGTCTCTGCAAAAGAGACAGAAATAATAAAAGGCTTGGATATAGAAATCCAAGAAGGAGAGATGCATGCAATTATGGGGCCAAACGGATCAGGCAAATCTACGCTTGTAAATACTCTTATGGGGCATCCTGCATATCGGATCACAAAAGGAGAAATAGAATTCGAAGGGAAAAATATCTTGGATATGAAGACACACGAAAGAGCAAGAACAGGAATGTTCCTAGCATTTCAACATCCAAAAGAGATAGACGGAGTAACACTTAGATCATTTTTGCTTTCTGCATACAATTCATGCGTATCCAAAGAAGGACAGGCTATCTCACCCATAAAATTCAAGAAGTTACTTGATGACACTATGAAAGAATTAAAAATTGATCCAGAGTTTGCAAATAGATCTATAAATAAAGGCTTTAGTGGTGGAGAAAAAAAGAAAGTAGAAGTATTACAATTAAAAATACTCAAACCAAAACTTGCACTACTAGATGAAACAGATTCAGGACTCGATATAGATGCGCTAAAAATAGTATCCGAAGGAATAAATTCGCTTAGAAATGAAGAAGATAAATTGACATGTATTCTTGTCACTCATTATGCAAGAATTCTCGATTACGTATCACCAGACCATATTCACATAATGGTCAACGGAAAAATTGTGGAGAGTGGAGGGGCGGAGGTAGCTTCTAAGCTAGAAGAAACAGGGTATAAGGATTATTGAAGGTAAGTAGGAAGGTAGTGCAGTAGGCTGCAAAGCAAAAACAAACATTCTACCTCCCCACCTTCCTACTCTCCTACCCTCCTACTGCGCTAAAAGCTGCTATAATCTCCCAGCATTTTTCCCCAATAAATTATGATCACAAAAAACCCATTAATAATTGCAGTTATTGCATCTGCAATAATTGGCATTTCATTTGTAACTGGCAAATTCGTAGAAACACGAACGTACATCGGACCTACTATTTCTGTAGCCGGAGAAGGAAGAATATTTGCAAATCCTGACATCGCTTCTATAAGTTTTGGCGTCCAAACTGGAAGACAAAAAACTTCACAAGCTGCAGCAGAAAAATTGAGTAAAGATATGACTGCAATAATAGAAGCTGTAAAAGAAGAAGGTATAGAAGACAAAGATATAATTACAGAATCTCTATGGATGAATCCTGCATATGACTGGAAAGAAGGAGAGCAAATTCCAAGAGGTTACGAAGCAAATCAAAACTTAAGAGTTAAGATAAGAGATCTAGATAAAGTAGGCGATGTTCTTGCTGCAGCCACACAAGCAGGTGCAAATCATGTAGGAGGCGTAAACTTCACTATAGATAATCCAGAAGAACTAAGAGCAGAGGCACGAGCAGAAGCTATAGAGAAGGCAAAAGCAAAAGCAAAAGTACTCGCAAAAGATTTAGGCCTAAACTTAGGAAAGCTTAGAGGATTTGGTGAAGGTGGAGGAGGTATGCCTTACTATGAAAGATCAATGGCTATGTATGCAGATGGAAAAGGTGGAATGGGCGGTGGTATGGAATCCATGCCTCTTCCTGCTGGAGAGCAAGAAATCCGCATAAATGTGAATTTGACGTACGAAGTGAAATAATTTCTTTCGCAAAATACCACCTGCACGCTTGCTACTATTGCTACAATCAGTGCAGTGACATATATCGATGCAAATCCAGCACAATATGCAGATGGCCTAAAGAAAGGGCTATCCGAAGATCTAATCCGTGAAATATCGGGAGATAAAAATGAGCCTAAGTGGATGCTGGATCATAGACTTGAATCATTTGAAATTTTCAAAAAGAAGCCTCTACCAAGTTGGGGACCAGATATATCTAAACTAGATCTAGATGACATCATATATTACGCACATCCAGGAACAGAACCTGCAAGTGAATGGGAAGAAGTTCCAGAAGAAATTCGAAGAGTTTATGATCGACTTGGAATTCCAGAAGCAGAACAAAAATATCTAGCAGGAGCAGGAGCACAGTACGAAAGTGAAATTGTTTACCATAGTCTTAAACAAAAATGGCAAGAGCTTGGTGTGATCTTTCTGGATATGGATGAAGCACTAAAAGAGCACGAAGAACTTGTGAAAGAATATTTTATGAAATGTGTACCAAATACAGATCACAAATTTGCAGCACTACATGGAGCTATCTGGTCTGGTGGAACTTTTTTGTATATTCCAAAGGGCGTTGAAGTAGTAGAACCATTACAAGCCTACTTCCGCATGAATGCTATGAACATGGGACAGTTCGAACATACTCTGATAATTGTAGAAGAATCTGCAAATGTTCATTACATAGAAGGCTGTTCTGCTCCCAAGTACGGGACACAAGCATTACACGCAGGAACAGTAGAAATATTTGCAAAGCCAGGTTCGAAAGTGAGATATAGCTCGGTAGAAAACTGGAGTAGAGATACATATAACCTAAACACTAAGCGCGCATTTGTAGAGCGAGATGCAACTATGGAATGGGTAGGCGGAAATATGGGAAGCTGTAACACTATGCTTTATCCATGTTCGATGCTCACAGGAGAAGGAGCTAGATGTGATCACTTGGGAATTGCATTTGCAACAGAAGATCAATGGCAAGATACAGGTGCAAAGGTTTTTCACCTCGCACCAAATACTTCTAGCAAAATTACGAGTAAGTCCGTAAGCAAAGATGGTGGAACATGTGTATATCGCGGGGTGCTTCACATCGCACCAAATGCAAAAGGCTCTACTTCCAGCATAGAGTGTGATGCATTATTACTGGACGATAAATCCAGAACAGACACAGTGCCAGATATAAAAGTAAGAAATAACGACGTAACAATCGCACACGAAGCATCTGTCGGAAAACTATCAGAAGAAGATCTTTTCTACTTCACTTCTCGTGGGATAGAAGAAGACGAAGCAAAAGCAATGATAGTAAATGGCTTCATGGATCCGATAGTTCGAGAACTCCCGCTTGAGTATGCAATAGAAATGAATCGGCTCATAGAGCTAGAAATGGAGGGTTCTGTAGGTTAGGTTACATAAACATATATTTGAGTTTTAGCAAGTTTTTGAGTATAATTGAAACATGTCAGAACAACCAGAAAATCGAGAACAAAGGCGAGAAAAAAGAAGAAGACAACTTCTTTCAGGAATTGAAAAACATGTGTTGCCAACAATGTCTGCTGATGCTTTAGAAAAAGCAACTGCTCATACTATTTTAGAAAAACTATCAACGGTGAGAAAGGGTGCATATTCACAATTAGCAGAATCTGCTAAAAATGATATATCATCAGAAACATCAGCAATTGCACTAATAAAAGATTTGGCAGCAGAGAGAATAGGAGAAATTTTAGGCAACATGCATCAAGATCCTGAAAGACTTAATAAAGAAGATAGTGATGAATCTCCACCAGATTCTGCGTGAATTTACCTTAATTCTCGTCCACAATATGCATAACTCTCATGCATACCGATATCTCCCCTGCTCTGGAAATAAAAGATGGCGCCTTGATAATCCCAAAAGGAAAAGCTTTTGATGAACCTGTAAACCTAGAGTTAAAAGAAGATAAATTAAAAGTAAAAGCAGAATCAGAATCAAGCGCTCATATAGTTTGCAATATCAAAAGCAATGAATGCACTATAGAAATCGAAGTAGAAGATAATGCTCACATAAGATTAAAAATTATAAGCTCTAGAAAAACAGCAAACCACTCAGTGGTATCTCATATATCAGGAGATAATAGCGAAAGTAATATTGATTGGATTTTTCATGCTAAAGATTCTGCAAAATATAATCTTTCTGCCAAAAACATATTCGATTCAAAAAATTCAAGCGGGAACATAAGAGTACGTGGGATTTCGGAAGACTCTTCTTATGCCAAATTCGATGGAATGATAGAAGTCACAGAAAAAGGATCAGGAACCCAGGCTTATCTATCACTCGATTCTCTTATGCTCGATCCCACAGCGAAGATAGATGCAGTTCCAGCACTAGAAATAAGGAACGACAACGTCCGAGCAGGCCATAGCGCCAGCGTGACAAATATAAACAAAGAAGATCTCTTCTACTTTGCAGCGAGAGGGGTAGACGAAGAAGAGGCTAGGAAAACTATTGTGGAAGGATTTCTTGACGAATTATAGTGTCATGCTGAGGAGTCCGCCGAGGCGGACGTCTCGAAGCATATTAAATGTACACGCAGTGGAAGGGCTTATTTCAAATTAATAAATATCTAAAACCCTCCATCAAATTCAATCCTAACACCGTCTTTTTTTAGCTGAGCTAGTTCCTCTGGATCTGCATTCTGCACATCGAGGACTGACATGCTTACCGATCCCATCTCACCCTTAATATTGTCAGGAACATAAAAAGGAGTATCTGGATTTCTACCAACTACCTTTTTCTTTGCCGGAAATACTCTATTTTCAGGATTCATAGGATATCAAAATATTATCACATCAAGTTGCATCTGGCTCTATTCTTCCCAAGCAATAACCAACTATGGCACAAAGCGCAGGAAGTGTGTTGCCAACATTAATGCTACTTAACTCAGGGCATCTATTCAACAATTCAGTAGCGATCTCACTTATTCCTAAATTTGTATAATCAAAATCATGCAATATTCGTCCAATTTCAGCAGATGCTGCTCTAGATCCCTTTGGATCTAATTTAAATTCAAAAGAACTCCATTCAATACGATCAGCCCCTTGTCCTTGGCCTTCTAAAACTAAAGAAAAGATCCTAAGATTCGATATTTCTTCTGGTTCTATTAATTCATCTTCTTCTGCTGCTCTTATTAATTCATCTGGTAACTCTATTTCATCATCATCTACCAATGTAGTTTCTTCAGTTACATATTTTCCACAATCTTCATCTAGACATCCAGCTTCATATAATACTGCCAATTCCTCTTTAGTCATGGAATTGCCAAGATCTACATTTCTAAGACTACTTCTATTTGTCAGTGCAAAAATTGCCTGCCTAATTCTAACTATATCCGTAGAGCTTGCACTAGGAACTTCAATACCACTTTCATCCCCAACAATATAAGGGCCCATTAATTCTCTGCCTTTGCTATTTAATACAGTTTTAAGCGTAGATCTAAGCTCTGAAACAGCATTACGACACATCCTTTTTTCTGCATCTAATTCTGCAATCGCAGAAAGAAATCCTTCGGAGCCTAGGGAATTGTGAGTTGTTTTGGGCATATTCAGGAGGCATAAGCTACTATTATGTATGCATAGACGCAAGTTCCCATGGAGAAAAATATAGACATTTCCGGCATCAGAGCGCAGTTCCCTATATTTAGGGATAGCAGCCTTGTGTACCTAGATAGTGCTGCAACAGCACAGAAGCCACAATGCGTGATAGATGCAGAGAATAATTTCTACGAGAACGAGAATGCGAGTGTAAAAAGAGGTATGTATAAACTAGCTGAAAGAGCTACTGAAGAATTTGAGAGTGCACGAGAGAAAGTAAAATCATTTATAGGTGCAAAATCAGATCACGAGATAATTTTTACAAAAAGTGCAACAGAAAGTATCAATTTAGTTGCAAGATGCCAAGGTGAGAAATTTTTAAAGAAAGGAGACACAGTACTTCTTAGTATTCTGGAACATCACTCAAACATAGTTCCCTGGATGCAACTGAAAGAAAGAATTGGAATAAATATAGAGTGGGTGCATTTAAAAAATGGAGAATTAGATATAGAAGAATTAAAAAGTAAAATTGCAGAATTTAATCCAAAGCTTGTAACAATTACATGTGCAAGCAATGTAACCGGCATCTTAACGCCATATAAAGAAATTATATCTCTAGCTCACTCTGCTGGAGCAAAGATTCTGCTAGATGCAGCACAGCTAGTCCCACATCGTGGAATCAACGTGCAAGATATAGACTGTGACTTCCTGGTTTTCTCTGGTCATAAAGTTTATGGCCCTACTGGGATAGGAGTTTTATACGGAAAAGAAAAATTACTAGAAGATATGCCTGCATTCCTGGGTGGTGGATCTATGATTCAGGAAGTAACAGAAGAAGGATTTTTGGAAACTCATCTTCCAGACAAATTCGAAGCAGGTACACCGCCAATTGCTCAAGCTATAGGACTGGGGGCTGCTATTGATTGGATTTCTGATATTGGATGGAAAGCCATAGAGAAGCATGAAGAAGAATTGAGGAAGTATGCGTTTGATAAATTGAGTGAAATAGAATTTGTTGAGATATTGCCCTTCGACGCGGTTTATCCTGAGCAAAGTCGAAGGACTCAGGATGACATGCATATTGGATGTGTAAGTTTTATAACAAAAGAAATTCATCCTCATGACCTTACAGAATACCTTGGGAGTAAAGGTATATGCCTAAGAGCCGGACATCACTGTGCTCAGCCTTTACACAAATACTTAGGACACACAGCTTCTACCAGAATGTCACTTGGAATTTATAATTCGAAAGAAGACATAGATAAAATGTGTGAAGCAATTGCAGAAGCCTATGAATTCTTCCTAGGAAAATCCTATAAATAATATCTTCCATAATTTTTCATTATTCATTTTTAATTATTAATTGCATTATGGACATTTACGCAGAGAACATTCTCGACCACTTCCGAAATCCACGTAACTGTGGAGAGATTTCTGATGCCACAGTAGATCACAAAGAAGAAAATATAGAATGTGGTGATGATCTTCGCTTATATCTAAAAATAGAAAACGAGAAAATTACAAATGCTAAATGGGAAGGCAAAGGATGTGCAATTAGCCAAGCAAGCATGTCTATACTTAGCGAGGAGCTAACTGGAATGTCCACCGAAGATGCAGAGAAAATGACCAAAGAAGATATCTATGAGTTATTGGGTGTGCCTATAGGCCCTAGAAGGTTTAAATGTGCGCTAATTGGACTTCACGCGCTAAAAAACGCGTTACTGAAGACAAATGAAAAAGAGCTACAAAGCTGGGCTAAGACTATAGAAATGAACAATGTATAATGAATAATGAACAATTAAGGAAAAAATTATTCCATAATTATTCATTGTTAATTGTTAATTATACATTTTTATAACTCTTCTATTGCTTCCAATAGGCCTGTCCTATTAGCAATAGCGCCATTATATCCTTTTTCTTCCTCTGCGCTTCTCAGGCCAATTTTTTCATATAGCTCTATAGCTCTATCAAACGCTGCGAGGGAATCTTCGTATTTACCTAAATATGCATAAACTATTCCTAAATTATTCCAAATAGATGCATCATATGGATTTTCTTCTTTTGCTTTTTCTAAAGACTCAAGTGCTTCGTAAGTTCTGTCCAATTTAATATAGGCCACTCCTTTTTGCGACTCTGTCATCGAGTGCTTATCTTCTATAGATAACTCAATTGATTTCGCGTACATCTTTCCTGCCTTCTCGTTATTCCCTTTTCCCTCATAAACTTGTCCACTTATAAAGTAAAGAACAGGCTCATCCGACCAATTCCTTATTGCATGTGATATAAGATCCTGAGCTTCATCTAATTTCCCTTGAGCTAGCCTTATTCCTGCAAGATTCTGCAAAGCATGTGGCGCATTTGGAGATAATTCCAAAGTATTTTCCCATAACACCTCAGGCGATCTCCAATGACTATTTCTAACTATAGATAGTCCAGAAAATATAACAACAATCATCAAAAGAACTGAAGTTTTGGTTTTATTTTTAAATAAATCATTAATTAGAAGTCCTGCTAAAAAGCAAATCCCAACAGATGGCAAATACAAAAATCTTTCAGCGACAAATTCCCCTATTGGAATTATATTTGAAACTGGAAGAAGAAATAAAAAGAACCATATGCCACACAAAAAATATAATTTATTATTTTCCTTATATAGTTTTATTAGCAAATAAATAATTGCAGCTATTATAAAAATAGAAACGATTGTAATAAAAGCTGGAAAAGATACCCAATCATATTCAACCCTGAGGCGTAAGGGCCAAATCATTAATTTCATGTAATGAACAATCACAGTAATCATCATTAACATTCGTTCTACGAGAGATAGTCCTGCTGTCCTTATATGCTCCATAGGTACAGATAATCCACCTAGTGCCATTACTCTAAGAGCTAGATATGCAAACAATGAAATTGCATATGGCACATAGTCTTTTATTTTTCTTCTTCCAATCAAAGGTAATATAAAAATAAGAGGAGCAGCCACCTCTTTTGCAAGTAACCCGAAAAAATAAAACATCGCAGACCACCGAACATTTCCACGCAGATAATAAATAAAACTCAGAAGTACAAATATACATGCCAAAATTTCACTTCTCCCACTAACCCAAGAAACAGCCTCTGTATGAATAGGATGAGAAGCAAATAGTATTCCAGAAGCAATCGCCGCAAAGAAATTCCCTACAAGCAAAAATAAAACTACAAACACAAGGCCACTTGCAACTGCGTGCAAAAGTACATTAGACACATGATATCCAAATGGATTTAACTCAAAAACAGAATAGTCGATTGCATAACTTAAATTAGTCATAGGCCTATAAAGTCCAGGCGCATATGAACTAAAAGGAGAGAAAAAAGATACTGAACCTATAGATCTTATCTGCGGATTCCTCTGAACATATACCAAATCGTCATACACAAAAGATCCAGACAAAGAATTTATATAAACAAGAATACCGACCGCTGCACACAACATAAAACCCCTAAAAATATAAATTCTATTCTTCATAAGATCTAATCTGGTTCGCTAGCTCGTGAGCATAGCCCCTTATTCTATCTGTATATATCTTTACATTATTTGTCATGCTATCCGCCGTGGCGGATTCATTATATGCATTCTGAGAAAGTGTCACACCTCTATCTAAGTCACCAGATTTAACTGCAATATATGCATCTACTAAATTTGTTGCCGAATCTATAAGTTTTATAGTTGCATCTATAACCCCTTCCTCAGAAGATCTCATAGCAACTCCTTCTATAGCAAGCCTTGCTCTGGAAATTGCATATTTTGCATCATAAACATTTAAACTATCTAAATGATCAAAAGTAGATCTAATGTCTTTCTCTGCAAAAGTAAGCAAAGACTGATCTCTTCCTCCTTCACGATAAAGCAAAAATCTATCTGTAAGCAGCGCAACCTGTCCACGAGTCAACGCTATTCCCGGATTTAAATTCTCAAAAGAATCTGCACTAGTCATAGAGCTAGCCAAAGCATATTTCATATATGGGAAATACCATGCATCTGCATATTCCACATCTCTAGCAATGGAATTTGTGAATTCATTCAAAGTCTCTGTATCCACTCCATATGCATTTAATAATATTTTCAAAAATTCTACCTTAGATACCGTTCTAATAGGCTGAAAGGTCCCATCAGGATATCCTGATATCCAGCCAAGATCCTCTGCATAACAAATATATTTCACATACCAATCATCACCATACACATCGGGGAAACAATTATTTTTCGAAATTATATTCTTCTCATTAGCAACAGCTCTCACAACTATAGTTATAGCCTCTGCACGATTTACAAAATCATCAGGACCAAATGTACCATCTGGTCTCCCTTCAAAAATTCCACGACTAGTAAGATCTTCTACTGCGATGTAATCCTCACGAGACTGTGGAACATCTGTATATGACTTCGCGTATGCCGGCAAAGCATATACAAATATAAGGCCAAAAATAACTATTCGCATCATCAAAGCAAGATTATATCAATTAGTGGATAAATCTACGAGAAGATTATGCTTCGACACGCACTTCGTCTCGTAGAACTGAAGTGTCGTTCGCAAGCTCACTCCTCTTCCAGTTCTACTCGCTCAGTACGGCTCAGCATGACATGTATATTGTTGTTGCAAACCTTTTAATAATCTTGCCATATGTCATAATATCGATCCAATCACCAAAACATTATGAAAAAGGTTAAAAAATGGATTCTAATTCTCGCTGGCATTTACCTACTTGCGCTTGTCTTTCTGTATTTCGGACAAGATAAGCTCACATTCTTCCCACATAAAACTCTGGATGAAGATTGGACAAAAGTAATTGAATCTATAGGAGGAGATTATGTTTCTATACGAGCATATGACAGAGAAGTATTAGAAGGAATCTTCCTAAGTGATCATTCAGAAAAACCTAGACCAACTGTTTTGTTTTTTGAAGGTAATGCAATGCGCGTAGAAGAATTTGCACATGATTTCACAAGGCTTCGTGACAATGGAATAAATGTTCTTCTTATGGATTACAGAGGATATGGCCTAAGCACAGGAAAGCCAAACACAGATGATTTCAAAAAAGATGCAGAGAAGATTTTTGATGCAATGCTGAAACATCCACATATAGATAACAACAATATTTCAGTATGGGGGTATAGCATTGGCTCTGGAGTAGCGACTCACCTCGCATCTGTGAGGCCAATATCGAAAGTAATACTCTCTGTTCCATTTACAAGCACTGTGGATCTTGCCAAGAGAATGTTTCCCATATTTCCAATATCAAAATTACTTAAACATAGGTTAGATAATTTGGCCCTTGCTCCAAGCCTTATGCAGCCAGCCCTCATAATGGCTGGAGAAAAAGATATGAAGATTCCGTCTAAGCAAGCTCAAAAGGTTGCAGATAACTGGGGAGGAAATGTGAAATTTTATCTGGGCCCTGGAAAAGGTCACAATGAAATGCTTGAAGGAGAGGTTGTTTGGGAAAAGGTCGTAGAATTCTTAAAATTAGAATAAAAGTGAATGCACAATCTTATGACTGTGAACTATAATGAATGAGTATTAGCCGCCGTAGCTCAGGGGTAGAGCATTTGCATGGTAAGCAAAAGGTCAGGAGTTCAAATCTCCTCGGCGGCTCCACAGTTGAATTCGAAATGAGCCCGAGCGCATAGCGCGACGGGCGAGTTCGAAGATACTGCCTCCCCACCGAAGCCTTGGCGTAGGCGGGTGTGCTCCGAAGTCCGCCGTAGGCGGACGAAAGGGTACTATCTGGCACAATCCTTAACTTGAAAATACTATCAGAACACATTTTCAAATTCATAAATGGGGTCTGACCCCTTTTTCTTGGTATAATAGAAAAGATTACTAACTCCTCTCCTCATCAGTCGTGGAAGAAATCCTAAACCAAATTCGGGAACTGCAGTCCGCCATAAACACGGGGAAGGACTCTCTTTGATGCCAGAGGCATACCAAAGCAAATAAAAGAATTAGAGGAGGAATCCCAGAAGGATGGTTTTTGGAATGATCAAAAGAAAGCAAATCAGATATTCGCAAAATTGAAAGCTCTCAAATCTCAATGGGAACCTGTTTGTGAAGTTGCAAGTGATGTACAAGCATTACTAGATCTATCTGATGCTGCATCAGAAAGTGACGAAGCGGAATTCAAATCTGACTTAGAAAAACTAGAAGCAAAATGGAAAGCAGTAGAACACGTACTTCTTTTTTCCGGATCACATGACACAGCAAATTGCTATCTAACAATAAGTTCAGGAGCAGGAGGAACAGATGCGCAGGACTGGGCAGAGATGCTTGTACGCATGTACATGCGCTACTGCGAAAGAAAGAAATGGAAGTTCAGCATTCTAGAAAAAACTCACGGACAAGAAGCTGGAATAAAATCTGCAACCATATATATAGAAGGAGAACTCTCCTACGGATTTCTAAAAGCAGAACGTGGAACACATAGGCTAGTAAGACTCTCTCCATTTAATTCAAAAAATCTAAGACAAACATCTTTTGCATTAGTGGAAGCTCTTCCAGAAATAGATAGTAATAACGAAATAGAAATAAATCCTACAGATCTAAGGATAGATACATTCAGATCAAGCGGCGCAGGAGGACAACATGTAAACGTAACAGACTCTGCAGTTCGCATCACTCATGCGCCTACCAACATAGTTGTAGCATGCCAAAATGAAAGATCACAACTACAAAACAAAGAGCAGTGCATGAAAATACTTAAGTCAAAATTACTACAGAAGAAAGAAGATGAGGAAATGAAAAAAATAGAAGGGCTAAAGAGCTCTACAAAAAGTGCCGACTTCGGACAACAGATAAGAAGTTATGTCTTACATCCATATAAAATGGTCAAAGACCTTCGCACAGAACTAGAGAACAATAATCCGGACGAAGTATTAGATGGAGATCTAGATGAATTTGTATTTGCAGAGCTTAGAAGAAAATAATGCATATTTTTTTATAAATAAAAAAGCTCTCCTTATAACAAGTAGAGCTTTTTTAATCCAAGAAAAAATCCTAAAGATCGCTTCCTCGTACAGTCTTACGACCGTTTGATTTTGCACGCTTTGCAGCTTTCTTTGCGAGCTCTTCAACTTCTCCGCTTAGAGCGTCTGCAAAGTCACCGGAAGTCATAAGGTTCATACCTTTAAGAAGTTCTTTTACCTTGGAGGCAACTACTAGACTCATGAGTATTTGGGGAAGAAAATTAGTAACTGCGCTTATTGTAAATATAAGGCATAAGAAAGCAAATATTTAATAGAGTTGACTTATATAGTCAAATATTGTCTAGAATACAAATATGTACATATATGTACTCATAAACCTATATTTAGCCCATTTAATCAACAAATCTACAATCAAATTAATAGATTCAATCTAAAAATCTGAATGTCATTCTGAATAAAATCACCATAGTTCGACTCTATTCACCATGACACGTAAACTAACCTCGGAGAGGTGGCCGAGTGGTTGAAGGCGTCGCTCTCGAAAAGCGATAGGCCGTTATACGGTCTCGGGGGTTCGAATCCCCCTCTCTCCGCCATAGAACCAGTCACGCGGATGCCTTTGGCATTCGCATTTTTAGCATAGCTAAAAATGCGTCCGCGCTCCGGTTCATGGCAGGCCATAGTTGAATTGCAGATGAACAAGGAGCGAAGCGACGCAGTGAATCGCAAGATACTGTGTGCCCCGAAGCTCGCCAAACACAGATCCTCACTCCGGTTCATGGCAGACCACATATGCTAAGCTAAAACCATGACAGCAGTAATTATTCTAATAGTAGTAGTAATAATCTTATCTGGAATTTCATCAGGAGCAGAGGCAGCAATCATCAGCATAAATCCTGCAGAAGTAGAAACTATGACCCAAAATAAAAAATATGGATCAAAAGCTGTATCAATTGTAACTAATAATTTAAGTAGATCAGTCACTACAATCCTAATCCTGAATAACATCGTAAACATCGTAGGATCCATAATGGTTGGAAGAATGGTAATGGATCTTTATGGAGATGCGATGCTAAGTATTATTACAACTGCTCTTACCTTTGGAATAATAATCTTCGCAGAAATAATTCCTAAATCCCTTGCAACCAAATACGCATGGACTGCAAGTTTAATCTTTGCTCCATGGATAGTGGCAATCACAGCAATTCTATATCCAATAATATGGCCTATAGAAAAAATGCTTCTACTCTTCGGCAAAGGAGAGAGAAAAGTAGGAACAGAAGCACAGATTAGATCTATGGTAAGACTAGGAAGAAAAGAAGGATATATAGAGCAGGATGAAGGACAATTAATTCACAGGGCTTTTAATCTAAATGATGCAAAAGCGAAAGATTTAATGACAAAACGTGAAGATCTAGTTGCATTTAAAGCATCAGAAACTTCCGGTGAATCATCTACTAAAATGATAGATAATACTCATAGTAGATTCCCTATATATGGAGAAGACTTGGATGATATAACAGGAATTGTTCTAGAAACTGAAGTACTCGCTGCATGTACAAAAAATAATTACTCAGAAAAGCTTTCTGACTTTGCTCGTCCTGCACTTTTCGTAGATGACGATACTGCAGCAGATGATCTTCTGATTCTTTTCCGCAATGAAAGATCGCATATGGCAATCGTTCAGGAAAAAGGGAAATTCACTATAGGAATAGTTACACTCGAAGATGTATTAGAGGAACTTGTTGGAGAGATAGAAGATGAAAGAGATCCTAAAGGGTAGCTTGTCCTCCCATATATGGCCTAAGTGCTTCTGGAATTGTCACGCTTCCGTCTTTATTCTGATAAGTCTCTATAAGAGGAATAAGTATACGAGGAGTGGCTATGCAAGTGTTGTTTAACGTATGAACAAATTTCTTTTTACCATCTTCTTCATATCGAATATTTAGACGACGTGACTGAAAGTCACCCAAATAACTACAACTATGAGTTTCGCAGTAACCATCACGACTTGGCATCCATGTTTCTATGTCCTGCATAAACACTTTCCCCTGCCCCATATCACCAGTACATACATTTACTACTCTGTAAGGAAGATCCAGTGCTTGTAAAACTTCCTCAGCGTTATTTCGAATTTCTTCGAATATTCCCATAGCAACTTCTTGATTGGCTTCACACAGAACTACTTGTTCTACCTTCATAAATTGATGAACACGGTACAGACCTTTTGTATCTTTGCCATAGGTTCCAGCCTCTCTACGAAAACATGGACTTATACCACAATATTTTTTTGGAAGACCTTTAAGGTCTAAAATCTCATCTTTGTGATAACTACAAACAGAAACTTCTGATGTTCCTATGAGATAATTATCATCTACTTCATATGTCTGCTCCTCTGCCCCAGGAAAAAATCCAGTTCCCATAAGACAATCCCATCCAACCATTATAGGAGGAGAAAAAACAGTCCATCCTTTATCTGCCAAATGATCTAGAGCAAATTTAAGCAAGGCCTGTTCTAGCCTTGCACCATTTCCTTTCAGGAAATAGCTACGAGCGCCTGCAATCTTCACTCCGCGTGGAATATCTATAATGTCTAACTTCTCACCAAGCTCGGTGTGATCTTTTATATCAAAATCAAACTTTTTAGGCTTTCCCTCTTTTTTTACTTCTTCGTTCTCTGAATCATCTTTGCCTACCGGCACAGTATCTAGAGGAATAGATGGAAGCTTAAGCTGCATATCATTCCATTTCTCTTCTACTTCTTTTAACGCTTCTTGTTTCTTTTTCAGATCATCACTCAAGACTTTCATTTCTTTTAAAATATTCTCTTTCTCTTTTCCTTTCATATTAGGAATATCTTTACTCACCTCATTTTGCTTTTTTCTCATATCCTCAACTTCTGGAATTAAACTCTTTCTTTGTTCATCAATTTTCAAAAACTCATCAACATCTAAAGCTATGTTCTTATTCTTCAGAGTTTGCTTATAAACATCTGGCCTAGCACGTAAATCTTGTAGATCAATCATGACCAAATAATAGCATAGTGTCACGGGGCCCTTCGACTTCGTTCGTCCGCCACGGGCGGACTCACTTCGCTCAGGATGACATTTAATATGTCATGCTGAGCCGTGCTGAGCGAGCTGAACTTGAAGCAGAGCAAAGCGATGCTTGAGTTCTGCGAGTCGAAGTACGTGTCGAAGCACTACTCAGTGTCTAAACGCCCTAACCCCCGTAGTAACCATTGATATCCCCAACTCATTGGCCTTAGCAAAGACTTCCTCATCTCTTATAGACCCTCCAGGCTGGATAATTGCTGATATGCCCTGTTTTGCTGCCTCTTCCACGCAGTCAGGGAATGGGAAGAAGGCATCTGATGCCATTACAGCATTTTGTGACCTATCCCCTGCACGCCTAGCTGCAATAATTGTCGAATCCACACGACTAGTCTGGCCACATCCTATACCTACAGACACTTGGTCTTTTGCAAAGACTATTGCATTGCTTTTTGCGTGCTTCACTACCTTCCAAGCAAATAATAAATCTCTTATTTGATCATCAGTTGGCTTTTTATCTGTCACACATGTGAGATCTGACTCTTCTATAACGCGAGCATCTTCATCCTGAACAAGGATTCCTCCAAGCATTGATCGGAATCCATTATTTTTCATTTTACATTTTTCATTTTTCATTTTTATAACCCTTAGCTTTGGTTTCTTCTTAAGAAGTTCTATTGCATCCTCAGAATAACCAGGAGCAATTAGTATCTCTGCAAATATCTTCTGCTCGATTATTTTCTCTACCACTTCTTTTGCGCATTCTCTATTTAAGGCAATGATCACTCCAAACGCAGAAAGACGATCTGTGTCATATGATCTCTGGAATGCCTCTGCAATATCTGCGTGGGATGCGACTCCAGAAGGATTTGCATGTTTTATACAAGCTGCAGTAGGACTTTCGAATTCACTTACTAAATTCCAAGCTCCATCTGCATCCAAGATGTTTAGATAACTCATTTGTTTTTCTTCTTGCAACACTTCCCAGCCAGGATTTGATTTATATATTTCATAGAAAGCACCTTCCTGATGAGGATTCTCCCCATATCTCAGATCTCTCTTGCTCGTCATCATCAAGCCCTTGTTCTTCCCTTCCGACATCCATTCTGTAATAGCACTGTCATATGCTGCAGTCCTTAGAAATACTTTTGTAGCTAATTCCTTCCTAAGATCAAGAGATGTATCTCCATCTTTTTCTATTTGTTCTATTACTTGAGCATAATCTGCAGAATCACAAACGACAGTTACAGAATCAAAATTCTTCGCAGCACTTCGAAGTAGTGTTGGTCCTCCTATATCAATCAATTCCACCATCTCTTTTGAATCCTTTGATTCCTTTGACTCTTTTGCCTCCTGAAATTTATATAGATTCACTACTACCAAATCTATAGTTCCAATTCCCAACTCCTCGGCCTGTTTCTCGTGTTCTTTGTCTCCACGTCTAAACAAAACTCCACCCATTATAAGTGGATGCATGGTTTTTACTCTTCCAGAAAAACATTCTGGGAACTTGGTGACATCTTCTACATTAATAACAGGAACCCCTGCATCACTTATAATTTTGGCTGTTCCTCCAGTAGAAACTATCTCTATCCCCTTTTTGCTGAGCTTCTCGGCAAATTCTACTATGCCTTCTTTGTCTGAAACGGAAATGAGAGCTCGTTTAATCAATGCGATAAGAGTTTAGCTGCTAAAAGACTAATTGTTAATTTTTATCACAAAGAAAAAGTAATGGCCTGCCAGTCCTCCTTCGCTTTTTGGCCTGCCAGCCGTAGCCTGTCCCTATTGTAAAAATATTTTCACACATGCAAAAGCTTCGGCGGACAGGCAGTATCTTCGGCTTCATTAAATATGTCCTGCGGTATATGTAGAAACAAATGCTCTAAAAGATAGTACCCTTTCAGCTCGCTGAGGCGAGCTTCGGGGCACACAGTATCTTCGGCTTCATTAAATATGTCCTGCGGTATATGTAGAAACAAATGCTCTAAAAGATAGTACCCTTTCAGCTCGCTGAGGCGAGCTTCGGGGCACACAGTATCTTCGGCTTCACTCTGCGCCCTTCGGGCTTGAGGTCAGCTCGAATTCAACTGTGGAGCCACCTCGGGGATTCGAACCCCGGACCTATCGCTTACAAGGCGATTGCTCTGACCAACTGAGCTAAGGTGGCGTCAGGACACATATTAGCTATTTTCTTCTGTTGGAGCCATGAGATATCTAATTATATTTCATAACTATTACGCCTATTTACAAATAATTAGCCACTTCGACATGTAAAGCAAAATTTGCTATAATATAGGCATGAAACACAAAAAAACAAAAAGTCCCAAATCTTCCAATGCTATCTTAATTTTGGCAGCATTACTGTTTTCATCTTCTGCTCTCGCATTCATTGCAAGTGGATATGAAGCTAATGTAATTGAAATTAGATTTTTAGCAGGAATAGTAATTGGGATAGTAACCGGAATTACTATTTCTTTTTATCTACAACCAAACAAAAAGAAAGAAAGAACTAGTAGGGAGTTCTCTCTCGTGGAGAGATTAGCCATCTTGGTTGTACTTGTTGAAATAGTACATACATTGATTAGAATTTTCGGTTAATACTAGTTAATACAAGAAAAGCAGGTATTAACCTGCTCTTTCCTGATGTTCACTCTTTTATACGCCGAGTTTTGTGGTACCCCGTAAAGGGTATGATAGCCATCGATCTAGCCTAACTGTTACCAGAAAGGTCAAGCGGAGGGGAATATAGTAGATCGAAACAAATCTAGATTTCTAAATTCCCAAATCCTCCTTGCACCACCTAGAGTTTATCAACCTTGTTTCTTAGAAAAATAAAGAGACAAAGGTCCTCGGTTCCCGAGGCGTTTCATTCCCACCGTAAAGCGGGACTACGTTTCTGTGACACTGGTCCTTACATGCCTTTACCTAATATATGACATGTAGATGGGCGTTACCCACTAAGCGTTTCATTGGTGCTCGGACGTTCCTCTGTACTCCGCAAAGCGGAGCAAAGCGACTATCAAAAGAGCGGACTGTCATCATAGCATGATATACAATAGGGTGCAGTGAAGCGCTCAGAAGTCATTTTCGGGATTCTCCGGGTAGCAAGTGATGCTCTCGCTGTATTCTGTGCAGTTTTACTCGCGTTCTATCTAAGAACTAGAAATATAGATCTGATTCCTGGTGCGCAAATACTAGAACCATCCGATACCCTTCCTGCCATCTCAGATTTTACAAAACACTTCGTAGTACAGTCAGTAATTCTCTTTTTGATAATATCTGCAATGCTTAAGCTATATCTAATACGAGTAACACTAAGCGCATTTAGAGAAGCATCTCGAATACTTCTATCTGCAATAGTTTGGATAGCGCTAATAATAGGATGGTACTTCCTTGTACAAAAACAACTCTTCTATTCAAGAGCTATACTTATTCATTCTCTGTTTTTTGTAATTATTCTTGTAACTACAGGAAGGATATTCCTCACACTTTTTCAGAGGACACTTCTAAAAAAAGGAATTGGAGTGAGATCAATAATATCTGTAGGATCTCAATCTTTACCTGATGTCGTAGAAAAATTTCTAAAGAAAGATAGGAGATACATTCATATAGGCCACATCCAATCTTTTGATTTCGAAAACGCAGACATAGAAAACGTAGACCTTATAATCCAGACAGATCCAAGCACTTCGCAGGAAACTAATATGCTAATTGATTACTGTAGAAGCAAACATATTGGATATGCGTTCTTGCCTCCAGTGCTTACAGATGTCCCCCATCTTCTTTCTGTCTATAGATTTGGGTCTGTTCCAATCCTCAGATTCTGTCCAACTCCACTTGATGGATGGGGAGCGATATTTAAACGCTTATTTGATTTTATTCTTGCACTTATTCTCATAATTTTACTTCTTCCACTATTTCTAGTTATAGGAATCATAATAAAAATAGATTCTCGAGGTCCTGTGTTTTATATATCCAAACGAGTAGGGCAAAAGCGAGTAGGGCTAAAAGCTTTACCTTGTATAGGAGTATGTAAATTTAGATCAATGACAAAAAATGCTGATGACATAAAACAAAATCTCTATGATCAAAGCCATAGAAGCGATGGCCCACTATTCAAAATAAAAAACGATCCTCGTATAACTAGAATTGGGAAATTGCTACGAAGATTCAGCATAGATGAACTTCCTCAAATCTTTAATGTTCTAAAAGGTGATCTATCACTAGTGGGACCAAGGCCACATTTGCTAGAAGAAGTAAGTAGCTACACAGATTTTCAACACAGAGTATTCGCAGTAAAGCCAGGGATTACAGGTCTTGCTCAAATCTCTGGCCGATCCAATCTTCCATTCGAAGAAGAAGTAAGATTTGATCTCCAATACATAGAAGAATGGAGCCCTTGGCTTGATCTATTTATTCTTTGGAGAACTATTGGTGTGGTGCTTAAGGGTGATGGGGCTGATTGATTTCTAAACGAAAGGAAGGTCTGGAAGATCTCCATGTTTCTCGTCCCCAAATTTTCCAACTACAGGCACAAAGACGTATGCACCATGGTCTTCTTCTGTAACTACTCCCTCGTTATCCTTTTTAAATACAAGCATCCTCTGCTCCACAGTTCCTACCGGTGCTACAAGTGAGCCACCATTCTTTAGCTGATCTATAAGATGACTAGGGGTAGAAGAAAAAGCAGCAGAAACTAAGATTCGATCATACGGCGCGCCTTCATCCCATCCACCACTAGCATCTGCAGAATGCATTGCAATTTTTTCGCTATATCCAAGTTTTTTTATAGCTTTTGCAGAAGACACAGAAATCTCTGGAACTATCTCTATGCCAACAACATCACATCCAAGCTCAGCAAGTAGGGCGCATACATATCCAGAACCAGATCCAATCTCTAAAACTCTATCACCAGAAGACACCAAAAGTAATTTCAACATTTTCATGATCGTAGATGGCTGTGAGATTGTCTGTCCGTGACCTATCTGCAAAGGCTGATCAGTATAAGCATGTGCTTTTACATCTTCTGGCACAAACTCTTCTCTGGGGACTTTTTCAAATGCTTTTAAAAGGTCATCTCCTATTTCCTCCAAGCGCCATTTGTCTATAAGGGTCTTCTTTTGTTCAGTAATAGGCATGTTGTTATCCTAAGATAACAATGAAAAATGTACAATGAACAATTAACAATTATGGAAAAAATCCTCCTTAATTATTCATTGTTAATTATTAATTGTTCATTAATTTTGCACATCTTGCAAAATAACTAGCTCTTCTGCAATAGAGCTACCGTCTCCACATGTGAAGTATGTGGGAATAAATCTAGAGGCTGCACCATGCGAAGCTCATATCCATTCTTCAAAAACTCTCCCAAATCTCTCGCAAAGGTAGATGTATTACAGGAAACATAAACTATTTTCTCTGGAGAATGGCCAAGTATGGACGTTATTACTTTCTTATGTAGACCTGCACGAGGAGGATCTACTACTACAACATCAAAATTATATTTACCTCCAGGAGCAAGCTGCTTAGAAAGCACATTTTCAGCAGCGCCTTTATAAAAACTAATGTTTGCAATCTTATTTATTCCAGCAGAATTCAAAGCATCTTCTATGGCAGAAGCATTACTCTCTACTCCAACCACTTTTTCTGAAAATCTGGATAAGTACTGACCAATCGATCCAAGTCCACAATAACAATCGAGAACTATTTCTCTACCAGAGAGGTCGGCAGCATTAGCAATGGTTTGATAAAGCTTTTCTGCTGCAAGAGTATTTGTCTGGAAGAAAGAGAAAGGCGATAAATTAAATTCCAGATCAAACAACCTTTCTTTCACAGTAGGCTCCCCTTTGAGTACATGTATATGTTTTTTGGATAAGTTATTTAATCCTATTGATGATACCGAATCGGTTCTCCCAAAGTGTTCTATTACAATCAAAGAAGAAACGTTAGGCAATTGGCCAAATTTTGTGAAGTGTTGGAACAATGGCTCTAGCTCTCGCTTCTTTGCTTGCACTACAAAACAAATCATCTGCTCTCCAGTATGTACACCTCTACGAAGAACAAGTGATCTCAACATTCCTTTGTGAGTTTTTGGATTATATACAGACAATTTTGTCTTCTCCATAAAACGATTAACCTCAGCTAGGAGTGCTGCAATTTGCTCATCGTATAAATGACATTCTTCTACAGGAAGAATGGTTGCCCATTGTCCAGGCTGATGAAACCCAATAGATGGATCTTCATCCAGATACACACGCTTAGAATCCCCTTTGGCGGATTCAACTACATCTGATTTCATAGATTTGTATCCAAACGATAGCTCCAATTTATTCCTATAATTAAATATCTGTGGACTTGGGATGATAGAAAGAACACGCCCAGGTAGGCTTTTTCTTGTCTGTTCATCCACAGGAGTGACGTGCTCTAGTGTATCTTTTACTATTTGCTCCTTGTATAGGATCTGTTTGTTGTACGGCAAATGTTGCCAAATACAACCACCACACTGCCAAAAATGCTTACATCTGGGCATTATCTCTTCTATGGCTTTTGCCTCTACTTTCTTAATCTTAGCCTCTACGTATTCTCCTTTGTTTTTGATGACACAAACACGCACTTTTTGGCCTGGAATAGCCCCATGTACGAACACTGGAATACCCTCATGAGTTGCCATTCCGGATCCCTGAGCAGCGATCTTCTCAATCTTCAGAACTAGCTCTTGCCCTTGTTTTAAGCCACTAGAAGGCCTCGCTGAGGCTCTAGGACCTGGATCTGGGGTACTTGACATATTTTACTAAAAATGTTATAAATGTTCTCCACATTAAGAAGCACCTGAAATGCCTAAAACTCTCCCCCTTCTCCTCATAGGCCTCACTTCTGCCACCATTCTAGCATATGGCATGGTGGAAGCAACGAATATAGACATCGATCAGAAAGTCGAAATAGTACAAATGGAGATTCCATCTGAAATAGCTGGTGTAAGAATTGTAGAAAGAGCTGCCGCTAAGGAAGTTACGTGGGATCAGAAAGCCAAGGATCCCAAAGGAGATGCAAGATCCTCCTTTGACTCCTTTGATTCTTCTGAATCCTTTGAATCCTCCGAGCCAGAATCAGTAAAATCTATAAACAAAGAGGAAGCAGATTACCTCCCTGTAGTAGATCAGGAGGATATAAAAGAAGAAGATAAGAAGCTTCTAAATGACATTCTTATGTGGCTTCCTTCTTCATGTAGAGAAAGCCTAGATTATCTAGTAGTTAGATATGATCCAGAAGCCCCACGTGGACAGAGTACATCTAGCACTATTCTTATACGTGGTGGAATGCCTAGACAAGAGACTATCTCCATTATGATCCACGAGTGTGGACATATAGTTGATCTTGGCTATTTAGGAGGAACAATAGATTCAGGAGAAAGCGTATATCCTGACGGACCAATCCCTACTTACAATAATGATCTAAGTGCTGACTTCTATTCTATCTCCTGGAAGGACGTTGTAACTCAGTATTCAAATACTAATGAGAATGATTTCGTATCTGGATATGCTTCATCTGATCCATTTGAAGATTTTGCAGAAAGTTTCATTCTTTATGCTCTACATAATGATTCCTTCAAAAAGATGGCAAGTCAAAATGAAGCCATCTCTCAGAAATACGACTTTATGAGAAACTTCGTTTTCGAAAGTACATTTGAACCACTATCTGGAGCATATAAACTTTCAGAAGAAGAACGTGTTTGGGATATTACTAAGCTTGTACACGACGCTCTTCGCGTCTAACTCTTGCCTTCTCTTTGTTTAACCTCTTCCTCATCTTTGCTTTTGGGCGACGAGTGTTCGGTGTAGAACCCTTACCTTGGTGATTTGATGCTCTATTTGACATAACTGCGCTTATTTTACACAAAAATGAATCGCGGCGTAGTTTAAAAAGGCTTTCTTTTTTGAACAAAGCCGGATGAATCGCGGCGTAGTCGAACGAAGCCGGATTCATCGCGGCGTAGTTGAACGAAGCCGGATTCATCGCGGCGTAGTTGAACGAAGCCGGATGGTATCCCCAGTAGGAATCGAACCTACATCTGCCCCTTAGGAGGGGGCCGTTCTATCCATTGAACTACGGGGACACGCTCTTACCCCAAAACATACACCTCCCTCGACTCAGTAGGTAGTGAACTTTTCTTTAGCTTTACCTCTTTCACAGTCTCTACGTCTTTCCCCCCACAAGCAGCAACAACTTCATGGAACACTTTGTCATCTCCTGTTCTCAAAGGAATAACTACAGGTGGATCTACTTCTTCTGATATGGCCTGAACCTTCTTTACATCTTCTGCAGGAATTACCAAAACATCTAGATCTCCAAGTAATTCAATTTCGTGTTCGGACCATTCTCCAATTGGAGAATTTATAAAGCCACAACGAAGATTGTCTACAGTGACGATATAGGAAACATTTCCATTTACACCAATCCCACGAATAGAAATTCCATCGTAGTCATATTCCCCAGGCCAAGAAACTACTCCCTCTACTTGTTCATCTTGAGCCTTATCCATTAAAAACCTCTTTCCTGCCTCACCCTTCTTCACATCACCTTCAGGAAATATTACCAATGAGCCCTGCTTTGTCTCACATAGAACTGTCTTTTTGCCTTTCGACTTTATTGTAATCATGCGCAGAGTCTACCTGACCATCCTCTATTCTTTCAATGCGTGCACCAACAGATCGGAGCTTTTCTTCGAGTTTTTCATATCCACGTTCAATGTACTGTACATCTGTAATCAAAGTTTCACCTCTAGCACAAAGCCCCGCAAGGACCATTCCAGCGCCTGCCCTTATGTCATTACTCGTTACAGTTCTGCCACGTAGTTGAGTTGGCCCAATTATAAGTGCCTGATGAGCATTTAGAATTTCTACATGAGCACCCATTTTTTCGAGCTCAAATAAATAACCAAGTCTTCCTTCGAACATACGTTCAAATACTCGACTAACTCCGCTTGCCTGTGTCATTGCGACTCCAATTGCAGCTTGTAAGTCTGTCGGAAATCCAGGAAAGACATTTGTTTTTACATTACATGCCTTCAGGGACTTCCCTCCTTTCACATGCAACACAGAGTCTTCCAAATCCCACATAGCACCTAAGGAAGTCAAAGTTTTTAGGAATGAAACCATTTGCTCTTCTCTAAATCCTTTTATCCTTAGATCCCCACCAGTAAGAATCCCAGCCAAAGCAAAAAATCCTGCTTCCAGATAATCTGTAGTTACAGAATGCTCTGCACCACTTAACTTAGATCCTTTTATAATCAAATCATGCGAACCAATCCCCTTTATGTTTGCACCCATGCCTACAAGCAAATTACATAGATCCTGTACATGTGGCTCAGAAGCTGCAAGCTTTATATGAACTTCATGATTTCCATGTGCTGCAGCCATAAGAATATTTTCTGTAGCAGTCACAGAAAACTCAGGAAGAATCACTTCTCCATTTTTTATATCCCCTTTCAGATGCAAAACTTCATCATTTGAAATGTCTTCTGCTCCAAGCTGCACAAGTGAATCTATATGTGCATAAACAGGACGCTTCCCGATAACACATCCTCCGGGATATGCCATCTTCACCTCACCACATCTTGCAAGAAGTGGTCCAAGTAATAGAATCGAAGCCCTTAGCTTTTTCACAAGGTCATGAGGAATAGTTTTGCATTCCAAATTCTCTGCTCTTATCTTCAGGGTGTTACCTTCGAATTCATGCTCAACTCCTAGGAATGTAAATATGTCCAGAAGTGAATAAACATCACTTATTGCAGGAACGTTTTTTAGCACTACTTCCTCATCTGTAAGAAGTGCTGCACACATACACGGCAGTGCTGCATTTTTGGCTCCACCTAGAGATATTTCTCCACGGAGAGGAGATATGCCTTCTATACGATAACGGGTATCGAGCATGGGGTTGGATTATAGTGTATTTTTCATTTCTTCCTAAGAAATTCAACCACTAATAACAGGCCAACTCCTACAGTAATACACGAATCCGCCACATTAAAACTTGGCCACCATCCTACATCTATAAAGTCAGATACAAACCCATCATCGAACCTATCTAAAATGTTTGCAAAAGCACCACCTATTATTAGACCAAAGCCTAACGACTGAATTTTGTCTTTGCGAGATTGCCATCCAAAATACAAAACAGCAATTAAGGCAATTGGTATAAGTAATTTTTGAGCACTAAAAGGCAAATCTATACCAAAAGCTATTCCTGAATTTTCTACTACATTTACACCAGAGGCTTCTACAATCAGCCTAGTAGCAATTGATATTAGAAGCGCAGATATTGATGATAGGATTATCACTTTTTTAAGTAGTGTAGACAGACAATCTATTAGACATCTATTCTACCTGTGCACCTATCATGATTTCTAGTTATGTTTCATAAATATGACACACTCTTACTTGGCGTTACAATCGGACTCACATTATTTGGTTTGGCCATGATCGCCAGTGTAAGTGTTTATGAAAGCTTTCAGATAACAACTCAACATGTAAATCAGGGAATACTAGATGTGCCTAATAATTCTTTTTATCTTATTAGAAACTTTTGGCATGTAATTACTGGGCTTGGAATCATGTTATTCCTCGCAACTATTCCATACAGATTATGGGAGAAATTGGCACTACCCTGCTTTCTTATAAGCTTAGGTCTTCTAGTTTCATTATTTATTCCAGGGATAGGAGCAGATTATGGAACAGCCAGAAGCTGGATATCCGTTGGACCGATTTCTTTGCAGCCTTCTGAATTTACCAAACTCACATTAATACTATATCTCGCAGTATGGCTACAAAAGAGAGAGCAGCTTATACAAACTCTAGAACAAGGATTCTTTCCTTTTGCAATTCTTCTTTCTATAACGACTCTCCTTGTTGCTATGCAACCAGATATAGGTTCTGTTCTCGTAATAGTTTCTATAGCTGTAACTATGTTCTTCATAGCTGGAGGAAACATTGTGCACATTGTGGTCGGGGCAGCAGTAAGCGCTTCTATATCACTGCCACTAATACTAAGTAAGGCATACATAAGAGCTAGGTTCCTTGCTTTTATCCGCCCAGATGATCCTTCCATAATTGAAACTATAGGATTTCAAATAAATCAGGCTCTTATCTCTATAGGAAGTGGAAGATTTTTTGGACAGGGTTATGGAAAATCTATTCAGAAGTTTGGATATCTTCCAGAGGTTCAATCAGACACAATCTTTGCAGCCATGGGAGAAGAGCTTGGATTCATTCGAATGCTTATAATCCTCGCATTATTTAGTACATTGGTCATAAGAGGATTCAAAGCAGCAGTTCATGCACCTGATAGATTTGGGCTACTTGTGGCTGCAGGAATATCTACATGGATTGGATTCCAAACAGTTATAAATATCTCTGTAAACCTTGCTCTCATGCCACTAACTGGAATCACTTTGCCACTTATAAGTTACGGCGGGTCTTCTCACTGGTCTATTCTGGCTGCTATCGGAATACTGCTAAACATATCAGCACATTCTGTGCATAGCACCATTAGAAGAAAGAAAACGACGAGAATAATACCTGGAATAGGAAGATTATCTTAATATGTATAATGTAGACCTCATGAGAATTCTTTTTGCTGGCGGCGGCTCCGTAGGTCATCTGGCTCCATCTGTGTCAGTGTGGGAATCTATAAAAAGAAAAAGGTCTGATTCATCTGCCTTGTTTGTGTGTTCATTGAAAAAAAATGATCGAAAATTTCTAAAAACTCAAAAGGTTAGAAAGTTCTCCTTGTTCGCGCCAAAGGGAAATTCACTATTTTTCATAATTCTATTTCCTATAGCAATTATTCAATCAATTCTTGTTCTTATTATTTTCCGACCACATGTAATTTTCTCCAAAGGTGGATATGTATCAGTTCCAATATGCTTGATTGGATGGATATTTAGAATTCCAATAGTTTTACATGAATCAGACAGGGTAATGGGGAAAGCAAATAAATTCTTAATGCGTTTTGCAAAACACTTATGTATAGGAACGCCTCAAAAAGAAATAGCAGACGATGATGTGATGACAAATTTAAGCATAGAAATAACAGCAACAGGAAATCCTATAAGAGAGAAAATCCTTACGGGATCCAGTGATGGAGGAAGGCGAGTAACTGCATTTTCAGGCAAACGTCCTGTTTTATTGGTAATAGGAGGAAGTCAAGGTGCAAGTACTTTAAATAAAATTGTCTGGGATTCCTTGGATTCATTAGTAGATCTATGTGACATCGTACATCTGACTGGACAGGGAAAAATGAATACGGAGAAAAGGCATGGAAGATATTTTCAAAGCGAATCTTCCTATGAAGAAATTCACAACATATATGCCCTTGCGGATGTTGTCCTTAGTCGTGCAGGGGCTGGAACAATTGCTGAATTAAGCTCGCTTGGAAAAGCCACTATTCTTGTACCTATTCCAAAGCTTGCATCCGGACATCAAGAAGAAAATGCGCACTTTATGCAGGTTGCTGGAGCAGCCCTTGTTTTAGACCAAGACACTCTACAACAAACACTAGTACCAAATGTAAGAATGCTAGTAGAGGACGAGGAGAAGAGAAGAAATATATCTGAACGCTTTAGAAGTTTTGCAGATCCAGACGCCGCAGATCGTATTGCAAATATTTTACTGGTAACAGCAAATAAGTAACGCTAAAGTTGAACACATGAAAAAATTACTTATTCTCTCAACCTCATTATTTTTACTTGCTTGTACTTCTACTACCCCCCAAGACACTGTGAACGATACTACAGAACCAACAGTGGACACCTCTGGTGTCACAATGCTCTCAGGAACACACACTGTTGTACTTGAAACTTCAAAAGGCGATATCACTCTGGAGCTATATGCAGATAAGTCTCCAAAAACTGTTACCAACTTTGTAACACATGCAAAAAATGGATACTACGATAATCTTGTATTTCATCGTGTTATAAAAGATTTCATGATTCAAGGAGGAGATCCTCTAGGAAATGGAACAGGAGGAGAAAGTATCTATGGAGAAGAATTCGAAGATGAAATAAATGATATGCCTATGGTTAAAGGAATGATTGCAATGGCAAATCGTGGACCAAGCACAAATGGCAGCCAATTTTTCATAATGCATGGCGCAGAAGCTCCTTGGCTTGTTGGTAAGCACACGGTATTTGGAAAAGTTACAGAAGGAATGGATGTACTGGATGCTATTGCAAACAGCGAAGTAGGTCCTGGAGACAGGCCATCAGAAGACATCACTTTTAGTGCAAAAGCTTTATAAAAAAGGGGTCTGACCCCATTTACCGATTCAAAAATGTGTTTTAATAACGTTCCACCATCATTGATAATAGTATTATGTAACAATTTATATAAAATAAATGGGGTCTGACCCCTTTTTTCACATGCGTACTAGATTTGCCCCATCTCCTACCGGCTACTTACATATAGGAGGACTCCGAACTGCACTGTTCTCCTACCTAATGGCCAGAAAAGAAAAAGGCACGTTCTACCTACGCATAGAAGATACTGATCGTGAAAGACATATAGAAGAAGCGGTAGATCATCTAAAAAAGATGATGGATTGGGCAGGATTCAAGATTGATGATGGACCATACATACAATCAGAAAGATTGGACATATATAAAGAACATGCCAAGAAGCTTATAGACTCAGGTAAAGCATATAGGTGTTTCTGCAGCAGAGAGCGTCTTGATGAAATGAGGAAAGATCAAGAAAAAAGAAAACAAGCACCTATGTATGACAGAACATGTGTAAATCTCTCCAAGGAAGAGTCAGAAGAACGCGCAAAGTCTGAACCTCACGTAATTAGATTTCTAGTTCCACGTGGGGAAACAGTTGAATTTGATGATCACATACGTGGCAATGTGAAATTCAAAACAAATACCATAGATGATCAGGTATTACTAAAATCAGATGGCTTTCCTACTTACCATCTTGCTCACATCGTAGATGATCACCTTATGGAAACCACTTTGGTAATACGTGGAGAAGAATGGTTGCCGTCACTACCAAAGCACTTACTCTTATTCAAAGCTTTCGGATGGGAACCTGTTGAATATGCTCATGTTCCCCTACTTCTTTCTAAAGGCGGAGGGAAGCTTAGTAAGCGTGACGGAGATGTATCAGTAGAATCATATATAGAAAAAGGATATTTGCATGAAGTCATCATAAATTTCATAGCAATGCTCGGGTGGAATCCAGGAACAGAAGAAGAAGTCTTCTCTATGGAAGAACTGATAGAAAAATTCTCACTGGAAAGAGTTCAGAAAGGCGGAGCTATATTTGACACAGCAAAACTTGATTGGCTTCAGGGGCAGTGGATGAGGAAAATGCCAATAGAAGAATTTTGTAATCACATTCAGTCGCTAGTTGCAGAAAAATATCCTGATGCAAACAAAGATTCTGATTTCGAAAAGAAGGCAGCTCTTATACAAGAGAGAATTACGTTCTTCTCTGAGGCACAAGATATGATGGGGTATTTTTATGAAGCTCCGAAAGTAGATAAAAGCCTACTTGCGAACGATAAACAAAAAGTAAAAGAAGAAGATTTGCCAAAAATATTTGAGATTCTTATTTCAGAACTAGAGAGTATGGAAAACTGGACAGAGGAGGATATCAAAACCAAACTTTTCGAGGCCGCAAAGGCAAATGAATTAAAAAATGGTCAGCTGCTATGGCCTATGCGTGCAGCTCTCACTGGGCTTCCATATAGCCCTGGGGCATTTGAGGTGGCAACAGCACTTGGAAAAGACGAGACATTGAACAGATTAAAATCTGTGCTAGCATAATCTTCCTATGCCTACACATATAGATGGTCCAAGTGAAATGATTGCTTTTAGACTAGATCCTGAAAGTACAGGAGTTACTATATGCACACATGTAGATTCACATGGTGTATCCAGACAAATATCAAAACAATTAAGTGAACATCTATCAAATACAGATGTTTTTCGTACTAGCACAATAGATTGCACATTTTGGGTACCGCATCAGGACCAAGGCTCAATTGAAAGAATTGAAAGAATTATAAATGATATTGCTGAAAAAAATTCATATATAGCATCGAGAGCTGATGCAGGAGCAATGGAACTCCATCCATAGCCATGTTATTCTAGACCCACTATGCCCCTTCCTCCCGAAATCAAAGACCGACTAAAAAAATCTGCAGAATCGAAAGTATCTCTTAAAACATCTGATGGCGATGAAGTTATCGTAGAAGGAAAGACAGGTGTTCCATTTAATCTGTTTGTTAAATTAATTCTGAAGAGAAAAATCCAAACTCTCTTCAAGGATTGGCAAGATGAGCCAGTAGTAATTTCATCTGAACTACTTACTAAAATCGCAAGTGCACCAGAAGACAGCACAGAAGACAGAAGTAAAATTATAATTACTGCGATGGTTATAGGATTCTGTATAGGAATGTTTGCAACTGCAGTAATCTTAGTTGGACTATCATTCTCTGGAATAGTCGTTGGATCTAGAGAGCTAGTCGCTGCTATTGGTGTTCTGGGATTAGTTGCTTTGGCTGTGTTTGCAGCTATGAAAGTTCAAACTCGTAAGGCAAAACAAGGCTTTGTAGAGAAAATAGAGGAAATAGCTGAGGTATTCTCTAGGTAGCGCTATGCTTCGACACGTACTTCGACTCACAGAACTGAACCGTCGCTCGCCGTAGGCTCGCTCCGCTTCCAGTTCTACTCGCTCAGTACGGCTCAGCATGACATACAACAAAATGATGGAAATTCAGGAAAACATTCCACTCGGCCCAAAGACCACTCTTCGAATTGGAGGAGATGCTAGGTTTTATGCAGAGATTGAAACAAAAGAAGACATAGAAGAGGCATACAAATTTGGAGATACAAATAACATTCCAGTAGTAATACTTGGCTCGGGCTCTAATACAATTTTTGCAGATGGAACTATAAATGCGCTTGTTATAAAGATAATTGCAAGTGATGTAAAAATTAATGGCAATAAAGTAGAAGTAGAATCAGGGAAAAATCTGGCACAGCTTGTAAATGAGTTATCAGAATTAGATCTCGACTTATCCCCTCTTACTGGAATTCCAGGAACTGTAGGAGGAGCTGTTTTTGGAAATGCGGGACAGGGATGTGGAGGGATTTGGATAAATGAATACGTTGATAGTGTTTGTGTATTTGATGGGAAAGAGGAAACAAAAAAGGCAAAAGACGAATGCTGTTTCGGATATAGAACAAGTGTTTTTAAAAATATGTGTCATGCTGAGGAGTCCGCCAAGGCGGACGTCTCGAAGCATGAAGAGAAGCAGACCAACATCCTTCGAGATGCTCCTGCGCTTCGCTCCGGAGCTCCTCAGGATGACACGATTGATACATCCAAAAGCATTATCATCTGGTCAGTGAAACTAAATATCCCAACCAAACCAAAAGAAGAAATTAAATCCGATATTGAAAACTTATTACAAAAACGCATAGCATCCCAACCTCATAAGAGAACTGCAGGATCATGTTTCTTGAGCGTAGATAAAGAAACTCCAGCATGGAAGCTTATAGAAGCAGCTGGACTTCGTGGAAAACAGATTGGAGGAATAAAAATCTCAGAAAAACATTCAAACTTTCTGGAAAATACAGAAGGAGCAACTTTTGAAGATGCAAAAAATCTAATTGCAGAAATAAAATCAAAAATAGATCAGCCACTTCCTGTAGAAATGAGGCTGATTGATAATGATGGCGAAATTATAAATTAATCTTTAGTTTTATCATCTGTCTCAAGCAATTCTTTTGCTTTACTAAGAATTTTATCTGCAGCTTGCCTTGTTATTGTCTGTTCTCTTACCAATCTATTCAATTCTGCAGATACAGCTTCCAGAGATTCTCCTTTATTAAATTTAAAATAGAATCGTTCACTCTCCTTAACAAGCGCAATAAAAAGCTCATATTCTTTGCCTCTGTGCCTATCCAAATTGAAACGATCTTCTCTTTCTAACACAACATAGAAAATATTTTATTTTCCATAAAAATGGAACCAAATAAGTGCTATTTTATAGCCATGCAGAGATCTACAACTTCCAGAAAAGGTGAAAATGGTTCTGTAACAATAATCGGCGGATCGTACCATATGCATGGAGCACCAATATTCTCTGCTCTTGCAGCAGAAGCTTCTGGGGTAGACCTAATATTTCCATATGTTCCACGATGTCACATCGAAGTAACTAAATCTGCATCTTTTAACTTCATAGTCTCACATTTTATGGAAAATAATCTTCACGAATGTGATACAGAAGACATATTGGAATCAATCTCAAAAAACAGCACAGTAGTAATAGGTCCTGGCCTTACAGTAAGTGAAGAAACTCAAAATGCAGTATCTTCTATCATTCACGATCTAGAAAATCCTTTGGTAATAGATGCATCTGCATTACAAGAATGGACTCTGGAACTTATAAGAGACAAAAATGCAGTAATCACACCTCATATAGGTGAGCTAGGCAGAATGATTGGAAAGGATTTGAAAAACAAAGACTTCAAATACAGAAAAAACCTAGTAAAAGATATATCTGAAGAATACAAAATAACTGTTTTGCTCAAGGGCAATATAGACATAGTATCTGACAGCAAAAATACAGAAGAGATAGAAGGAGGAAATGCAGGACTTACAGTAGGAGGTACTGGGGATGTTCTAGCTGGACTTATTGCAGGACTAATTGCACAAAAGATGAAACCATTCGAAGCTTGCACCACTGCATCCAGAATAGTTAAACGTGCAGCAACAGTCATATATTCAGAGAAAGGCTATTCTTTCACAGCTAGAGACATAATAGAAAAAATTCCACATTTGCTATACGCACACTTATAGCTCTATTTGGCACTTTTTTTTACAAATAGCTCTTGGTAGACTGAATTGAATGGAAGATTCAAATTGGAGCTTTTGGCTAATAATGATTTTGACCACTGCAGGTGTAATATTTTTTATATCAGAAATGAGAAAGGATGAACCTGTTAAAGAAACCCCTCCTCAAAATAATATTGTTTCAGAAAAAGTTGAACAACCATCAAAAGAAGAGCTTAAACGTAAGTGGTGCTCTGATAGTGAGCCATTTTCTATAAAAGGAGATGAGTTTCTATATGGAGCAGGATCTTCCATTGTGCATGGAATGGTTGAGATAAGTAAAAAATCTATATGGAACAAAAATATCCCAGTAGTATCTATTAAAATTCTCGATGCAACAAAAGATTTCAAAAAAGCATTCTCTAAACCAAATTCAAATATTAAACATGATGGAGGCTTTATTCTTTTTCCTCTAGGAGAGTTTGCAGATGATCGGCTTGTAACAACGGCTTATGTGGATGCATCAACAAGAAAAGGAATCATTCAAGCTATAGGTAGTAGACGTCAAATAGGATTAAAACTTACGCTTTTGTCTGCAAATAGCCCTATCGAAAATCATGAAAGAGTAATAGCTCCGAACGACACTCCGGCTTGCCAAATCGATTGGGTAGAAATTCCTAGAGGAGAAAGATTATGATGCCAACTTGCATTTAAAACTTCACGAATATGCATGAGTAATATTGAAAATAATAGCGGCGTAGCGGGATCGAAGGTCGATTTGAGTGATATGATGGAAACTAATAAGTGTTTTATTAAACGCAAAGACGTATGAAATTTCAAATATTCAATCAATTCCCAGAAGTAAAAATCCAAATTTTCAATAAGGAAGATGATTGCAAATCAGATGAGGAAGCAGCTCATAGATTAGGATTTGAGGATATTGCTAAACTAGAACAAATTCATGGAAATGTTGTACACACAGTACACAAACAGCCAGATACAATACTAAAAGGTGATAGCCTTATAACAAATGTAGCAGACCTTGCATTAGCCATTCGCTTCGCAGATTGCCAAGCATTTGCAGTTTATGCACCCAAAAAACATGCAGTAGGACTTATTCATGCTGGATGGCGAGGAATTGCAGCTAAGGCAATTACATCTTTCTTCGAAGAACTAAAAAATAAATTCGAAATCTCACAAGAGGAAACCTTTGTAGGAGGAGCTCCTTCTATTTGCAGTAAGTGTGCTACCTTTTCTGATCCAGAAAAAGAATTACCTACTCATATGCATGAATTTATAAAAGAATCTGGAGTAGATTTAGTTGCAGCTGCACAAAAAGAACTACACGCTGTAGGAGTACCAAAAGATCATATAGAAATACTTCCAGGATGCACAAAATGTGGAGATGGATACTTTAGTGCTAGAGGTGGAGATAATGACAGGAGAAACTATTTAGTTGCTGGAATAACAAAACCTTCCCGACATCCGTAGAGCACCAATCGCTTATTCCCTGGATTGACCAGGTGGGGTTCCGCAACCCTTAGCCACAGCTTCAGGTGATTAAGATCCCCTTATAAGAACGATTTTGAAGAGAAAAAGCGGAAGTACTCTACGTAAGGTCGAGATAAATTTCATTATAGAGCATATTTTTATAACAATAAAAATATCTTATGTTGCAGAGGATGATATATTGTTCTCATAAGTTTTATGAAAAATCTTAAAGATCTCATAAACGGCATGAATTCACTTTTATCTCCTTATGCAATACCACATGGAATAGGGCTAGGTAGAGAGAATAAAGAAAAAGAAGACGAAACCAGAACTCCTTTTCAAAGAGATAGAGACAGAATAATTCATACACAAGCATTTCGCAGACTTAAGCACAAAACTCAAGTATTCGTAAGTAAAAAGGGATTATCTGATCACTACAGAACAAGGCTTACACATACAATGGAAGTAGCACAGATAAGCAGAGATATGGCTCGCACACTTGGATTAAATGAAGACTTAGCAGAATGTATAGCTCTAGCTCATGATCTTGGACACACTCCGTTTGGACATGCTGGAGAAGAAGCTGTGAATCAAGAAATGAAAAAATATGGACAAGATTTTGAACACAACAATCAATCTCTGCGAACAGTAACTGTTCTTGAAGAAAGAACTAGTAAATACAATGGCCTAAATCTAAATCAGGAAGTTCTGGAAGGCCTTATGAAGCATAGAACTAGCTTCGATTCTCCAAGCGGAGAAAATATTCCCAGGTCTCCTAGCCTAGAAGCACAAGTTGTTAATTTAGCAGATGAAATAGCTTACACAGCACATGATATAGATGATGGGATTAGCTCAGGAATTTTAGATAAGAACGACATGTTAAATCTTTCTCTTTTTGCAAAAGCAAAAGATATGTCTGATAAAAGCGGCACAGAGGTTAGAGGTGGAATTATTCATATTCTTGTAATTGATGCATATTCTGAAACAGAAAAAAGGTTAAAAGAATCAAATATAGAATCTCTAGAAGATGTATATAAAGCACATAATGATCTAGTGTCGTTTTCTGCAAGCACTACACAAGAATTAAAAAGTCTAAGAGACTATTTATTCTCTAATTTTTATAATTCTCCTGAAATTTTAGAAAATTCAAACAAAGGTAAAAAAATAATAAAAGATTTATTCGATCTATATCAGAAAAATCCACCAGAAAAAGTATTAGAGCTTATGAAAAAAACAAATAGCTCACTAGAAGAATCCATAAAAGACTACATTGCAGGAATGACAGATAATTTCGCTATGGAATCTGCATCTATGGCAAGTAATACGTAGGATCTACCGCTTCTCCGAATACTCTGGTTTCGAAATGAAGATGTGGACCTGTGGTAAATACTCCAGCACCCTTAGATCCCGGCCTTCCTCCGCTTAGAGCTATTACTTCTCCTCTTTTTACCTCTTCCCCTTCTTCTACAAGAATCTCACTTACATGACCATACACAGTTACCAAATGATCATCGTGTGAAATAGAAACAGTACTGTAACCGTAACCACCATCATTTACTTCCAGAACCACTCCATCGTCCGCAGCTACGACATCGCTTCCATGTTCTATAGGAACATCTATAGCGTGATGCTCCATCCCAAACATTTTTTCATATGATTCATCCATAAAGTTTGCGCTTATTTCATATTCACTCTCTATAGGCCACATAAGAACTGTATCTATATCTTCTTCTGAGATACTTGTATTTATAGGAGAAAGATTTCTTTCTCTGTCTTTTATATATTCTTTAACAAGCATTCTTTTGTATTTATCTTCATCTTCTTTCATAGACAACAGTCTTTCGCGAGCTTCACGAATCTCGTCACTTACACCTCTTAGCTCTGCAAGCTTCTTCTCGAAAACTTCATATCTCTTATCTGGCCCATCTGTCATCTCTCTCTTTTCTGCAAGCATAAGAATTATCTTCAATGCTGCCCTCTTTCTTCTTACTTGTCTCTCCTCTTCTTTTAGAGATTTTAAATGCATGTCTAATATTTCCTGTTTTCTTATCTCCATTTCTCTCTCGTATTTCGCAACTATTGGTTGCAATGTCCTATGAGCTTTTACCTCCACTCTATCTCCAGAAATTACATTGAAATTAACATTTCCAGGCCCTCCCATAGCTTTATCTATCGGCTGAGAGCCAAAAATTACAGATGCCAGAAATAATGCTAAAACTTTGTGCATTCTTATGATTATAGCAGAAATATGAGCAATTTAATATGATACAGACTCTGATTCAAGCTATGGCAGGCGCGGAGGGGTTCGAACCCCCGACCCCTGGTTTTGGAGACCAGTGCTCTACCAGCTGAGCTACGCGCCTATTTACATCGAAATAATAATGACCAGCAAGGCTCTACCACCTAACAGGTTCTATTATACCTTAAAAAGGCCTCGACTTTAGCTTGTCCTGAGCGGAGTCGAAGGGCTTGCCATGATACACAATGCTTAAGTAAGTAGCTTCCCTACCTCTTCTTTAAATTCTTCAACATCCTTGAATTGCCTATGGACAGAGGCAAAACGGATATATGCAACATCGTCTAATTTCTTCAATGCCCTCATAACATCATGACCTATAGTTTTTGATGCGACTTCTTTCTGATTCTCTCTCCATTTTTCCTCTAGCTTATTAAGCATAGATTCAACTTTCTCATGACTCACTGGCCTCTTACTACAAGCAAGCCAAACCCCCTTCTCTAATTTGCTTCTACTATATGTCTCACGTATTCCATCATTTTTCACAACTATTAGAGAAGAAACATCCTGTCTCTCAAAAGTCGTGAATCTATATTCACACTTGGGACATTCTCTTCTGCGCCTTACCGCACGACCATCTTCGGTCATTCTGGAATCTACTACAGAGGTATCGTCGTTTTTGCAGCGTGGGCAGAACATGGGATTATTGTAGAGGATACAAAGGAGCCAAAGGAAGCAGAAGAATCATAAGAAGTTCATAACTACACATCGATTGATCCCTGACGCAAAATCTCCACTTCCCCATTAGAAACTCTCACAACTGTTGATGGAGCACTTTCTGGAATGATTCCAGAATCCAAGATTAAATCTGGCTTAAATTCTTTATTCTCAAACTTTTCAAAAACCTCCTTACCACTATATATCTCTGGCTCTCCATGCAAATTTGCTGAAGTTGTACTTATAGGAATACCTGCAAGTTCTGCAAGCCGCGAAGCAATTGGATGAGAAGAAACTCTAACTCCCATCGTTTCTGAACGCGGATCGCGGTCCGCGGTCCGCGGTCCGATCGGTAAAACAATAGTGAGAGGTCCAGGCAAATGCTTCTCTGCCAATTCATCCGCTACCTCATTCCACTCTACAAATTTCTTTACCTCTTCTGCCGATGCAAATAAAGCACTCACTGGCATCCCTTCTGGCCTTTCTTTTATAGAAAACAATTTCTTCACTGCATCATCATTACTCAAATCACATGCAAAACCATAACAAGTTTCTGTAGCATGAGCGATTACTCCGCCGGAGAGTATTATTTCTACTGCCTCCTCTATATTTGAATCAGAAATTATTTTCATACGGCTTCGCGTTTAGAAAGATACTTATTCATTTTCACCATCTTGCTAAGACTGACCGTCGATCCCGCTACGCCGCCATTATTCTTAATATTGTTCATGTGCATTGATAATGTGATATCACGTCACTTTCTTTATGCCATATTTTTCCATAGCCTCCTCCACCTTCTTCTCCAGAATCGTAGACATGCTTACTGTAATTGGAAGCTCCACATTATTTGATCCAATTTTGAACTGGATTCTTTCGTTACCAGGGAATCTTTCAAGCACAGACTTTAAATCCATTAGTAATTGCTTTGGTGCTTTATCTGGCAAATCGATGGTATGTATTTTTATAGATTCAGAACTGGTTTTTTCCTCAGGCTCTCCCTTTTTATTTTTCTTTTTAGATTTTTTCTCAAAAACATCTTTAAGTTCTGCTGCTGCCTCTTCTATTTTCATTCCTCTTGAAATAAAGCCCAAGAGATCTCCTACCAAATTTTTCAAATCACCCTTTTCCGTATCCAAAGCAACTGTTTCTCCTGCAATTACATTTCCATCTTCATCTACAGCATCCGTTGCATCTGGCTCTTCTAATGCAATTTTTGAAATACGTATTCCTTTTTTTGCTTCTTCTTCATCATAGAATCCTGATTCTTTTGCCCTTTCTATCATCCTAGGAAGAGAGGCTTTCTTTACTGCATCTGCACGTATTTGCATTTGCCCCACACGATAATCAAGCGTGCCTCCAACCACTAAAACTACATCTGGATCTTCCAAAAATTCTGCAACACGTGAATATGTTCTTGGGAATAAAGTTATTTCCAATTTTCCTGTTGGATCCTCGAAGAAAACTATTGCCATACTCTCCCCTTTCTTTGTAGTTATCTTTTTTACTCCTTCTACAATCCCTGCAACAGTTACTTTTTTGCCTACATTATCTTTAGTGAAACTATCAATTAGCATTGCCTTCTTTCCTATGTACTTCCTTAGCCCAGCAAGTGGATGACTGGATACATAAAGTCCCAATGTTTCTCTTTCCCACTGTAACTTCTGAATCTGTGATGCTGGCTCTGTTTTTGGAAAGGATATTTTTGCAGCATCCATACTGCAATCAACAGCTGAAAACAAATCTGTTTGTCCTTGTGACACATCTCCAGAAGCCTTACTAAAATCTGCAATATTTTCATAGTTTTCTACAAACACTGTCCTCTCTCCGAAGCAATCTAAAGCTCCAGCCTTTGCCATTGCCTCTAATAATTTCTTGTTTAGTAATTTAGAAGGGATACGTCCTGCAAAATCTTCTATAGATTCAAATTTTCCTGTCTCTTCCCTTATTTCCATAACACTTTGAACTGAACTTTCCCCAACTCCTTTTATAGCAGTAAGTCCAAATCTAATTTTTTTGTCAGGCAAAGGGGTAAAATCTGAATCTGACTCATTTATATCTGGAGGAAGTACTTCTATGCCCATAGTTCTACACTCAGAAATTTCCAAAGTAACACGTTCTGTATTACCAGAATCAGCACTAAGCATAGCCGCCATAAATTCAGTTGGATAATGGGCTTTTAGATATGCAGTTTCATATGCAATTTGTGCATAACACGCTCCATGAGATTTATTGAAACCATATCCTGCAAACGGCAGGATAACATCATCAAAAATTTTGATAGCAAGCTTTTCATCATAGCCTTTTCCTACAGCGCCTTTTATAAACTTCTCTCTTTGTGCATTTAATTCTTTTTTTATTTTTTTACCAATTGCACGACGAAGAAGATCCGCTTCCCCTAGCGAAAAATCGGCAAACATACGTGCTATCTCCAGAATTTGTTCCTGATATATACCAATCCCATATGTAGGCTTAAGAATTGTTTTTAAGTCATCATGTATATATTTCACTTTTGCTTTTCCATTTTTTCTTTTTATATAATCCGGTATCCATTCCATAGGACCAGGACGAAACAAAGAAACCATAGCTGTAATATCTTCGAACTCTGTTGGCTTAAGTTGTTTCAAATATCTTCTCATTCCACCAGATTCCAACTGAAAAACTCCAGTAGTATCTGCCTTTGCAAGCAACTCAAAAGTTTTTTTGTCATTATTTTTAATAGATGCCATATCTATTTTTTTTGCGTGCAAGCGCTCTACGGTTTCTAATGTAGTTTGAATAATAGAAAGGTTTTTAAGTCCCAGGAAATCCATTTTTAGTAAACCTAGAGCTGCAAGTGGCTTAGCTGAATATTGTGTAATTATTGTTTTATCGTCTTTTGGAGCTTTTTGTAGAGCTGTGTACTTCACAGTTGGCTCCTGAGTGATGATTACTCCACATGCATGAACTGAAACATGACGTGCTTTTCCTTCTAGTTTTATCGCAGTATCTATTATTGTTTTATATTTATCATTTCCATTATATGCAGTACTTAACTCTGATGTTTCTAATGCATCTTTTAACTGAGTCCCTGGCTTATCTGGAATAAGCTTTACAAGCTCATTCATTTCTACAAATGGGACACCATAAGCTCGCCCCACATCTTTCACAGCAGCACGAGCTGCAAGCGTTCCAAATGTACATATTTGTACAACATGATCTCTTCCATATTTGTCTGCAACATATTCAAGCACTTCATCCCTTCTGATATCTGCAAAATCTAAATCTATATCTGGCATTTCTATTCTTTCTGGATTTAGAAATCTTTCAAAGAGTAGGCCATGCTCTAATGGATCTAGAGTAGTAACATCTAAACAATAACTAACTATAGATCCTGCTGCAGATCCTCTTCCTGGACCAACTGTTATCCCCTTTTTCTTCGCATAACTAACAAAATCAGCAACTATCAAGAAATAGCCAGAGAAACCCATTTGATCGATTATTCCTAATTCATAATCTAGGCGATCTTTCACTTCCTTATCTGGGCTTTTTCCATATCTTTTTACCATTCCTTCTTCACACAATTTTCTAAGATATGATGATTCTGTATTTCCTTTTGGAACATCAAATTTTGGAATTCTATATTTTCCAAATTCAAAATCGATTGAACATCTGTCTGCAATTACACGTGTATTTTCTAGAGCTTCTGGCACATGAGAGAATGCTTTTTCCATTTCTTCATAAGGACGCATAGAAAAATCACTATCCATCATAGAAAATCTATTTGTATCTTCTACATTTGCATTTTTCTGTATACACAAAAGAACATCATGCGCCCCTGCATCATCTTTTCGAGCATAATGACTATTACATGTAGCAACTATAGGAACGTTTAGCTCTTTTCCTAACTTTATAAGCTGCTGATTTGCTTCTGCTTGTCCTGAGACATTAGGAAGATCCATAATCTCGAAGTACAAGTTATCTTTTCCAAAAAAACTTCGATACTGCTCAACCAATTCTTTTATTTTTTCTTCATCTTCATCTATAGCAGCTTGTGGTATTGCTCCACTTATTGGGCCACTAAGTGCTATAAGCCCTTTTCCATATTTTTTAAGTAATTCTGCATCCACTCGTGGTTTGTAATACATCCCTTCTAGAGATGCATAAGTCGCCAACTCCAATATGTTCTGATATCCCTCATTATTTTCTGCAAGTAAGGTGATTGGGTATCTTTTTGTGTCTTCCCTCTCTTTATCTTTACGACCACGCGCGGCAACGTAAGCCTCGTACCCAAGAATAGGTTTAATATCATGATTTTTCGCTGCTTGATAAAATTCTATAAGCCCATGCGTGTGTCCCTTGTCTGCAAGTCCTACCGCATTCTGCTTAAGTTCTTTCGCACGTAATATTATCTCCTCGGGACTTGGGAGTCCTTCCAGGAGAGAATAGGTTGAGTGGCAATGCAGATGGACGAAATCGGAGGCTTTCACGAGGATTTAATTTTAGCGTAAATCCTGATTTTACTGGAGCTTTTCGAGGCTCTCTTTTGAGATTTTTGTTCACTAAGTGGCGTAACCAAGTATTTCATCTCGATACTGGTCAACAAGTGGAGTAACCGCTTCTATTGAAATATTACCAGTCAATAAATCACGATATTTATGACCCAAAGAAGCAATCGTGATATTCAACGACTTTAATCCATCAGAATTAATTTCTCCTACCTCACAACCCAATATCTCAGCCACTTGTTGATCTGACAATTCCATAGGAGATGCATTATCGATGCAATCGAATATCGCTGCAAGCAAAATTCACACCCCCTCCACAATCTTAGTAAATTCCTCTCCTCTTTCTTTTGCATTTTTGTCTTCCAGACATGGATCGTTGCGTATAACCAGTAGTTGTGCAACATCTGCCTTCAGAGGCACATTTTATATAATTCAATGTATACTTTTAGAATATGAAGCCTATTTACATAAAAAAAGAAGTCACGCTCAAGAAAGTCTCAGAAAGATATAAACCAATTGTAAAAGATGCTAAATCACAATTGTTGGATTTTTCCGATAAGATCCACAGCATTTATTTATATGGAAGTGTTGCAACAGGAAAAGCAAAATCTCCAAACTCTGATTTAGATTTAGTAGTAGTTTTTAAAGCAAAACTAACATCGAAACTGAAAAGTGAGTTGAAAAACCTGGAAAAATCACTTTCAAAAAAGTATCAAAGCATATTTAGAGAAGTTGGCTTTGCTATCACTTACAAAAATGAGGTCTTGAGAAGCAAAGAAGCATTAGGTTGGAAATTTTTCCTCGCAATTTTAAGCGTGAAAATCTTTGGTGATAATCTTTTTTCAAAAAAGATGAAATTTAGCCCAACAAAGAAATTAGCCAGAAGTCTACATTCAGATGTTGCTAAAAATATTGAAGAAGCAAAGAAGAAAATTAAATCTTCAAACGACAAAGAAGCTAAACTTCAAATAAAATCGATAATGAAAAAGATTATCAGAACTGCTTTCTCTATCGTAATGGAAGATGAGAATTATTGGACGACTGATCTTGGTGAAATGACAAAAATTTTCACTAAATATTATCCCGAAAAGAAGCAACAAATAAATGTTGTTTTGAAAATGGCTAAAAGTAAATCGCCAGATAGAAAAAGTGCGACCTTGATTCTTAATAATTTTGGCAAATGGATTTCATTAGAATTTCTCAAACAAGTATAAATCCGCCTCATTCACAACATCCTGCAATGAATCACTACATATAGCCAGTAGTTGCGACGAGATACAATTTACCTTTACCATTACAGATGATGAATCTGAATGCATACATCCTTGATTGGACGATGGATGAATATGAACAACTCCTCACTCAATTAGAAAGGCTTGGATTCTTTTTTCAAAAGGATCATGACAGTAATCATGTTCGAGTTAATGTTCCATTTTCCAAGGTCAATGATTTCGCCGATCTTGTTCAGGCACATCTGAATGCCCCATTCAACTATGTTGATATTCAATTCCCTCAAGAAAAGAAAACCGTAGTTATTTTTCAAGGTAAGCATTTTACTATCGAAAATGATCAACAAAACGAAGAAGTGATAAATTGGGCCATTAATCTAGGCCTGCCTACTGAACAGGCAAAATGGGGCAAGTCCTATATTCAAGAATAATAAGTCAAACTTTTTTACATTTTTTATTGATATGTACTAATAAATTAATATATTGTAAAATATATTGACATATAACATTAGGACTACTAAAATGCATACGCATTTTTAGTAGTCCTAGCTTCCCCATAGCTTATGAAAAATTTCATTACCAGGCTTCGTAAATTAAACAAATTATCTCAAGAGGAACTTGCCAAAAAAATTGGAATATCACGCCCAACACTTATAGCAGTTGAAAAAGGAGAAAGAGATATCACTTATTCTGAACTAAAGAAAATGTCCAAAATTTTTGATATACCCATGGAAATAATTCTTGATGATGAGCTTTCGGCTGATAAAAAAGTTGACTGTCAAAATTATAGTAAAAAATCTCTTAAGAGATTTCGTAATCTTGTTTTGCAGTGCATTAAATATGGATCTGATGATAAGGATTTAAAAATTACAAAAACAAAATTGGCTAAATTAGTTTATCTCTGTGATTTTGCAAATTATCACAAATTTTTAACTCCTATCTCTGGCTTTGAGTATCGAAAATTGGCTCAAGGGCCTGTGCCAATTCAATTTTTTGATATTATCGATAGTGAAGAGTCGATATGTGTTGAAAGTAGCGGAAGAGCTATGATGATATCTCTAAATGAAGAGCCTGAAGAATCTGTTTTAAGTGCTGATGAAGAAAAAATAATAAAAGCGGTATGCAAAAAATGGAAGAGTGCAAAAACCCAGGAAGTAGTTGATTTTACACATAAACAACTTCCATGGTCGATGTGCAAAGAGGGAGAAGTGATCCCCTATGAACTTATTAACATGGAAGAACCTACAAATGTTTATTAATAACATCTCTTTTTGCGTTGAATTTTCTGATTTTGCAGAAGGACACTACTGCAAAGATTTTTCAAAGAGATATACAAAAAAACAATGGATTGAAACAAGAAAAACAATAATAGCAACTCTTGAAAGAGCTTATGCATTTCAACAGACAAGTCGCATAGACAATATAAAATATTCTCAGGAACATAGGATTGGAATCTTTAAGCTGGATTTTGCAGTAGCAGGTACAAACTTTTCTCCAAAAAAATCAGGTAACAGAGTTATTTTTTCTTTGAATAATGATACTGGAGCAATAGTAATTTTGCTTGTTTATGGAAAAGATCATTGCAAAAAATCACAATCAGAAACCCAATGGATTATCAGCCAAGTTAAAACTAATTTCCCTGAATACAAATTCATCAGATAATCGAAGTTCACATACTCTTCACAATCTCCGTAAACTCCTCTCCTCTTTCTTTTGCATTCCGAAACATATCGAAGCTAGCACAGGCAGGACTTAGGGCGACATTATCGCCACTACTAGCTTTTTGCCTCGCATCTTCTACTACATCCTGTAATGAATGATGGATAGTGGAAAATGAATCCACCTTCGCCAAGGCTACGGCGGACAAGCAATTATCGGATAGATTTTTTTTGAATTCTTCTCCCATTTCACCATAAGGCACAACTCTTACATTTCTTTCTTTTATAACCTCATACAACTTAGAGAAATCCATGCCTTTATCTCTTCCTCCCATAAGCAAAACCAAAGATCCTTCTGGAAAAGCGTTGCATGCAGTAATTGCAGACTCAGGAGTAGTACAGCTTGAGTCGTTGTAATACTTAACTCCATCTATTTCACGAATAAATTCCAATCTGTGTTTAACTCCAGGAAAAGTTTCCAACACATGTTTTATATTGCTATCAGAAACTTTTAACGCTTGAGCTATTGCAATGGCGGCAGAGAGAGTAGAAGGATGAGTCTTGCAAAGGACTTTAGGCCCTTCGACGCGTTCGCCTTCTGGGCTCACTTGCTCAGGATGACATGATTGGAGATTTTGATCGCCATCAAACCAAACCACTTCTCTATCAGTATCCTCAGCAAATTTTTTAACAATCGGATCATCTTCATTTAAAATCGCAACACCACATCCGCGATCCGCGATCCGCGATCCGCGATCCGTATTTTTAACTATTTTCTTTTTTGCATTCACATATTCCTCCATATCCTTATGCCAATCCAAATGATTAGGAGTTATGTTTAAAACAACTGAAACGTCGGGGGCAGCATCTGAATCTATTAGTTGGAATGATGAAAGCTCTAAAACAGAATAGCAGTCCGCGGTCCGCGGTCCGCGGTCCGCAAGCAAGCTAAGCAGCGGCTTTCCATCATTCCCTCCCCTACTAACATTCTCCTCTCCAAACTCTGCCTTTAACATTTCTTCAATTAATGCAGTGCATGTTGTTTTTCCATTGCTACCAGTAATCCCTACAGTTACTCCAGAAAAGTTTTGCAAAAAGAATTCTGTAGAAGATGTGATAGGAATATTTTTTTCTTTTGCTTCTTTTACCAACTTATGAGTTATAGGAAATCCAGGAGATCTAAACAACAGATCAATCCCATCTAAATTCTCTCCTACAAACAATCTTCCTTTATTGTTCATTATTAATTGTTCATTATTCATTCGATCATCAAACACAATCACCTTCTCCACATCATCAATCCCCTCCAAAAATTCACTTACTTCTCTCCCATCTACCCCAAATCCAAGTATTCCAACGACGCCATTTAATTTACATATCTTGCTCTGCACTCACGTAGCGTACTATTAGATGGATTCATAAGAAAAGCGTAAAAGCATTCATCTCTCAAAGTGTGTTCTATGGCCCTTAGAAGGGAGTTACCGCAAGATCTATTTATACACATGCGAGACAAGAATTTAGCATAATTGCGTGCAAGGACACGAAGTGGAGCATCTGAATGTTCTCCCCCATCCAAAGAAACAGTATGACTTGCAAAGCCTAATGTTTGTTTATGAAGATCGTCTGCCAAGTTTGCCATACGAGATTGAGGATCACGAACGGATAAAATAGAAAATGATTCAACCCCAAGATGATCACGATTTATTTCCTCCATAAAGAGAGGAGTGAAAGCATTCAAAAATAATTCTTCAGCTATTATTTCATTATTCATACTCCTCACATATTCAAACCACCTCACATGATCTCTTTCTTGCAAGAAGGAAAATATTTCTGCGATCTCTCTAGTAAGAACAAATGGATAATATTCTTCTAGAGGAATATCTTTTCCTGTCACAGGACCAGACAAAACATCCGATGGCCACCCCAAACATCCTGACTCTCCACTATTTTGTACGATTGTAGGTGTGAAAACAGGAACCTGATTAACCCCAACGCCAGAACCTGGCAAACGAGAGGTAGAAACATCTGAAATATAATCATCTCTCTCATCCCAAATACTAAAAAGCCTATTTCTAAGATTATCAAATTCGAGAGCAAGTCCTCCGACTCCTAAAATTCCTATCTTTTGTAAGATTCTATTCATAAATGTCATCTCATTCTGTAATCCAGCATTTGAAGTGATTGGAAGAGCATCATCCTGACATCCTGTGTCACTTATAGATGGCATTGCATATACAGAATGATATGGACATCTAGAATCATCATCGTTTGCAGAGCTTCCGATTGGAGGATTATCGATTATCCCATCCACAAGAGGAGAATGTGCTTGTGGATCTGTTCCAGATTTTCTTATGAAGAAAAGTTTGTCCCATACAAATCTTATAGCTTCCTGATAAGAGGCTTTGGCCAAGTCATCGCAATTGGCTGCGCTTAAAACCATTAAATCTATTAGATCTCTAAGGTATTTTTCTAGCGCTTCTACATCACTCCTCAGACAAGCACTTCTTTTTATATCTTTGCTTGGCTCAAGTACTGCTGCATGCGTATCAAATAATATTTCTCTGAGTTCTCTGGTTGCTTTCGCTGCATTGAAACTTCCATCACATGTACCAGTCCCACCAGATGACGCGCTTGTAAGTACATCATCCATACTCTGTATTACATTTTGAGCATATGGACTTATAACATCAGGCATAGGAGGTGCAGTTATTGCATTTGCTCTTTGTGTTATTAGTAGCAGGCCTATTATGATGATAATTTTTTTCAAATCTGTTTAAATATTATTGGCAAAGAGTTTGTGATCCGTCTATAGGACACACTGTTTCGGTTAGATTAGATCGTTCCATATCTAGAAGAAGACGAACGGCAGTATTTATATATGAAGTTAAAATCTTGAAAGACTCAGAAATATAATGATCTAATGTTCTTCCTCCTACTATGTATCCAATCTCAAGAGTATGACTTAATGAAATATTATAAAAATTATATGCCTCATCATGAATATTGCTTCTTTGTAAAATCTCTAATCCAGATGTACCAGAAGAAGGAGTAAGTTCATCTGAATCATCTGCACACAAGAATATGAATGCACGCCTTGGGAATCCAATCTGTCTGCAGATAAATGACTCAATATCACGAACAAGTTCCGATGGTTTATATTCAGGCACATGAACCATTGGCATAGAAGGGATTTCCACCATGTTTATAAGCTCTGCTCGTGGCTCCTGACAGGCCTGGAATGACATAGGCCCCACAGGTTGATAAGGAAGAATAGGCTGTCTGTCTGGTAAATATTTTCTATTTTTAATTTTTTCTGCACATCTAGAAATAGAAATAAAATTATTTATAACAGAATTATTGAATGATGATGATCCACAAGGATCCGTCCAACTTCCCCACCAATTAGTACCACGTAATTTATCATCATCTTCTCCTATCCAATTCGTCCATGAACCCATATTCACTCCCCAGTGCTTCACTTCTATAAATGGATTATGTCCTGGTATAGTTAGAGTTTCTTGCCATATAGAAACTTGCGAATCTCCTATCCCGTCTTGGCACAAATCCAAAGTAGAATCTTCTTCTCCTGGAACTTCGAATCTACAATCGCTTGAGCATCCGTCTTGCGATGATGCAAGACACATAGATCTACAGTCTTCATTTCTCATACAAATTCTAGATTGATCATCTGAACACGTTCCTGTGATTCCATTTGCAACTGAACCACCTACGCAATTTCCTGCATAACAGTCTGAATGAGTGTCACATTCGATACTTGAATCATGGCTACAGTTTCTTCCGTCATCACACTGCTCACCTGGATCAACTACACCATTTCCACAATTTCCAAATACACATTCGAGTGCACATTCAGGCCTAAGTACACATGTTCCATAAGGACAATCTTGATTCACATTCTCTAGCCTGCAATAACCCGATCCATCAGTGCATACAAAAGTATTATCTATATCACATACATTTCTATCACAAAATCTTTCTTCTACTTCACATATACTAGAACATCCATCTTTGTCTATAAGATTTCCATCATCACATTCTTCCGAATAAAAACCATTGCTATCTAATACGCCATTTCCACAAAGCCATGGTTCATCTGTCTCAGATTCTTCATATGCTTCTGTGCAATCCGAAGTACATAGAATTCCATCTAGCCCTGGGAACACTTCATCTATTACTTTGCACACATTCATCTGGCAATCTTCATCTGTAGAACAAGATCTAGACCAATCTCCGGTACACATCCATGTATCCTCATCGCAAACAGAATAAGGACATTGCCAATCATCTAAGCAATGCGCAGTAGGGTTATTTTCACAATGCATTCCAGGATCGCAGTGTTCTGTATATGAATATGCTGAATAGTATTCTTCACCATTCCAAACATCTAGCATTGCATTCTCTTGCTTAATACCATCGCCACATTTTGGAAGTTCACATTCCCTGTTACATGCAGCACCTGGAATACTACTATTATTTACAACTCCTTCATCACACTCTTCTCCAAGCCCTGGTTGCAATACTCCATCTCCACAATATTCTATAAAACAACCTGAAGAACATCCATCATCACTAAATATATTTCCATCATCACACTCTTCTCCAAGTTCTAATTCGCTATTTCCACATCTATCCTCTATCAAACAGAATTGCGAACATCCATCAAAGCGTCTTCTGTTTCCATCATCACATTGTTCCCCTCTATCTATTTTATTATTTCCGCATTTATCTACTATGCATCTTCTATTATTTATATCTACTCCCCAGTATCCATACACACTACGACAGCTTGATCTGGAAGTATAAACACAATAGCAATTACAATTACTATTTCCAGTATATCCAACACACTCCTCTCCAGAGGAGCAATCATTATTGCTAACACACGGAGAAACTCCACATCTGTATGGCTCATTCTCTGCGATATAGTTACATTCAGAATCATTTGGACAATCATCATCTATAGCACAAACGGTACCTCTGCATCTTCCCATATTTGGATTTGTGCCTGCACTCATATCGCACTCAAGCCCTATTGGACAATCATCATTGGAAGAACACATTCCCGGATCTCCACACTGTATTTGATCCAATCTTGAGCCCTCTCTTACGCACACGCCACCATTATCACACTCTTCGTATGGTTCTATTTCTTCATTCCCGCAAATTGAATGTGGCTCAACCGTGCAAGAAGAACTACATCCATCACCATTTGCAGGGGCACAATGCTGATCATCTAATGTGTTTGAAATATCATCCCATCCATTTGTATCGCAGAATATTCTACCAGGTTCGATGCGACAATAAGTATCCTGTAATACCATTCCAGTGCCAGTAGTACATTTACCACCATCATCACATTCTTCGAATCCAGATAGAACATCATCTCCACATGTATAAGGTCCAAATGGACTGAATCCTCCTTCCTGGAAACACTCAGAAGAACATCCATCTCCATCTTGTGGTTCACCATTTAAAAGATTCGTATCTTCACAAGTTTCTCCCGGTTCTATTTTGTCATTTCCACAATAATTAAGCTCGCAATCTTCAGAACAATAATCTTTTTTGTATTCCACCTCCCATCCTTCATCATCAAAATCCATTAGTGATTTTACTATTTCTATAACAGCCCATGGAAGACCATATGGAGTTAACTGATAACTATCCAAATCTTCCAAAACATCTACAGGAAGTATAGATCCACTTGCATACCATAAATTTCTCACGCGTCTCGCATAAGGCGCACGATCATAATTATAATAACCTTCTGTCAGTCTTCCATTATCACATTCTTCATCTGATTCATTTATATAATTTCCGCATGTTGGGCACGACTCTTTGCCTACTGTTACAGAATCTCCTTCTATGATTTCTTTGTCACCAATTAGAGAGACTGGTGGGTTTCCTCTGGATTCAAAATTTCTTGGAGTTATGTACCATCCGCCCGCACTCCAGCTTTCATCTAGAAAGCCTGTATTCAAATTCGCAGGCTGTAATCCTGCATACAAAACCTGCGACCCATCTGGGAATCTAGCATCCAGATGATAGCCATCAGTAGCTCTGATAAGTCTGCCAAAAGCATCTCCTTTCCATATCCCAGAAGGATCCTTTCTTCCATCTCCACAATACGGCGCTGGATTTGGCAATTGGCATAAGCTTGTACATTCAACAGAATTATATGGATGCATTTGGTCACACGTTTCCCCTTGATCCACTTGTCCATTTCCACATAAGTCCGGCCTCTCCAATATACATTCCTCGGAACAGCCATCGGAACTTACCGTATTTCCATCATCACATTCTTCTCCCAAATCACGATAATGATTACCACATAGATTTATTCTTCTGGTACATGAAGTTGTGCATGTCATTAAACTTTCATTTGAATCTTCATAATCACATTCTTCATCATCTCTTGTTCCAGAAATACCATCACCACCATTTATTTCTAATGTTCCATTTCCACACATAGACATATCAGGCGTACAAGCCGAGCTACATCCATCTCCATTTAGAATGTTTCCATCATCACATTCTTCTCCTGCATCAGAATTTAGAAATCCATCTCCACAATAATCTAATTGGCACGATGCATCACATCCATTGTAATCATTTCGTGCAACACAACGCTCATTTTCTCCCATTGGACCTGTCCCCTCACAGTCCATATCAGAAACACAAGAAAGTCCATTTATACATGTAGGCATATCACATTCTTCGCCGCCATCTTTCACTCCATCTCCACATTTAGGCAAAGTGCAATCGGTACGACATGAGTCTGCAGTAGTATCATTATTTCCCCAACCCATATCACACTCTTCGTCGTCCTCTGTGCCATAAATATTATCTCTACCATTGTTATCAAAAACTCCATCCCCACAAAATTCCCACAAACATGAATTGTCGCAACCATCTCCATTATCCAAATTTCCATCATCACATTCTTCGTTGCACTCTTGAATTCCGTCTCCGCATTCTATTGGTGCACATCTATCTGTACATCCATTACAAGGATTTGACTGACATTCAATAGCGCCAAAGCTGCAATTTCCAGATCCACAATCTGAATCATCAAAACAAACACCTCCTCCTCTATCATTTGTATTTGCACAAATACCTATAGGACAAGACATTGGACTTTCAGTTCTACATGAAAATCCTGTGTAACACTCCCCTCCATCATCACATTCTTCATCTGATTGCTGTGTTCCATCTCCACAATATTCTCTATTACAATCTGCATCACAACCATCATCTAGATCAAAACCTCCATCATCGCATTCTTCCTGTGGACTATGGACAGCACAATCACCACAACGAATAGGTCTGCAATTAGAACTACAGGCTGGATCAGTTGAACTCGTAGGTTCACATTGTTCTCCTCTTAATGTTTGTACTATTCCATCTCCACAATACGTTGTCTCACAACTATCACTACATAAATCATCATTATCTGTATTTCCATCATCACATTCTTCGCCCCAGTCCACACATCCATCTCCACAGCTACCATCACATGCAGTACAATCTGCAGCTTCTGTACAATTTGATAAACATGTATTTGCAGCATGTGCACATCTTCCACACGAAGGATTACATTCACCAGATCCATCACAACAAACCAAATTAGTTGTTGCCATATTAGGACCTATTACACATCTTCCAGATCCACATATTGAACGATCTCCCACGCAGCTTAAGCCATCGTTCGCTCCGCCCTGACAAAAACTTCCCGGGTCACACTCTTCCGATCCAGGCCACCCATTCCCCGAAATCCCGTCTCCACAATATTCACGAATATTATTTTCACAAGCATCGTCACCAGAAGCTGAACCATCATCACATTCTTCATCTCCTTCTATTCTGCAATTAGAAGGATTTTCTTCTAAACAATTTTCATCACAACCATCGGAATTTAATGTATTCCCATCATCACATTCTTCATCTCTTTCTATATTTCCATTGCCACATGAAACTGGAGGACCAGGTGGTGGAGGAGGTGGCCTCAGGCAAGTACTCAAACATCCATCCGTATCATCATCATTTCCATCATCACATTGTTCGCCAAGATTGCCTTGTGTAAGGCCATCTCCACAAAATTCAGAAATACATTCTGCACTACATCCATCTCCACCTACAGGCTCACATGTTTCCTCATCAAATGCACAATCATCATCAGACGAACATGGATTTCTCCATAAACTACAATGCATCCCATCGTCACACGTTTCACCTAAACCATTTTGAGTAAAAGTATCTCCGCAATACTCCACTATACAAGCAATGCTACATCCATCTTCGCTTCTGCTTCTACATGAGGAATTACTATTTGCGACAACGCACTGACTATCTCTAGGGCAATCATTGTCACTGCCACATGATCGATACGCATAGCCTTCGCAATAATTATACTCAGTAGGACAATCAATATCCCTGTCACAAGAAGCTCCATTGCTACACAATCCTCCATCATCACATTCTTCATTTGAATAGACATATCCATCTCCACAATATTCATTCTGACAATTACTACTACAGCCATCATTACTTCTTGGCTCACAAACAGAATCATCATTGCAATCTGAATCTGTAGTGCAAAATGTTCCATCTTCACAGCTCTTGCCATCATCACAAGTTTCTATTCCTTCTATATTCCTATTCCCACAAATTTGTGTCTGACAATTAGAGGCACAGCCAGGAACGTCTCTAGCTATACATGAACTTCCATCTATACAATCCGAATTTACATAACAACTATCACCACTTGCACAATGCAACCCCAGATCACAATGTTCTATACCTCCGTTTTGATCTAGATATACGATTCTATCTCCACAAAACATTTCAGACTGACAATCTTCATCACAAGCAGACCTTTGAGTAACTCCTCCATATGTTCTCGCTCTACATATGTTTTCAAATTCCAAAATACAATAATCAGAAGGGCAATTTGTATTTTTCCTACACTGCTCTCCTGTGATGTAACACTCTCCCCATATGTCTTCGTTTGTACACGAAGTACAATCATCATTTGTTTCACACAAATTTATGTTTGGATCACCGCTGCACACACCAATATCCTGACCTGGACTAATCAAACATTGAGAAAGAGAAAAACAATCCGATTCATCTGAGCATCTTAGATTTCTAAACGAATCTCCGACTTTGCAAACACCAGGTGCAGTATATTCACCTGAATTTGGAGGATGTTCAATTATACATTGAGAATAATCTGCACAAGAACGACCACTCGGGCACTCTCTTCCTTCGTCACAAGATTCCCAATCTTGAATCTCCCCATCTCCACAATAATCTCCTTCTGTCTGACAGAAAGAATCGCAACCATCACCTGATGCTATGTTTCCATCATCACACCCTTCTTCTATCTGTAATACTCCATCTCCACATTGCCCACCCCCCTCTGATCTACAATACCTATCACACCCATCTCCAGAAACATTATTTCCATCATCACATTGTTCTCCTTGTGAATCATTACCAAAGAATTTAGCTATCTCTTGATTGCCAAGAACATTGGAAACAGCTGCAATATCTAGAAGCAAATCATATGTTCTCAGCTGTCCTCCAGTAGCAGTTTCATAAGAAAAATCTTCCAGCATTAGCTTAACTGGTTGATCGGACAACAAAAACTCTGCATCAAATACACTATTTTCTCCATACGCAATAAGTTGCAACTCTTTCCTAAGCTCGAAAATGTCCAACTCATGCTCCAAGGCTTTTCTTATCTCTTGTGCAAGTAAGACACAATTAAATATAAGATCTTCTTCCTCTATGTTTGCAGGAACAAGAGGACCACTTGCAAGCCACCACTGCGATTTCCATTTTGTACAAACATCAACTCCTGGCAGAGTTACATCTTTTACAAATCTCTTTACCTGATGAAACAATTTATTGTGTTCTACAGGATTATTATTGAGATTTAATTCGCTAGGAGCGATATCAGAAAGTTCATCTGTTCTCCAAACAACTAAATCATCTTCATATCTATATATAGGATTCGTTCCATCCTGATAAAATTGAACAACTAAATCACTTGCGACAGCTGTAATAATTCTATCGTGGATACTCCCTGTATCCATTTCTTCCTGAATAGATATTATTCCATCACCATCTGTGTCTACAGGTAAGATTTCATCTACTTTTCTACTATTTAAAATATTTGAACCATCTGTACTTAGAGAAGCATCATGAATTCTTCTGTATAACGATATAGAACCTGTAATAGACCATGTGTCTGGCGGAGATGGAATTGATGGTGCTGCGAATGCCACTTTGGCTCCAAAAATTTCAATTGCAAAAAATGCTGACAACAAAATTACCACCAGATATCTACTGATTTTTTTTGTTAAGCCAATTATGAATAAATTAAAAGCCACTATTTTAGAAGTGATGTTTCAGGTTGTCCCAATCTCTCGGGTAGACACTGAGATGCGTCGGAAATAATTGACATAGCATTACGCACATCAGTAGATCCTCGCTGCAAACAACGAAGCGACGCATGTAATGGTAAATATTTTTCGGATGCTCTAATTACAGAAATTAATCTTTCATATGTAACTCTTGCCTTGTTTCTCTCTAGCTCAATTTCTGATAATGCAAGATTTAAATCAAGAGCTAAGATTAGATCCTCTGGATCCTCTGTATTATTTACAATCTTAAGAAGTAAAGGCTGATTATGTTCTAGAGAAAAAAGATGACAATCATATGTTCTCCAAAATTCATACAAAAGTTTTTCAAAATCTGCATAAGTGAAAGGGTCTGGAATGCCATATGCTCTGTCTATTGTTCTTAGATCTGCTGCTACAGCAGCAGCAAATTCCCCCTCTGGGATTACACTTTTCATATCTTCTTCTTTACACATAAGAGGGACTCTTCCTTCATACATATCCATTCTCTCTTCTGAGAGTCCTTCCATAATCCAGTGATAGCTTCGCTTCATGTCATTCAATGACATATCTCCATAGTATTCACTATAGGCACATTCACGTAACTCCTCCGGAGCACCTATGAGATACACACGAGTTATAAATACAACAAAAATTCCTGCAGCAATTGCTGCTAAAAAAATTGCAGAAGCCCTGTGTCTGGAGCTTAAGTACATTGTGTAACTAAACAAGGAATAGGATGTAAAACTGATCCAAAGAAATCTACAATTTCACGCAATTTAAATAGAAAATCATTCCTTATACTTCCCAAAGATAATTGGGAAACATTTATATAATTTCTCATACCTCTATTTACACTATCCCCTGCAACCACCATCTTAAGCATTTGCTTTTCTTCCTCCAAAATTTGATCTATTAATTCATAACACTGATCTTCCACTGTAGTTTCACTCGCAGAAAGTGCATATCCAATATCATCTCCTGCATACAAAGAATAATTGCATTCTTCTATTGGCTGCTTAGCAAAAACTTCATCTCTCCTCTCTCTGTCCCACCACCGACCACGATCAGAAAATAATCTACTACAACCAATTGGCTTGTGATACACATCATCTGATCTATTCTCATCTTCTCCAATATACGAGCTACCCACAGCATCACAAATCATTCTAAGTCTGCATCCAAACGCGTGATAATTTAACGTTAGATAAGGAACTAGATCTTCTGTTTTAGCATTTGTCTCCAAAACACTTTTTTCTTCTCCGTACTGAATGCCTCTATAGATTTTTGTTTCCTCTTCCATCATCTCCCACATTTGATTCGAACATTTTGCATGCATTGTAGAAAGCTGTGCAGATCTTTCCTCTGGAGTTAACGCAAAAGTGTTTTCTGAAATCAGAACTACACAAGAAAATATTATTAGTATGCCAATGCTTAAATATAATTTTTTCATTATTTCTTCATAGAAGAATGTGAAATTTCATCTCTAGAAATTACAGACCAAAAATTTACTTGCGCATTCCATTCATCTATAGCTTTCAACATCGCATCTTGCAGATGGCTCCATCTGACTTCCATTTCTAGATGCTGTTTTATTCCTGTTTCATTATGAACAGTTGCACAATCTGGACATATATTTGGCGGTATTAGACCTGTCTCTTGAAAATCTTCATATGGCCACTGTGGCCATATTTTCCATGGACTATCAAATCTAGAAGTTCCACTACCCCCAAGTAAAAATGAATATGTCCGCACAGAAGCAGGATCAAAATCTCTGCGCCTCAGATCGCGTTCGTTCACAAGAAATGCAGAAGGAGTTTCGGAACAAATATTATCTAGCGATAGAAGATATGCTTTTGTGTTTCTAATAATACCCCTCCAGCTATTAACTATAGTAGGAGGTTCTGGAATAACAAATAATTCACTTGCAGGATCTGGGAGATCCAATGCTGGAAATGCTAAATCTACAGATGGAGATCTAAAATACGGTAACGGCTTTATATTTCCTGCTAGATTTTCATCTATTTTTGGTGGCTTACTTATAACCATTGGATGCATCTCTACTTTTAGTACTGGAATATTTACAGACTTCTCCAGATAAATATCTGAAAGATCAAACGTAAGATCAGGAAGTGGCATATGAATTAAATTGAATGGTGGCCATGCATTCATTCTCACGTCTTGTCTTCTAAGTGGATCATTCCACATACGAACAGATCCATAATAACCAGATGTTCTGATTGCAGGAAAATTCGAAAGATCTACATTTGAATCAACTGGAAAAGCATTTAGTCGACACGAAAGTCCTAAACAATGAGATAATCTGTTTCCAATTTCATAAATTTCATGAAGATCAGAAAGAACACCCTCTCCATCCGAATCATCCAATAAATAACTTCTATAAACGTCATGCCACTCTTCTAATCTGTTTGCATTCACATCTATCCACTCCTCACGCAAAAATGTGTTTACATCTTCTGTGTAAGTAAGTAATGCATCCATGTATTTAGGAAAACTAATTCTATATTCACGAATTGCTTCTGATAAAATTTTGTATGAACGCATTGTTTCTATATTTCCTTCTATGATTGGAACAAGTGACGAGTCTATATCTCCTATGTTTGCCTCTAGCCAAGTTTCCCATTCTACAATTATCTGCTTAAGCACAGTGTCAGATATAGATGGTACCTTTATTGTTACTGGCTCATATTTTATTTCAAGAAGTGGAATATTCCTTAAATGATCTGCTGCACTAAGTAACGCGCCAGGCTCATTTCCTATAGCCTTCATCATTGGCGATTCTTCATTGCCTCTGTCTATCTCATCAAAAATCTTCTCAAACAAATTGGAGGTCTCACTAGATAAACTTGCTCCACCTTCTGGAAAAATTATCCTCATATTAGGGGGATTCTGAAACTTTGATATGGTTTCCAGCGCAGTAGAATGGTTTAGAAGAGGAATATTTGCCCTAAGCCAAGGATGCATAACTCCCTGGTGATTTAAAGCCGCTCCATTATCCAAATCTAATTGAGCAATACTACTATCTATTGGCGCCAGAGAATTACTATCTGAATTTAAGGTAGATGCATTGCTGTCATAAACAGATCTCCAATGATCTGATCCAGATCTTGGAGTTGGAAAATTTTCTACTCTAGGTGAAGTATCCAATGCTCCCATTGGCTCATCAGAATAAATTGGCGAAGTCGCATACTCCGTCACACAGTTGTATCTAATCCCTGTGCTATAACAAAACGCCTTATGTCCACCTTCGCATTCATACCAACGATAAATATTATTAAGTGAACACTGTTGCCTTGGATTGGTAACTGTACATGGACCGTTGGAGCAATTTTCTGCCATTGTTCCCTGCAAGATATCACCAGAATAAAGTCCAAAACACCCTGTCCCTGTACATTCTCTATTACTATCTATCTCATTACATGAATATACGAGATTACAATCTAAAGGATCTCTTCTGGAGTAATAAGCGAGAGCTCTTTCGTCATTTGCTTTCATCTGTCCTCCACATGTGAAATCCCATATATTCCAATAATCTGAATCTATTTGTGACTTCGCATTATTAACAATATTTTCTATTTCATTTTCCCCTAAAGCAAAGACTGTGTTGCACACATTGCTAACGAGAAAAACTATGAAAAATGTGTAAACAAAAATCCTTTGCATATGTAACAAAGGATATATCAGAGAAGCCGTTTCTTCTAGTCTATAGACTAGACCTCAATCATTATAGGAACTATAACAGGCTCTCTGTTTAGCTTTCTTCGGAAGAACCTATGAAGTGCCGCTTGGATGGCTTTTTTGTAAGCCTTTCGGTCTTTTTCTCCTGTAGCCCTTTCTTCTTCGTAAGTTTTACGAACAACCTTAGAGGCTTCTACAGAAACTTCATTTAATTCAGATCCATATACAAATCCACGAGACATAATATCCGGATCTCCCACAAGCCTTCCACTGTCACTGTAAGTTTTCAGGACTGCTATAAATACTCCGCCAGAAGACAGTTGTTTCCTATCCGCCAATACCCTTTTTCCTTCGCCTTCTTTACTAGTCCCAAGACCATCAATTATTACATCATTTGCAAGAACTCTGTGCTTACTTTTTCTAGCATTACCATTTGAATCGAATTCAAGAAGCTCTCCATTATTTAAGAGATGAATACTGTTATCTTGATATCCAATACTTTTCACAAGATCTGCATGTGCTGATCTCATATATGGCTCGCCATGCTCTGGAATAATATGCTTTGGCTTAAGCAGTCTATGCATAAGCAATATATCTTCCTGATAACCATGACCAGTAGTATGAATATCCAAAGTATCATTTGTAAGAACGTTTGCTCCCTTTAGATGAAGATTGTTTATCATAGTAGCTACTGCTCTTGCATTACCTATAATTGGATTACTAGAGAGCACAACTGTATCTCCTTTTTTTATAGAAATGTCGCGGTGAACACCGAGGCTAATCCTAGCGAGCGCCGCCCTTTCTTCTCCTTGTGATCCAGTTGTAATAATAACAACTTCGTTATCTTTCATTTTGTTTATAGCAGGACTTACTTTTCTTATCATTCCGCGTGGCGCATTTATATAACCAAGCTTTTGTGCAAGATCTATGTTGTACTCCATGCTTCTACCAGATATAAAAATCTTTCTATTGTTCTCTTTTGCTGCATCTATGATTTGCTGAATACGATTTAGAAGAGAAGAAAAAGTGCTAATTATTAATCTTCCTTCTGCGTCACGAATAATTCTATTCAGAGAATCGCCGATAGTTTTTTCACTCATTGCCCTTCCTGGCTTCGTTGCATTTGTACTATCCGCCATTACTGCAAGAACTCCCCTTTCACCTATTCCTGCAATTCTTGAAAAATCAGCAGGTGGCTCATTTACCGGAGTAAAATCAAATTTGAAATCTCCAGTATGAACTATAGATCCGAGAGGGGTGTGTATCGCGATTCCTGCGGAATCTGGAATACTATGTGTTACTCTAAAAAATTCTACATCAGAGGCTCCTAATCTTATTTTCTTTCCATATTCAATGGTATTTAAACTTACCTTAGAAGACATCTTAGTTTCATCTAATCTCTTTTTTAGAAATCCCATAGTGAGCTTTGTTCCAAAGCACGGAGGATAATTTAGTTTAGGTAGCAAATGCTGAGCTGCTCCTATGTGATCTAAGTGACCATGTGTAAATAGTATTCCTCTTATGTATTTCTCTTTGCCTTTTAGGAAAGAAATATCTGGAATTAGATAATCTACTCCCAGCATATCTTCCTCTGGGAATTGCAATCCCATATCTATAATAAATAGATCTTTGTCCACTTGGACAACCATGCAATTTCTTCCGACTTCTTCAAAGCCACCGAGTGGCAATATTCGAATTATCGGCTTTCTTTTGCTATTACTTACTTGAGGTTTCCCCCGTCTCCCTTTCTCCATATCATTGTTTTTTAAAAAAATATTACTTGCTCCGTCAATTCCTCATTTAATCGTTTCTAACGTTGCATGAACATAGTATCAGAAACTTAACTGAGAAGCAATAGGCTGTATGTTGAAGCATCGACTTTTTGGCTTACAGTAAACACATTTTTAGTTTGGAAATATTGATTTTTAGTTTATAGGGACTTAGCGAGCATGCTGTTTCATATTGCGTAAGCGATCTTTCAGCAGTCACGTATCACGCCTTAATAAAGCCACAAATTCAACAATGCCCAATAAGATTGAGCTGCGTTGATCGCGGCGCAATATGAAACATTCAGCATGCGAGCGGCTTTTCTACAGAATTACCATCTTAAGCATGCGAGCAACATATCACGATCAACCGTCACTCCAACTTATAGTTGCCAATTTAGCCTTAGCAGGGTAGCCTTTTACAACGTGCGAGACTTGGTAATAAAAACTACGAAAACTAAGGCCCTAAAAGATACACATTTGGTTTCTAGGACCTTCAAGTCAGAGACAGGAGAACGTGTAATCGCTCTTTTACATGTACATGGGAAAGAAAAAGAGAGTGACCATTTCACACACGAATGGGTACATACTATTGAGCGCACATTAGTACATGCAGAAGAACCGGCTTACGAAAGAATGGAAGGTGCACTAAAGGAATTGAATGGGCTTTTGAAAGGAACTCAGATTGGAAATGCTATTTCTGATGTAGATGGATTAATAATGATTCAAGACGCAGATGGAATTCTTCATATGTCTCAAGCAGGAAGGGCAGAAGCATATTTATCTCGAAAAGGAAAAACCGTACAGATTACAGAAAGGGCAGCAGGAAGAAGTGGATCTCAGTTTCTTTATATATCTAGCGGAGATATAGAAGGAGACGACACAATCATTGCTTCCACAGAAAGATTGCTTAGATGCCTCACTCCAGCGCAAATGACACAGATACTTAGAAAGAGAGACAATGCATTGGATGAAATTCGTGATGCATTGGAGACAGAAAAAGAACCTGCCGTTGTATCTCTGATATTTAATGATGGAGATAGTTCTGAAATAAAAATTCCTAATGTTGCCAGAGTTTTCAAAAAAGAAAAAATGGGAATCAAGAATCTTATAAATAAAATAAGTGGATTTAAAAAACCAAAGCCAAGAAGAAAAGCCAGAAGAAGTACAACTAGTAGAAAAAAGGAGTCTGCCGCATTAGAAACGGTTACTTCTTTGTTTTCAGATATAAGTAAACGTTCCAAAAAAATGTTTGGAAGCTTTCTTTCTGATTTACAACACCCTACAAAGAAAAGGCGTGCACATATTATTCTTCTCGCAAGTGCAATAATTGTATTTATAGCAATATGGGCTGGATTTCAGGTTACTAACCTAAGTGTTAAATCAAAAAATCGCACAGAGCTTAGAGAAATAGTAGAAGAAATAAATTCAGACATAACTACATCAGAAAACCGTCACCTTATGGGTGATATAGATTCTGCAAGTGCGATACTAAATAGAGCAGAACAGTCTGCCAAAAACATTATGCAGAATGAATCTGGACTGTTTAGAACAGAGGCTCTGGATCTATTGGATAGAATAAGAGAAAAGAGAGAATCTATAAGCAATATAGTAAGACTCTCTCCAACAATAGTGGCAAATCTAACATCACGTAATCCAGATGTTTCTGCTAGAGGGCTTATAGGTATAGAAAGAGGAAGAATGATTGCTTATGACAGACAGAACTTATATTCAATAATAGTAAATGCTGTTGATGAGCCACAGAGACTTGATGGAGATAATTTGATTCTTAATGGATCCTATTTCTCCAGATACAACACAACTCTCTTCATGACAAAAGAGAATAGATTGATAGAGCTTATAGAAGGGCAGCCAACAGCTATGAAAACAGATGATCAATCTGGCTGGCTCTCTGGCCCTGATATGGAAACCTACATTCGATTCCTTTATGTTCTATCTCCACAAAACAATCAGATCTACAAATACGAACGCCTAAGCAATAGATACAGCACTCCAACTGAATACAACGTCAGTGGAAACATGGAAGGCGCAATTGATATGACTATAGATGCCAGTGTTTATGTTTTGCATCAAGAAGGAAAAATTACAAAACTCTTCCGAGGAGAAGAAAGTAATTTCACTATACGAAACCTACCAGAGGGCGCACTGGAAACTGCTACAAAAATTTACAAGGTTAGAGACAGAGGTAACTTCTACTTCCTAGACCCAGAACATGCACGAATTGTTGTTTCACGAACAGATGATGACCTAGGAGAATCTCTATACCTCAAACAGTATGTCCTAGAAGGAGAGCAAATAGGAACGCTACAAGATCTATACATAGATCAAGAAGAAACTCATTTGATAGTAATGGATGAAAAGAGAATTTATTCCATTAATCTTCAAGACTAATAAGGCTAGAATCAACTCATGAAGGTTTTGATATTTGGTACTTTTGACGGCCTCCACGATGGACACAAATTTTTTATATCGCAAGCAAGTAACCGTGGAGATTTATATGTTGCCGTTGCACGTGACAGCAATGTCAAATTAATCAAATATAAAGAAACTAAATTCAATGAATTAGAAAGAGTAGAAGCAATCAAAAAAGAATTTCCAGATATAGATGTAAGGCTTGGCGACACAGAAGATTTTCTTAAGCCTGTTAGAGACATCGCCCCAGATATAATACTGCTCGGATATGACCAAAAACTTCCTCCTGGGATTTCAAATGAAAATCTAGGAATTAAGACTGAAAGAATTGGATTTTTTGAGAAATAGGGATAAGAATACATACATGTCAGAATTCGATCCTGAACAGGATTATAAATATGACTTAATAACACAGGCATTTGGAGAATACCAAGCTATGTGTGCATCAGCATCTGTAATGGAAACATGTGACCCATTGATTAGACGAATGGAAGTTGCAATATCAATAGGAGAAGTTGAGCCCCAGTTGATGGCAGACACTTTTATAGTTGAAGCAAATGTTATTCTGTCTTACCAACTTCGCAATGCATTTCACAAAATTCTCACAGAAAAATCTGAGGTGGCAGCAGGCACAGATCATTCTTTATCAGTAGAAGTTGCAAGACTGATCTTCGAAAAACATCACCAACTCAACTAAGCTCTGGCAACTTCTGGCCATATGCTTTTTCTGCTCTTTCGTACAAATCATCTATAAGAAACTCTTCTAATTGAGTCCCTTCGCATTCAACAACAAAAGAGGAGATTGCAGCGCCTAGCCTTCCTGCATTTTTCATGTCCCATCCTCTAGAAAGTCCTGTTACAAATCCTGCTCTGAATGCATCCCCTGCTCCAGTAGGATTAACTAATTTTTTTGCAGGAACAGCTTCCACAACAATACTTTCATCATGAGTTTGAATTCCTACACCATGTTCTCCATGAGTTACTACTATAAATCCTGCATGCTCCAGAATATCGCTCTGCGTCCATTCAAGTGAATCACATAAGATAGCCCACTCGTATGAGTTCACAATCACAGAATTACTGCCCTCTACCATCCTCCTTAGGTCATCACGGGAAAACTGTAGTATCTGCTGTCCTGGATCAAATACATAAGGAATTTTGTGCTCCTGACAAAGAGTCACAGTCTGCATCATGGAAGTCGTAGAATGTGGGCTTACAAGAACATATGACAATTGATCTTTTATAGCCTCGAGCGCTGGGGGCTCTGTCTCCAAATCTGCGCCAGGATGAAAGAATGTTATTTGTCTCTCATTACTATCCGTGCCAATGATTGCAGTAGGAGTTACATGTTCATGCATTTGATTAATACAAGATACGTTTATATCTTTTCCTTTTAACCTATCAATATATTCATCGCCATCCTTACCTACAGATCCTGCGACCATTACATCTTGTTTTAGTAATTTAAAATTCCACGCAATATTTGCAGCTGTCCCACCATAATGTTTTGCAAGATGACGAGTAACATATGCAACGGATAGATTTTCTAAATTATCTGTATCTATCCCCTCTGCAAAAGAACCATCGTACGAAAGTAGCATATCGTATGCTATAGAACCGGAAACTAGAAAAGTAGACATGCGATAAGGATACATTGTTAAATTATAAATCCCAAGATCTTGCACATCGCTCGCTCGCTTAAGGCGGTATATGCGACGAAATCAACATGGGATTGATAATATATTGGTACCCAAGAATGATTTCTTACGCAAAATACCGCCTGCTCGCTTGCTGCCTTTTTGATTTAATTAAAAATTTACAATTCAGAACAAAAAATTTGAGGTATGATTGGCAACATGAAAATCTGCGTAGTTGGAACTGGATATGTCGGATTGGTATCCGCGGCATGCTTCTCGGAAATTGGACATGATGTAGTTGGAGTGGATATAGACGAAAAAAAAGTAGAGATGCTTAAGCAAGGAGGATGTCCTATATATGAGCCAGGACTTCCTGAGCTACTCGCTAAAAATATAAAAGCAGGAAAAATTACATTCACTACTAATTTAGATGAAGGCATTCATGAGTGTGAACTTATTATGGCTGCCGTAGGTACGCCGGTAGGACAAGGAAGACGTGCAGATTTATCACAGGTAGAAAGTGTCTGCAGAACTATAGGACAACACACGAATGATGAAAGGATTCTTGTAATCAAATCTACAGTGCCAGTTGGCACCAGTAAAAAATGTCAAATATGGGTAGAAGAAGAAATGGAAAAAAGAGGAGTAAATCACCATGTTCATCTGGTCAGTAATCCAGAATTTTTAAGAGAAGGAAAAGCTATAAAAGATTTTATGGAACCAGATCGAATAGTTGTTGGTTTTCGCGACGAAAAAGCAGGAGCAGCAATGCGCGAGCTATATAAACCACTAATAGATCAGAATGCTAAGTATCTTGAAATGAATGTAGAAAGCTCAGAGCTCACTAAGTATGCAAGTAATTCATTTTTGGCCACCAAGATATCATTCGTAAACTTTATAGCTCAGCTTTGTGAAGAGTGTGGTGCAAATGTAGAAAAAGTTGCTGAAGGCATGGGTTCAGACAGTAGAATTGGTGCTAAATTTTTAAATGCTGGAATAGGATATGGCGGAAGTTGTTTTCCAAAAGATGTACAAGCGCTTATAAAAACATCTGATGCACTCGGAGTAGATTCTCAACTACTTCGTGACGTGGAAACAATTAATGAAAGACAAAGGGAATCATTTGTAAGAAAAATAGAAAAAGCTGTTGGAAATGTAAGAGGAAAGAAATTTGCAGTATGGGGCCTTGCCTTTAAACCAGATACAGATGATATGCGCTCTGCTCCATCTATAGACATAATAAATATGCTTCTGGATAAAGGTGCATCAAATATAAAAGCATATGATCCCGTTGCCATAGAAGTCGCAAAAAAATCTCTTCCTGAGGTCGTAGAATTTACAAAGAATGAAAAAGATGCGGTATCTGGCGCTGATGTACTTCTAATACTTACAGAATGGAATCATTGGCAAGAATGGAGCCCTGAGCAAATTGCCTCAACTCTTAGTGGCAATCATGTAATAGATGGAAGGAATGTATTTGATCCTGATGCCATGAGAAATGCAGGACTTGAGTATGTTTCTGTAGGACGAGAGTAGTATTTTGGTCTATTATTTGTATAGATGAAAATACTAGTTACCGGATCGGCAGGGTTTATAGGATTCCACCTCATAAAGAAGCTTTTGGCGCGCGGAGATGAGGTTGTAGGACTTGATAACTTTAATTCTTATTATGATCCTAAATTAAAAGAAGCGCGTAATGCCAAGCTTGTAGAACATAAAAATTTCACTCTAATAAAAGGTGATATTCTGGATAAAGAAACGATTGATAAAGCTATTACAGGGGTAGATAGAGTGTGTCATTTGGCAGCCCTAGCTGGAGTAAGGTATTCACTAGAACATCCAGAAGAATATATATCCAATAACATAGTTGGATTTTTTAATGTAATAGACGCAGTTAAACGTCATGAGATTCCTGGGTTTATATATGCATCATCTAGTTCGGTCTACGGAGGAAACGATAAGCTTCCAGCGAACGAAGAAGACAGAGTGGATGATCCAATTTCTCTCTATGCAGAGAATAAACGTGAGAATGAAATGCTCGCACATACCTATCATCATCTTTATGGATTTCCTGTAACAGGACTTAGATTCTTCACAGTATATGGTCCATACGGTAGGCCGGATATGGCTCTATTTCTGTTTACAGATGCCATACTAAAAGACAATCCTATACAGATATTTGGAGAAGGAAAAATGCAGCGTGATTTCACATTTATAGATGACATCGTAGAAGGGATAATCGCATCAATAGATAAAAACCATGATGAAGAAGTGTTCAATCTAGGCTCTGGAAGAAAAGAGGAGCTTATGGATTTCGTATCACTAATAGAAAAAGAGTGTGGCAAAGAAGGCAAAAAAGAAATGCTTGGAATGCAGCCTGGAGATGTTCGAGCGAGCCTCGCAGATATAAGTAAAGCTCGCAAAATGCTTGGCTACGATCCAAAGACTTCAATAGCAGAAGGAATCCCACAGTTCGTGGAATGGTTTAGAGAATATTATGGAATTTAACCCTTCCATGTCACCAACCTATTTATCGTGTAATTCCAGAAAGTACCTACAATTGCACCAATAATTACAGCGGATATTTCTGTAAATCCACGAAAGAATAAAAGCGAAGCTACAGCATAATTTGCGAAAGCTCCAACTGCACAAGCTAAATTGAACTTGAGAAATCCTTTTACAGCTTTTATTCCACGAAGCCTAAGGTGTGTGAATGTCCAAAGATTATTTAGTATGAAATTAAATAGAATTGCTACTTCTATTGCGCTTAGCAAAGCTATGGAAAACCCAATAAACGCAACATTATAGGAATCCAACATGTATCTGGAGACCGCATAATAAGTACTCCACTGAACACCAACTCCAAGCGTCCCAACTATGCAATATTTCACAAAGGTCAGAGGTATAACCTTTCCTAGGGTGACATCATATATATATTCCATAAATTCAACCTTCACTTTAAATTCCAGCTTACTTTTTCCATGTATTCTCTCTCCAAAAATGAATGGGATCTCTGTAACCGTAGTTTTCTTAGGAACATTTACCAAAAAATCTAATAAGATCTTAAATCCCTTTGGATTTAATTTGTGCAAAGCCTTTTCAAAGGTTTGTCTATCTATTGCGAAAAATCCACTCATAGGATCACGAACGTCCACCTTGCAAACAAGCATAGATATAGCTGTTGCAAACCTACTCATTGAATGGCGTCTCTCATCCCACTTCCCCACACTACCTCCTTCTGTGTAGCGAGAACCTATGGCAATGTTAGATCCACTTTTCACTTCGGCAAACATAATTGGCAAAATGGAAAGATCATGTTGCCCATCCGCATCTGCGACAGCCAATACATCCCCTTTTGCCGCTAGAAATCCTTCTACTACTGCAGATGAAAGACCATGTCGTCCAACACGTCTAATTACATGTAAATTCTTCACCTTTTCCGACATCTCTTGAGCGATCCTCCATGTGTTATCTGGAGAATTATCATCAACTATGATTATTTCGTGTTCTACAGATTGTAGGATTTCTTCTATCTTAGGAATCATTACTGGCAGATTCTTAGCTTCATTGAACGTTGGTAATATAAGGGAAAGCATGTATTTAAGGGTATAGGAATATTTGAGAAATAGGAACAGATTACTATTAGTACTGGTACTATATTATACGATGAAATTACGCCTTATGTTTATATTTTTGTGCACAAGTTTACTGATCAGCATTACATCAATTGCTGGCATTCCTAGACTTGTACCTTTTGCTGATTCAAAAATAAGATCTGGGATCTTTGATTCCATGAATAAACTAAGAAGTGATGGCTTATGGCTTATAAATACAGATATTAAAAACGTAGAGATAAAAGAATCTGAAACATGCTTCACCTGGGAGCATAGATACAGATCCAGAGAACACATATTCCCAAAAGAATTAATCACAACTTGTATAAATGAAAATTAATCTGAAGCATATTTCATGGGCACTAATAATCCTGGGGATATACCTTAGGTTAACTGATCTAACTTTCCCTGATCTAACTACAGATGAAGCTCAAGCTGCATTTGGAACTTCGCCTGCATGGACACCTCTTGGAATGATGATTCTTCGTGGTGCACAAGGAATTTTTGGACATGAACTGATAGTAATCAGAATGGTTTCTGCATTGTTTGGCATAGCATTTTTACCTCTCTTTTATTATCTATGCCGTCTTTATAGCGACAAAAGAATATCCCTGTTTGCAGTGGCTATAGCAGCCATTTTTCCTACACATATATTATTTTCACGCCTGTCTTATTTAAGCATTCAGCTCTGCCTCGCTTGGACTTTGACCCTGTACTTTTTCTTAAGAGCAAGAAAGGAACCAAGTGCTAAGTGGCTATCTATGCTTTATATCTCAAGCGTGGTTGCTACGATGATGAAAACGCAGGGGCTTTTATTACCAGTGTTTTTAGTGGTTGGAATGTTAATTGAAAATCTTAGAAAAGCGGACCGCAATAAGAGTATTGAAATTGTTTTAACTCTAATAATCAGCTTAATTCCAGTATTTTTCTACATCCTCTCTCATCCCGGAGTATTTGCAACAGTATTTCAGTATGGAGGAAATATGTATGGAGTATCTGAACCAGGTAATCGCATTTTTGATCTTGTAATTACATGGTGGCGTTTTCTATCTATATTTTTGATAGCAATAGCATTTAGCTTATCTGCATATAGAAAACTAAACTGGCCATTTTGGATAACTATCGGAACTGGAATTCTCACCGGAATAGTTCTGGGCCCAAGCCATGAGTATTATGCGACTTATCTTGTTTTATTTGCACTTCCTATTAGCATCTCACTTTTACAAATTAAACCAATTTACAGAAACTTATCTGTAGGAGCATTAACTGTAATAACTATTCTAATACTTGCTCCACAATCACTACTTCGTACACCATGGATGCCCGTACACTATCAAGAAGATCCCTACTGGAATACACATACAGAAGCTGTAAATGAAGTACTAAAAGATGAAGAAGTAATTACGGTTCTAGGTGGACCAGGTCACCACATAAGATGGTACTTAGATCCCAAAGTTCTCGTTGGAGATAATATGGAGAAACCATATAAAACTGATTATGTGCTGGTTCTTAGAGATTCTGATCTTGCAAAAAGCCTAGGAAAGATTGTTTATGAGGATGAAAGAGTAAGTATTGCTGTGCTACCCTAAACACATGCCTAAAGCGTTTATAACAGGTACGACAGGGCAAGATGGTGCTTATCTAAGTGAATTCTTAATCTCAAAAGGATATGAGGTCTTTGGCCTTGTAAGAGATAAGGAGAAGAGTGATTTTTGGAGACTTGAAGAGCTAGAAATAAAAGACAAACTAAACCTAGTAGAAGGAAACATGACAGATGAAGATGGTCTGAAAAACATTCTTAAAGAGATTCAACCAGACGAAATTTATAATCTAGCTGCACAGACGTTTGTAGGCGCTAGTTGGCATGATCCAATAGCTACTTCAGCTATAAATGCTATGGGGACACTTAAGCTTCTAGAAGCCTTCAAAAAACATTCTCCTGATGCAAAGTTTTATCAGGCATCTACCAGTGAAATGTACGGTGGTATACATACCAGCTTCTCGCTAGATGAAGCCACTCCCCTTCACCCAAGAAGCCCATATGCGACTAGTAAGCTTTTCGCACACTGGATGACTATAAATTATAGAGAAAGCTTTGGACTGTTCTCTTGTTCTGGAATTCTTTTTAATCATGAATCACCACTTAGAGGAATCGAATTCGTAACCAGAAAAATTACAGACGGAGTAGCCAGAATAAAACTAGGGCTATCTGAATCTATATCACTAGGAAATATAGAAGCTAAACGTGACTGGGGATTTGCAGGTGACTATGTCGAAGCTATGTGGCTTATGCTCCAGCAGGAAAAGCCAGAAGACTTTGTAATATCTACAGGAGTCACACACTCTATTCATGACCTACTTGATATCGCATTTGAAGAAATTGGAATAGATGACTGGTCTGATTATATAACTCAAGATCCTAAATTCATGCGACCATCCGAAGTAAAAGAACTATGTGGCAAAAATGAAAAGGCAAAAAAGATTCTTGGCTGGGAACCTAAAGTGGAATTTAAAGAGCTTGTAAAAATGATGGTAGAAAAGGATTTGGAAAGGCTTAGATAGTTTGTAGCGATTAGCATAATGATTATTTATTATTTTTAAATGTCATGCTGAGCCACTCTGAGCAAGCGAGCACTTGAAACGGAATGGGCGCACCCATGACGCTTAAGTCTCGCGAGACGAAGAGTGAGTCGAAGCACTGTTAGTGATTGATAAAAATTTTAATACGTCAATCATGCTTCGACACGCGCTTCGCCTCATAGAACTGAAGCTTCGTTCGCAAGCTCACTCTGCTTCCAGTTCTATTCGCTCAGCGCGGCTCAGCATGACATATATATACATTGCATTTAAAACTTTCTACTCGAATTTTTGCATTTATTTTCTGTCCGTAATAATTTGTAAAACAAGCTTGTATTTAAAGGCGCAAAATAAAACAAAAACCACATCAACAATAAGGGGAACTACAAAAAACGAATAATTTAAACTGTATGCTTCTTTATATTCAAGATATGCATAAAGCCACTGGAAGTGCAGTGTAGCGAGTACAAATGGAATCCAAAGAGGAAACTTTTTGAGGAAAGGTAAAGATGAAATAGCTAGTATCAAAACGCTTGTCTGCATGTATGCGTTATCTATATGGTCTAACATTGTCGCAAGTAAAAACGCACAGACAAAAGATGATCCAAGCGCACGCCACAAAGAACGATCACGGAAAAACATTGCAGGATACATAAGAGTAAAGATTCCAAATATCATAAGTAGTGGAGACGAATGCACCATATTACTCATCCTAGTAAGAACTGGATCTAAAAAGTAAAAATTATGCACAGAAAATAAAACCTGCACAGAATGAGCAGCATTCAAAGGAAATCTAAGCGGATGAAATACATTTGTAGCGGTGATTTCTGGATTGGCTGCTGCTGCGATTGCCCCTGTTTGGAACAACTGAATCAGAACATAAATTGCAGGCACTACACACGCCAATAACACTTGATTAAGACCCCTAGAAAATATCCATTCTTGTTTTTTGTTTTTCCATAGAAGAAATAATGGAAACAGTGCGATGGCAAATGGCTTAGTAATAATTGCAAAACTAAGAGGTAAAAATGCCCACTTAGAACCTCGTCCATATAAAGCTATTGCAAGCAATATAAGCAATGTATAAGAGGGAAACGTAAATCCTCTGAAAGCAATATAAGAATAAAAGGGCATCATAGCCATTGCGTATGCCCCAAGTAATGCAAGAAACTTATCTTCAAATAATACTTTAACTGCAGCGTACATTGCAGGCACAAGAAGTAGTGCACAGAAAATCTGAAAATAGATATTAGAAAGATCTGACCTTGTTAAAAGGTAAATAGGAAAAGCAAGAAACGAAGCACCGTGATATCCAGTAATAGAAAGATCAAATTTTCCATTTATAAGTTCTTTCATAAAATTCTGATACAAAAAATGGTCATCCATCGGATGGATTGTTGTTTGCGAAAAAGAAAATGCTGTAACAGAAGTAAGCAGAATTATATGGAATAGTGGATGTCGTAAATATTTGATAATTTTTCGTTTCATTATACGGCTTTGTGAATAAGGCATTACCAATGGTTGATATAATACTAAACATTTACTTCATTATCTTTTTTCCTGAAAACTCCAAAGTGCATCCACAAATAATTCCAAATTGCACATGTAGGAATTACAGCAAGTTTAACTAGTATGTACCAAATACCCATAATCTCAGCAAAAATCCACATCATGCCCATATTGAGAGCAAAGCTGGAACCATAAACCATCCAGAATTGCATATATTGCTTTAGATGTTTTTTATCACCATTACGGAAAGTCCACAGCTTATTTATTATAAATGCATTAGTAATAGCAACCGCTGCTGCAAGCGCATTACTTGGGAGTATCCCCCATCCAAGATATTCAATACAAAAAGTTAAAATTCCTAAATCCCAAGCAGCACTTGTAAATCCAGTAAGTACAAACTTTACAAATTGTTTTACATGAGTCTCAAGAGACTTGGAACGAATTCTAAGAATTGCAAAAAGGCTTTCTGTAATTTCTTTGTGGCTCATGTTTGATTCACCAAATCTTCTATTTATAAAAACAATAGGTATCTCATCAAAAGTACAGCCTTTGTTATAAAGCTGATAAGACATCTGCGGAATTACAGTAAAGCCAATTCCATCAATTTCTAGCTCTGGGAGTAAATCTAATGCCTTCTTTCCATATAGGCGATAGCCATTCGTATAATCACTTATAGGTATTTTTAAAATAAATCTTATGTAGATATTCGCAAATTTACTTAAAATTCTTCTATGTATAGGCCAACCCTCTACCCTTCCTCCAGGTAAATATCTGGAGCCTATTACAATATCTGCATTACTAAGTTTATTTATAAATTCTGGAATAAGAGCTGGATCATGAGAAAGGTCTGAATCCATCTCCATGGCAGATTCATATCCATTGTTTCTCGCAAAATTAAATCCATGCATACATGCAGATCCTCTCCCTGCTTTTCCTTGCATCCTAACCTCTAGGAGCAATCTATCTTCTCCATATTTCTTTTGCAAATCTCTTACAATATCTGCAGTGCCATCAGGAGAATTATCATCTACCACCAAAACATCTATATCACTTCGATCATGAATAAATATTCCATCTATCAGAGTGCCTATATTCTCTCGCTCATTGAACGTAGGAATAATAACTAGAGTCTTACTCATATGATGATTCTAGCAGAACACTATGGAGAGGTTGTAGAGATTAGCCTGCTAATTTATTACTAATCCATACGAACCATTTATCAGATAAAACTCTCGTCATTCTTAGAAACATTGTTGAAGCGAATGGATAATAAAAATGTGCTCTATTTGATAATGCAAATTTTGCGATCTTCTTGGCCGCCTTATCTGGAGAAGGAATAAGTAAGCCTTTCTTTCCATGCCACATACCAGTGGCAACTGGCCCCATAGTAACGCGTGCAAATTGAATTCCGCTGGAAGCAAAACGAATTTGAAATGATCTAAAGGCAAGATCAATACCTGCCTTACTAGCGCAGTACGCTGCAGCTTTTCTAGATGGTCTATGTGCACTGGTAGATGTGATCACTACAAATCTGCCTTTTCTTTTTTCTACAAAATTTGGGAGTAAAGCTTCTACACATTGAAGCGGTCCCTCTAGATTAGTTTTTATAACCTCATGTCCTTTCGAATGATCATATGAGTCTTGCATATCATTCTCATATATAGATGCACATAGAATCACAATATCAGGCTCAAAAGCCTCTGCCTTCATTCCTGAAACCCAAGAAGTAATTGACCCTATATCTGCAACATCGATACATGAATATCTAAAATGACTATTTCCAATTTCTTGTTCCAAATTTTTTAGACCCTCCTCTGAACGAGCAGCTCCCCATACAAAATGTCCTTTTTGGACTAGCTCTTTAACTAGCTCTTTTCCTACCCCCTTTGAGACTCCTGTAATGCATATGTTCATGATCCTATGATAGTACATAAAATTTATACTTTGTATAAAACACATTGATAGCAAGCGTGCCCTCTTAAAAACGCGAGCAATTTAGCCTGCAATTTACCTAGTTGCAATCCAGAATTTAACCTAGAATTATTGCATGCCCCCTAAAACACCAGCTATCTGCATAGTAGGCCTAGGATATGTAGGATTACCTCTTGCTCATGCTTTCGGAAAAACAGAATGGAAAACCTATGGTTATGATCTTTCCGAAGAAAGAGTCGAAGAGCTTAAGAAAGGAAAAGATAAAACTGGAGAGCTCACAGAAGAAGATTTGAAAAATACAAAAGTAAAATATTCAAATGACCCATCAATAATTTCAAATGCAAATGTAATAATAATTGCAGTACCTACACCGATAGGAAGTGATAAAAGACCTGATCTCAAAGCACTTAGATCAGCATCAGAAACTGTTGCAGAAAATATGAATACCGATAGTGTTGTTATTTTTGAATCAACAGTTTATCCGGGGGTCACAGAAGAAACGTGTGGAAAAATTCTAAGCGAAAAATCTGGTAACAAGAATTTTTATCTCGGATATTCGCCAGAGCGAGTAAATCCAGGAGATAAAGAACACACAATAGAAAAAATTGTAAAAGTTGTAGCAGGACAAGATGAAGAAACTACTAATTTTATCGTTGGACTGTATGGGAAAATAGTAAAAGCCGGCGTACACAGAGCTCCAAATATAAAAGTTGCAGAAATGGCGAAGGCCATAGAAAACGCACAGAGAGATCTGAACATTGCTTATATAAATGAAATAGCAATGTTGTGTGACAAGATAGGAATAGAAACAAAAGACGTATTAGATGCAGCAGGAACCAAATGGAATTTCCTCAAATTCTCCCCAGGATTAGTTGGAGGGCATTGCATAGGTGTGGATCCTTACTATTTAGTAGAAAAAGCAAAATCTATGGGGATGACACCAAAAGTCATAACAGCAGGAAGAAGCATAAATGACAGCATCTCAAAATATATAGTGGATGAAATGATTTTACCGGAACTTAATAGCAATAATATTCAACTAAAGGAATCAAATATATTGGTACTTGGACTTACATTCAAAGAAGACGTCCCTGATACTAGAAACTCCAAATCTGTTGATGTAATCAATCAGCTAAAAGCTGCGGGCTGCAATGTATTTTCACATGATGCCCAAACAGATAATAATGGGAATCTAGATAAGGAATCATTTTATGATGCAATTGTTCTCCTTGTCCCACACAAGGAATATTTAGAAAAATCTCCTTATGATTTCAGCAGAATTGCCAATAGGCCTTGTATCTTCTTCGACTTGAAATCTGTATATGAAAAGAAGGACATAGAAGATGCCGGAATGCTATACCTTGCTCTCTAATGCGTCTCCGCGATACAGACACTACTTACGTTTTTGGAAGCAAGCATTTATAGCGGCGTAGCGATATCGCTTCGCCGTCATTACAGATATATTATACTAAACTTTTAATTATGTTTTATTCGCGAAGCCGTATAATGAAACGCATTTCACTATTTGCAGCTATTACAGCAATATTTGGGCTCAGCTACACACAGCACCCACTATATACCGCTCACTATTATTTCTTTTTTGGACTTTCAAGATCTGGATTTGGATTTTTGTCTGGAGATTTACTAGCTCTAGGAATAGATCCATTCCCTATATTTAGTTTTATAGTAGAAATTACTTATAAATATTTATTTGAATTTCTATTTTATATATATCCGATACTACTCACTGGAGTTTATGCACTAAGTTTTATAGGAATAGTATTTGAAATTTTTCCAAAGATCAGAGAATCAAAAAATTTAAGATTTATTTTCTTTGCGATATTCATACTTATTCATTCCAAACTTTTTTATAACATTACTTTCAAGATGGGATGGGTTTTTACACAAGGAGTAGCAAATTATTATCTACTTGGCCCCGCCTTTCAGCCAAGTATGTTTGGAGTGTTTTTACTTCTATCAATTTTCTTATTCTTAAAAGGAAAACTCAGAACTGCGACACTTGTTGCAGTAATTACTACCGTAATACATCCAACCTATTTATTAAGTGCTGGATGTCTCACGTTGTCATATATGATCGCAGGCTATATTCGAACTAAAAGCTTCAAAGAACCAATGATACTTGGCCTAATAGGGCTCTCAATTGCTGTGCCCATAGTTATAGTCACAAAATTCATTCTACTTAAATCAACATCACCAGAAATAATGGCTCAAGCAGAAGATATACTGGTAAATTTCCGAATCCCCCATCACACGGTTCCGAGCCGATGGATTATAAATACTCTGTATCGAATTCCTTATGTACTAGTTGCCATCTTTTTGATCAGAAAAACAAAATTATTCATTCCAATGACTGTTTTATTTACAGTGACAATTCTTCTGTCTGCTTTGCAGATGATTACAGATAGCACTTCTCTCGCATTAATTTCTCCATGGAGGATGTCGGTATTACTAGTACCGATTTCTACCATAGCGTTCTTATCTTTCTTCCTGAATAGGATCAAAGTGGTTAGTGGTTGGTGGTTGGTGACTAGCGTGACTGTTGTAGTTATATGTACTACTTATGGCATTAATTTCATGGCAGTACAAAAGCCCTACTCGGAAGAATTTGCTGAACTACGCACGTTTGTTATCTCAAATACACAAGAATCCGATACTTACCTGATTCCACCGCGTAATAAAGATTTTCAGCACTTTAGACTATCTACAGGCGCTCCTGCATATGTACATTTCAAGCTTCATCCCTTCAAAGACACAGATATTATTAAGTGGCGAGATATGATCGGTAAAGCTGAAGCTTTTTATGAATCAGGCAATATCTGCAACATGATCTCTGAATTTCCAGTTACCAAGATAATTACAAAAGAAAGTAAGATAAAATGTAATGGCATAACTGAGATATTTAGTAATGACAGTTATAATATTTATACATTATGAAAGCTAAAGAAAAATACATACTAGGCATAGTCGCAGCCATTCTTCTATCTTTTACATTCTTCGCAACAAAAAATTACGAAGGAAATCTAAGCTCACTACTTCGAATAGGAAAAACATTCGGAGAAACACACGAGGTTCCGGGAGGATTAGTTATGTACGACCCAGCTGGCTATGACGGAGAACTGTATTACCAAATGGCACGAAACGTTCCACAGTTCTTTTTTGGGGATGATCATTCGGATATTCCATTCTACGACAATGCATATAGATGGCAGAGAATTTTGCTTCCAATAACTGTTTATGGACTATCGCTTGGGAATGAATCCTGGTTTCCAAATATGTTTATAAGAATAAATCTAGTCTCAATACTTCTATCTTTTGTACTTACAATTATACTTATAGGTAAATTTAATATTCATGCACTTACATCCGTATTTAATCCGGCAGCACTTGTAGGACTACTATTTTGCCTTACAGAACCACTTAGCCTTCTATTCATAACTGCATTTTTACTAAGGTGGAAGAAGAAAGAAATGCAGATCGACGCTCTTCAAGTCTTGTTTCTAACACTTGCACTGTTTGCGAGGGAAACGACGTTGTTCTTAATTGTTTTATTGATCGGATTGATTGTTGTTCAATCTAAATTCAAACTCGCGGACCGTAAGATGAAACAGATAATGCTACTTTTTGTACCCATAATTTTATTTTTAGCTTGGCAGGGGGTTTTGTATCTAAGGCTTGGGGAAATTCCAATGGCAAATGGGTCTGGAATGGTGGACTGGAGATTTTTAGGAACTTTTGGACTTATAGGACGAGCAATTTCTGCTCTAAATCCTTATGTTCTTTCTGCGCTTGCCTTTCTTTTCTTATTTGTACTTCCGCTTTTTGTATATGGATTACATTTATGGTTTAAGAAAGACAAAAAAACTCCAATACTATTCATCTTAGGAGGCCTTACAGTTGCGATGCTTTCTATGAACGTCGCCCTCTGGGGTGTCCTTACAAGCATTGGCCGAGTTATCACTCCTATTTATCCAGTCTATGCTCTTGCGGCATCAGAAAACGATTCTAGGCCATTTCGATTACTCTCTGTATCACTAATTGTGATTAGCACTGTACTATCAGTGGGGATAGCAATACAGACTCACGCTTATGTTGTTTCATGAAAAATCTAACGCTTCGTGTCTGCCTCCATCATTATCTTTGCCAAATCAGATAGAGATGTCTTTGCTTCCCATCCAAGATTATTTTTAGCTTTGGAAGGATCACCTATAAGTAAATCTACCTCTGCAGGTCTGTAATAATTCAAATCTATCGCAACGATTGTCTTTCCTGTTTTCTTATCTTTATACACTTCTTCTTTTCCTTCCCCTTCTCTCTCAAACTCTATGCCTGCATGACCAAGACATAACTCTAGAAATTCACGGACAGTTGCAGTTTCTCCAGTAGCAAGAACATAGTCCTCTGCTTCATCTTGCTGAAGCATTCTCCACATACCTTCTACATATTCTTTGGCGTATCCCCAATCTCTTTTTGCTTCCATATTTCCCAAATACAAACAGTCTTGTTCACCAGAAAGAATACGAGATATTCCAATAGTAATTTTGCGTGTCACAAAGTTCTCCCCTCTTCTTGGAGACTCGTGATTGAATAAAATTCCATTCACAGCAAACATGTCATACGCCTCTCTATAGTTTCTAGTCATATGATATGCATATGCTTTTGCGCATGCATACGGACTTCTTGGATGAAACGGCGTCATTTCTGTTTGCGGGACTTCTCTGGCTTTACCATAAAGCTCTGAACTACTAGCCTGATAAAACTTTGCAGGCAATTTACTAGAACGAAGTGCTTCTAAAAGTCTGGCAGTACCAAGCCCTGTAACATCGCCTGTGTATTCTGCTGTATCGAAGCTAATTCCTACATGGCTTTGAGCAGCTAAGTTATATATTTCATCAGGTTTAACCTCTAGCAATATTCGAAGTAACGAACTCGAATCTCCTAGATCTCCATAATGTAAATACAAAGGAACTTTGGTTGTGTGAGGATCTTTAAAAAGATGTTCTATACGCCCTCTATTAAAAGTCGAGGACCTTCTTACTATTCCATGCACTTCATATCCTTTATCTAGAAGTAATTCTGCTAGATACGAACCATCCTGACCTGTGATACCTGTAATTAGAGCTTTCTTCATGATTTACTGGAAAAGAATTTATCAAATACGTTTGTAATATATTGCAGATTATCTTGTGTAAGGCCCTGATGGCAACTTATATAAAACCCATAATTATTGATCCAGTCTGCAACAGGATATTCTTTCTGATCTATATTCATATATTCATATACTGGCTGATTTATAAGTGGCAACATGTCTCTGGTCTCTATGTTCCACTCTTCTAGAAATTGGACTAGTTCATCTTTTGTAAAACCTACATCTTTTTTTATGACTATAGGGAACATCATGAACGCATGTTCTTGTTTTTCTTTGTCGAAGGACGGGAGTTGTATCGAACTACTAAATTTTGAAAGATTTTCCATAAGAACTTCTGCATTTTTATTTCTAATTTTTAGCATATTTGAAAGTTTATCCAACTGACAAATTCCTATTGCAGATTCCATCTCTGTTAAACGGAAGCTATATCCAGGGCGTACAAATCTAAACCTTCTTCTAATAACTTCTTTTGATTTTTCTTCTTCTAAATTTTTATCATCATCAATACTTAAATAAATTCCATCTCTTCCGTGATTAGCCAGACTACGTAAAACTTCTGCATATTTTGGATTGCTAGTAACTGCAAATCCTCCCACACCAGTTACAATCAGATGTGCTACATAAGTAGAAAAACAACTTATATCACCAAATGATCCTGCTTTTTTACCTTTGTATGTAACACCCATTGTCTCTGCACTGTCTTCTATAACTTTTAAATTATGCCTTTTTGCAATTTCCATAATTGGATCCATATCTGCAATTTGACCAAAAAGATGAACCGGCATTATTGCACGAGTACGATCTGTAATTTTTTCTTCTATCTTCGATGGATCTATGTTGTAAGTCTTTGGATCACAATCAACAAATACAGGAACAAGCCCATGATCAATAACCACATTAGCCGTAGCTACAAAAGTGATAGCAGGAACTATAACCTCATCGCCATCTTTCCAGTTTTCCACCTCTTTTAGGCATGCTATTGCTATCCGCAATGCACTAGTTCCACTATTCACTAGAACTGCAAATTTGTTGTCATGTAATTTGGCAAACTTCTCTTCGAACTCCCTACTTTTTGGACCATAAGAAAGTCTATTACTATCTAGCACTTCCATTACTGCACTCTTTTCCTCATCTGTAATCTCAAGTGTGCCAACGCCAATCTGGACTGTAGACTTATCCATACAGATACAGAGATTACTTTATAAGAAGCCTTATATCCAGCACACACACGGCAAATCTGTCGACTAGAGCAGCGAGCGAGCAGGCGGTATTTTGCGTAAGAAATCGATCCGAAACCTCTGATAAGTAATAAACGGCGATGGGTTAAGTTGATTTCGTCGCATATACCGCCTTAAGCGAGCGAGCGGAGTAAAACGTGAAATCTGTTACAAAAAACGGCCTATTATCCCAAGACATATAAATTCTGCTGGTATATTAAAAATATTAATTTTACCCAACAATAAAATGCATAGACCACCGTTCTGGTATCTCTCTAGCGTAGAACTCTTCGAAGGAATAAGCGAAGAGGAAATGCACGAAATGGTTTCTGGTGTAATAGATCGTGAATATGACCAAAAAAGCTTTCTATATACACCACACGATCGAATAGAAAATGTATTTATTCTAAAAGAAGGAGAAGTCACTCTCTATCAATCTGTAGATGGGAAAAAGATAGTCCTAGATGTACTGAAACCTGGAGCAGTTTTCGGAAATATAGGATTTGATCCTGATTCAAATGAAAAACACTTTGCAGAAAATACTCAAGATTCTTATATATGTGCTTTGCCTCATGATTATTTTTTACAAATACTTAAAAAGAGACCCGATGTAGCACTTAGGGCAATGAAAATACTTAACAAGAGACTGTCTCAATACGAAGCACAGATTAGATCTCTATCTGCTCTTCAAGCACGAGACAGGCTACTTGCAACTATAAGACTACTAAATCAAAAAGAGGATGAAAGTATACTCCCTATGATTCTTCGTAGGCCTACGAAAATTACACACGAAAAACTTGGACACATGACAGGACTGACTCGTGAAACAGTTACTAAGGAATTAAAAAACTTACAACACGAAGGACTTGTAAATGTAGACAAAAAACATATCAGATTAAGCCAAGATGGAGTAAAGGAAGTTATGGCAATTGCTTAAGGCACAGTATAAGTTTGCACACATAAAAAGAGCCGACCATGTACGTTCGACTCTTTTTATAATAGTTCGTGATTGGATTTAGCTGCAGCTGCAGCCACCAACACGACAATGTCCGCCTCCTTCCATGGTAAATAGGGGTAATGAATAAAGCATGATAAATATATGAGATAACTAAAAATATCTCTGTGATACACATTACCAATTTCAAACAACATGCTTCGAGACGGCAATCCGACTGAGGCGGATTACCTCCTCAGCATGACACGCCTTAGATACAAAGATCATCAACTTTACCTCTACGGCATTCCAAATCTATCAATATTTTATCTGTAATTTCCCATTCCTGGTTTTCACCACGCTTTATTTGAACTTCATACTCAGTTTTTTTCACTGAATCATCTGGAAGATTGTCATGAATTAGATTTACCTTGAACCATTCTGGCTCTTCGCTATCTTCTGGTGTTATTTCTTCGAAACTAACCTCGATGTCCTCAGAGAGTTCCCCATCTTCGGATAAAGTTATCATATTTTCATCTACAAGAACTTGAATTAAATCCTTTTCATTTGCATCCTGAGATTGATTACAGCCAAACAAAATTAAAACACTTACAAAAATTAATAAATTCTTCATATGAGGATATTAATCTAAAAGAATTTTTTCTACAAAGATTTAAGCTTCTACTAATTCCGCATCAGTCAGATCTAACTCACTAAAATCACAAAGCCCATCATGGGTCTGCGACATACTATCAATAGCTGGACTAATACTTGAAACTGCAGAAAGTGAAATTCTATAATTATCTTCACCAATTAATAATCTTTCAGAATCCAATCTAATATCGGATACATTTGCCGTAATTTCTTTTATGCCATCAAACAATTCTATATTTACAACGCCAGAAGCACCTGCGCATTCCAGCGCCGCTACTATACGAGCTTCTTGTGAGCTTATTGTCATAATAAATTTGGGTAAGAAATTGGAAGAAATGCTACTGCTGTCTTGAGCTATAGACAAGTGATTTTTACAGAAGTTTGGAAGAAGTTGCTTTCGAAATAAACCCCATTCATATACCTTATACACATCAAATCCATGAAAGAATTATCCATACTTATCCCCGTCTACAACGAAGAGGCAACAGTAGCTGAGGTCATGCAGACGGTAAGTAATGCATGTCCAGAGGCACAGATTATCTATATAGATGATGGATCAAAGGATAGATCACTAGAGATTATAAAAGAGAATGCCAGAGAACAGGACCTAGTCCTCACAAAACCAAATGGAGGAAAGGGCTCTGCTATTCGCATGGGATTGAAACACGCACAAGGAAAGTACACAGTAATACAGGATGCCGATTTAGAATACGAACCATCAGAAATACTGCTACTTCTAAAGACAGCAAAGGAGAAAAATCTAAAAGTGGTTTTTGGGTCAAGGTTCATGCAAAAAAATCCACGAGCATATTTGATATTCCTTATGGGGAATAAAGTTCTTAGTTTAATTATTAGCATTCTCTTCTTTAAAAGAATAACTGACTCATATACATGTTATAAATTACTAGATACAAATTTATTTAAATCACTAAATCTAAAATCTAATGGCTTTGAGATGGAAGCAGAAATATGTGCCAAGTGCCTAAGGCTCAAAGAGGATATTCTCGAAGTCCCAATCTCTTATAACCCAAGAACCATAGAAGAAGGCAAAAAGATAAACTGGAAAGACGCAGTAAAAGGAGTGCTTATGATGCTTAAGATACGAGTAGGCATTAGTGCTTCGACACATTCTTCGTCTCGTGAGACTTAAGCGTCGCAAGCTCCGCTTCAAGTGCTCACTCTCTCAGAATGGCTCAGCATGACATTATTTATTTTAAAACAATGTATAAATAAACGGCGCAAGCGCAGATGTCTCTGCAAATACAAGCAAAAATCCAAACAGTACAAGAACTATGAGGATTGGAGCCAGCCACCATTTTTTCCTAACACATAGAAATGCCCATATGTCACCAAAGATTGAAAGTTTGCTGTGTTTTTTCATTATATGAATAATATCGGAATAAAATAACTAGTCTAGATCGAATGCACCAAGATATTTATCCCTCAGAGAGGAATCTACCAAATGCTTATTATCTTTCTTAGCAAGCAAATAAGACCCCATAACCAGATAATCCATCTCTGTATTTAGGAAGCAATACAACGCATCTTTAGGAGAACAGACTATAGGCTCTCCGCGTACATTAAACGATGTGTTTATGATTACTGGACATCCAGTCTTCTCGTAGAACTTCTTTATAAGATCATAGTAAATAGAATTCTCTTCTCTGTTTACAGTTTGTATACGAGCAGATCCATCTACATGTGTTATCGCAGGTATTTCTGCACGCTTCTCTTCTTTTACATCTGCAACGAGCAACATATAAGGACTTGGCTTATCCAGTTCAAACCAATCAGAGACATGATCTTCCAATACAGAGGGTGCAAAAGGTCTAAAAGACTCTCTGAACTTAATTTTTAGATTCACTTTCTGCCAATTTTCCTTTCTCCTTGCATCTGCAATTATCGATCTGTTACCAAGTGCCCGTGGACCGAACTCCATTCGACCTTGGAACCATCCAATTACATTTTCACCATCTATTAGAGAAGCAACATGTTCAACAAGATCATCGGTGCCATTAAATTTTTCCCATTTTAACTGTGAATTTGTATTTCTAATCTGATTCTCAATATTTTCATCACTAAACTTCGGTCCAAAGTAAACATTCTTCATGCAAGTGTCATCTGTTTTTGAATTGCCTAGAACTGTATGCCACAAATACTGAGCGGCCCCAAGTGCTCCGCCTGCATCACCCGATGCTGGTTGAATATAAATATTTTTAAATGGACCTTCTCGGAGAATTTTTCCATTTGCCACACAATTTAGTGCAACTCCTCCAGAAAGACATAGATTATCACTTGGGTGAAGCTTATATGCATGTCTAACTATGCCCATAACAGCTTCTTCTGTAATCATTTGAAGTGCAGCAGCTATATCTTTGTGCTTTTGCTCAAGCTCTGACTCTGCTTTTCTAGGCGCCCCACCAAAAAGCTTATGAAAATGTCTATTTGTCATCCTTAGACCATATTCATATGCAAAATATTTCATATTCAGCTTGTAGCTTCCATCTTCTTTTATATCTATAAGCTTATGCATAGCCGGCATGTACTTCTCTGGGTTCCCATCTACTACTCCATATGGAGCTAGTCCCATTACTTTGTATTCTGCACTGTTTACCTTGAATCCTAAGTATCCTGTAACTGCTGAATATAGAAGTCCAAGTGAATGAGGGAAGTGAATTGCATGAGTTAGTTTTAACTCTGAATTATTTCCATATCCTATTCCAGTAGTTTCCCACTCTCCTACTCCATCTAGAGTTACAACTGCAGAATCGGAAAATGCTGAACTAAAGAATGTAGAGGCTGCATGAGACATATGATGCTCCGAGAATAATATCTCTCCATCGAAATCTAATTCTTTCGCAATTTGCTGTTTCATCCATAACTTCTTACTAAGCCAAAGTGATAGCGACTGAAGCATCTGCCTATATCCTCTTGGCCAAGCATCTATAGTAGTCATCAAAATCCTTTCAAACTTCGAAAGTGGCTTATCATAAAAAATCACATAATTAAGTTCAGCTTTTGAAATTCCAGCCTCTTCTAAGCAATAAGAAATCGCTTCGGAAGGAAATCCGTCATCATGTTTTTTTCTGGTAAACCTCTCTTCTTGAGCAGCTGCAACTATTACTCCATTTTTAAGTAGCACAACACCACTATCATGGTAGTAACAGGAGAGGCCAAGTATGTATGTATCACTCATTAGAAAATCTGTCGTAAAGATTTGATATCAATATTTTTTTCTTCTCTTTCTATCCAAAAAGATTCTTTATGAGAATTACTTTTAAATATACAAATAATTCTCCTGCAAATCGCATAAGGCCCAATTAACACAATATATAAAAAAGTGAGAATTATACGACCATTAATCCATCCAAGAATATGCGCAAACTTCATCCAGCCTTTATATAGAGTTTGAAGCAAATTTTTCATATTATTAGAATAATAGAATAATAGAGTATTAGGGCATAGGAAATGATAGCTTTTTGTCCTAAAAAATTTGATTTATGCAAATTGAATGTAGAATATTAGCAATATGAGAATATTAATAATATGTGAGCATACCGATGAAACAGATGGATGGAGTAAATATTCCAAATTGTTAAAAGATGGACTTATAAAAAATGGTCACACAGTCCAAGTATGTCAAACAGGCCTTCTTCTTCGCCCACTTAAATACTTATCTAATCCACTTAATGCGATTATTTCATCAATAAAAATAAAAAGGGTAATTAAAGATTTTAATCCAGATGTTATACATATAACCGTCGAACCATTTGCAATGATATTTGCATTTTTGAACAGAAAAATATTACAACGAACCGTTCTTACGATACATGGAACATATGGAATAAAACCTATAAAAAATTGGATAAGCAGACCGATTGCAAAAATATATTACAAAAGAATTAAAAGCTTTATTACCGTAAGTGATTACACTAAAAAAGAAGTTTCAAAAGCGATATCTAGATATGCTGGAAAATCCCTATCACAAAAATTTGAATCGAATGCAGTAGTAATAAAAAATGGAATAAGTCTAGATTCAAAATCTAGCAAAACAAATGATGAGCGGAATATACTTTTAGTAGGAGGGGTAAAGCACAGAAAAGGTGTAATACAAGCCATTGAAGCTTGCAATAAATATAAAGAAATTTACAAAAAACCTTTTCACTTATTTGTTGTAGGAAATATAAATGACAAAAGCAAATATGCAAAAAAGGTATGTGACAAAATATTAGAATTTGATCTATCAAATGAAGTAACTCTTACTGGAAAAATTTCGGAAGAAGAACTTAAAAATTATTATGAAAAATCAAACTTGTTCCTAATGCCATCTATTACAGAAGAGGATAATTTTGAAGGATTTGGAATAGTATATTTAGAAGCAAATTTATATGGAATTCCATGTATTGGACCAAGAAATAGTGGAGCCCTAGAAGCAATACAAAATGGATATAGTGGATATCATACAGATCCATATGACGCCAAAAACGTTGCCGAATGTATTCATAAAATTATCGATTTAAACGAAATAAACCCCGAAGATTGTCTAGAATGGGCCGAAAAGCATAATATTGAATATGCTATTCAAAAGATCGAAAATCTATACATAACAAAGGTCTTATAATTTGAATAAATGGTATCATTTGTAGTACTTGAAACATTTAAATCAATTATTCAATTATCGAGCAATCCCCTTTGTGCGTGACGTATGTACTATGCAGATAGGAAGAGTGATCTACACAGGTGCAACATTCGCTGCATCCATATTCTTTGCAAGAATTTTAGGAATAGAACAATATGGATTGTATGCAGTAGTGCTTGCATTTATAAGCACACTAAAAGCTTTTACAAATCTTGGACAATCAACCACTCTTTTAGTTTTCTTCGCAGAGGAATATGGAAAGAAAAATAGAAAAGGAATGGCCTGCGTCTTAAAAAACTTTTTGCAGGTCTCTCTTGTTCACATAATGCTTCTTGGCGCACTTGCAATATCCGCAAGAACATTATCAATTATTTTTTATGACAATGTTGCAATTGGATCTTTTGCAATAGCTATATTTATTTTTCACATGTTCGAAATTGCAAACAGTGGAATGCTTCTAATCCTGCAGGCAGTCCGTCGCATAAAACTAAAAACTATAATGGAGCAATCTGCAGTAATTATTGCTCTTACGCTTGGAATTATTTCCCTTCTGCTTGGGTATGGAATTTGGGGGATTATTATCAGCCAACTTATAACCAGCATAGTATTTGTAATCATATCTTCAGTTGTATACAGAAAAATGATGAAAGAGTATGGCCTTCCAGGCCTAAGAGAAACCCTTTGTGTAAAATCACAAGAAACTCATGAATATTTGAAGCAAGGCTTATGGTTTGCAGTTGATAAAAGTATTGGCAACTTATATCCAAACGGATTTCTTTTTGTACTCAGTCTTGTTGCACCAGTTTCTACTATTGGTATTGCAAGAATTGCGGTACAACTTGCATCACTTTCAGGATCTTTAGTTTTGCCACAAGTTGCTGAGCTTTCTACAACAGTACTCGCAAATATGAAGGTACAAGGAATGGATGTTTTAAGAAAAAATGTACTCAGAGTTCTAAAGCATAGCCTTTTACTTCATATTACCTTTAGCTTAGGAGCAATTATCATTCTCCCATTCTTAATACCTCTTTTTTATGGTCAGGAATATGCAGCAGCAATACCAATGACTATATGGATGATATTTATAGGAATGCTTTCTGGGCTTAATGTGAACAACACTCCCCTGCTAAGACTGTTTAGAAAAACATATGTATCTACTTCATGGAGTGCGATTAGCATCTCTCTATCATGCATAATGTTATACATGATGCTTCAAAATTTTTCTCCTACAAGCGCACTTGTAGCAAGCATTGCACTCTACTATCTCATTAACCAAGGAATTACGAGATATGTATATTTTGTACTTTTGAAAAATAATTTCCACGCATAAGCAAATGTCAAAAGATATACGAATCATCATTCTTGCAGCGCGCGGAGTAAAAGAATTGCCTGGTATCTCTACAAAGAAACATGAAACAAGTCTGGAATGGCTTCTTCATTCATATCATGAGTGCGGCATCACAGATATAACTGTGATTGGGGGTAAAGACATTGCAATAATGAAGAATAAATACAAAGGGATACATCTTATATTCGATCCTGAATGGGAAACCTCTGGAATGATGCATTCTCTATTTCTTGCAAAAGACAGAATGGATCGTGATTGCATCATCTCATATGCAGATGTTGTTTATCGCTCGTCTCTTATACAAGAATTAATTGAGGGCCAACACGAAGACATTACTCTTGTTGCAGATACATCATGGAAGAGCAGATATCCGAACAGGAATGAGGAAATGATGCTGAAAAAAGCAGAAAAGATATGGCTTGATGAAAGTCGCGTAACAAAAATTTGTAAAACATCTAGTGATATACAAGATGTGCAAAGTGCAAGCGGAGAATTTGCTGGATTGTGTTACTTCACAAAAGATTCTCTCGATAAGATGTATTCGTTGTACAACAAATTATCTCCTACAAAAAATTTATATCTCACAGATCTATTACAGGAGCTACTTACGGAGCGTCATATCAACAGCGTTACTACAAAGGGCAGATGGGCAGAAATGGACGAGCCACAAGATTTTGGTAAATTTATTTTTGGCACTAAATCACAAACTTTAGCCCGACTTCATCCGATACTAAAAAGTGGCACAATTTTGCCACAATACACATTTACTGTTTCCGACTGGAGAAAGGAAAAAGAGATTATCATCAAAAAAATTCAAAAAGCTTTTAATGAATCATTGCTTATTGTTCGAAGTAGTACATCTATGGAGGATTCATTCGAAGAATCATGCGCAGGAATGTTTCAATCTGAACTTGGAGTTGATAGAAAAGATAATAATAAATTGGAAACAGCTATTTCCAATGTAATTAAAAGTTTTGGCGAACACACGAAAGATGATGATCAGATTTTAGTGCAACCTCATGTACAAAATGTTGCCTTGGGAGGCGTATTACTCACATGCGATTTAAAAACTGGTGCTCCATATTATGTAATTAATTACGAATGTTCTGGCAGCACAGACGCAATCACTGCAGGACGAGAAGTTAAACACCATCTAATACATGTTTATAAAAAAAGCTTATGTAATATTCCAGATAAACACATCAGCACACTTATTGCATGTGCAAAAGAACTAGAAAAACTCACAGGCAATGAAACAATTGATATTGAATTTGCTATTGATACAAATGAAAATTTATTTATTTTTCAAATTCGTCCTATAACAAGCTCCAACGCACTTATAAATTTTCGTAAACATGACATATCGGTATCATTAAAAAATGCTAAAGAAATAATTCAAAAAAAACTGGCATACAAACCTCATATCTCAGGAAAAATAGGAATTCTAGGAGATATGCCAGACTGGAATCCTGCAGAGCTTATTGGAAGTCATCCTAAACCACTTTCAAGATCTATTTTTGAGCAACTCATAACTCATGATGCTTGGCGTGAAGCCAGACATATTCTTGAATATTTCAATCCAGAACAAGAAGAGCTTATGGTGATGCTTTGTGGGCATCCATACATTGATGTACGAAACAGTTTAAATTCATATGTTCCGAAGACAATCCCAAATCCACTTCGTGAAAAACTAGTAAACGAAGCATTGCAATATCTTAGAGAACATCCAGATTCACACGATAAATTAGAATTTGAAGTCGCCACAACGTGCTATACGCCATTTATAGATAATAGAGAAAAAAGATGGCAATCATACGGACTAAATACAGATGAAATTTGCGAACTAAAAGATCATCTCTTGATTCATACAGAAAAACTAATACGAGGAGAATTTTATTCTATCCAAGATCTTACAGATCGTGTTCGCAAACTAGACATCGAAAGAAAAAGGTTAATTAAAAATGCAGATGATCTATCATCAAAAAATACTGTACGAGATTTATTGGATATATGTAAAACATCAGGAACGATCCCCTTTTCTAGCCTTGCCAGGATGGCATTTATAGGAAGTACATTTTTAAAATCATTTGTAGAAGCAAAAGCTATTACAGAAGATGCATATCACGAATTTCTAAACTCTATTTCTACAGTAGCAAGTGAAATGGGAGATAATCTTGAAAAAGTACGAGAAGGAATTATCACTCTCGAGACTTTCCTGGAAGAGTACGGACACTTAAGGCCAGGAACATATGAAATAGCACTAGAAAGATACGACGAAAATCCTAATTTATATTTCTCAGAAATACACAACAAATCCAAATCAAAAAAAGATAATAAAGAGAACTCTGAAATATATTCTTTCAAAGAAAGTGATAAAGCTGCTATGCAAAATTTACTAAAGTCGATTGGCATGAACTTAAATATTGATGAAGTGCTCACATTTACAAAAGAAAGCATACGAAGTAGAGAGTTAGCAAAATTCCTTTTTAGCAGAAGTGTTAGCGATGTACTTTCGATAATTTGCACATGGGGAGAAGATCGTGGAATTAGCAGAGAGGATCTCTCATACATCGAAATACAAACTTTGCTCACATCTATGGATGATAATATTAATTTAGATAGCACAATTGCAAAAGCGAAAGAAGAATATGAACATAATCAACAGATCATAATGCCGCAAATTATTTTCTCTCCAGAAGATGCAGAATACGTAGTTGCTATTGGTAGTCGGCCAAATTTCATTACATCAAAAAAGGTAACAGGGAAAACTATATATATAAGTGGAGTAGATGCAAAAAAAATAGATATCGACAATAAAATTGTATTGATAGAAAGTGCTGATCCAGGATATGACTGGATTTTTACTCATAATATCAGTGGGCTTATTACTAAATATGGAGGAGCTGCCTCACACATGGCAATACGCGCAGCAGAGTTTGGATTACCAGCAGCTATAGGTGCTGGAACAATATTTGATGGCCTTATAGAAAGAAGTAATATCTCGCTCGATTGTGCCAATAACAGTATACTGTGATGCCTATGAGTAAAATTGCACTTTCCATGCGCATGGTAAATAGTGACTATGGCGAATGGCGTGATGCCATTGCGCAAGATTGGACATCTTATCTTCATGCACAAGATATCCAGCCTGTTCATATTCCAAACGATCCTGCGCACTGCACAAAATATCTCGATGGAGTAAGTGCCTTGATTCTTACAGGTGGAGATGAAATTATTCTCACAAACCCAGATGAAAAGAGTGATGATCCTCGTGCAAGAAGAGACCTCACAGAATATGCACTATTAAAACATGCCATAGAAAAGAACTTGCCTGTCTTAGGTGTGTGTAGAGGTATTCAATTTATAAATACATTCTTCGGTGGAACCCTCAAAAAAATAGAAGGACATGTTGCAACTACACATGAAGTAATAATTACAGATAATTCAATACAGTCTCTCTTCCCACAGAAGAACATGTCAGTAAATTCATTTCACGATAATAGTATTGATACCCTTGGAAAAGATTTACTACCATTTGCAACAAGTAACGACGGCAACATAGAAGGCCTTGTTCACAGTAAATATCCAATTGTAGGAATTATGTGGCATCCAGAAAGGCCAGAACAACAATCTAATCTTATATCTCGTTTTTTAAAAGCATCACAATGAAAGCAATCATACTTGCAGCCGGCATGGGAACAAGGCTAGGTAAATACACTGAAGGCAAACCAAAAGCGTTACTAGAATTTGCAGGAAAAAGCTTACTTGAATATCAACTCGATACTTTACGTGCTGCTGGCATAACAGATATTTCTATCGTAAAAGGATACATGGCAGAAAAAATTAATTTTCCGGATGTTGTGTATTACGAAGATCACAGCAAAACCAACATGGTCACATCTCTTTTTTGTGCACGCGAACAAATGGATGATGATTTTTTACTATGCTACGGAGACATATTGTATGAACCACATGTTCTCGAAAAAGTTCTAAACACAGATTGTGATGTAGGAGTAACTGTCGATACAGATTTTTTGCCATATTGGAATGCAAGACTGGAAAATCCACAAGAAGATCACGAGAGCCTCGTGATGAATGAAGATGAAATAATAAAATTAGGAGCACCGAACCCACCTGAATCAGATATTCATGGAAGATATGTAGGGCTTATTAAATTTGCAGGCAATGGAGTGAATGCACTTAAGCAAACATATGATGATTTACACAAAAAACATTGGGATAGCCCCGAGCCATGGTATTTCTCTAAATCATTTAAAAAGGCTTACATGACAGATGTTCTGCAAGCCATGATAGACGATGGAAATGAAGTTGCTGCAATCAAAATAGAACATGGATGGCTGGAGTTTGATACCACAAATGATTATGAAAAATATCAGGAATGGCTAAAAACAGGAGCTATGAATTCATTTTTTCACTTTTCATAACACATGAAACTAATAGATTTTCCAAAAAATATTCCGCTTTCATCGTATGATGAAACGCGAAATGAAATTCTGGAGAAGCATAAAAATATTAGTGATATCTGTGCTGTAGTTGAATGGGGAACAATTCCACTACCTGGAATTTCTGATATGGATTTTCATATCGTAATAGAGCCAAATGCAGTAGTTAATCTACCTTCATTCAAATCATATTCAGAGGAGCAAAGATATATGATGATGCATAAACACTTTGCAGTTAGCAAAAACTCATTTCCTTTTATGCATTATTTCGATCCATGGCTTGTGCATATGGACCCGATTATTGGAGACAAAGAAAAATATTCGATGCCAAATAAACCATTTGGAGAAGATGAATATCTTGCTCTCTCATATCACTTTATGTTGGTAAATGGCCTTCTTAGCTTCCTTGGATTTATAACAGAGGCTCTATGCGATGGAAAACTTGAGGTGAGAGAGTTTTTTGAATGTGCAAAATACGTTGAATATCACATAAAACAAGTTCTTAAGCCTGCGGGGATAGTAAGCAACGATTTCGAAGATACATTTCCTACAACACTCAGATCGTTGCGAGAACAATGGTTCGATTTAAGCAAAGAAGAACAAGAAAACGGTATACGAAATGCATTTAGTGAATGGCAAAAATCGTTATCTAGATTATTTGGAATAATGGCAACCTTCTTTTCAGAAAAATCAAAAAATATACAGCTCCCACATGAATATAGTCCACGTAATGGCCTACAGAAAAGATTAATGCGTGCATATCCTGAATCTATTATCGTAGATACAGGATCAGAGATTTTTGTATACGAAAAATCGCGGACAGAGACCGAACTTGTACAAGAGCATTTCATAGGACTTCCATATCCAAGAAATATTTATCTGTTACCGCTTTCATTAAGCGCAATACAAAATATTCACCTGTTTCATGATGGTCCAGTATCTATGCAATACCAAAAATGTTTTTTCACTGATTTGGCAGAGATTCCCCTTTTCTCTCACCCTGCACTTACAACGCTACTTGATAAGATGAAAAACAATGTAGAAGAAACTCGTAATGTCTCTGGAGCAAAACATCCGTTTTATACTTACGGCATGCCAGGAATAACCCCACATAGAACCCTCCGCTCTACACTTGGGTCTATTTATGATTCATATTATGAAAAATTCACTCGTACATTTCTTGGAAGAATTCTGCGCAAGAAGTATGTTACCTCTAAATTATAATTAGATATGTCACTTATAAAAAAACAACGGGAACTTCTTATAAATATTGGAGTTCTTTTTGTAACACTATCAATTCTTACATTTATTGGTGAAGTCTTTTTACGTGTAACAATGATTCAGCCAATAAAAGAACGAGAAATACATATTCATCAACCAAGTTCTGTAAAAGGTCTTGTCTATGAATTCATTCCAAGCACAAAAATTCGTGGATATGGATTAAATACAGTTACAATTGGCAGTCACGGTTGGCGCTCACCAGAACTTGATCCCAAAAAATCAACAATAGCTGTACTCGGAGACTCTTTTGTATTTGGATATGGCGTAGATAATGATGAAACAAACCCTGCTTACATACAAAAACACTTTTCGGAATACAATGTTCTTAACACGGGCGTGAATGGCTACAATATTGAGCAAGAAGCACTCGTTTATGATGCAAAAATTGCCTCTTTGGAGCCAGAGCTTGTCATTCTTGAATTCACATTTAATGATATGGATAAGAAGGGGTATTTCGATGAAGATGGAATCATTCGCGTAGGACATAAAACAAAAGAAGAAGCGGAGGAAATAACAAAGAAAGATATAACTCGTAAAGGATTAATAAATTTCCCTGGTAAATATTACCTACAAACTAATAGTGCAATTTTTAATTTTGTAGAACGCAAAACAAAATGGCTTCCATTCAGAAAAAGCTTTTCAGATGTAAATGAAGAGAGAATAAATGAGGAACATATTATGTTCTATGAGAAATGGTTCAATAAGCTTTCAGCTTCTATAGAAACAAAAAATAAATTATTAGTCATTTGGCCAGAGTATGCTCTGCACACAAATCCGCGTGAAGAATTGCGTCGCATGGCAGAAGATAATGGCTGGATTGTTCTGGATCTCTATGATGTATTTGGAAATAAATATAAATCACTTGGCTGGGACTACCATCCACACCCAAAAACCCAGAAAAAAGCCGCAAACTTAATCATAAAATCAATCGAAGAACACGGATTACTGGAGTAGAATTACACACAATGTTTATTTTCCAACCAGATAGGTACTTTCTTAGTAAATTTATAACAACTCATGCCAGTAAGTTTGGTGGCACTGTATTGGATGCTGGAGGTGGCACTAGGCGATATGCAAAACTATTCAATCATTGCGACAGTTTTGTAATTTTAGACATAGATCCAGAAACAGAGCCAGATATCGTTGCCTCAGTCACAAAAATCCCAAAAGAAGATAATTCTTTCGACGGCATTATATGTACACAAGTGCTTGGAGATATTCCAGATGCAAAAGATGCAATCTCTGAGCTTATTCGTGTACTCAAACCAGGAGGATTACTACTTTTAAGTGAATCTTTGCATAATGAACAACATGATGAGCCACATGACTATCGACGCTTCACAGAGTTTGCATATCAAGATCTTCTTGATGGGGATTGCGACATACTAACAATTGAAACGCGCGGCGGATTACACAGCATGATTGCACAAATGAAGATAAGACATAAAATTAAAAAATGGAATTTATATAAAAAACCTTTTATCGGAAGAATAGCAAATCTATGGGCAACTACTATTAGCAAGATCGCAATTTTCCGAGACAAAAAAGATCTACTTAGAAATAAGTTTACTATTGGCCACTGCTTACTTGCGCGCAAGAAATAATGTACTTCACAACTTCATGGGATGACGGCCACCCTCTTGATATCAAGCTTGTTGACCTACTTAAGAAACATAATATTCGCGGCACTCTATATATTCAAAAATCACATCCATTTGTACCATCCCCTCTCACAACAGAAGATATTCGAGAGCTCGGTGAATACATGGAAATAGGAGCACATACTATTACTCACCCTACTCTCACAGAAATAACAAACGAAGAAGTGCAATCCGAAGTTATCCAATCAAAACAATGGATTGAAAATATTACAAACAAAGAATGTTCTATGTTCTGTTATCCAAAAGGAAAACATAATGAAGATATTATGAAAACTGTTCAGTCAGCAGGATTTATGGGTGCGCGAACTACCGAGGCATTTTGTTTTGATCATAGTAATAGATTTGCACTTCCTACATCATTGCACGCTTATCCATTCCCCTTTCGACCAATAGCTAATAGGAGATTCTTGCAGCCAATTCTTGATGCAAGGCCTCATTTATCGAATCTCGGAATACCTATTACAAAATGTTTATCATGGACATCTCTTGCAAAGAGATTATTTAGGCACGCATATGATTCGAACCAAAAATGGTTCCACCTATGGGGACATAGTTGGGAAGTAGAGAAATATAAAATGTGGGATGCACTAGATTCATTTTTTGAATATGCATCTTCGCATAAAGACATAGAGTTTGTATCTAACAGTGAAATATTATGAGAATTCTGATTCTAAATGATAGTTTCCCTGAACCAGTCGCCCACTCCGTGGACTCCGGTACAGGGCGCCGCCCCCTAAATTGTAATGGAGGAGCGGAACAAATAGCAGCTCAACTTGCTGAAGGGTATGTTAAGCAAGGACATGAGGTAGATGTATTAACGGGATTACCTATCTCCTACAATCCAAGATGGAGAGCTTACTTAAGCATTTGGAATCCTAAAGCTTCTAAACTCATAAAAAGATTTTTCAAGGAAAATAGATCTTTTGACATCGTTCATGCACACAATGTGCATCAATTTCTGACATATAATTCTCTTAGGATCGCAAAGAAGCATGCAAAAAAAGTTGTAATCACATTTCATGATGTAATGAGCTTCTCTTATGGAAGACTAGCAACAGATAAATACTTAAAAAACTTCGATTACAAACTAAGTTTTATAGATCACATAAAACAAGCTGGAATACTTTGGAATCCACTAAGAAATTTTCTAATAAAAAGAATTCTTAAGAAAGTAGATGTAAAAGTAGCGGTAAGCCATGCACTAAAAGACGCATTAGAAGCGAATGGAATAAAAATCGATCATGCAATTCACAATGGAATAGATACCAACCGTCTTTTAACTGAGAAATTAGAATCCAATAGCAAACAAACTATCTTCTTCGGCGGACGATTAAATCGAGATAAAGGCTTATATCAGCTTCTGGATGCATTTCGTGCTATAAAAAACTCTCATCCAAACGTTGAAATCATAATTGCAGGAAATAAATCAAATGCTGACAACCTTTTACGTGAATATAAATATTCAGATGAATTACGACAAAACATAGTTACAACCGGATTACTAAAACATGCTGATTTTCTTTCTACTATGTCACTTAGCGATATATGCATAGCTCCATCTATATGTTTTGACTCTTTTCCTACTGTAAATCTAGAAGCAATGCTCTTGAGTAAGCCAGTAATTGCAACTCACTATGGAGGATCGAAAGAATTAGTAGCTGACTCCCAAACAGGATTTATCGTAGATCCATTTGATACTAAATCATTTGCAGAAAAATTAGACTATCTACTTTCTGATCGAAATAGAGCAATAGAAATGGGAAAGGCAGGCAGAAAACTCATTGAAGAAAAGTTTTCTCTAGAAAAACAAATTGGGGAATATCTAGAAATCTTCTAAGTATTATTAGGCCAAAGACAGCAAGCGAGCAGGCGGTATTTTGCGTAATAACAAACAAAAAGGTAGCAAGCATGCAGGTTGCATATTGAGTAAGAAATTTGTCAGCAGAGATGATTTTAGACTTGCTAAACACGATATAGGAACCTACAGATATAGCCCTGCGAAATTTCGGCTCAATATACAACCTTAAGAATGCGAGCGGTTCTCTAGAGACATACCCTCTTAATCCCTATAAACCGTCTTCACCTACAAGAATCTCCAAACTATCCGAGAGCAAAGTTTTATAACTCATTCTCATACTTATTCTATGATCTCCAGCTTTTACTGGAATCCCAAAGAACATTCCATTTGCAAAATATGTTTCTACCTCTTCTCCATCTATTTCTACTCTCCATCCAGGAATCCTAGGCCTAGATACGACTATCCAAGAAGATAACTTTGCATCTACATCAAGCTCAAGAAGTAAATCTTCATCTGTAATAACATCTATATCCACTTCCCCACCCTGAATGTCAGAACATTTATCACATTCGATAAGGGATAAGTCTTTATCATCAAGGCTTTGCATAAAATCAATTGCTTCATCTTCATTGGCAGAGATTATTTTGATCTTTTTAGGATAATAAACAACAGGCCTTACATTTGGCACATCATATATATGGATCGGAGATAGTCTATCTACTGGCTTTATTTCTGAATTCAAAACAAAAGGCTCTGGTAAATCCCAAATGCTTACCACTTTTGAAACATTCATTGCAGCAAACAATTGATATCTACTTTTGATAATCTCCATTCTTTCTTCCGGAGAAAAAGATGGATCTGATAAATTTTCTATATAAGGAACAGGAGCATTTCCACTACCTATAGAAGCTAGAAGCATAGCCATTCTTCTTGACTGTATTGGCTGGTAAAAATCAGAGCTTTTTACGCCTAAAAGCGAGTGCATATTTGGCTTAAGCAAGCCAAGACTATAGGACAAGCTTTCATCTTGGACATCTCCATGTTTAGTACTTTCCATAAAATGAGAAAGGCCTGGAAGGATAGGCATTATGTACCCACTATCTGCATCTACTCCTTCATACATAGCAGCAACCTTTTCTACGCTCTTCACTGATTCTTTTCCGTGATACAAAAAGAATGGGATGAATGATGTAAATATCGTCAAAATAATTAATTTTTGCGCTTCTATTTTTTTTCTGGATAAATACCAACCTGTAAAAATAATTCCAAGTAATGGAACTAAATATCTAAGTGATAACAATGAAAACATTGTCACCAAACCATTCCATGTACGATCTATATAATTATGATAATGCTCAAGTGGTAATCCAGATGTTTTTGCATATAAATTCGCATTAAAATATTCTTTTGCAGCACTCAGAATTTTTTCTGAAGCAAATATATCGATAAATGCAAAAATAAAAGAACAGGTTAGTGCAGCTGCACCTATATAAAAGGCTATGCGAGCAACTCTGCTTCTTTGTTTTTCAAATTTTCCTGAAATTACCGCATCTACTGTCCACGCTACGATAAATGCAAGGGGTGCATATCCAACTAGTAGCCACCTAGTTGGTCCACGAAGATACGAGAGCAAAGGAATATGTTGAATAATCCAATAAAGAGGAGAATGAGGAACCGCAATCAAAATAGTTGTAGCCCATGCATACACTGCAAATCTTATTTTTTTATCTTTTGATATAAGTCCAACAAAGAGAAGTGCAAGCGGGAGCGCTCCTATAAAAAATTCCCCTGCATTGCCTCCAAGCACAGGAAGCCTCAAATATGGAAGTATTGCAGTATAAAGAGCAGATAAATGTAATGAACCATGACTTGCAGCATCTGCTACAGATATTCCTCCTGCACGCTCAGATAGTTGTACATATGCAAGAGCTGGAATTAATTTGATCATTCCTACTGCCCCACCAACAAATGCGCCGATGAATAAACTATAAATTGATTTTCTATCTCCATTAGAAAATTTCCAAAGTGCATAAACACCAGAAGCACAAAGAATAAGTGGAACAAAATTAAAATGACCACTTAGCCATCCATATGAAATTATCAAAGATATCAGAATTGTATTTAATACAAATTTCTTTTGTGCACTTTGTAAAACAAGTAGTAATGCAGAAAAAATTGGAAGCGAAGACGCAAGTGGATAATCACCATCCCCAATTGAAAAAAATGCACATACATAAACAAGCCCTCCTATAAAAGCCGCAGCATCTGATCTACCTGAACGCTTTAGAAAAAGCGCCATAAAGAAAGCGCCAAGTGAAAAGTAGATATATACAAGCCACGCAAGCGTTTGATATTCATTGAAAACTAACCTCAAAGTGTGAGCTATAGGACTCAATGTTCCATATGTGACAAGCCATGGAAATCCACGCCCACTCAGAGGATCAGATAAAAGCGAATTTATCGAAAATGGCTGCAATGCTTTAAGTGCAGGATAATTGAATCCAAGCGTATCTCCTGCACTGTATATATGCGTACCAACCAGTAGCGGCACATATAATGTGAGAAATACGAGAAAGTAGCCTATGAGGAAGCGAAATCCGGAAGAACGCATTATACTGCTCATAATGTTACACGGTAAAAGAATCGTTGTCGTCATGCCGGCTTACAATGCGGCTGAGACCCTAGAGGCAACTCACAGGGATATACCCCATGAATTTGTGGATGAAATAATACTTGTAGACGATGCATCCAGAGATCACACAGCACAAGTTGCAGAAAAACTTGGCATAAGAACTGTTATACATCCCGAGAACAAAGGATATGGAGGAAACCAAAAAACATGCTACAGAGAAGCTCTTAAATTAAATCCAGATGTCGTCGTAATGCTTCATCCAGACTATCAGTATGATCCTAAACTGCTTCTAGCAATGAGCTCTATGATCATCGATGGAACTTATGACTGCGTAATAGGTTCTAGAATTCTTGGAGGACAATGTCTAAAGGGTGGAATGCCAATATGGAAATATATTGCGAATAGACTTTTAACTGCATTTCAAAATTTATGCACAGGAGCAAAGCTTTCTGAATATCACACAGGATACAGAGCATTTTCTCGTGAGATTTTAGAATCACTACCACTAGAAAAAAATTCTGATGACTTCATATTCGACAATCAGATGCTTGCACAGGTTATTACACAAGGTTTTATGATTGGAGAAGTATCATGTCCTACAAAATATTTCCCTGAAGCCTCTTCTATAAACTTAGTAAGAAGTGCTAAGTATGGATTAGGAGTACTTTGGGTATCTATTAAGTGCTTGTTTGCAAGATTTTAATTATTCTCTCCCCCGCTTTCCCATCCCATTTTTCTGGAATAGCAATATTTGGTGAATCTGGATTATCTGCATAAGTAAAAACTTGCTCACGATCCCCATCGTCGTCCACATATACGAGCATATTACTTCTGACTTGTTTTGTTACCGGACGCTCAGTATTCCTGCGCATAGTAAAACATCTCTTCTTAAGTAAAACTGCTTCTTCTTGAATGCCTCCAGAATCAGTAAGAATAAATTCAGATTCAGAAGCCAGTTTTAGAAAAGCAAGATATCCAAGCGGATCAATCACTTTAACTTTGTCTGATAGCATGTCTTGCAAACCATATTTTTCAATAGAATTGCGTGTACGAATATGCATTGGAAACACTAGTAGACATCTTTCAGACACATCATTCAAAAATTGTAGATTGCGTTCAAGATCTGATTTTTGATCAACATTACTCGGACGATGCATTGTAACTACTCCAAATTTCTCCGGAATACCAAGGGGTAAATTCTGCTTTTCTATAGCAGGCAACATTCGTATTAGAGTATCTATCATCGTATTCCCAACAAAATGAGCCTCTCCCTCTATCCCCTCTTTTTCTAAATTCTCTAGTCCTGACTTCTCTGTAACAAATAAATATTTAGAAAGCTTATCTATTTCTATACGATTTCTTTCTTCTGGCATATCCATATCTCCTGATCTAAGCCCTGCTTCGATATGAACAACTGGTATTCCAACTTCCTTTGCAGCAAGTGCACCACCAAGCGCTCCAGATACATCTCCATAAACCAAAACAACATCAGGATTTGCATCTTTAATAGCATCGATACAAGCTTCGGAAGTTGCTTTGATAGTTTCTTCATTATTTCCTGCACTCTTTACGCCCAAATTATAATCTGGATCTGGAATATCAAGTTCCTTGAAGAAGATGTCAGAAAATAGTGGATCTGAGTGTTGGCCGGTATGAATTATGAAGTGCTCATGCTTCGAGACGTCCGCCTCGGCGGACTCCTCAGCATGACACCCGAAAGCATGTACAACGCCTGCAAGCTTCACAAAATTTGGCCGAGCAGAAACTATGGAACAAATCCTCATACACAAGAGATTATACGCTCCATTCTCTTATCCCAAGTATATTCTTTTACTCTTTCTTTGGCTCTCCATGCCATTGCATGCATTTCTTCGGCATTCTCCATTGCAAATACTATTTTTGTGGACAAATCATCTACATTTCCAGGCTCATAAAATAGAGTCACAGATTCATCTAGGACATCACGAATAGGGGGAGTGTCTGCGCATATCATAGGTTTTCCAGTAGACATGTATTCGAATATCTTCATAGGAGAAGTGTCGCGCATAAAATATGAATGACTAGTTTTCGGAGCAGGATAAACAAGTAAATCAGAGGCACTGTAAACATTCTTCACTCCATCACGAGTAAGTTGTCCAAGCACATTTATGTTTTCACCAGAAGATTCCTTCAATTTTTCTGCTTCTTTCTCTGGGCCACCAGCAATCAATGCTTTTATATTCATCCCACTAGAAGAAAGCATATCTACCGCTTTTATAATCTGAGGGACTCCTTTATCTAGCTTCATAGTTTTTATGGATCCAGCATAGGAAACTACAAATTCTCTATCTTCTACCTCAAACATTTTTCTAGAGCCTTCTCTATCTGGCAAAGATTCAAATTTATCTATATCTACCGCATCCCCTTCTACTACTACCTTGTCTTCAGAAACTCCCCAAGAAACAAGCTCATTCTTCATTGGAGAAGTTAGGCACACAACTTTCACGCATTTATTACATCTATCTGCAAAGCCATACTTATCCCTTCTTGGAAGTCTGTGTATTTCCATAATAGTAGGAATACTTAAAGAAAGTAGAGCAGGAAGTAATGCCTCTGTACGTGTATAAAGCACATCAAATGACTTCAATGATTCTGGTAATAAACTTCTCATGGATTTATTCATCATCCATAACCCCATAACACTTGGGAAAAATTTATTTTTAATATAATCACAACTTCCAACATGATTTATTTTTATTTGATCACTTACGTTGTAATAATCAGAAAAATTCTCCTGAACGATGTTTTCTCTAAACGGAGAAAATATCTCTACGCTGTGCCCAAGCTTTATAAAAGCATCGCATACAGCGGATACCTGGTATCCATGAGCTCTTTCTGAGGGAAGCCGTACATTGGTGCAATATGCAATGCGCATATGTATAGAGTATCTGATTTTTAAACTCGTGGACGCGGATATAGAGGAAAAAGTCTCAAAATAAGAAGTAGTGAATATCGTATATTCAGCCATTCATAACGAAGCGGCAGACATGTATGCCATGGGTAGCGCAATCGAAATACAATAATACGTGCAATACGACCACAAACTCTAAATAGCTTTTCAAAAGTTACACGGAACCATGTGCGCCATGTTAATCCTGTACGATGATAAACCTCAAGCGCAATATATCTGTTGTGCTTTTGCTTTAAAGACTTCGTATCATCAAGTGGTATGTATTGAACACCAGGTAAAATTTGAGCCTCTATTCCATCTTTGAGCTTTGGTCGTTCATGAATAGGTTTTATAAAACAATCTATGCATGATTTATGAAAAAATCGAATCTGCAGATTCGGATAACTTGATGCGTGTTTGATTAATTTATCTCCCAATAAATACTCCCTTCTAAACATATATGCACCAGGAATATTTTTATTAACTATGTCTGAAATCGCAGATTGCAATTCTTCACTTAGGTCTTCATCTGCAGAAACTATCATTACCCAATCACATGATGAGTTTTCTATTCCCTGATTTGTTATACACGAATAATCAAGAATACGACCATCTGCACTTAAACACTCTTCGGATTGAGAAATAACTTTGCATTCATATTCTTGTGCCAGACTCTTGGTCTGATCAGTAGAATTGCCATCTAATATGACATGCTCTTTGCAAAATTTTGCAGATTCCAAACAATCTCTGAATTGCTCTCCGCCATTTCTGACGAATGTAAGGGCTGTGCACTGTGATAAACCTCGTTCCATTACGAGACACACCCTACCGGTTAAATGGCCTATAATCTATAGTGCATACTATGAATATTGAGTTTAATTCCTCTTCGTACAGCGCTCTACTCGAAAAAGCTGCTTCCCATGGCTTCTCTGTGGAGCCAATGAGAGAGGCGGTAAAAAGCGATAAAAATCCAATTATGCTACTAAGGCATGACATAGATTTTTGCCTGGAGTATGCAGTTCAAATGGCAGAGCTAGAAAACGAGCTTGGTATTTCTTCTACTTACTTCGCAATCCCAGAAAATGAATTTTACGATCCATTCTCTGAGGATGGAAAGAGGCAAGTTAAACGATTACAGGAATTAGGACACGAAATAGGATTGCATTACGACACTAGTAAATACAATTCAGAAGAATATGAAAAAGATTTTACAAAAGACATGCAGAAGTTATCTGATTTAATCGGAGAAGAGGTTTCATCTGCTGCTCAACACAATCCAACTAATAGTCTTCATCTAAACATTGAGCAATTAGTTCCAAACGAAGCATATAGCGAAAAAATTCGATCACAATTTGCATATGTGTCAGATAGTTCAATGCAGTGGCGAGAGAAAACACCGCTGGATCTGATAGAAGAAGGTAAAAGCTTCCAGTTTCTCTCTCATCCCATATGGTGGTTTGCCGCAGGACAGACGCAAGCAGAGAAAATTCAATCTATTCCAAATGCCGCTCCTGAAAAATGTACAAAAGCTATAGATAATTTGAATATAGCACTAGAAAAACGAACTGAGCTGGATACTAAATTCAAGAAAGAACATAGTTAGATGCAAACAATGCTTCAGCAGGCAGCATGACATATTAGTAGCAAGCGAGCAGGCGGTATTTTGCGTAAGAAATTTGTCAGCAGAGATCACTTTAGATTTGCAAATACAATGTAAAGATTTAGAAATATAGCCCTGCGAAATTTCGGCTCAATATGCAACCTTAAGCATGCGAGCGGAATCTTTGCAAAGCTGCCACTTTAAGCACGCGAACGATTCTTCTCAACAGAGCGTCCCTAGGCATCCGGAGCATTCCCATGTTCTTTTGCTGGATTTCCGACTACCAGCATTTTATCTGCAACATCTTTTGTAACCACTGCACCAGCTCCAGTCATTGCTCGTTCGCCAATAGTAATATCTGGCAAGATAATACTTCCTGCACCAATCGCTGCACCGCGTTTTACAGTAACAGTTCCACATTCCCATTCGTCAGCATCTTTTAGTTTTCCATCTGGAGTTACAGCTCGTGGCACCTTGTCATTAATGATCATTGCACCAGGACCTATAAAGACTCCATCTTCTATAATGGCTTTTCTATAAACACACGCATTGTTCTGTATTTTCACATTGTTTCCAATAACAACTCCTTCATCTAGATAAACATTACCTCCTATCACACAATTGTCTCCTATTTTTACATTTTCACGCACAACAGTATGGTGCCAAATGCTAACCCCCTCTCCAAGAGTAGCGTCAGATGAGACTATGGCAGTTTCGTGAATGTGTGACATTGTTATAAGTTAAGTAATTTTGATAACACTACAATTTTGACCAGATTCTACAAGCATTCCAGCAAGCCTAAGTGCCTCCAGTGCACATGATCCTTTTACAGGAGGTTCACCGCCTTCTCGAACTGCACCTAGGAATGCATTAACCTCTGCTTTTAATGGTTCTTCTTTTCTAACCTTATAACGAATCATATTCCCCTCGCTCACACCACGCAGATTTCCCATGGCTTCCCAGGAAGTACTAGGATCTCCTTTTTCATTTTCGAAGAAAGTAAGATCTTGAGTTATGTAATTCACATGAAAAGTTCCTGCCTCACCTGTGACATATAATTCACGAATTTTTGTAGGTGTTACCCAGTTGATATTTAAGCTGCCAACAATTCCACCCTCTAGATGTGCTACTCCACTCAAAATATCATCACTATCTTCGCTTACACATTGTTTAGTTTCTGCATATAGACGATCTATTTTTTTGCCAGTTACAAAAGACAAGATATCCAGATCATGTACCGCAAGATCAATAATCACACCAATGTCTGACATTCGTGATGGGTAAGGGCCTTGTCTACGAGCTTCTATGTAATGCAAAACTCCTAATTCGTTTTTTTGTAGACGCTCCTTAAGCTGCTGTACTGCTGGATTGAATCTTTCTATGTGCCCAACCGTCATTATCACTCCTGACTTTTCTGCAGCCTCAATCAACTTTTGTCCATCTTCTATGCTTTGAGCAATTGGCTTTTCTAGAAGAACATGACAACCTTGTTCCATAACATAAGTTGCAACTTCCAAATGTAATGGCGTAGGCACTGCAATTGTTACAACATCTGGCTTCTCTTCCGAGATCATCTTCTTGTAATCGCTATAAGCAGAAACATTGTATTGCGTGGCAATCGAATCGGCTCTTTCCTGATCCGTATCCGACACTGCAACCAAAGTAACATCCTGTATTTCTGCATAAACACGTGCATGATTCCTTCCCATTGCACCTACTCCAATAACGACTGCTTTTAATTTAGCTTGCATACAGCAGAAACTATACGTTCTAGATCGCTTTCATTCAACAAAGGATGCACCGGAATTTGCAATACTTCTCTACAGGCCTTTTCTGCAACAGAAAGGCTATATTTGGCAGATATCTTTTCCTGTATACAGGGATGTGCATACATAGGTTTTGGATAGAAGACCGCTGCTCCTACCTCATCTGATTTAAGTTTCTCTATTGCATCATTTTGATCTTCACTAATTCTAATTGTGTACTGATGCCATGCGTGTACACATTCCGAACGAGTAATTGGAATCTCAACTCCTTTTAAATTTTCCGATAAGTACTTTGCATTATTTGTTCTCTTTTCCTGAAAATCATTTCTCTTTTCCATTTGAGCAACACCAATAGCTGCACACATATCGCTAGTACGGAAATTATAACCAATCATTTCATGCTTATTACGTTCTTTCATGCCATGATTTCGGATCAGCCTGCATTTGTCTGCAACTGAATCTGAATTTGTAGTAATCATCCCCCCTTCTCCACTTGTTATATTCTTTGTCGCATACAAACTGAAGCATCCAGTACCAAAACTACCAGCTGGACGATTTTTATATTTAGCACTCAGCGCCTGCGCCGAATCTTCTATCACAACTAAATTATTTTTTTCTGCTATATCCATAATCACATCCATATCGCATGGATGCCCATATAAATGAACTGGAAGAATTGCTTTTGTTTTTTCTGTAATTGCAGATTCTATCTGCGAAGCATCTATGTTGTATGTATCTTCCTCTATATCTACAAAAACAGGTGTGGCACCTGTAAATATTATAGATGTTGCAGTCGCCATAAAACTAAATGGAGTTGTTATGACTTCATCTCCGGGACCTATGTCATGCGCAAGTAGTGCCGCAATTAATGCAGTAGTACCAGATGAAACTGCAATTGCATGTTTTACCTCACAAGCTTCCTCGAACTTCTCTTCTAGCTTTCTAGTAACAGGGCCCTGTGCAATTATTCCCGACTCCATAACTTCGAGAACATATTTCTTTTCTAGATCGCCGATAATAGGCTTAGCAATTGGAATAAACATTCTTAATTCGACACTATTGTAACTACAAATACTAAATTGGCTTAATGTATTTATCCATCTTTTCGATTAACCCCTCCAAACCGTGATTCTCTGCCACAACTCTATATAACTCATCTGCATCGGCCCCCTGAAATTCCTGCACAAACTTAGAAACTGCCTCTGGAGTATCTAGCTCAGGAGCTTCGGATATACCTATAGCATCTGCATTCCTACGAGTAGTAACCGGGTAGCATCCACAAGTCATAGATTCGAGCATTGTCTTATCTATTGTTTCAGATGCCATGTTTAAAATTAATTTATGCGAACTATATATCCCAGGAAGAGTATCCATAGGTGTAGTACCCATAAATTTAACTCTAGATTCTAGATCTAGATCTTTTACCAGCTGCTTAAGCTCAGAAACATAATCTTTCTCTGCTTCTATTCCATAGATCACCATAGTGTAATCCTCTGGAAGGAGTTTTACTGCTCTTATATTTATTTCGAGTCTTTTAGATCTAGATAATCTATGCACAACTAATAACCCATAAGGATTTGTCGTAACATTTTCTTTTTTTGTCCAAAATTCCAAATCTACCCCATGGCCAACTACTACTTTTTGATCTTTTGTGATCCATGGAACACTTTGAGGAGTTGCACAGAAAATTCTCTTTGCAAATTTTTCTACAATTCTCATAGAGAAACTTCTTTTATAGTGTGTATACCAAAGATACACAGGAATCCTTTTTGTAATCCAAAGCCAAGATCCAATTGCTCCATAAACAGGAGCCATATGCACAAATACTGAATTATATTTCAAAGACCAAATAAATTTCAAAAATCTTAATATTTGACGAACTCTTCCGTAGCCCTCTTCTTTCCCCATAGAATATATTTCGATGTCAGTGATATCTGATCTGTTCTCCAGGCATAAAACTTTCACTGTATATCCCTTCTTTATAAATGCACGAACCCACAGAGATACGAAAGCATCCTGCTGATGAAGTTTCTGAGTGATAAATAATAATGTCACCTCATAAGGATACTTTATTTGGCCATTTTCTGCAGGAACTCCGCATATTCCCGTATAAGACTCTCTTTCTCGAATTTATCTAAAACTTCTCTTGCCTCTTTTCCTAATCTTTCACGCAATGTCGGATAATCAAGAAACTTATTTATTTTTTCAGCAAGATCTTTTGCACTTCCAGTTGTAAATAATCCATTTTCTTCATCGCGAATAACATCCGGCATCACGCCAACTTTTGTACTTATTATAGGCATACCAAGAGCCATAGCTTCGAGTGCCACTCTAGGCCCTCCTTCGCTTTTTGAATTCATTACAAAAACTTTTGCAGATTGTATAGCTTTATACACATCTTCATTTTCTGGTAACCAGCCTGCAAATTTCACACGATCAGAAACTCCCAAATCTTCAGCTTTCTTTTCAAGAGATAATCTAAGTGGTCCATCCCCCACTATTAATAATTTAGCTTCATTTGTTATGGAAACCGCTTCTATAATTTCGTTTATACCTTTGTTTGATACCAACCTTCCGCAGCAAACCAAATCATAATCTTTAACACATGGCTGAGGCCTAAGAAGATCTTTATCCAGATAAAAAGATGGGACTATATATACACTGTCTGAATCAGATCCCCATTTACGAAGAATCTTTGCAGTACCACGACTTACACATCTAACCGCTTTTGCTCCATATGTATCATGAGCAAGAAATAGATGAGACATAATTTTACCTATCCATTCCACAAAAGATGCGGGGTGTGGATAACCCACAATATGATGAACTTCTAGAACATACGGGACCTTCATTTTTCTTGAAAGCCACTCAGATCCTATTCCATTATAAAAAGGAGGATAATCATGAACCGACATAACTGAATGTCCGTGCTCTTTTATAAGCTCTCTCCCTTTTTTTACTATCCAAGCTGGCTGACTAAGAAGCCCCTTAGAAGATGGATGAAAATAAACATTGCCAAAAACATTTCTAATGCCATCGCCTTGGACATTTGCTCTTGGACAAATAATGTCGACTCTTCCCCAATACTTACTAAATTCCTCAAGCATGTACCAGAAGGCACTTTTTTTACCCTCTACTACGGATCTATCCCCAGATATCATCAGTAGATTCATTGTTTTTACATTCTACTCCACAATTCGAACATATTACTTGTATTTTTCAAGGATAATTTTAAAAAATAAAACTCAGTGTCATCCTGAGGAGGTTTTGCTGTTTATCCTTCGAGATGTACTTCGCTTCGCTCAGCACTCCTCAGGATGACACAGCAAAACCATCTCGAAGGATGCACTTTGTGCATTGAATCAATTAAAATTTTCTCCGACAAAACTCAAATCTAATATTTAAATAATATCTTCAAAAAGAGCATTCCAATCCTCTGCAACACGATCCCACCCTCTATTTGAGGTATCTTTTGATGAATTAGATGCAACCTGATCATAATTTTCAATTATTTTTTCTATCTCATGAGAAATTGTTTCTGCATAAATCAAATCCGAAATAACCATACCATCTGTAAGAGAATCACTAAGTCCTGTTTCTTTTGAAAGCAAAACAGGAAGACCTGCAGCACGAGCTTCCAAAGCTACATTTGGACTTATTTCTGTAATAGATGGAATCACCAATAGATCATGTTCTGCAAAAATTTTCTTCTTCTCATTACTATGTGTAGGAAGAACAAAATTAACTATGCTTTCTATGCTTTTTTCTATCGAAATACACTCAAGCCTTTTTTTCATAGGCCCATCTCCTACAAGAGTAACTTCTATACTTCTTCTATCGTGAAGATTTGAGGCTGAATCTAATAATTCTGGTAAATTTTTAAATCCAACAAATCTTCCCATGAATAATATTCGAAATGGATCATGTTTTTTGTGAAGCTCTAATGCTCCATTAGGCAATGCATTCTCTATTACAGAGTGTGATGGCAAATATTCAAAATTATTCTCATAAATCTCTTCCTGGAATCTAGTAGAAAAAATAATATGATTAAAAGTTTTAAGTACAGACTTATAGAAAGCTCGAATAAAAAAGTATTTTAATGATTTGAATTTTTTGTCGTACCATCCTCGTAATCCCCACTCTCCCCCATTATCTGTATACCTCTCCCAGAAGAAATCTCCACCAAGTCTGAGGATTTTCTTTGGCTTCTTTAGCCTTGCTAGCTTTATAGGGACTCCACAACTAACAGAAGAGAATGCAATTACAAAATCTGCATCCCTCGCACATCTTTTAAGAACAGCTGCATATCGAAGCCATCTTGTAATAGGCCCACCAAACCTTGGAACACATTCAACTATCCAATCTTCATTATCAAACGTCTTTCTCTGTTCTATATCCACTTCTCCATAAGTAATTACAGTCACATCTTCACCTCGTTTTTGCAACTCAGATGCAAGCTCGCGAGAATATGTCGCCGGCCCTCCAATATCTGGAGGATAAATGCCTGTGGCAAGAACTATTTTCATATATGTTTACATTATAACCTACCCTATGCTTCGACACGCGCTTCGTCTCATAGAACTGAAGCTTCGTTCGCAAGCTCACTCTGCTTCCAGTTCTATTCGCTCAGCGCGGCTCAGCATGACATTTCACCATCAATTACAATCTTTTAACATACCACTCAACAGTATCAGCAAGCCCCGTTTCAAATGAAACCTTTGGACTCCAGCCAAGTTTTTTCGTTTCAGAGGAATCTATTGCATATCTCCAATCGTGCCCTGGGCGATCCTCCACAAACTCAAGCAAGGAATGAGGCTTACCCAGAATATCTAGAATAGCTTTTGCTACTTCTATATTTTCTTTTTCATCATCCGCGGAGATATTAAAGATATTACATTTATAACACATTTTCGAATCCATAAATGGGGTCTGACCCCTTTTTTGTAAAATCATTTCTATAGCATCCGTATGGTCTGTGACATATAGCCAATCTCTTTTGTTTTTCCCTTCAGCGTATATTGGCACAGGCTCGTCCTTAAGTGCATGCCGTATAACTGTAGGAAGAAATTTTTCCTCAGCCTGATGTGGACCGAAGTTATTTGTACAACGAGAGATACAAGCCTTTATTCCATAAGTTCTTACTGCTGCTTTTACCATCATCTCTGCTGCAGCCTTACTTGCTGCATATGGAGAGCTTGGATTTAGTAGATCATCTATTTTTTTAGGAGGTTCATCATCAGATAAGTCTCCATAGACTTCATCGGTAGATACATGGAAAAGAAAAACATCATTATCTCTACAAACCTCTGCAAGATTTTGTGTGCCAATTACATTTGTATGTATAAACGGAGAAGCATCGGAAATGCTTCTATCTACATGAGACTCTGCTGCAAAGTTAATAATTACATTGATACCGTTATCTTTTACTAACTTATCTACTATCTCTTTATCTGCTATATCCCCCTCTACAAATTTAATTTTGTCTGAAACAGAATCCAGAAAACTTTTATCTGCTGCATATGTAAGCTTGTCTAAGACAACGATTTTATCGTTCGAAAAATTCTCAATGTGCCTAAGAACAAAGTGAGAACCTATAAAGCCTGCAGCACCTGTTACTAGAAGATTCATGATTATTAGAATAGGTGCTTTTTTCTAAAAAAACATCATATTATTTCTGATTTTCTAGTGATGCTTCGACACGTACTTCGACTCCTAGAACTCAAGCGTCGCTACGCTCCGCTTCGAGTTCTACTCGCTCAGTACGGCTCAGCATGACATTTTGGTAGCAAGCGAGCAGGCGGTATTTTGCGTAAGAAATCAATCCGAGACCTCTGATAAGTAATAAACGGTGATGGGTTACGTTGATTTCGTCGCATATACCGCCTTAAGCGAGCGAGCGGTTCTCTAGAGAATTACCGCCTTAAGCACACGAGCGAGGTGCTATAATGTCCTAAGTTATGAAAGGAATTCTTATATGCGGCGGATCAGGAACTAGGCTCAAGCCTCTTACAGACACTACTCACAAGAGCCTGCTAAAAGTCGGCGGTAAGCCACTTATTCACTATCCACTCAAAGTTCTACTAGATGCAGGAATCACAGATATTATGCTAATTACAGGTCCTACGTTTGCAGGAGACTTTATGCAATTTTTGGGATCTGGAGCAAAGTTTGGTTGTGATTTCACATACAGAATTCAGGATGAGCCAAAAGGAATAGCTCATGCTCTGGCACTTGCAGAATCTTTTGCAGACGAAGAGCCTGTGTGTGCCATGCTTGGCGATAATATTTTCGCAGAAAATTTATCTGAAGATATAAAAGCTTTCGAAGGAAGTGGAGGACATTTATTTCTAAAAGAAGTAGATGATCCGGAGAGGTTTGGAGTAGCAGAGATTGCCAATCGCAATGTTACCTCTCTCGAAGAAAAGCCAGAAAGTCCAAAATCGAATTTGGCTGTGACTGGTTGTTATCTGTTTGCAGGAGATTGTTTCGAAATCATAAAAACCCTCAAGCCATCTGATCGTGGAGAATTAGAAATTACAGATGTAAGCAAAGCATATCTAGATCGCAACGAATTAACTGCAACTGTTATAGAAAAAGAATGGATAGATGCAGGGACTTTTGAGGCTCTTGAGAAGGCTGAAGAAATTGTAAAAAATATCTAATTACTATCAATCTGTTTTAAATACCTCATCTAATTCTTTATCTGCAGCAGCATAAGCTTCAGAAAATCTTCTTTCTGCCTCTGCAATCTCATTATTATACGCAAAGTTAGCTGCTTCAGCGGCGGGGTCTCCCAAATCGCCTAGGGCTTCTCTTTTTGCAAGAGCTGCACCTTCTTCTTCTTTGAAGATTCTATCTGCCTCATCTCTTTTTTCATCATGAACACGAAGGGCTTCTTCTTCCTCAGAAGAAGAGGTTTCTAATTTTATTTCCCCTGCACGAAACTGCCTCAACAGATTAATGCATCCCCGCCTTGCTGCTTTGATATGCGAGGCAAGTGTACTTCTTTGTCTACATCCTTCCATAGAAGGAAATCCTGTTTGACCTTCATTAGGTCTAAAGATTGATCTAAACATATGTATAAAAGTTATAAATTAAAAAATATTACGAATTTATTATCTTGGCTCACTTTCATTATCTTCTTTTGGCCAATCTTTCTCATTAAGAGCCATACACTCATCACGAAAAGATGGGACCGTTGAACCTGGAGCAGGACACCTAGAAATAGGTGAGAATTTTGCTCTAGACTTACCACTTATTAGAGGCTCAAATGAATCTCCCCTTTCTTCGGCTGACCAACTCTCAGGACCAAAATTAGTCTCAGACATTTGCGCTAACTATATAACTCTGCATATTGCTGTGCAATATTTGCCCAGTCATATTTCTCTGCATTCTTTCTACCATTTTCGCTTAATTTATTCCTTAGATCTGTATCGCTAAGTAGCCTTTCCAGAGCTTCTACTGCACTTTCTACGTCATCTGGTTTTACAAGTAATCCTGTGACACTCTGCTCTACTGTATCTGGAATGCCACCAATGCTAGTTCCTATGACAGCACATCCAGCACACTGGGCTTCTATAAATACATTTCCAAAAGCTTCAGATCTAGAGAGTCCACAGAAGATTTGTGCGTGACCATATTCTTCGTAAACCTCATTTGGAGATAATTTTCCAGTAAAAGTTATTTTATCTTTTATCTCTAAATCAGAAGTTAGATTCTCTAAGCTTTTTCTTTGCGACCCATCCCCTACTATTTTTAATCTTGCCTCATTATTATTTTCTGAAACTTTTTTGAAAGCTTTTATAAGAATATCTATTCCTTTCATTTTTTCTAGTCTTCCGACGAATAAGATTCTGCCATCAATTTTTTCCTTCGCAGCTTGAAACTTGAAACTTGAAACTTGCACCCCATTCGGAATCAATACAACATCATCTCTACCGAACTTCCCTGCAATCTTCACTAACGCCTTACTTATCGCAGTAACTTTATCTGCAGATTTTATAATCATTCCTTTCAGGAAACTTCTGTTCGTAGTCTGCAATGTGAGAATTCTTTTTGCATTTACCTTCCTACATCTATGCAGTGCGAGTCCTGCAAACGTTTCGAGTATTGCATGAATTACATCTGGCTGTATTTTGCGAACAGCTCGTGGTGCAAGAAATGGGAATAACCATTTATCTATAGATAATCCCAATCCAACGCGTACTACAGGAATTTTTCCTCCAAGCATTCCCTCCTGCGAAAATCCTTTTGCAGTAACAATTGTAATATCAAATTCATCACAAAGACTAAGAGCGACTTCCTCCACACATGCCTCTGCCCCACTTCTATAAGGAGACAGAAAAGCCGATAAGATTACCACTTTTTTCACAACACTATAATACAGCCTTTGACGCTAGAGCTCGATATTATTCTACTCAGTATCATGCTTCGACACGCACTTCGCCTCACAGAACTTAAGCGTTGCTGCGCTCCGCTTCAAGTTCAACTCGCTCAGTACGGCTCCCACCTACGCTAAAGCTTCGGCGGACAGGCAGCATGACATATTGGGTAGCAAGCGAGCAGGTGGTATTTTGCGTAAGAAATCATTCTTGGGTACCAATATATTATCAATCCCATGTTGATTTCGTCGCATATACCGCCTTAAGCGAGCGAGCGAACCCCTAGAGTCCTCGGAAATACTCAATAGCCTGCTTCAATCCATCTTCAACCGAAATCTCTTCTTCCCAGCCCAATTTCTCTTTTGCCAGAGAAGAGTCTGGCCTACGTTGCTTAGGATCATTCTCAGGCAGAGGACCATATTTGATTTCACTTTTCGATCCAGTCATATCGATAATCATTTCAGCAAGCTCCTTCACTGTCATCTCAAACTGAGTTCCTATATTTACAGGGCCATGGAAGTCTTCATGATCTGCTAGAAGCAGAAGCCCTCGAACTAAGTCTGAAACAAACTGGAAGCTTCGTGTTTGTGATCCATCTCCATATATAGTTATAGATTCATTACGTAATGCCTGCAAAATAAAATTAGAAACTACTCTTCCATCATTTTCTGCCATACGTGGACCATACGTATTAAAAATACGTGCAATCTTAGTAGAGAGTCCATACTCACGATGATAGTCGGAACACAAAGTCTCTGCACACCTCTTTCCTTCATCGTAACAAGCACGTGGTCCCAAAGGATTCACATGACCTACATAACTCTCAGGCTGAGGATGAACTTCTGGATCTCCATATACTTCGGAGGTAGAAGCTTGCAAAAATGCAGCTCCTCTAGCTTTTGCTAATTCCAACATATTTGTAGTGCCCACTACATTTGTTTGAACAGTTTTTACAGGATCGTGCTGATAGTGAACAGGGGAAGCTGGACAAGCAAGATTGTAAATTATGTCAGCAGCCAGTGGACATTCCACTGTTGACAATGGATCAACGATATCATGATCAATTAAAGTAAAATTTTCATTGCCACTTAGATGTTCTACATTCTTTTTACTTCCAGTAAAAAAATTATCGATACAGATAACCTTCTCCCCTCTCTCGAGAAGAGCTTCACATAGATGTGAACCTATGAATCCCGCACCGCCAGTAACTATTGCAGTTTTATCAGGCATCAGCGAAGAGTTTAGCGTATTTCTGCTTAATAACAGACCAATCAAACATGTTTTCTATTCGATTTCTAGCTGCATTTCCCATGTAATCTATCTTTGAAGGATCATCTATCAAATCTTTAATATGCAATCTCAAGGCATCTATATCCCCTGGCTTAAATAGCAGTCCAGATACAGAATCTTCTATCAAATATTTATTCCCTCCCACCTTAGTAGCAATACATGCACATCCAGAAGACATGGCTTCCATAAGAGCATTGCTTAAGCCTTCGCTATAACTTGGTAAAACGAATATATCTGTATTATTCAAGATCTCCGGGACATCATCACGAAGCCCTGTGAATTTCACACTGCCTTCATATTGTCTTACAAGCGGATTCCCTAATTTGTAATATCCAACAACTTGAATATTTAGATCTGGATAATCTTTTTTTAGTGGAACTACTGCGGCAAGAAAATCATCTACACCTTTTACAGATTCTAATCGTCCAACATACGTAACAGTTACATTTGGAATTTGGGTTTTGGAATTTGCTTGGGCCCTTCGACGCGCTCCGCTCCGCTCCGCTTGCTCAGGATGACATGATTTGGTACTTGGCACTTGGTACTTCTGGACGTCTATCCCCGTCGGAATCACAATAGACTTCTTACTAACTCCCATCATCTTCAAAATTCTATCCGGCTGTGGATGAAAGAATACTAATTTCTTAGCAGATAGCATTACAATCCATCCCACTGTCCATCCACCAATAGACATAATTATCTTTGGGATAATTCCTCGTGGTTGCCACGTAACTCCTACAAGTGCATCCGTAGTAACAATCGGCTTTTTTCCAATAAAGCGTAGAAATGGAACAACAAGTGAAGACCAAAAAAGAATCTTATTCACAATAACCATATCTGGTCTTTCTGATTTGAGAGCTTTTATAACATGATAACCAAAAGTTGGTGCAATTCCATAATTCAGTGGATCCGGCAAAAAGAAATCTCTTACACGATAGATAGTTAGCGTATTGCTTACAATTTCTTTACCCGTCTTCTTGCCCATACATACAACAACAACTCTATACCCCATCCTCTGCCAAAGCTCTGCAAGCTTTACAGAGCTTACCATCCAGCGGTGACTTTCCTTCCAATAGGGAGATATTAACAGTATGGACTTCATTTTTCGGAGAAAATTATAAATTTTAAATGTTAAATTTTAAAACAATGATTAAATTTTAAATGTAAAAAACATCTCATAACCACACATTTTGATAATTGAATATTGAGACATTTGAAATTGTTTTAAAATTTAAAATTGGTAATTTAAAATTATCTCCGCCCATCATCAGAATCACAATTATTATCCAACAACCCTGAATCTTCCAAAGCATCATGCCTCACCAAATCTGTGATTTGCTTCTGTATATTTTCCATTCTTACAATTATCTGAAAAACAATGAAGAGGATTACTCCAAGAGCTATGGCAAATACTGCATTCTCTTGATCTTTTATCCCTGTCCATGATGTCAGAAAACCTATCCACTCTGGGAAAAGTACTATTGTTGCAATGCAGCCCCAAAAGAATGACCAAAGTATTGCCTCCCATATAGTTTTTGTACCACGCATAACATGATTCCATGCATAAACTATAAAAAAGAAAGCTATAAGTGGAACTACTACTATGTACGGCGTTATTTGAAAATCCATAATTATCTGAGGAAGAATCTAAGTAATATCTTACATGCTGTAATCACTCCACGTGAAAAAGATTGGCCTTTTGCTTTGGAATATTCGGAATATGTAACTTTTACAGGAACTTCTTTTACCCTCCAGCCATATTGTGCAATTTCTCTAACAATCTCCGTACAAAACTCAAATCCATCCATATGCAAATGAATCGTATACAAGGCAACAGGTCCGAGTGCCTTAAATCCAGATTGGCTATCTGAAACATATTTTCCAGTAGTCATAAAAGTAAGCATGTTTCCAATCTTATTAAAAAACTTAGGTAAAAATGGAATAGTATTCTTTCCTTTAAACCTTGAACCAATAACTATATCTGCATTTTCTTTCAAGATTGGATCTAGCAGCTTTGGAGAATCATCAGGATCATGCTGACCATCTGCATCTATTGTAATCACTGCCTGAGCCTTCATAAGTCTTGCCGCGATAATTCCAGTCATAGTTGCAGCTCCTGCACCACGAGTCATACGATGAGAAATAACTATCGCTCCAAGTTTTTTTGCAACCTCGCCAGTACCATCAGATGATCCATCATCGACCACTATTACAGAATCCACATACTTCTTCATTCCGTTAATAACATCGGATATATGCGTCGATTCATTAAAAGCCGGAATTATAGCTGCTGTCTTCACTCTAGAGAGTATAGAACTATTCACTATCCTCCGCCTCAACATCTTCAGGAATTTCCTCCGGCAAAATCATATAAGCAATCCCCCCTCCTGGGTTATTAACTATAGAAGTAATTCCAAGCTCAGAATTATTTGCGAATTCCATAAATCGACTAACCTTCTGATGAAGAGTTCCGTTTTGATCTTTTTCTATAGTCGCAGTATTTGTATCAAACACAATACTATGGAATCCAAGTGCACGAAGTCTCTTGAGAGTTAGCTTATGATCCTCTTCCTGATTTATACAATTAAAGAATCCAAGCTGATTATCATTCAATGTAATAAATTCTCTATTACGAGGAATAAAATAACTTATAAAAGTTCCCATTCTATATAGATAAGGAGTCTCTTCGTTTTTAGAAAGTTCTATAACGTGTTTTGTAATTTCTCCATAGTCTGGAATTGTCATTTCTCTAAGAACTTCATGAGAAGCTTTTCCCCATGAATACTCATGCAGATTTATTTGCATAGAGAATTGCCACAACCTAAGTGACAAAACCATAATTATGGCTAGCGTACACAAAACTCCTCCAACAATTTTCGATGCCCTATCTGTACTAAGACACAAGACTGCCTCTATACATATAGAGAGTCCCAAGAACATTCCAATTCCATACCATGGGATACCGCTCGCTGCGAACACCCATTGAACAATGTAGGCAAAAGTTCCCCAGAATATAAATCTAAGAATTCTCTTCTTCCAAAACATTGGAAGTAGCAGTAACAATGGAACAAGGAGTAGTAATGGAGAGGTTGTAAGATAATACCCCTGAGAATCTTTGTTCATAATTACTCTCCATGGAAGACCAAGGAAATGATCTCTTCCTTCTCCATATCCCCAATACCTATCTAGCTCTTCTTTTTCGGAAGTCCCAACACATCTTTCGTGATCAGTATCTAGCTCAAGTTCAGGAGGCAAAAATCTAGAGCCTTCAGGGGAATTTACAGGTAGAAGCCCTTCATTGTAAGCAACACTAGGCGTAATTACATTCGGAGCCCCGATCATACTAGATAGATTTACAAATCCTCCATTCGCAACAATATTGTTAATCATCCATGGAGAAGAAAATGCAATAAATCCTGCTGAAATTACCATTACGCTTACCCAGTAAGTTTTTTGATTTGTTAATTTAGTTTTTGTACTACTTCTTTTTCTGGAATATACAAATGGCAAAACAAATAACAAAACCCCAACTATAAGAAGAGATCCCGTTACAAATATATTAAATAGCGATGTATCTACTACACCCAATTTAGTAGCAACTTTGGATAGATGAATAGCTCCCGACTTGGTCAATATAAGTGTCCCCAAAAGTATAGAACCAATTCCACTAGAGACTCCCAACACATCAAACGTCATCATTGTTCCAGCCATAAGGAACAAAAGAACAATTGTAGGCTTGGTAGCAACTCCTGCTGCAAATAAAACTCCCGCAATAAATAACCATTTCATACCATTTCCATCTGGATTCTCTTTCTCTTTGTTTTTTATCCAAATAACCACTGCCGTAATACCAAGTGCTCCATAAAAAAGTAATGCATTCTCCGTCTTCATATCTGCAAAGGAGAAATGTCCAACCATTGGTAATGTGTAATAGAAAAGCGCAGCAAGTGAACCTCTCCCCTCTCCCAAAACACTTCTTGCACAAACAAAAACAGCAAATGTTGCAAACAATCCCGCCATCCAGTTAATCTGCTGCGCTAGTGTTGCTCCAAAAGTTGAGAAATATCCAAACAGAACAAATCCCAGAGATGTCAGATATTCCCACTGAATAGCAAGCATACCTGGAATAATGTGACCAAATACACTTACCTGTCTTGGGCCATTAATATATTTTCCCAGATCATCCCATCCAATTGGGAATGGCCTTATAACTGTTAAGAAATTGAATGCTAGATATGTAATAAGAAGCCAAATAATAAGATTTTTTACAGAGAAGAATGATGTTTTATATTTCCAATTAGAATTTAAAACAGATTTAATCCAATAAGACACATATGGATATCCTGCCATCAGAATAACCATAAAGGTGATCCAAGCAGACATGGCATTTAGAATCTCTAAAAGAGCTAGTGTCCAAATAATAAGAGTTACTCCCGCTGCGCCAAGCCCCAAACTCATAGTGAACTCTAAAAGCTTTGATGTTTTGAACTTAAGTAATTTAAGAAAGAATTTACCTATAACTAAGAAATTCAATATCAAAAACATAAGCATAAGAGCCTGAGACATGACTCTGGTAAAGAATGCCTTCTGAACACAAGCTCCTTTGTACCAATAAGCCTTTGCCCCTGTATTATTTGCCCTTCCTTCTATATCTCTCTCTATACAATTTGATTCTTTTAATCTGTCAAAGTTTTCCTCCAATACAATAAGTGCTTCATCTGAAACTGATTCTTTCAAAGATTCTCTTGATGGCTCAAGAATTAAACTTGGCAAAAGATATGGCAGATCTACATAGAAAAGTGTTGTGAATAAAAGCCACAAACTTCCAAAAAATAAAAGCATCATCTGTAGAGCATTTACTTTTTTTTCTATAAAAAGCTGCCCTTTTCCAAGGACAATGTATGCAACATAAATTAAGTAAGCCAAAACACTAATCACTCCATAAACAAGGAATGGCCCAGCTCTCTCTATAAAATATTGAACCATTGGCACCAATGCATTTAAACCTCTCCAAAATGCAATTGGAGGAAATGCTTCTCCATTATTTTTAAAATCTCTAGCTATAGCTTTCCATGCATCATCCTTCAAAAGGACAACAATGTGAGAATCTATCCCTAGGAAAACTATCGTTGCGTATATACCCCATACGACAAGAGCCAGAAAAAATATGTGAGACAAGTAGTTTTGAATTTTTTTAATCATACAAACGGCAGTATATAGGATTATAGGCATCTAACGAAGGATGGAAAGGATTTAAACGATTCAAAAGAGTGAAAGGAAATGTCAGTATCCACAGTGTCTAAAAGGCTCCTTTTCCCTTTCTCCCATCTCTCTTTTCGCTATAATACTGTGTCATGTCTCAAAAATTTAAATTAGTTTCTAGCTACGAGCCAAAAGGTGATCAGCCAGCTGCAATCAAACAGCTTACAAAAGGGTTAAAATCTGGAGAAAGACACCAAACATTATTAGGCGCAACTGGAACAGGCAAAACTTTTGCAATGGCAAATATTATTGAAAAAATACAAAAGCCAACACTTATAATGGCTCATAACAAAACTCTTGCAGCTCAACTTTGTTCTGAATTTCAATCTTTCTTCCCAGAAAATGCTGTTTCGTATTTTGTTTCATACTATGACTACTATCAGCCAGAAGCATATTTGCCTTCTACTGATACTTACATAGAGAAAGATGCATCTATAAATGATGAAATAGCAAAATATAGACATGCAGCTACTCAGAATCTACTTTCTAGAAAAGATGTTCTTATAGTCGCTTCTGTATCGTGCATATATGGACTTGGAAGCGTTACAGACTATGAAGAAATGGCAATCACCATAAAGAAAGGTGATCAAAAAGTACGAGATGTATTTCTAAGAGAGCTTACAGACATACAATACAAAAGATCCGGAATAGAATTTAAACAAGGAATGGTGCATGTCCTAGGTGACACAGTGGAAATATTTCCACCGAGCGGAGAAACTGTAATAAGGATAGAAATGGCCTTTGATGAAGTTGAATCTATCTCTGAAATAGATAGCTTCACAGGTGAGGAATTGGCAGAACTATCTGAAGTTACTATTTATCCAGCCACACACACAGTAACAACCAAAGAGAAGATCGAAAAAGCATCTGGTGCTATAAAAAATGATTTAAATGAAAGAGAAAAAGAACTTATAGAAAGAGGTGATATTGCTAAAGCAGAACGACTTAGGCAAAGAACTGAATATGATCTGGAAATGCTTCTAGAAACCGGATATTGCACAGGGATAGAAAACTATGCGAGATACTTAGGAGATAAAAAACCTGGAGCTCCTGCTGAAACTCTTATGGATTACTTCCCTGATGATTTTCTTCTATTTGTAGATGAATCTCATATGACCATTCCTCAAATTGGTGGAATGTATGAAGGAAATCTAAGTAGAAAAAATACTCTTATAGAGTATGGATTTAGATTGCCTTCTTGCAAGGACAACAGGCCTCTTAGATTTGAAGAATTTGAGAATAAAGTACAACAAGCTGTTTACATATCAGCAACACCAGGAAAATATGAATATAAAAATACAAAAAAGGAGAATATTGCTCAACAAATTATACGTCCTACAGGACTACTAGATCCTGTAGTAACTATTCATCCCTCAAAAGGACAAATCGATAATATAGTTTCCGAGATAGATAAAACTATAGAACAGGGCGAAAGAGCTCTAATAACTACTCTTACCAAAAAAAGTGCAGAGGAGATTTCTCAATATCTTCTAGATAAAGATTATAAAGTTAAATACTTACATTCAGATATAAAAACTTTAGATAGAGTAGAAACTATACGAGAACTTCGAATGGGTGAAATAGATATTATCGTAGGAGTAAATCTTCTAAGAGAAGGTCTAGATCTCCCCGAAGTAAGCTTTATAGCAATACTTGGAGCAGACAAAGAAGGATTCTTGAGGTCTCGTGATGCCCTTATTCAAACAATAGGAAGATGTGCTAGAAATATTCGTGGCCATGTAATTTTATATGCAGACAAAATTACAAAAGCAATAAAAGCGGCAATGGAAGAAACAGAAAGAAGAAGATCTATTCAGCAGAAATTTAATGAAGATCATGGAATTTCCCCTCAATCTATTAAAAAGGCAATTCATGACATCGCAGAAGAGAAAAATAAATTAGAACTTAGAAAACCAAAGCGTAATAACAAGAAAATTCCAAAAGACGAGAAGAAGAGGCTTATAAAAGAATTGCAAAACCAGATGGAAATTGCTGCAGAAAATTATGAGTTTGAAAAAGCTGCAGATTTGAGGGATGAGGTGGAGATGCTTAAGAGGGAGCTCTAAATCAGAAAAGATTATATGATTAAACTATTTTCTATAAAGAATTTTAAATCTAGTAGGCCTTGAATTAATCTTGCTCGCACATGGTGGTGGCTCATGTGTAAAAAAGGCAGATATATACTCACGTGCCAATCTATACCCATGCCATTTATCACCATCACTGTTATATATATGCCAATTGTAATTATCAGTAATGGCAATAATCTTGGCTTGTTCAATTCCCTTCAAATAAGATATCTCGAATGGTTTGTAAAAAAAGAAAAATTCATTATCAATAAATATCTGTCCTATTGGGGAATGCTTGGTATACCCTGCTAGATAAGTATGTGCCCCCGCATTAAAATATTTTTCTATATTACATAAATCCATTATGTCATCTATTATTTTTGCATCCTCCTTGCCAATAGTCTCCTTATGTTTTAAATCACTAAGACTTTCTTGGTAATTATATTGAGGTGAAAACAATGCTACAGCCACTACAATTGGAACGGTTATTACTGATATAAATATTGTTCTTAATCTACTACCTGCATAAGGTAACAATAATACAAATTTAAACAATAATGCACAGAGTAGTGGTATTAAAAGTATATAATATTGACCAATAAATACTCCCCTTAGAAGAACAGATAATATTGCTATTCCTGTAGATAGAATCAATGCAACTATTAATGATAATTTGCGCCTTGAGTTTTTCAACAATGAAATTTCAAAAAGTAAACATACTAAAAGAGCTGCAATAGACAAAGCGAGAGCAGTCATCCATATGTTGATAGTTATATGACCCCATCCTGAACTAATAAATTGTGGTATACGAGATACCAACGAACCATAACGACGAGCCTCTACTCTCAGTAAATATTCTAAATATATTGTTATATATGGAACTAAATGACCCATGATTGCCATCGCCACAATACCAATTGATACGGCTAATACTAATGGCATTAAAAAAATTCTTGTAAAGATTTTGAAAGAATCAGACAATGCTACAGCCGCCGCAAAACAGGCTATAAGAAATGTCTCTTTAAATCCCGCTGCAAGTGCAAGAAAAATTCCTGCAAAAAGATATCTTGCAATTGTTGGCTTATTTAAAAGACGTATTGCAAACAGAACATATGTGATGCTAAAAAAGACACAGAATGATTCTGTCTGAAATTTGCCTGCATGTTCTGCAATAAAAAATACAAAAGCAAAAGCAAATAATAGGGAGGTTATTTTTATCTGAATAGAATTTCCCTTTAACATCAGATAGACAGGTATAGGAAATGCGACTATTACGAACGCCTGAGCTAAGTGACAAATAAATGGTGAGTTAAATATATAAAAAGATAAAGCGCTCAAAATATAAATTCCTGGAGGTCTAAGATCAAAAATTTCAGTGTAAAGATCCTGCCCATTTAGCAACGCCTTTGCTACCGCCCAATATACTAAGCTATCTGAATTATATGCACCCTGAAGTTCAAAAATTGCTCGTTGCAAAATAGCAAAAATAGCAAATATTAATCCAACTGTGCACATTGCTAATAATGCGTATTGCCACATTCGTAATGGCTCACCTTTGGGCAACTTAACTGCTTTTATAATTTGTTTTATATGCCTAGTAATAAACACTAATATTCTATTCATAGGAGGTAAGCCAATTATAAATTGATTCCAATTTGCATACTAGGTTCTACCAAAAGATAGGTTTTATAAAACCAAAGCTCTAGCCTCTCTTTATGCTTTGCATAACTATATTTTGTATTTGCTGATTTCTTCCCTTCCCTGTTGCAAGGATCTCTTGTGAGTTCCAAGTTCCATGGAAGCTTAAGTGTTGCTCTATTTTATTTTTTTCTCCAGAGCGCTTCCAATTCAAGTGCATTATAAAAGGATCATTCGTTCTAGATAAAATATCATCTATAAGTTGTCTGGCCTCATCGCCTGTGAGTTCTCTTTTTGTCATATCGGTATATTACCCTGCTTCCACTTCTTCCACACCCTCCTCCTTGTTTACCGCTCTACCAAGCGCAAAAAACATATCTCCTAAGCGATTTAAGTACCTAAGTGCTGCATAATTTATCTCGCTACCTTCAGAAAATCTGACTGACCATCTTTCTGCTCTTCTGCAAACAGTTCTAGCATGATGCAATAGTGCAGCAACTTTCGAGCCTCCAGGAGTTATAAATTTTGTAAGTTTTGGAACCTTGGCTTCTAGTACATCTATCTCTTTTTCTAGATTGTCTACATCTTCTTGCGAGATTCTCACAGCCTCTCCTTCAAAAGACATTGGAGTTGCAAAATCAGATTTTGCTATAAAAAGCTTTTTTTGTAATTCTTTCATTCTGACCTTTAAATCATCCCTGCATTCTTCGTGTGAAATTACCACGCCAAGCAGTGCGTCCAATTCATCTAACGTTCCGTACGCATGGACACGAGCTTCTGCTTTGCTCAGCCTTTCTCCTCCATAAAGCATGGTTTCACCACTGTCGCCTAGGCGGGTGTAAAGAGGCATGTCTCAATCTTACTACTCCATAGTAGTAAATCACAGTTAATATTATGCCTCTATATACCCATTTTAGTTTCAAAAATTTGTAATTTAATCTATATAAGATGCTATCCTTATATAGATGTCATTTGTAGATACACTTAATCGCCTACTTGGTGATCCGGCACAAAAGGAACTCAAGAAATTGAATCCTTTGGTAATTCAGGTTAAAAATGAGTTTGAGAAAGTGCAAAATTTGACGGAAGAAGACATAAAAAAGAAAACAGAGGAATTCTGCATAAGAATAAAAGGAGGAGAAACAGTAGACGAAGTCATGCCAGAAGCATTTGCAGTAGTAATGAGGGCTTGCCAACTACTATGTGGAAGAGAGGTTCAAGTCGGTAAATCGAAAGTTATTTGGAACATGGTTCCCTTCGATGTTCAAATACTCGGTGGAATTGTCCTACATAAAGGATCAATAGCTGAAATGAAAACAGGAGAAGGAAAAACTTTGGTTTGTACTATGCCTGTGTACCTAAATGCTCTGACAGGTAAAGGTGTACACGTGGTCACCGTGAACGATTACCTAGCAAGGCGTGATGAAGAGTGGATGAGGCCATTATATGAAGTTCTTGGTCTAACAACAGATGTCATAGTTCACGAAAAAGAACCAGTAGAACGTCGTGCTGCATATAACGCTGATGTTACATATGGAACAAATAACGAATTTGGATTCGACTATCTCAGAGATAACATGGCTCCATCTATAAATATGCAAGTTCAAAGAGGATTGAATTTCTGCATAGTAGATGAAGTAGATTCGATCCTTATAGATGAAGCTCGTACTCCTCTTATAATCAGTCAGCCAGCAGGAGAAAGTACGGAAAAATATAACTTGTACTCTGGCCTTGTAAAGAATTTACAACCAAACAAAGACTACACAATAGATGAAAAACAACGACTAGCTGTACTTACTGAAGGAGGCATAAAACATATGGAAGAATTACTTGGAGTGGAAAACATATATACAGATAAAGGATTCGAAGAGGTTCATCACATAGAACAAGCACTTAGAGCGCATGCAATTTATAAGCCAGATGTTGATTACGTAGTAAGAGATGGTGAAATAATCATTGTAGATGAATTCACAGGCCGACTAATGCCAGGGCGTAGATATGGCCATGGGCTGCATCAGGCAATAGAAGCAAAGGAAAGCGTAGAAGTGCAAAGAGAGAGCAAGACACTTGCAACCATTACTTTCCAGAATTACTTCCGCATGTATGGAAAGTTGTCTGGAATGACTGGAACCGCCAAAACAGAAGAAGAGGAATTTGAACAAATATATAAAGTGAGAACTTATGTAATCCCAACTAATAAACCAACAATACGTGATGATAGATCTGATGCTATATACCGAACTGTAGAAGCAAAATTCAGAGCAGTTGCAAAGATAATAAAAGAGAAGCACGAGAAAGGTCAGCCCGTCCTTGCAGGAACAACGTCTATAGAAAAATCAGAAGCTTTGTCTGCACTTCTTTTCGAAGAAAATATTGAACACGAAGTTCTAAACGCTAAACATCATGAACGTGAAGCAGAAATAATATCCTCCGCAGGACAAAAAGGCGCAGTAACAATAGCTACAAATATGGCTGGACGTGGTACAGATATAAAACTTGGAGACGGTGTATTAGAAGTAGGAGGTTTAGTCATTCTGGGAACTGAAAGACATGAGGCCAGACGTATAGATAATCAGCTCCGTGGTAGGGCCGGAAGGCAAGGAGACGTGGGAGAAAGCCAATTTTTTGTATCTATGGAAGATGACCTTATGAGGCTTTTTGGAGGAGATAAATTAAAAGCAATGATGGAAAGAATGAATGTTCCAGACGATGTTCCACTAGAAAATTCTATGGTATCTAGAGCAATAGAAAATGCTCAAAAGAAAGTAGAAGGCAGAAATTTTGATATAAGAAAACACGTTGTTCAATATGACGATGTCATGAATAAACATAGAGGAATTATGTATAAGAGAAGACAGGATCTTATGGAGATGAATATCGAAGAAGCAAAGAAGGCAGAAGAAACCATACATAATCAAGTCTTGATATATCTAGAAAAAGAGATGAAGGCAATAATTACCTCTCATGCTTCAGAGAAAGATCCAGAAAAATGGGAGACAGAAGATATAAATAAAAGACTTGGAGCTTTGTATCATTCTTTGGGAGAGATAGATCTAGAAGGTTTTCAATTAAAAGAAGATCTCGAATCTGGCTTATGCGAAGCTGTAAAAGATTTGTACGATAAAAAATGTAAAGAATATGAATTAGGACTGGTAGAACAAGCAGAAAGAATGGTTACGCTTAGATCTATAGATACACATTGGATGAACCATATAGACACTATGTCTCATTTACGGGAGCAGGTAGCATTTTCTGGATATGCACAGAAAGATCCACTTATAGAATACAAAGACCAAGGATTTAGATTGTTTGAGCAGTTACTAGTCTCTATAGAATCCTCTATAGTTCATACTTTGTTGCAAGTAGACTTCAACCAATTCGCTCCACGAGCAATGCTGGAAAGAGCAAAAGAACAACAAAAAGGACTAGAAACTAATATAGATGATATAGAAAACGAACTTTTCGAAACTGGCGCAGGTTCTGCTATGCAGCAAAAACGAGGAGGTTCATCTAAACAAGGACTACCTCCTGAAATGCAAAAAAAGAAAATAGGAAGAAATGAACCTTGCCCATGTGGTAGTGGGAAGAAATTTAAGAAATGTCATGGCAGATAAAATTCTATTTACCAGATTTCCACTTGAATCTCGTTTCGGCGGGGCGGAGGTGCAGACGCTGAGTCTGATGAAGGGACTTGGGGATAGAGGATATGAAGTGAAGTTTATTGGGAGTTGTCCGACACTTTTAGAAGCGTTCCGCGAACCGCGGTCCGCGATCCGAGTGAAAAAGCTAGAGATTGGTCCCCCGCCAGTTACTAAGTGGGGTGCTATTAGTTTTCTATGGAGAAAGAGAAATATGAAGAAAAGGCTTATAGAAGAATTAAGAAAGTGCTTCGACTCCGCTCAGCATGACACTACCATTTTCATGTTGAGCCTAAGCGAAAAACTTCTCCTCACAGACTGGTGCGTACAAAACAACATAAAAGTAATCTGGGTCGAACATGACAAAATAGGAAGATGGCTTAGATGGAATCCGTGGCTTCCTAAACTTCGCAAGTTAAGTAGGCTTGCGACTACCGTTACGGTATCTGACCTGAGCAGAGATATTTATTTGGATATGGGATGGAGAGAGGAGGATGTTGTGAGTATTCCGAATGGAATAGAGACTGCGGACTGTGGTCCGCGATCCGCGATCCGAAAAATAGATCATTCATGTTTTAGAATAGGTTGTATTTCCCGATTAACTTACGACAAAGGAATCGATGTACTTATAAAAGCAGTTAAGGATTTGCCGAATGTGAAGCTGGAAATAGTTGGAGATGGTCCAGAAGAAGATAATTTAAAAGCAATTAGCAATGGTGTTAAATTTGTAGAATCAGTTCCCAATATAAAAGAATTTTATGATCGTATAGATTGCCTGGTTTTGCCAAGCAGAGAAAATGATCCTTTTGGGCTAGTGGTAGCCGAAGCAATGATGCGAGGAATTCCTACTATATGTACAGATGCATGTGGAATCTCTAGGCATATCTCCGAAGATGATTCGATAGTTACCCCTGCAAATAACACTGAAGCTTTGAAAAATGGAATTTCTGAAATTCAAAAAGAAGAAATGTGGGAGAAACTGTCTATAAATGGAGAAAGAACTGCTAGAGAAAGATTTTCTATCGAGAGGATGATTGATCGATACGAAAATATTTTGGAAAAAAATTAATTTACTGAGTAGCATCGACCTCCCGGTCGATGTGTTGATGTGGGCTTCCCAGCCCACATTTTCAACCCGCAGCTGGAAGCTGCGGGCAACTCATCGCCGAGGACGGCGATGCCACAAACTTTATAGGCATTCAAAATCTGTTTAAACCCGCTATAATCAAAGACATATGCTGCTTAGGTGTTTCAAAATTTCTCATAAATCCAGAATGACTGCAAAGCCAATAATTTTGGTGCTTGCAGCCATCATATCTTTATTGTGGGCACAAGAGGTTCATGCAGATGTAGAAAGTAGTTCTATATTTCTAAAGGCAAAAAGGACTGAAGAAATTGTGCTAGAAAAACCTGCAACAGGAATAGCAGCAGAAATCCCAAGTGGAGTAAAAGATATAGAAATTCAAACCTTAGAAAACGGTAAATGGTCAAATTGGGGAAAACTAAGCATAGATGATGATGTAAAAACTCCAGGAGAAAGACATAGCAATCTTCTTTTTACAGATTCTGCCATAAAGATAAGGCTTAGATCACAGGAATCTATAAATATAAATTTATATGTAGTCTCTTCATCTGAAGATGCTACAAATTGGGAAGAGGCAGCAGGAAGAAGCTTGTCCCCTGCCGCAGTAATAGTGCCTAGATGGCAATGGGGAGCAAATGAATCTCTTAGACACTCCAAGCGTGGAGCAAAAGATATAGAAAGATTGTTTGATAACCGTGATCCATTTCTCGCAGATAAAATAAGAAATTGCGACAGAAGAGCTTTTCTATACCCCGATGAGTTCAGAGAAACAGATCGTAAATTTGCAGACGAAGAAGGGAATGCTCTTCTTTGGCCACAGGGATATTCGGATAAAGTTCATATGATAATTATCCATCACACAGCGGAGTCTACAACTGCAGCAAATAAAAGAACTGGACCGGAAAGAATGAGAACCATATATGAGTACCACACAGCAGCTCGGAAGTGGGGAGACATCGGATATAATTTTGTAATAGATATAGATGGGCAAATTTACGAAGGTCGTGCGGGAGGAGATTATGCGGTAGGAGCACATGCTTATTGTAACAACGTAGGCACTATGGGCATTTCTCTTATGGGAAATTTCCAAACTGGAAGGCCAACAGATGGTCAACTTACATCTCTTAGATGGCTTACTTCTTACCTAGCTGATAAATATAAAATAGATCCAACAGGAAAAACCATTCATCACGGTACAAACATGCCAACCATAATAGGTCACAGAGATGTTGGACAAACTTCATGCCCTGGAATATTTTCACAAGAATTACTTCCACAGATTCGTCAGCATGCAAAAGAAAAAAATTCTTCCAGGCCACTCTTTTCTTCTGTAGCCGCTCAATCTTCTCAAAACGAAGCTGCAATTATGGCATCTGTAGATCCAATAACATTGCCAATGGGGGCAATGCAGGAATTTGATGTTGAATTTATGAATGTAGGCATGGATACATGGAATGAGAAAACTTGGCTTCTAGGAGAAGGAGATAGTGGAGCATATCTTACTGAATATAGACCATATAGTTTCATAGCTGGACTAATGAACGAGCAAGAAGTAAGACCAGGTGAAATAGGAACATTCACCGTAAGAATCCAAGGTGGATTATCCGAAAAATCAGGAATTATAAATTTAACACCAGTAGTAAATAATAGAAAAAGACTCGTAAACAATAAAGTTCCTATCAAATTCAGGATTTCACACGGGAATCCTAAATATACATATGTAACTTCCTATTTTCCTCCACTACATAAAACAGGAGAAGACCTAACGGGTACTGTAAAAATATTTAATTCCGGATCAGTCCCTTGGGACAGAGATACTATTACAGAAGTACAATTCGAAATTGAAGGAGGTACAGGAGAAGTAAGTGTTTTAAATCATCCACTAAGCATAGAACCAGGAAAACAAGGATCATTTCGGGTTAGATTACAAAATGTGGAAGAGGAGGGTAAATATTCTAGAACCATAATTCCTAAATTTGCAGAAGGGTCAGACATTATTGGAAATGTAATTACAGTTGCATCCAGAGCAGAGCCAATTCCAGAAATTGCATTTTCTGGCCAGTCTCACCTAGCACCACTTCCCTCTTCCAGAAGAAGCAGGGGAAGAGAAACAGGGGTAGACGCAAGAGTAGAAGCTCTTGCTGGCACAGAGCTTACCCTCAAACCAAAAGAGCAATCTATTATTCCTCTTCGCATACGTGCTGGAAAAAATGGAATCAGGAGATACCAGAGTATTGCCCCAGTAGTTAAATCTAATCCAACAATTACACTTAAACCAGAAGATGGATCTCAACGTGTAGGTGGTTACTTCAAGTCTCCAATTTCACTTCGAAGATTCCAGACTCACGATATGAATCTGATAATAAAAGCTCCACGTAGTCCTAATAATTACACGTTCTCTATTGGAGATATAAATTTCACTTTAAAGGTATCAGGAAATTCGAATGTCAGAATGAGAGAAAGCACTCGCACAAATCAATTGTCTATAAGAACAGCGTCCAGAAGAACCATTGTCGCTAGGCGAGCAGAAAGAAGATCTAGACGAATTAAAACAGCCCCTCCCCCAGCTCCAAAATCATCAGGTATAGATGATCCTAATATCAGGATTCTTCTCTCTTATACTAAATCAAACTCGATCTTCACTTCACCTTCTACCCTTAGAATAGAAGGGGGTGGAAATATAATTTTCTTGGATAACGGGCCTGTTCACATCACAAAAGAGCATGATCAATGCAAAGCTATTACAAGCAATGGTCAAATAATTGCTCCACATATAAAGCTTTCTGCAAAAGATCAAAATTCTTTTGTAAAAATAATGACAAAACCAAAAAGTACAGATAGATATAGAGGGGTAATCGAATGTCGAATCATAGACAATGAAATTAAATTTATAAACGAACTACCGCTAGAAACTTATTTGCATGGACTCGCCGAAGAGCCAGATACAGAACCTTACGAAAAACAACGCGCTTTTGCTATAGCTGCTAGATCTTATGCTCTCCATTATATTATCTCGGGGCAAAGGAAGTTCCCTGGAAAGCCATGGGATGGATCTGATAGCCCTGCTAGCTTCCAGGCATACGGAGGAATGGTATTCGAAGAAAGAAATCCACGATGGAAAGATGCTGTTAAATCTACAGCATCTAAAGTTCTCTCTTGGGAAAGAAAAGTTGTAAAGGCTCCTTACTTTTCTAGTGACAATGGAAGAACTAAATCCGCACTCGATGTATGGGGATGGGAACACACTCCATACTTAAATTCAAAAGATGATCCATGGTGTAAAGGCATGAGCAATGCAGGACATGGAGTAGGGATGTCTGGCTGCGGATCAGAAGGACAAGCTAATGAAGGAAAAACTGCTGAAGAGATATTGCATTACTATTATCCTGGAGCGAGGATACTTCCTGTGCGCTCTTTGAATAAATAAGTGCCCGAGGTACCTAATGTACCTAAGGCACTTTAAGTACATTAGGTTATGCTGCTACTTGTAATACAGGATCATTAGATTGAACTGTACTAATATTTTTAACTGCAGCCTTGAAAGCTTCAACTCTATCGCACTGCTCCCACTTAACATCTAGATCCTCTCTTCCCATCTGACCATAAGCAGCTAGAGCTTTGTACTGAGGCTTTAAAAGTTCTAGGTCTTTTATGATCACTGCAGGACGAAGGTCAAATACTTCCGTAATTGCTTTTTCTAGAGCTCTATCACTTACAGTTCCTGTTCCAAAGGTTTCTACGTGAACAGATACAGGAGCAGCTACTCCAATGGCATAAGCAACTTGCACTTCACATTTTTTTGCAAAACCTGCTTTTACTATGTGCTTCGCTACCCATCTGGATGCATAAGCTGCAGATCTATCTACTTTGCTTGGATCTTTGCCAGAGAAACATCCTCCACCATGACGACCCATTCCTCCGTAAGTATCTACAATAATTTTTCTTCCTGTAAGACCGCAATCCCCTGGCGGACCACCTATTACAAATCTTCCTGTTGGATTTATATGATAAGCAGTTTCTGAGTCTAAATATTCTTCACAAATAGGATTTATAATATGCCTCTTCACGTCTGCACAAATCTGCTCATGTGTAACATCTTCTGAATGCTGAGTAGAAATAACTATTGCAGATATCCTTTTTGGATGACCATTGTCATCGTACTCCACAGTAACCTGACTCTTTCCGTCTGGACGTAAATAATCTAAAACTCCAGCTTTTCTAACTTCTGTAAGTCTTTTTGTAAGTTTGTGAGCTAGGGCTATAGGAAGCGGCATAAGCTCTGGTGTTTCATCACATGCATATCCAAACATAAGACCTTGATCTCCTGCTCCTTGTTCTTTGTGAAGGCCTGCTCCCTCCGAAACTCCCTGATCTATATCTGAACTCTGCCCTCCTACACAAACCATAACTGCACAAGCCTTATGATCAAATCCATAAGACGCATCATCATATCCAATCTCTCTAATAGTTTCTCTAGCAATTCCCGCTATATCAATATAACAATTTGTATTAATTTCTCCAGCAACAACTAGAAGTCCAGTTGTGACTATGCATTCACATGCAACATGTGAATTTGGATCTTGCCTGAGAGCATCATCCAATATTGCATCGGATATTTGGTCACACATTTTATCTGGATGACCTTCGGTTACGGATTCGGAAGTGAAGAAATGGGACATGATTTTGGGGGTAAAAAAAGAAAAGCTCTTTCCTTACAAGGAAGAGCTGAGTTTCGCTATCTTCCCTTATAGGGACTGGATTTCCCACCTTTCCCCTCTACGGGGTGGTTGGGGGACATATACAGACGGGCCAGTTCCCTTTATGTCTCTCTTGATAGTTGGCCCCAGAAGTAGCTTTGCAGCACTACGGGGCAAGCGGTGATGTTAGGCTTACTGTAGCGAATCTCTGGGTGGTAAACAATGCCAAATTCTTATCAAAACCTGCAATTAAAGCATATCTAATGGCATATTAAAATAACGGAAATAATGGCGGCGTAGCGGGATCGCTGGTCAAAATAAGTGATATGACAAATGAATAGGTCTATTCCTAAACGCGAAGCCGTATGCTATAATAATAGGAAAACTAAAACAAACAAAAATGTCTCAAATCGACCCCCCAGTTATCCCAAACGGCCAGGAAATCTATAACTTACTTATGAAGGATATAGAATCTGATCTCTTGCCTGAGAATTTGGATATATTGGAGGGAAAATATAAAGGGGAGACTGCTGAAGAAAAAAGAGCTAGAAAAAATAGATACAATGCAGCATTTGAGAAATATGACAAAGAATTGGATAAATATTTAAAAGATTTAGATCAAAAAATTCTACAATACAAAAAGACTGCAATAAAAAGCTTAGAAGAAAAAAACAGAAGCACCGAAGACTCCGATCTTTCAGCAATAGAAAATGAAATAAATAACGCTACATAAACCCTTTATCTATGGAAATAAAAACATTTATATCATTCAATGGAAATCACTTAGAAAGTGAGAGATTGCTTGTGTTTCAAGCAGGAGAAACTCCTGCTGAACCTATAGACGATAAAACTGAAAAAGAGGATCCATCCGCCGATACTCCTGATACCAAAAAAACATCTGTTAAAAATCCTGATAGCACACCTGAGGTCAGTGAAGCTGAAAAAAAGGCAACTGCAAAAGCTGAGGCTGTAGAAGATACTGCAAAAGCAGGCCTTGCTAAGGCAGATGAAGAGATTAAAACCACAGCTACTGATGCAGGCGTAGATGCAGATGTAGGAAATGCTGGAGCAGACGCAATCGAATCTTCTGCAAAACTTGGCCCAAATGGGAAAGAAGGAAGGGCTCCAAGCCCAGATGCAGCAAATGCTGAAGGTGCCGATGCAGAAACTCCAGAAGGAGAAGAAGAGGAAGCCGAGAAACCTTTAACAGATCAGGAATTCAAAGAATTCAATGAGCTTAGAAAAGACTCTACGCTCAAGATGATTCAGGACCTTACAGATGATCCTGAAGCAAAGAAAACGCTAGAAAAGCATTTCCTAGCAATGAGTGGATATACTGTGGATGGAGATCCATCTAAGAAAGAAAATATTCATAGAGCAGATGGATTCGCACCTATTCTCGGTGGAGTTATGTTTGCAATAATGACTGCAAAGCTAGTAAGAGGATCTGTAGACAAAGCATTAAACCCAGAAGAGGTAAAGAATTTGGATGAAATATTAAAATCTAAATTCGATGAAATAGAGAAAAGTAATCTATTACAAGATCCTTCTATAGACATTAAAGAAGGAAAAGTTAAATGTAATTTGAAATTCAAAACTGATGAGCAAGGCACCGCAGCAATGCAGGAGTTTCACAAACGACTTAAAGAAATGCCTGCTATGGATGGTATTACAAAGACAGACTCAGGCGTTGACTTGGAGAATGCATCTCCAAAGGATGCCCTCGCTGTAATGGAACTCTTGGAAGCAATTCATTCGGAATTTCCATCTAAAAAGGAAGAGTCTGAAACAAGCGAAGAAGAAAGTAGCGCAGAAAAACCTAAAGCTGATAAATCAGCTGAATCCACCGAAGAAACAGAGCCCGAAGCTTCTGAAGCTACAGAAGCAGAAGAAAGTGCTAAGATTAAGCGCAATTTACAAAAATCAGAAGCTGTAAAAGAGCAGGTCATTAATAGTGCCACAGAAAATCTACAGAAAATTGTATCCTCAAAAGCAAATAATATACTTGATGTAGACTTAAGTAAGGCTATATATGTAACCGAATCTGGTAAAGATAAATATTATGTTGAAATTGATATCAATGCTCTTTCAAAAGGTGGCATGTATCCCAGTGATATTGCAAAAATTAGCCAACCATTAAGTGATGAAATGAATAGGAATGATTTAGAAAATGCTATTCAAAAAATACAAGATGAAATAACTGCTGAGGATCTCAAATTTAGAGGTGCACATTAAAATATTTATCACCCCTTCAAATACACCCCCCCCACCTCAACAGATCAACTCTAAAGAGGTAATAATTAAAACCCCCACCTTTCAGTAGGGGTAATTTTTTGCCAACAATCGCTGGCGTGTCTCAGAAGAACAAAGAGATCATGATTATCACTAACGATATGAAAGCGATCGCAATCGCTCGATCCCGCCAGGGTTTCATTCTGGCAATTTTTGCCATGCTCTCATTCACAAGCTCCTCTGTAGCATCTCCTTCCGGCAACAAATTTTTTGATGCCCTTGCCAAAATCATTTCGCAGTATTCTATTGTAGAATTCGTGATGTAAATCACCGCAACAGAGACCAGAGTTACTACATCCAAACCAAAAACAATCCAAAGCATTGTCTTCTCCTCTTTGTTTCAAAAAAACGGAATTCAAACTGAGACTAACTATAGTTTTACTACTTATTCAGATTTATGCAATAAATCTCTTAAGAATATCTACCTCTTCAAATACTTCTTATTAACCTCAACAGAGCCGTATCCTAGGCCGATTATTATAAGCCCCAAAACAATCAGGGATATTGGCCAACCGAGAGAATCTGCGAAATATCTTCCTGTGATATAAACAAAGTGAACTATTAGAAATATCGTACTAGTAAGTAAGAGTGCTTTGCTTTTCATATATATAGATAGGAATAACCCCGCGCCTAATACAAAGAAGTATAGGATCTGTCCTGCAAAAATATTTTCTACTTGAGAAAATGCTGCGACATAGAAGCCTATAGATCCAACTAGTTGCAATATCCATACAAGACTCCTGTTCCAGCCTATACGGAAGTTATGTGATAGCACGAGATATGATGCACCTATGATCATAGTCACATATGCATACAAATCATCATATTTAAATGTAGGACGTCCTTCTATAATTGCTCCAATCAAAAGATATATAAATGCTGTTCCATTACCTATGGCAAAGAATGTAAGAACAGGATTTTTCTGTGTGAAATCAAGAATCAAATAAAACAAAAATATAATCCCAATAGTTATGGCTATAGGCCACATATGAACAACCCCTGTACTAAATTCCGAAAGCAGCACCATAGATCCTCCTGGGATTAGAAGTCCTCCTATGAACTGAAAAACAAGGCCTATCGCATGCTTCTCTTTTTCTTTTGCAAGCATCAGTCCAAGCATGGTCATTATTAATCCCAGCCCCAATGTAATAGATACACGTACAAAAGCACCTATATCGTTCCAAACCTGAGCTATGAAAAATATTATTCCAATTAGCACTATCACAGCACCTACAAAATAAAGGATAGTCATCAAAGATACATGAGACATAGATTTCTTTTCCTCTCTTCCAGAAATAGCATCCATAACTTCTCCGCGGCTTATACTCCCTGATGCGATTTTTCCTGAAAGTTCTTGTAATAGTGTTTTATTGTCCATAATAAAAAGGGGTTAATTTGGTATTAGGCTATAGCCAGCCTATGAATCTGAAATTGTCTCTGTAATAGTATCTGCTATCACGATTGATTAGATTTAATTTTTTTCTGCCCTTACCTTTTGTTAGGTAATAATCATATGAGGAGTGGGTATCTATAATAGGAAAAACCTCTGGTCCCCTATCATATTTTCCCGAAACATTTACTCCATCTGGGGATGTAATAGTATCGCTAATTATTTTGTAATTTTTTGCTTCTTCAAATTTTACTTCTCTACTTTCGTTTTTTTCTGTGTCATGTAGAAAAATTCTTACATGATAATTTTCCTCTATATCAGGAATATTATCTCTATCTGAATCTTTGTTAGGATTTATTTTATTCATTACCAGCTTATCATCACGAACAGAAAACAAAGCCTTCATATGATCTAAGCATCCATATGAATAACCACCTGTTCCATTATCACAAGATGAATATATGAAGTTATAACCTGTCTCCACAGAAGAAAATGGAGAGTAGGTAGCCACTACTACAACTAATATCAATGCAATTGGCAAAGAGAATGCAACAATGAGGGATAAATTGTTCTTTATAAATTTATTCATGGATTAGATTGTAGCATTGTTTATTTGTTTTTTGTGGCTGTGCCAAGTCGATTTGGCAGAGATCCTTTCAGAGATCTAAGGGCAAGATGTAGCATCGCCGTCCTCGGCGATGAGTTGGTGTGGGCGTCCTCGCCCACACCTATAGTGCGGCATTCGTCCTCCATCTCCACTTCCAATTTTCTTTTTCAGGATTATCCCAAACATATTCTATGCATCTAGCTAAATCGTCTTTATCTCTTACAAGATGATCATAATATTCTCTCTGCCAAACCTCTCCGCTTCTGTCTAGAACTTTATTTATTTCTCTACCACTAAACGTTTTCCATGAATGCATTACTTTAGGAAGTGTCCATTCATTAATTGTTTGAAAAACAATATGTACATGGTTTGGCATCACGCACCATGCAAATAATTTATATCTATCATTATCAAAATATTTTAAGGCATTTGCCACTATTTCTGCACACTTATCTTTTTGTAAAAGACATTCACCTTGAGACTTATCCAGATACCTTTCAATGAGCCCGCCTTTTAATGCATTCAATCTGGTAGCCTCTTCTGAAGAAAGTCTTCTTTTTAAGAATCTAGCTCTTTCAATGGTGTCTTTGTATTCCCATTGCCATTCTTTCAATTTTTTATCTGGGATTGAATCATTCAATCTAAATGTTACAGAATAAATTCCATCTTTTTGAGTCCAGTGAGGTAAGTATGCACCACGCCTCTTTTTTATCTCTGAGCTATGCATATATGACAATCTATCACATATTCCCCCTGCAGCCAGGAGGCTGCAGGGAACTCATCGCCGAGGACGGCGATGCTACGACAGGTGTATGAAAATTCTGCTAATATACAGCCCGTGCCGAGGTGGCGGAATTGGTAGACGCGCTAGCCTTAGGAGCTAGTAGGGGCAACCCTGTGGAGGTTCGAGTCCTCTCCTCGGCACCAGCGTAGTCTTTTGCAGACTGTTTTTTATTCCTCCAAAATCCCTACTCCAAGTTCTGTAAGCTGTTCTTCTGGAACAATAGTAGGAGCGCCAAGCAAAAGATCTTTTGCTTTTTGATCTTTTGGAAAAGCTATAACTTCGCGGATTGTATCCTCTCCTGCAAAAAGCATAACAACTCGATCAAGACCCCAGGCAATTCCGCCATGAGGCGGTGCGCCATATCTGAATGCCTCCATCATATGTCCAAATCTTCTTTCTGCTTCTGCATCTGTAATCTTCAGAATATCAAAGATTTTCTTCTGCAGACCTTGTTCATGTATACGAATAGACCCTCCTGCAATTTCGTTTCCATTTAGAGCAATATCGTATGCTTCTGCCCTCACAGACAAAGGATCTGAATCCAATTTATCTATGTCGCTATCTTTTGGACGAGTGAATGGATGATGCATAGCTGCTATCTCTCCTGTTTCTTTTTCTATCTCGAACATAGGGAAGTCGGTAACCCAACAGAAAGAAAATACTTTAGGATCTGCGAGATTTTGCCTACGTGCTATATCTATTCGCACTGCACCCAAGCTCTCACATGCAGTGACTAGTGCATCTGCTGTGAAAAATACAATATCACCATCTTTTGCTGCCACTTCTTTAATAATTTTCGAAGTTACATCATCTCCAAGCTTATCTACAGGGACACCTTCATTTTTACCATCGATAACTTTTATCCAAGCAAGACCTTTGGCTCCATATACTTTCGCAACTTCTGTTATGTCATCTATATCTTTTCTAGAAAATTCAGCACCACCAGAAACACATAAGGCTTTCACGACCCCGCCTGCTTCTACTGCTTTTGCAAATATTCCAAATCCACATCCTTTACATAATTCTGTTACATCTTTGAATTTGAGCTCAAATCTCAAGTCTGGCTTATCAGATCCATATGCATTCATGGCATCGTCCCATGTCATACGAGGAAAAGGAGTCTCCTGAATTTTTACATCAGGACGAGTTTCTTTTGTAGCTTGTATAAGTGCATCTTCATTTACCTGCATCACATCATCTGCCTCTACAAAGGACATTTCCAAATCTACCTGAGTAAATTCAGGCTGCCTATCTCCTCTAAGGTCTTCGTCTCGGAAACATCTAGCAATCTGCATATATCTATCCATACCTCCAATCTGTGTAATCTGCTTAAGCTGTTGTGGAGACTGTGGAAGAACATAGAACTGACCATGGTGGATACGGCTTGGAACAAGGTATTCACGAGCTCCCTCTGGGGTTCCTTTTATGAGAATTGGAGTTTCAATCTCTATAAAATCCCGATCATAGAAAAACTTTCTAACGGACTGCAAAAGTTTGTGACGCATCATTAGATTTTTACTTAATCTTTCTCTTCTCATATCCAAATATCTATATTTCATACGAGTCTCTTCGTTTATTTCTTTTTCTTGATCAATCTCGAATGGAGGAGTCTTGGATTCATTTAATACATCTATAGCAGATACTACGATTTCTATATCTCCAGTAGGACAATCTTCTCGTGCGGCCCCTTCTGTTCTTTTTCTAACTTCGCCAGTAATTTTAAGGACCCATTCAGATCTAACTGTCTCTGCAATTGCAAAAATTTCTTTTGGACAATCCGAAGGATCGAAAACAATCTGAGTGAATCCATATCTGTCACGCAGATCTATAAATACCAAGCCACCGTGATCGCGTCTGCGATGCACCCATCCACAAAGTACTACTTTCTCTTTTACATTTTCTTTTCTAAGTTCGCCGCAAGTGTGAGATCTGATCATGATTTGATTCTAGCGAATTTGGGGCACGCGAGCGACAAACTATCTCCTCTTTTGTCTAGACGAATTCCCATCATCCTCAAACCTAAACCTAACGCTATGAGAGGCTTTGTTGTAATAAGAATCTGTTAATTCAACTTTTAAAGTATGAGTTCCAGATGTATCCATTCTTCTAGAGATACGTATTCGTGGCATTAGGTTAGATCCCGAGCTTGCGTAGCCAACTACTCTTCCATCGAGTTCATATTTAACCTCTCTAACCGTATGCCCAACTGTATATTCTATTTTTGGGAAAAATGAAGGAAGTGCCACTATCCCATTACTTGAAGGAAATCTTATCTTCACGCTTGGCTTCACAAGCCTTCCAGGAGTTATATCAAGTGTGCATTCTTCACTTGGCATAAGAGGTAATGGCAAAGGTAGAAATGCGCCAGTTCCACGGAATTTTTTCGAAACATTACCTTCTTTATCCTGAGATTCTATCCAATAAGAACTACCTGTCCCCGTAGAAACATCCTTAGCCCAATTTTGTACCGACTTCTCCCATGCATGCCACCTAGTAGGCATAACGCTTTTCGGTATGAAAAAACTACCAGCATCTCTGGCATCTGCAGGACATTCATCGGATGCTAAAAGCCCTGTTAACTTATCCACTTCAATATTTTTGCACGCAGTATCAAATTCCTTAGGAGCATCTCCCTCTATAAATATATCCGCCTTTCTATAATCAACTGGCGTACACTGGGATGCTAATTTTCCTGAAAGCTTAGAGATTTGGGCACTTTCTAATCCGTCTGGAATCTCAAAATTAAATTTTCCTTCATCATTAACACTTTTCCCTGCTTTATCCAAAGTCTTGTGTGCAGCAATCATAAACCTTCTCCATATAGGACTTGCCGTGCTTAGCCCCGAAGCTTTTGCAAAAAGTGTTCCACCAGACGAGTTTCCAGCCCACGCTCCAGCAACAAGAAATGGTGTATAACCAATTGTCCATGTGTTATCCGGCTTTGATTCTGTGCATCTTCCATGTCCACTTTCTACTTCTTTGTTATCCCTCTCTAGGCATTTATTACTAGTGCCTGTTTTTGCTGCTGTTTCATATCCTGGAATAGAAAGCTGCTGCCTCCAGTACTCTTCTGGCCGTACACTTTCATCACTCAAAATATCAGTAATCATGTAAGAAACTCTGGGGTCTAGAACGTCTCGCTCCTCTCTTTCTTCTGAAGCCTCATACAAAATATTTCCATTCCTATCTTCTATTCTAATTAAATACACTGGATCGAGAGCTTTTCCTCCACGAGCAAAAGTAGAATATCCCTGTGCCATCTCGAAAAGTGGAACTTCGGCAGCCCCCAAAGAAAGAGGCCAGCCATATTTGTAATCAATTCCACGAGCTTCTGATAATTCATCTCTTCTATCGCGCACAGTAGGAATTCCCATGTCTGCAGCCAGATTTACTATTGAATCTTCTCTGCCTGCCATGAAATATGATTTAGCAGCAGGAATATTTCTTGATGCACCAAGCGCACTACGAACAGTCATGGGACCAAAAAATTTTCCATCAAAGTTTTCTGGCTCATCTTCTCCTATTTTTGTAGGCACATCATATAAAACAGTTGCTGGATTAAACCCATTCAGGAATGCTGCAGCATAAGAAAATGGCTTGAAGCTTGATCCCGGCTGCCTTGGGGCACGAATAATATCTACATTTCCATCATTTGCCTCATCCCAATAATCACGATTCCCCACATAAGCAATAACTTCTCCAGTCCAAGGATCCATAGCAAGTAACGCCGCATTATGCGCACCATATAAATCTATATTCAGCTCTCCTATTTCAGAAACAACAGATTCCGCAACCTCTTGCAGCTCATAATCCAAAGTTGTAATTATTTTAAGCCCTCCCCTCTCCAAAAATCCTTCATCAAACTGTCCTGCAAGCATCTTTTTTATTTCTTCTCTTACAAAGAGAACAAAATGTGGAGCGCGAATATTTTCTCTAGCTCTTTTAAAAGAAATATTCTGAAGCTCTTCTAGTGCACCCTCTCTATCTAATTCAGATATGAAGCCTTGATCTTGCATATTCTTCAAAACCTGATCAGTACGACCTCCTATGTATAAAACTTCTCCAGTCCCCGTCTCCCCTACAAGGGGATCCCCAGTTTCGAGAACAAATGTTTCTCCTACGAGCCCCAACCAAAAATCTTCATCTCTTATATCTCCACTAGATTTTATCTTCCCTCTAATCATTCTATCTTTTCCACCTTCTGAAAGAGTTGTTCGAACGTGTTTGCCATATGGATTTAGATAAGACGGAAGTTGAGGAAGCGCCGCCAAGATCGAAGATTCTGCAAGAGTCAGCCCACTTGATGACTTAGCAAAATATATTTTGGATGCCTGTTCTATCCCATGTGCATTATGTCCATATGGGATTCTATTTAAATAAAGCTCAAGCACCTCATCCTTTGAATATTTATCTTCCAATTTACAACTCAACATATATTCCTTCATCTTTCTGGTTATTCTCTTTTTTCTAGATCCTATAATCGCATTCTTCGCAAACTGCTGAGTAATAGTAGATCCACCCTGAGAGCCAAAGCCTCCAATCAAATTTCTCACAACAGCTCTCGTAAATGCTCTAGGATCAAAACATCCACGCTCATAAAAACGCTCATCTTCTATAGCTATAGTCGCATTCTTAGCGAAACCCGAAATATATGAAAGTGGAACCAAGGTTCTATCCTCATCTCCATGAATCCTATAAAGCTCTTCCCCATGCCTATCGGTTATCACCGAGCTTTCTGCAGCAAAAAGTGCTCCTACCTCATTTACATTTGGAAGTGTGACATACACAAAAATAAGCCAAACGAAAATTATTCCAAAAGCTAAAGATCCAGAAATAAATATAAATTTAATTATGCGATTAAATAATTCCTGTTTTGATTTCGAACTCTTAAACCAATTAAATAATCTGGATATATATTTCCAGATCCATCCAAGGAATCTTTTTACGAAGATCCCAATATTTCTGCCGCGAGAACCGCCTCGCCTTCTATGACGATGCGTCTCATATATCTCATGCTGAGAAAAAGATGGCATACCCACATAGGATACCTCAAAATATTCCATACTTTTTAATTTCCCTCCATTATTACTATGCTACAATTCCGCATGATTTCGCTACTCAAGTAGCGCTTTGCCCAAGAATCACATGAAAACAATTACCCCAACATCACAGGAAAATCGTATATATGAGTGCACAGTCCTTATGTCCTCAAGTGTTTCAGACAAAGAATTTTCTGAGTGTGTAAAAAATACAGAGGGATTTTTTACAGAGAAAGGAGGTAAGCAAATTGCAAAACACGAATGGGGCAAGCGAGGACTTGCTTACGATATAAAAGGACAATCAGAAGGTAGGTACACAGTGTACGTATATGAAATAAGGCCAGATTATATAAAGGAGATAGATAATTCTATGAGATTGGAAAAAAATGTTCTTAGACATATGATTATTGCAACCCCTCCAGAATTTGAAATTATTGATTGGGGCAAATGGTTCAAAGAATGGCTAGAAAAACGTGATGAAGAAAAAGAAAGAAAAGAGGAAGAAGATAGAGAAGAAGAAAAGAAGAAGATAATTAAAAAAGTCTCCAAGAAAGCATCTGTAGAAAAGACCGAGAAAAAGCCTGAGGCTAAATCTGAACCAACTCCTGATATAGAAAATAAGCTAGAAGAAATTATTTCAGACGAAGATCTAAATCTTTAAAAAACTTATAAAACAATGCAAAAAGTTATCTCTCCATTCACAGGCCCTAAGCAGAAAAAAGCCCCAGGCAGTAGGCCTTGCCCATTCTGCAAAGGAAATATCCTAGGTATTAGCTGGGCTGACTATCCAACACTTAAAAATTTCACTGATTACTTCGGTAATATAAAAAAGCGTTATTACACTGGCGCTTGTCTTAAGCACCAAAAATCACTACATAAGGCTGTAGAAAGAGCTCGCTTTATGGGATTGATTGCCTTCCGTAAGTAACAAATGCCCTCTTCTTCGTCCATTATTGGGCATTCACAACAGCGTGAGGCCATATTGCAGGATTTCTCGAAAGATAATGTGTCACACGCCTATCTTTTCGCAGGAGAAAAAAGTCTTGGTAAATTTACTATTGCAAAATGGTTTGCAAAAAAATTATTAACAGACAGAGATGATGAAAACGCAATAGATGCCGAGCATTTGATAGATAAAAATATGCATCCTGACTTTATAACCCTGGATAAATTATGGATGGAAAACGAATGTACAGACTGGAAAATAATATCCCTATCCTCAAACGTCTCTCAGGAGCATCGCGCAAAAGCAAAGGCAAAAACTAATGTAATTGGAATAGATGATATAAGAGCAATTCAAAAAAGGCTCTACGAGACGTCTCAGACAGGAAAAACATGTTGTTTGATTAGATCAATAGAACGCATGCATAACACAGCAGCAAATTCTTTTCTGAAAATTTTGGAAGAACCACCTAAGCATGTTGTGTTTTGCCTTACTACAGAAAATCTAAATTCTATACCTGATACCATTGCTTCCAGAATGAGGATAATTAGATTTTATCCTTTGCCAGAAGATGAAATGGCCCCTGTTTTAGATACATTTTCTGATGAAGACAAAAGATTTCTATCTCGAATAGCGCAAGGTAAACCAGGAATCCTTTTTAGATGCAAAGAGGATGTATCACTTCTCAGAGCATTTAGACAAGCTCATATAGATGCAGAACAATTTATAGAAACAAAATCCACATTAGAAAGATTCAAAAAAGCATCTGAGTCGTATAAAAATCCAGAATCAAAGATTTTCATGCAATATATATTCTTGAGCCTTCAAAAGAAGCTTAATTCCGAAAATATTGACGAAGCAAAATCCGCATTACAAATGCTGCAGTGCCTATTCCCTATATTGCACACCCTAAAATCTAACACACATAAAGATCTACTCGCAGCGCAAACTGCTCTACAATGTTCTTCTAAGCCTTCCAATCTATAATAATGGTATACCTAGCAGTAATGATTATATCGGCAACAGGAATAGTCTCTATCTTTATGCTTAGAGGAATACTAAGAAGTAGAAATGTAAGAAGAATTGTTAGATCTGTGAAGCAAGGACTCTCGGATGTAGAAGAAAGAAATGTAAAACTAATACCAGATACTCCTACTGCTAAATCTTTTAAATCTCCACGAGCCAGAGCAGTTGAACTTCACGAAATACGAACATTACTTAGGGATGCAGAACGAACCCTTGCTAAGCAAGATTATTTAGCTGCTGAAAAGTATCTTATAAAAGCCTTAACCATTAATCATGAAGATAGAGAAATCCGAACTAAGCTAGCAATGGTTTACCTTAAAACAGACAGAGAGCCAAAGGCAGAGGCAATGTATACAGAATTAATAGCTGAAAACAGTAGTCCTGAATTGTATTCGAACCTTGGGCTTACATGCTACAAACAGAAAAAATATTTCGATTCATGCCATGCTTATCAGGAAGCCTTGAATCTCGATCCACAAAATCCAGATAGAAGTTACAATCTTGCACGAGCATGTATCGCAGCAAAAAGATTCGAAGAGGCTATTCCTCTTCTAAAGAAAGCATCCGAAACTCTCACAAAAGATATTGGCCTGCTTAGACTTCTCGCAGAATGTTATTTGCAACTAAGAGATAGAGAGGGCGCACAAGAAGCCTATAACGAAATAAATAGGCTTGATCCTAGGGACGAAGAAGTAAAAACAAAGATTAGAGAGCTTTCGGAGGTAGCTTAATTTCCGTGTCATGCTGAGGAGGAGCGTAGCGACGTCTCGAAGCATGTTGCACCCTTCGAGACGTCCGCCTGAGGGCGGACTCCTCAGGATGACACTAGCATCCCCTTCAAAAATTCCCTCCTATGCCTCCCCATACGAGTAGGAAGAAGTGCATTCAAAAAATATGCAATTAGTTTAAGCCCCTTAGGAGTTAGATTCATGTCTGGAGCTATTTTCTCCATTTGCTTAGCAGAAGAACCTATAAGTCTAGACCTCTGCCATATCTCACGATCAGTAAACGGATGATGATGATAGGCTTTTGCTCCCGGCTCGTAGAATAATTTGATGCCTTCGTCTGCAAGCCTAGCTCCCCATTCAACATCTTCCCATCCATACATAGAAACATCTTCTAAAAATTTATTCTGATACAAAGCTTTAGCGGGCAAACTGATATTACTTGTATAAGTAAAAAAATGTTGGATGTCTTCTGGAATAAAGCTCTGCTCATATTTTTTAATTTTTGGATATCCAAATTGAATTCCATTGCTTTCTATCCATTTCATAAGAGACGTTGGATTTATAGATGGATCCCAAGTGCTAAATCCAAGAACAGCAATTGGCTTTTTTTTGTCCCCATCTTCTCTTCCTAGCTCTGCCTCATGTGCTTGCATATGTCTTTCGCAAGCATCTGGTGCCAAGAAAAAGTCATCGCCTATAAGTAATGCATATTCTCCTCTGGCTTTTTCTACTGCTCTATTCCTACATACTCCCTGCTGACTTTTTGGAATAGAAAAATATTGAATTTCAAATGGCCATTCAAGCCCCTGAAACATTTCTGCAGTTTTTTTATCTGGCCCATCGCTCACAACTATGACTTCAAAATCTTTAAATGTTTGATTCGCTAGACAATCGAGACATTTACGTAGAATATTTGTACGATTATAAGTCGGAATTATGATGGATAATTTGGTGGTCATGTTGCTACATTGTCACACTGCTTGATATCTAATGAAAAGTAAATGCACACTTTATTTATAAATACGGCCAGTAACCCGAATTTCCTTGCCCTGTGTACAGAGGAAGAAGCTCTCTCATTGGAAGAATTATCCGCGCACAAGAATGAGGAAATACTGCCAAAGATAGAAAGCATGCTAAGTTCTAGCAAGCTGGAGTATAAAGATATATCGCAAATTGCATGCGCAATAGGCCCTGGAGGCTTCACAAGCCTGCGAACTGGAATTTCCATTGCAAACAGTCTCGCATATTCATTAAAAATCCCAAGTGCCGGAATACACTTGAGCGACCTTTGCCATTCTCAAATAAAAAACTTTGATCAGCCATTCCTATGGTTACACTCAACCAGAAGAAACGAATTATTTTTGAAGGGATTTGGGGAAAATGGAACATCTACCCCTGTAACTCTAATGAATATAGAAGAAGCTGTTGCTTTGCAGGGAAAATATATTGGAGAATTAATACAAGAACATAAAGAAATACTGCCAAATTGTATTCCTATGCAAAAAGAAGAACTTATAGACATCAAAACTTCTCTTCCTACACTCCTCTCTTCTCTTAAATATTCAAATGGCATACTAATGCCGTGGTACGGGAGAAGTGCGTAGAGCGATTAGAGCTTTAGGGCTTTAGGAATTAGGGCTAACTTCCTCTGTCTCCTCTGCTTCTTTTGGCTCCTCTGCTTCTTTTGGCTCTTCTGTCTCCTTAGGCTCTTCTGTCTCCTTAGGCTCTTCAGCCATCTCTCCCACAACCTTAGGCTCCTCAAGCTCTTCCCCTTCTTCGTTCACAAACACAGTAACCTTAGGTTCTTCTCCACGAACTTCTGCAAGCTTTGCTTGAAACTTAGGTAATTCGTCATAGTCATACATATCCAGTTCATAACCTGTAAGCTGAGTTGCTAAATGAATATTCTGCCCCTTCTTTCCTATAGCAAGTGGGCGCTGTGCTTCTTCTACAAAAACTGCAGCACGTTTTTTTACGGCTCTTCCTTCTTCGTCTTCATACTCAGCATCGTTCACAATAATCACAGCGGCAATAGATGCTGGCTGTAAAGATGTAGATATAAGCCTGATTGGATCTTTGGACCATTCAATCATATCCACTCTTTCTCCATTTAACTCTTCCATAACAGAACGAATACGAACTCCTTTCTGTCCTACACAAGCTCCAATAGGATCAACTCTAGGATCATCACTAGAAACTGCTACTTTACTTCTAAATCCTGAGTCTCTGGCAATAGCCATAATTTTTACATCTCCATTTCTTATTTCTGGAATTTCTAGTTCCAAAAGCCTCTTCACAAGATTTGGATGAGTTCTAGATATTTTTAGCTGTGGACCTTTGCTTGTAAATTCAACTTTATCTAAATAAACACGAATTCTTTTACCAGTGTAATAATGCTCACCTTGAATTTGTTCTCTCCATGGAAGTGAAACAGCGCTTCCTTCTATTTCCAATGTAACCCAGTTTGGCTCCACTTTGGTTACGCTAGCCGTAAGCAATTCATCTTCACGATCTTTGAACATTTCATAAACAGCTTTCTTCTCTGCTTCATGTATTTTTTGCACTATAACTTGTTTAGCAGACTGAGCTGCAATTCTTCCATACTGCTCTGGAGTTACATCTATTTCCATTTCATCCCCTGCTTCGATATCTGGCTTTAATCTGCCTGCATCTTCTACAGAAATTTCTATGTTTTCATTTTCAACCTCATCAACAACTTCTTTTACCAAAAGAATGCTAGGCATGTCCTGATCTTCTCTAAGTACTACTTTTATTTCCTGCTCTTTATTACCAAAATCTTTTCTGTAAGCAGTTGCTATTGCCTGTTTTACAGCTTCTAGCACTTCGTCTGCCGCCACGTTTTTTTCTGCACAAATTTGATTAATTGCTGCTATGAATGTTGATTTCATGATTACAATAGTAATGGATATAGGGGAAACAAAAAACCAGCATCAGGTAAATCCTGATACTGATCATTTCTTACTGTTGAGCTTACTTTACACCGACTCCTTTTTGTTTGCAATAAAATCTTCCCCAAAATATGAAGATAAATCCTAGGTAGCAAGCGTGCAGGCGATATTTTGCATAGAGTCCAAAGCTTAGCAAGCATGCCGTTTCATATTGCATTAGCGATCTTTCAGCAGTCACATTCCATATTCAAATAAAGCCACAAATTCAACTGTGCCTGATGCGATTGAGCTGCGTTGATCGCGGTGCAATATGAAACATTCAGCATGCGAGCGGTTCTCTAGAGACATGACCTCTTAAGGATACGAGCGATCTTCTACAGGATGCTTAAGCACGCGAGCGAAATGCGGCACGAGCAACGTGTTTGAATAACAATTATTTGCTATATTATGCGCAAATAATCACTTTTTTCTCATAACTATGTCCACACTTATATCCGAACCCCCAACAAAAATTATGTCACACGTCGCAGATCCCAGCCTTGCAGAACAAGGACGCCTAAATCTAGAAATAGCAGAAAAACGCATGGGAGCTCTCATGAAAATAAAAGAAAGATTCGCAAAAGAAAAACCATTTAGCGGACTAACTATAGGAATGGCTCTACATGTAACCAAAGAAACTGGAATTCTTGTAAGAACTCTGGTTGCAGGAGGAGCAAAGATTGCAATTACAGGATGTAATCCACTTAGCACTCAAGACGACGTCGCAGCTGCGCTTGCAGAAGAAGAGAATGTTTTAGTCTGGGCATACAAAGGAGAAACAAATGATGACTACTACAAGTTTCTAAATGCAGTTATAGATTCCTCTCCAGACATAACAATAGATGATGGATGTGACTTGGTTACAGAGCTTCACACAAAAAGAAGAGATGCTCTTCCAAAAGTAATAGGAGGATGCGAAGAAACAACAACTGGAATTATCAGATTAGATGCAATGGTAAAAGATAACGCTCTTGAATGTCCTATGATCGCTGTAAATGATAATAAGACAAAACATCTTTTTGATAACTACTACGGAACAGGCCAATCTACATTCGACGGAATAATTAGATCTACTAATATTCTGATCGCGGGAAAGACTGTAGTAATTGCAGGATACGGAAGCTGCGGAAAGGGATGCGCAATGAGAGCAAAAGGACTTGGAGCAAACGTAATAGTTACAGAAGTAGATCCATTCTGTGCATTACAAGCAAAGATGGATGGCTTCCGCGTAATGCCAATGAAAGAAGCAGCTCCTCTAGGAGAGATATTTATAACTGTTACAGGAAACTTACATGTAATTCGAAGTGAGCACACTGAGCTTATGAAAGATGGATCTATCCTCGCAAACTCTGGTCACTTCGATAATGAGATAGACATAGATTCACTAGAAAACATTGCGAGCAGGAAAAGACGCGTAAGGCATTACCTCGATGAATACCTTATGAAAGATGGTCGTGTAATTTATGTTGCAGGAGAAGGAAGACTTGTAAATCTAGCTTCTGCAGAAGGACATCCTTCTGAGGTTATGAGCCTGAGCTTCTGTGGACAGGCGCTTGCTTGTGAATACCTAGTAAAGAATAAGGGGAATATGAAGAATGAAGTTATTTCTCTTCCAGAAGAAGTAGACCAGACAATCTCTACTCTTCAGCTTGCTGAAATGGATACTACAATTGATGAACTTACCGAGGAGCAGAAAAAGTATCTAGAAAGCTGGCAGGAGGGAACATAGTAGTGATATCTTGCTGAGCCTGGTCTTTTACAAAAAGCCTAATCACTCGTCTTCTGTTTCCCTACTGGAAGTAGGAAAAATCCTTTTTGGATTCTCTCTCTAGGAAGGAGATAGAAATCCGAGTGGTTCGTTGTGGAGAAGATTGTTATGAAACACACTGAAGATGGCAACCGAAGAGCGTGCACGAGATTGAAGCAGTTGCTTCAACTCAATGGAAGTGATGCCTCATCAGCCGGTTTATCTGATGAGCTTAACATCCCAGTCGGCTCAAGAGATGACACGAAATTCTTTACATACGTTGTCTCACTAAACACTCGCCAAACCCGCACCCTCAATCGAAAATTGCAAGAACAGATTGAAGACCTTGAATGCCAACCAGCGTAATGCTCAACGAATCGTTCGAAATCGGCCATATGCTCCTTGTAGCTATGGCCGACCCTTTAATCAAATTTCATACATCTGGTTATAATTAATTATTAAATGTATGATTTGTTATATGAAAAAACTCTTGCCATTAATTGCAATGTTTCTCGTCGGATGTGAACTAACAGCATCCATAATTGGAGGAGGTGCAGAAGATTTTTCTTTCGCCCCTACTTACAGAGCAAACAGTCAAGATCATTCGATCTCTATCACATTCACTGTAGAAAATAACATTGTCACATCACTCGACATTCAGCCAGGTGGGATAACAGGAAAAGAAATAGGCAAGCAACTCGCCTTCTCTGCAAACATAAGAAAATATGTACTAGAAAAAGAGGTTAGCGAAATCAGCATTCCACAAGTTGTAGGAAATGAGGCTCAGCTTACGGAGGTATTTAGAGAATTGGTTTCACAGTTGATAACCGGGGGTCAGTAATCTCTACATATTCTCAATTTCGATTGTTACATCTCCTATCACCTTAGCCTGACATCCAAGTCTGTCATCGGGTCCTTCTACTCCCATGTTTTCCTCTTTGTCATTCACAGGACTCACTCTTCCTTCATCTATAGCAGCCTGTCCATTTTTCATCTTGCAAGCGCAAGTGGTACAAAAGCCATTTCCTCCACAAGCACTCTCCATTTCCACTCCATTCTCCTGAGCAGCCTGTAGAAGGGTCTTCCCTTCGTCTGTCTCCACAATTTTCTCTGTGCCATCTGGCAAAATAAAAGTAACTTTCGGCATGGCCATAGTATGGCATTTTCTGATAAAGTTTTGCAGCAGATCTTTTTGATTTTAATTCGTATTTTTGCTCCCCATATAATTGTGGGGCTGTAGCTCAGCTGGTTAGAGCGTCCGCCTGTCACGCGGAAGGTCGCGGGTTCGAGTCCCGTCAGCCCCGCCATAGTTGAATTCGAGCTGAGCTCAAGCCCGCCGCAGGCGGACGTAGAGCGAAGCCGAAGATACTATGTGCCCCGAAGCTCGCCTCAGCGAGCTGAGAGGGTACTATCTTTTAGAGAAATAATTTCTCGGTTTTTCCCGCTATAATAAATCCCCGTAATGCAAACAAAACCTCTCTCCCTTACAGAAAAAAAATGGATCTTCCCGGAGGGGGTAGAAACATACGATTGCATAGAAAAAATTGCAAAAGGTAGAAATATAGATATAGAAAAAACTGCCTCATGGAATGACCTCGAAGATCCAAAGACTCTTGGCGATATAGAAAAAGCATGTGAAAGAATCAGGCAGGCAATAGATACAAGAGAAACTGTAGGGATAATAGGAGATTATGATGCAGATGGAATTACGGGGGCAGCGCAGCTTATAAGATTTTTCCGAAGACATGGACTAGAGCCAATAGTTATTCTCCCCCATCGCATAGAACACGGATATGGGATTCATTCGAGCTTTATAGATGATTTATATTCAAAAGGTGCTTCACTAATCATCACTGTAGATAATGGAATAAATGCAGTAGACGAGATAAAGAGAGCAAAAGAGATGGGAATGGACACAATCATCACCGATCATCATTCAACTCATTCAAAATCCTACGAACTATTGGAAAATACGATAGTCGTTCATCCATTTGCAAAAACAAAACATTCAAATAAAAACCTATGTGGATCTGCTGTTGCATTTACATTGATCCGAGCACTAGAAAATGATGATTGGGAAGAAAAAGATATAGACGTATCACTTGCTGCCATAGGAACAGTTGCAGATGTAATGAAATTAGAAGGAGAAAATAGAACTATAGTCCAGCTAGGATTAGCTGCTATGCAAAATGGATCTGGCGATGGCGTATTTGATCTAGCAAAGTCTGTAAAAAAAGATACAGAGACTCTCGCAAGCTCTCATATAGGGTTTCGAATAGCACCTAGAATAAATGCATCGGGAAGAATTTCTGATCCACTGCTTTCTCTAAATGCAATTCTCGAAGGGGGAGATTTTATAGCTCAAATAGAAATTATAAACACCCAAAGGCAACAAATGGTTTTGAGTGCTATGAAAGAGGTAGGCGACCTAGTTGATACTAGCCACTGCATTATCACTCTGCAGTCCCCATCCTTTCACCAGGGGATCATAGGGCTTATTGCAGGCAGACTGTCAGAAAAACATAGTGTCCCCACCCTAGTTGGCACTTTGAAATCAGATAAAATCATATGCTCACTTCGTAGCATTCCACAGTACAACATTGTGGAAGCACTAGAGAGATGCTCTGAATACCTTGTTAACTTTGGAGGACATGCAGAGGCTGCAGGATGCACAGTAGAAAAATCTAAGTGGATTAAATTTACAGATCTTCTTAAAAAAGATGCCGATGAAAGATTAGATAAAAGCAGTCTTGTGCCATCTATCAAAATAGATGCTGAAGTTTCAACAGAAGATTTGAGTTTGAATTTTGTAAAAGATTTACAGAAGCTTGAGCCATTTGGAAATGGAAATCCTGAGCCTCGATTCTTAATTAAGAATCAAATTATTTCTGGAATAAGATGTGTGGGACAGGAAGATGAACATTTGCAGTGCTTCGTAGGGGGAATAAAAGCTATAGGCTTTGGCCTCGGACATCTTTCTAATAAATTGCCTGAGCAAGGAGATGTTGCTTGTAGGCTAGGAATAAATAAATGGAATGACCAAGAGGTGGTGCAGATATTTTTGGAGGATATTGGATGTTGTTAATTATTACATGTATATACACAGATCCAATCTATTCCAAGAATTGGAGTAGGACATGTTTCCAGCACATATTCTCTTTGATCAAATTTGCAATCAGGATCTCTTACTCCGAAGATATTAAAATCATAAATTACAAGCAGGATGATTGTCAGTAATACAAAAGATATTATTAGCGAAATCTTTCTTGGAGAGAATTTCATATTCGTATGTTGGGGATTTGTGTAGATGGTGTCAACAAGAGGTTGCAGTGCTTCGACACGTACTTCGCCTCGAAGAACTGAAGCATCGCTCGCAAGCTCGCTCCGCTTCCAGTTCTACTCGCTCAGTACGGCTCAGCATGACATGCCTTAATTGCGGGAATGTACTTTCTCCACATATTTCTCCACTGACCAAATAAAACCAAAGATAACAAAGCTAGCAGAAATATTTATCTGTATAATTAATAATGGAGAGATCGCATAGTGGCTTATCGCGCCCGCTTGGAAAGCGGGTAGACCTGCAAGGGTCTCGGGGGTTCGAATCCCCCTCTCTCCGCCATAGTTGAATTCGAGCTGAGCTCAAGCGCGAAGCGCGCCGAGCGAAGCCGAAGATACTATGTGCCCCGAAGCTCGCCTCAGCGAGCTGAAAGGGTACTATCTTTTAGAGTATTCATTTACTTAGTGAATCGCAAGATACTATGTGCCCCGAAGCTCGCCTAAGCCCTCTTCCCCTCCTGCAATCTCTTTGCAAGAGTACGAAGGAAAGAAGTGGAAACTTTTGCCTTTTTGTATTCACCAGTCTCTGGATCATAAACCCTCTTCACTTGTAGATTTGGTTTAAATGTGCGCTTGGTTGCGCGCATAGATTTGCTACGATTATTTCCTGCAGATGTTTTCTTGCCTGTTTTGGAACACTTTCTTGACATGAATAATTAGGTTAATTGCGAATGAATATTTAGCCACTATCAGCTAAAGTAGAGGCACTTTACCACGCAAAAAGCGTAATAGAAAAGTAATTAATCAGTAAATATATGTCCATAAGCCCACCATTTATCATATCTATACTAATTGCACTTACTGTGCATGAGGTCTCACACGGGCTTGTTGCGCTTAAACTGGGAGATCCTACGGCAAAACATGAAGGCAGACTTACGCTGAATCCATTGGCTCACTTGGATTTATTTGGAACTCTTATGTTCTTTTTTGTTGGATTTGGATGGGCAAAGCCAGTGCCTGTAAATCCTAGATATTTCAAAGGAAGCATAAAAAAGGGAATGACTCTTACAGCCTTGGCTGGTCCTGCCAGCAATTTAATACTTGCGATTATTACAATCATTATCGCAAAGATTATTTTCGCATCTGGCATAAGTGCTGGCCCTGGAATTTCTAAATTTTTTATGGAGCTTTTCCAATCAATGCTTTTTCTAAATCTTGGACTTATGGCATTTAATTTACTGCCCGTTGCACCACTCGATGGATCCAAAGTCCTAGCAATGTTTGTTCCATATCAGCATGAAGAAAAATATGAGGACTATCTAAGAAATGGTCCGATGATCCTTCTTTCTTTGCTTATAATGGAAAGGATCCTTGGGATACCTCTGATAATAGGTTGGATATCAGCAATAATTTCGCCAATTTTACTTGTCATAGACAAGATACTCTAGAAGACCCAAATCCCAAGATCACAAAAAACAAGCAAATAATAAATCCCAAAACTTGGTGTCATCCTGAGGAGATTTTGCTGCTTATGCTTCGAGACGCACTTCGCTTCGCTTCGTGCTCCTCAGCATGACACAGCAAAATCGTCTCGAAGGATGCTTGCTATTTGTATACTTGGGTATTGGGTCTTTAAGATAGTTACATTGATTTCGTCGCATATACCGCCTTAAGCACGCGAGCGGCTCTCTAGAAACATGCCCTCTTAAGCATGTGAACGGAGTGCGAGCAACTTAGATTTTGGATTTTAATTTGATATTTTCTCTAAATATTCTCTAACCCTTCCCCCATACCCCTTCGTCCTAATTCTCGAATCCAACAAAATTACATTTGCGTCTTCTTTTTTGTGGTCGTTGTATGATCTTAGAATTCTAAACATTCTACTAAGTAGTCTTGGAACAAAGTATTCATTAAACGAATCCTGATAAAGCTCTTCCCCTCTTCTGGAAAGAACCGCTTGTGATGGATGATCAAACGGCAATGTATTCATCCACATATGATCTACAGTCCCCTGAGGAAGTTCTATGCCCTCATATACCCATGGAGTAATCATAAACACTGTAGGACATTCTGAAGCACAAAACTCCGCCTGCATGCGGCCAGTCCCTCCGCTTAGGCCCTGTGCTATCAGCTTTATACCTTTCTCTTCTAGAGGCTCTACGTATTTTATAAATAATTGCTCTATGGTTCTCTTGCTCGAGATAAGCGCAATTACTTTTCCATCTACAAAATTAATAAGCCTATCCAAATTCATATGCTCATCTGTAAATACTATTGGTGCTATTTCTACTTTATCTTCTATACATTCAACCTCTGAATCTTCTGAGACAACTGAAGAATAATTTTCTCCAGGAGGAAAGATTAGCTTTGTCTTAAATTTATCATAAACAACATCTTTAAGAATTTTTGAAATATTTGTAGGAACAGACTGAACAATCTGTCCTCCGTCACGAAACTGTGAAATGTATGCGATTCTTCCTTCTAATTCTTTAGGATCAAGAATATGAGACAGGTCCTCCAGTCTTTCTCTTACCTGATTTGTAAGATCTTTTTCCATAAAACCCAAAAGTCTTTCCTTAAGTCCTTTTGCATTTTTGTGTGTTAAATCTGCCTCTACAAAATATCTAATATCCTGAAAATTTCTAACTTTTTCTATCCATATCTGGTAAGCGTCTAAGAAGCTTGTAAGCTCATCATCTCCTTCTGCAGCAGCTCTGATTGGATCTATGGAAAAAGACCACCTAAGAGCTTTGGTGGCCGTATCCTCAAGCATAGATGCATCATCTACTAGTATCTGATCTCCCTCTTCTGGGCCTGATCCATTTTTTATAAGCTCAAGTAATTGCTTATGATCTATTAGTATCAAATCCCCTGATTCACTCATTTGTTTTTTGTATGCATCCGAATCTTTTGTACATGCGAGCTTCCCTTTCCATACATCTCTTTCCTCCGCATGAATTGGAAGATCGTCTTGTATTACTGGCTCATACAAAAGAATTTTGATTGCAAGCGTAGTTTCGTACACGGTAAATTCTTCTTGCGACAAAAACTCATCTTTAGATGCTGAATCTAAAACAAATTGAGGAGGATGAACAACAGAAAACTTCTCTGCACCCTTTCCCATCATTCTCAGAGTTGAGTGTAGATTTTTTACAGCAACCCAAACTTTTTTATCTGAGCTTTCTATGTAATTCAAAAATGAAGGCTTTATCCCTTCTCTGGAATCTGATTTTTTATTTGCAAACTCAAATTTCTTTCCAGAAGATTTAATGCCTTCGAAAAATTTTGCATATCCATCCGTTCCCTTGCTTGAGATATTAAGAATTTTTTTGAAGACATCCTCTGGAATGCTGCTTAATCTCTCACAAATTTTTTCTAAAAGTGCAGATGTAGCTATTACATCTCCCATAGCCCTGTGCTTTGGCTCATGTGGCAAATCCAAAACCTCACTTAAATAAGGAAGTGACCAACTCTTACACTCAGGAAGCGCAACAGAGGCAAGCATCGCTGTATCTATCCAAGCTCTTCCTTCTAAATTCACACCTTCTGCGGTAAGCATCCCCATATCAAAAGGAACATTGTGTCCCACAAGGACTGAGTCCTCCAGAAGGGATATCACTTTCTCTGGATCAAAAGATGGTTTCCCTTCCAGGTCTGCGTCTTTAATTCTTGTCAAAGCTTGTACATGAGGGGGGATCTTTCCCCCTACACTAAAAAGCGATTCATGCTCAACGACTTTTTCCCCATCTTCGAAACGAACTACCGCGAGCTCCAAAATCTTATCTGATCTGGCTTCTAAACCAGTGGTCTCTGTGTCGATTATCGCAAATTTAAATTTAGGTAGATTTAACATGTGAGGGCGATGTTAGCACATAAAATCTATGCACCCCTAAGAGATGATTCTATTTTTTCGTGCACCGGTCTTACCTCTTCTTCTGTAAGAGTTCTCTCAAAAGATCCATACACGCACCTAAAAGTTAGCTGGCGCTCTTCTCCTTTTTGATACAGATCAGAAAGATATATCTCCTGCAAAAGCTCATGAGTATTACGGGTTTTATTAAGCAGTGTTTCTGCATCCACACTGGAGCTTAGAGACACTGTTATGTCATATGTTATAGATGGATACTCAGATACTTCTTTGTAGACCTTTTCTTCAAGTATATTTTCTAGAACCGCATCCATATCCAATGTGGCGACTGCGACTCTTCCTGCGAAATCGAATTCTTTGGCAGCTAGTGGATGCACCTCATATATCGACCCAACTATTTTTCCATTTACAATTATATTTACACATCTTGCAGGATGCTGACACACTCCTGTATTTGATTCTCTTTTAAATTCATATGGAGAGTTTATTGCCTCCAACATTTCAGAAATTGCAGATTTAGCTATAAGGAATGGTTCATCCTTGAGATCTGGACGCGTTTTTGATGCAACAACTAAAGACATAGCCTCTTTTTCTTTTTCCCCTACAAATACTCGTCCCACTTCAAATGTCTTAAGTGTTTTTTCTACAAACCGCATATTTTCCTCTGCATATTCGAGAAGCCTAGGAACAAGGCTCGGTCTCATGATTTTTAAATCTTCCCCTAGTGGATTTTTTAATTCCTCAAGCCCCGAAGTATCCATTCCAGATTTAGACAGAAGCTCACTACTTAGGAATGCGAACCTAACAACTTCACAGAATCCCAGCTCTTTTAGCCTTCTTCTTATGCTAATTAATTCTATCTTTCTTTCAGGAGGCATTATATTCGCCTCTGGCATTTCTTCATCGAAATCCATATATCCCATAATTCTTGCTATCTCCTCTGCAATATCTACTGGCAGTTTCACATCTCCCAATCTATGAAGTGGCGGAATTACTGAAATTAAGCTTCCTTTCTCTTTTTTTACTGAAAAATCTAAATCTTTCAAGATTTTCTCTGCATCTTTAGGTTCTACCTCAACACCTAAAAGGCTAGATGTTTTTTCTAGATCAACTTTTATAGGTTCCACTTTTCCATCATCACCATATGCCTCTAGTCCTGAGGCTATTTTTGCTCCTGGCACTAAATCTAAAAATAACTGAAGAGCACGATTAAACCCTATCCTTACTGTTATATTTGGGACTCCTTTTTCATAAATCGTAGAAGCATCTGTTCTGTGTCCTGTCTCTATTATTGTTTTTCTTATAGAAACTGGATTTACACCTACGCTATGTAGATAAATATTTTTGGTAGAACTTTTTGTTGAGCTTCTAAGCCCTCCCATAACACCAAGTAAGTCAAATATTCCTTCATCATCGCTTAGAACTATTGCTCCATCTGGAAGCTTCCTTCTTTCATCATCAAGCGTAACTATCTCCTCTCCTTCTTTTGCATGTCTTATGTTTATATCCCCATTAATGTCATCAGAATCAAAACTATGTAGAGGCATCCCCACTTCCATCATCACATAATTTGTTATATCCACCGGCAAACTTAACGATCTAAGCCCTACTGCTTCTAGTTTTTTCTTCATCCAGTCTGGCGTTTCTCCAGTGTCACCTATTTCAATTTCACATGATAGATATCTGTATATATCTTCTTTGCATTCAACTATATTTTTATGCTTAAGGCTTTTTTTCGGGAAGGTAAGGTCTTTGAAAGTTGGCATATCTTTTTTCCACTTAGCAAGACCAAGTGCAACGCATTCTCTAGAAAAGCCCAAATGAGAAAATAGATCTGGCCTATGTGTAATCGCATGATTATCTATATGCAATATCGTGTCACTTAGACCTAAAGATTCTTTCATGCCTTTGCCAACACATTCTGTAAATTTTTCTGGGAGACTTATTATTTCTTTCTCTGTCTTAGATGGAAATAAATTTTCTAGCCCAAGCTCAGAAGATGCACATATCATTCCTTCACTTTCCTCTCCTCTGATTTTGGTTTTTTTAAGTTCCATCATTTCTTCTCCGTGCCATCTGACTCTTGCCCCTATGTGAGCAAAGGCAACCAATATTCCTTCGCTTATATTATCTCCTCCACATACTACTTTTTTTTCTCCTCTATCTGTTTCCACATTACAGAGCTTTAATTTATCTGCATTTGGATGAGATTCTATTGCAACAATTTTTCCTACACAGCAATTATTTAGAAGCCCTCCTTGAACCTCTACTTCATCCACTTCTGCAACACCCATCGTAATTGCCTCTGCAATCTTTTCTGAGTCCTTTTCTGTGAACTCTACAAAATCCGATAACCAATTTAGTGATACTTTCATCGATGACTAGTCTATCATACGGCTTCGTTGTTCGAATATTACTCAAGGTAGCGAGCGTGCAGGCGATATTTTGCGCTATAATGCGCACATGAATCTAGCAATAGGACTACTACTCATTGTAAGCGGACTACTTCTCGCCATACCTCAAATATATGACATTCTTCTTTTCTTTGAATACGAAAAATGGCCTGTAATAAATGGCTCTCTTGGTTTAATTTGCATAATTGTAGGAATAACTCTGCTAATAATTAGGAATCCTGAAAAAGAAAAGAAAATATTTACAGAGATTAAGTAGAACTGATCGCGGAACGCAGGTCGCCAATCACCTGTTCTCTTAACGCTTTTTACTAACCAACATCTCCATATCTTTTTTTAGCTTCTCAAACCAGCTTTCTCCTAAATCATCTTTCTTTATCCTAAGAGAAGACCCCACAACTTTCCATTTATCGTTTTTAGCAAGCAGTGGAACTATGTGTTTGGCTGTTATTTTTGGATGAAGGGTAACCACTACTTCTTGGCTTCCTCCTTTTCCCCCTTCCATTTTTATTCTCATAACACCAGCTTTTCTGCAAACCATTTTTAATCTCAAAATTCTAAATAGTCCACTTACTTGTCTTGGCATAGTTCCATATTCTTCATCTAGATCTTCTTCGAATTCTTTGAGAATTTCTTCTGTGTCACTTCCTGCAAGCTTTTGATACACAGAGATTTTTTCTTGTTCATCTGGAATATAGAAATTTGGAATATATGCTTCTACAGGCAAGTTTATTTCTGTCTCTATCTCTTCCTTGTCCTTCTTCCCTCCTGCCTGTATTTCTGCGACTGTTTGTTTTAATAATTTCAGAAATTGGCTCATTCCCACTGTCTTCATATGTCCGGACTGATTTCCTCCAAGGATTTCACCCGCGCCACGAATTTCTAAGTCCTTCATTGCTATCTGAAATCCAGACCCCAGCTCCGACGCTTCTACGATTGCCCGTAATCTCTTTTTAGCGTCGTCCTTAAGCCTTTGAGTGTGATAAAGGAAGTATGCGTAGGCCTGAACTTTTCCACGCCCCACACGGCCTCTTAACTGGTATAACTGAGACAGTCCAAATCTTTCTGCCTCATTTATAATTAATGTGTTTGCACGAGGAAGGTCTATTCCATTTTCTATAATTGTAGAACTAACCAATACATCATATTTTCCTTCTTTAAATTCGCTAACTCTTCTTTCTAGATCTTCTGGCCTGAGCTGCCCATGAGAAACTATAAATGTAGCCTCTGGAATAAGTTTTCGAAGCTTGTCTGCAAATGCATCTATTGTTTCTACTCTGTTATGTAGAACATATGTCTGACCCTTTCTTTTTAATTCATTCAAAATAGACTGTCTGACCAATGCATCAGAATACTTTCTAACTTCAGTAACTATTGGCAATCTACCTGGAGGAGGAGTGGTAATAGTTGTTATATCCCTGAACTTATGAAGACTTAAATTCAAGGTTCTAGGAATAGGAGTTGCCGTAAGAGTCAAAATATCTACATTCGCTCTCATTTCTTTTATGGCTTCTTTTTGTTTTACTCCAAATCTTTGCTCTTCATCGATTATGAGTAGCCCCAAATTTAGAAACTTCACATCTTTTTGTAATAATCTATGCGTTCCAATAATAATATCGATGTCTCCCTTTCTTAATTTCTCAAGTATTTGCTTTTGCTCTGCCTTACTTCTAAATCTACTTAGCATTTCTGTTCTTACAGAGAAGTCTCCCATTCTTTTCATGGTAGTTCTGTAGTGTTGATCTGCAAGAATTGTTATAGGACTAATAATCGCAACCTGCTTCCCACTTTTCACAGCCTTGAATGCTGCACGAAGAGCAACTTCTGTCTTTCCAAAACCAACGTCTCCACATATCAATCGATCCATTGGATGTGGATCCTCCATATCTGATTTTATATCTGCGATTGCCTTTAGCTGCCCTGGGGTTTCTGTATATGGAAAAGCTCTTTCAAATTCTTTTTGATCTTTAGCATCATCTCCATATGAAAAACCTTTTGCCTTGGCTCTTTTTGCATACAAAGCCAATAGTTCTTTTGCAATTTTTTTGGTTTCTTCTTTTACCCTTTCCATAGTCCTCTTCCAATCAATAGACCCCAACTTACTCAGTTTTGGCTCCTCCCCCTCTTCATGAACATGTTTACTTAATTTGTCAGCCTGATCTATTGGAATAAACAGCTTGTCGTTTCCTGCATAAGATATTTCTAGATACTCACGAGTGACTTCATCTATTGTTTTCTGAACTATTCCATCAAAACGACCTATTCCATGATCCATATGAACTACAAAATCTCCTGGCTGCAATGATGTTATGAAATCTAGAGATAATTTCTGTATAGATTTTTGTTTTGCTTCTTTTTTCAGAGAAAAAATTTCTCTATCTGTGAGCATTGCAAGTTTCAGATCTGGATTCTGCAATGAATGTGGCAACACTTCTTCATTTGAAGCATCGACTATCGTCATGGTCCCCGGGCTGGTTCTGCCTTCTGTTGTATGTGATATTCCTTCTTCTTTTAGAATGCTTGCTATTTCACTTGCCCTCTTACTAACAATGAGGAGTCTCCATTTTTGTGCCAACTTATCTCTAATGTCATTTAAAAAATCTGAAAGAGTATAAAATTTAAGAACAGATAAATATCTTATATGCGCATGATTGTCACTTGATTCAGGAAATGAAGAAAAGGAAAGCGTCACAGCATCTGTCTTCTCTGATTCAGAGAGCTCTATGTCATCCAACATAAGAATATGATCCTCATCTAGCTGCTTGCAAAGTTTTTCTGTTTTTTCCCATACAGCTGGATATATATCCAAATCTCCTTCCAAGATTTTGGTGCTAGATATGTCTTCTGGGTTTACTTCTTTTATTTCTTCTATCCTTTCAAAATTAAACTGAACTTTTATTGGGTTTTCCGACTGAATTGGGAAAATATCCAAAACATCTCCTATTTTTCTGTATTCTCCTGGTTTTAGATACACATCTTGTCCATGTGAATATCCTATTTCTATAAGTTTTTCAAACAACTCTGTAACATCTACCTCTTGTCCTTTTGACAGCTTAATTTCTCTCTCCGACATTTCTCTCAAAAGAGGCATGTCTTTTTTCCATAGAGCTTCTGTAATAATTAAAACTTCTGCATAGTCCGATTTGAAAAAGGAAAGATAAGAAGGAAGTTCTTTCTTCGAAAAATTAATTTCCCCGTCACTCTGTATGACCCCAAGGGACTCAGTCGCAACATCAAAGAATTTTAACCATCTTTCCATCTCCCCTCTTCTCGATTCATCTGGAACAACTATTATTGTTTTAGCTGGAGACATATCAAATATATGTGCCACAAACATAGCTTTTGCTGTTCCATTTGATGCGCCAGAGAGAACAAGCCTCTTTTTTGCAAGAAGTAAATCTCTTAGCTCCCTATGTGTCTCCTCTCCGAGGAGAAGTGAAGGCTTCATGATGAATCTATGAATCTATAATTTTATTCTTCTTCTGACATCCTAAGAGGCATAATCAGATGAAGAAAGTTTGGCACATCTGGAACGCGAAACACTGCAGGATGCATCTTGTCTGTTATTTCCATATGTATTTCATCTCCTGAGAGGTGCGATAAGAAGTCTAATAGATATGATGAGCTTAATGCAATCTTATTCTTCTCTCCTTTTACGTCTACAGGAATTTGAGCCTCGTCCTTACCCACTTGTGTGGTTTGCGTTTGTATAGAAATATCTTTGCTGTTAAACGCAAATGTTAGATTGTTGTTACTCTCTTTCGCAAAGTAGTGCATTCTTTTTGTAGTTGTTAATAATTCCCCCAGTGGAAGCAGTGCACTTGTTGTGTGTTTCTCTGGAATAATTTGTTGATATTTAGGAAATGTCCCATCTATCAATCTTGATAGTAATGTTGTTCTTCCTATAACCACTTCTATTTGCTGTGGACTTAGTGACATTTGTACTGTGTTTTTCTCTTCTTCTTTTTCCGATTTTTCTTCTTCTTTCTTTTTTGAGTCTCCAGTCTTTTTTCCTCCAAGGACCGACATCATTTCTACAAGAACTCTACTTGGGACTATGCATTCTACTTCCCCATTTGTTTCTACGGGCATTCTGTACTCAGAAAGCCTATAGCTATCTGTGGCAACCATATATAAATCTCCTTTTACAACCTTCATGTAAACACCAGAGAGAACAGGCCTTGTTGTTGTCTTTGCTGAGGCAAATGCAACATTGTGTATAGCATCCAATAAATCACTACTTTTAACTGTTATTTGATTTTCTTTTTTTATTGGAGATATTTTTGGATATTCACTTGTAGACTCTCCGGCAATAATTGTTTTTGATTTTTTTGAAAAACATTTCAGTTGTGAATCTTCACTTGTCTCAAATACAACTTCATCATCTGTTGAATATTGTGCAAAGTTTTGAATAGCCTTTGCAGGGATTGTTATTGCCCCCTCGTTTTCTACCTCTGCATCTAAATGAGATATTATTGAGAATTCTAAATTCGTAGCACTAAGCACACATCTTTTTCCTTCAACTTGAATTAATATATTATTTAATATTGGTAAAGCTTGTTGACCGGTTATAGCTCTTCCTACAATTCCTATTGTTTGAAGAATATCTTTTGTTCCACATGAAAATTTCATGCCTATAGTATGTATTATTTGTTTAATTACTCAATAAGATCGTAGTAATAGTAGGCCTTGCCAAACATATACTAAATATGGTCTAACTTGTGGGAAAAGTGTTCATTTCTTTGGGATATTCTTAAGAATTAACGGGTATTTGGCTAGTATAAGCCATATATGTATATCATATGTATGTTTACTTCATGTTGATAGTTTGTGGGCAGCTTGTTCACCATGTGAAATAAAAATTACCTTTTAAACACTCAAATGAGACTTTTCACAACTTAATTAACAATTGAAGATTTGAGAAATTTCCCTATAGTTTCCACACTTATCCACATCTTTTAATATGAATTTCATAAATATACCATTCACAGTTTTCGATTTAGAGACCACAGGCCTCAGTCCAAATAGGGGCGATAGAATTGTGGAAATTGCAGGAATTCGAATCGAAAATGGGGAAATTATAAAAGAAAAAACATTTGATTCTATGGTAGATCCCGGAGTCGCAATTTCTGCCGAGGCCTCTAGGGTAAATGGGATAAAACAAGAGGACTTAATTGGGGCCCCGCCAATCGAAGATGTTTTACCTTCTTTTTTGGAATTTGCAGCTGGGACAATTTTGATTGCACACAATGCGGGTTTTGATATGTCTTTTCTGGAGGCAGAAAAAGAAATGTGTTGGGGATACATAGATCTTCCTGATTACATATGTACCATGAAATTAAGTAAGTCAGTTTTTCCAAATGAGTACAGGCATAATTTAGATATACTCTCTGAGAGGCTTGGGATTCAAATCGAGCAAATGCGGCACAGGGCACTCCCAGACGTTTTGATGACCGCTCAGGCGTTTGTGAAGATGGTCGAGCTTGGAAATATTTCTTCTATAGAAGAGCTGAAGAGAAAGGCGGGATCAATTAAGACGGCTTTGCGGTAATAATAAGATTAGTTTTGCTTATTACAAGTACGCCGCTCACTCGCTTAAGGCGGTATATGCGACGAAATCAACATGGGACTATTTATATATTGGTACCCAAGAATGATTTCTTACGCAAAATACTGCCTGCTCGCTTGCTACTCTTTTGTCTGTTATTAATGGTTTTTGATGCAGTATTTGATATAAGATCCAGGTATAGCTATAAAAGAAATTATTACTGGCAAAGATCATCCAATTCTTAGAGGGGAGAATAAAGATATAGAAAGCTTTGGAAAAGACTTACAGAAGTTAATAGATGATCTTATAGAAACTGCAATTGATGCTAAGGGAGCAGGTCTTGCTGCACCGCAGATTGCGGTGTCCAAAAAAATCGCAGTTATGAAAGTTGCTGGATCTTTTTTCCCTATTATAAATCCAGAGATAGTTTGGAGCTCAGAGTCTGAGGTTATGATGGAAGAAGGATGTTTAAGTCTTCCAGATATTTGGATAAATATATCTAGGCCCTCTGAAGTTATAGTTAAATTCTTTGATCAAAAAGGAAAAGAGCAAGAAAGAAAATTCTCTGGGGTAGACTCTAGAGCTGCTCAGCATGAGATAGATCATTTAAATGGGGTGCTTATAACTGATTTTAGATAAAAATTTTCATTGTGCAGGCGAATAGTGGCGCGGAGCTCCTGCTCCGCGCAAGAAGATGTTTATATCGATTTCCATCTCCAAGGCCAATTTTTCAGACCTGCTTTATCTGGATTTTTCCACACATAATCAATAACAGTTTCTATGCGTTCTTCTTTACGAATAATGTGATCATAGTATTCCCTTTGCCAAAAGGTGCCCGTTCTGCCAATAATCTTATTCGAGCTCTTTGCAATAAACGATTTCCATGATTTAACAATATTCTGCAATTGGTAATTACCATCAGGCTTAACAACTACATGAATGTGGTTTGGCATGATGCACCATGCATATAAATCATAATGATCTTGATCAAAAAATGTTAGGGTTGATGTGGCAATCTTTGCAACATCATTTCTGTTGAGCCAACAAGCTCCATATCCAGCATCAAGAAAACCTTCCACACTTTCAGAAAATAATTCATCTATTCTTTTAAGTTCATACTTTGTAGGTTTTCTATTTTTTATTCTATTCATTAACCCCTTTCTTTCATCAGAGATCATTTTTAATTTTTCTTGTGGCAAAGAATCTGCAAGCCTGAATCTAACATGATATACAGCCCCATCTTTTGTCCAATGTGGAAGATATGCGCCATGCCGTATATTTAAATCTAAATCCTGCAATGTAACTTATAATTTACCATATGTTCTACTGCGCGGAGCAGGAGCTCCGCGCCACAATCTGTAGCTCTAACTCATCGCCAAGGACGGCAATATTACTTCATAATGGAAAAGAGCAGGAGCTCCGCGCCACAATGTCATATTCTAAATCATCAACTTGCCGCACTGCCTCCTGAAACTGTAACCTTAAACAAAGAATGAAAGACCTAGAAGTAATAATCGGCCTAGAGGTTCATGCGCAGATGAATACGAAGACAAAGATGTTTTGTGGGTGTGATAATGATGCTTTTGGAAAACCTCCAAATACTACTGTTTGTCCCATATGTATGGGTCATCCAGGAACTCTTCCAGTCACAAATGAAGAGGCGATAAAGAAGGCGATAAAAGCGGCTCTTGCACTTAAGTGTGAGATATCAAAAGATAATCATTTAGATAGGAAGAATTATTTCTATCCAGATCTCCCAATGGGATTTCAGATCTCTCAATACGATTACCCAATTTCAAATAATGGGTGTGTTGAATTTTCAGACAACGATGGAAATAAAAATCAGTGCAAAATAACGAGGTTGCACATAGAGAATGACGCGGGAAAGCTGCAGCATGCGGGCGGGAGGTCATATTGTGATTACAATCGTGCAGGAACTCCTCTTATGGAAATAGTCACAGAGCCAGATCTTCGAGCTCCACAAGATGCAGTGAATTTTGCAAAAGAACTACAAAGGATATTGCTTTCCATTGATGCAAGTGAAGCAGATATGTACAAAGGAATGATGAGATTTGATGCATCTGTTTCTCTTCGCCCAAAAGGAGAAAAAAAATTATATCCAAGATCAGAAATAAAAAATCTAAACTCATTTAAATCTCTAGAAAAAGCTCTTGTTTTTGAAATTAAGCGTCTGAAAAAGATGTGGGAGGAAGGATCTCCACAAGATAAAGAAGTAACAGTTCATTGGGATGATGACAAAGAAGTAGGAGTGGTCATGAGGGAAAAAGAATCATCTGCTGATTACAGATATTTTCCTGAGCCAGACATTCCACCTCTTCACTTCGAAGAGTCTGAAGTATCAGATATTTTGGCCTCTATTGGCGAAATGCCCGAAGAAAGAAAAAAAAGATATCTAGAGGCAGGGCTTTCAGAAAATCAGGCTGTAATGCTAACAGGAGATCCTAGATTATCTGATTTTTTTGATACTGTGGTATCAAAAGTAAATGACTACAAAAAAGTTAGTTCAGTTGTTCTCACTCAACTTATGGGATTCTTGAAGGCAGAAAACAAAGGGCTATCTCAAGGTCCAGGTGCAGATGAAATAATAGAACTTTTAAATCTAATAGATGGAGGAACAATTAGTGCAAATGCAGGGAAAGCTGTTCTGGAAAAAATGGTAAAAGAAGAAAAACCTCCAAAAGACATTGTGAAAGAAGGGGGCATGCAACAAATTTCGGATTCTTCCGAAATAGAAAGCCTTGTAAAGGAAGCGATGGAAAATAATCCAAAAGCAGTTGAGGATTTTCTTTCCGGAAATGAGAAGGCAAAAGCTGCGATTATTGGTTTTGTGATGGGAAAAACAAAAGGCCAGGCAGATCCAAGAGTGGTTGATCAGGCGGTTGTAAGCCTAATAAAAGCAGGAAATTAGCCTCTAAGGCCTATTTTGTGCGGATAAGCAGCAAGTGCTAAAAATAGCATATTATGTTATAATAATAGTTAGTTTAAACAAACACAAATGCAAATATCCATCAAAAATATTACCAAGAGTATAAAAAGGCATAATATATATTTAGCAGATACTGCTGCCGCTGCCGTAGTTCTAATTGTTGTTATAACACTGCTTTCTACTGGTTTGTATTCTGCTCTTAGGGGATATGTTCTTAATTCAAATGAAGATCCCTTGAGATTATGTCGGGCTGGAGAGACGGAGGACTGTATTTCAAATGACGAATTCGTAGAAGGATTGAGTATCCCAACATTAATGAATCGTATAGAGAATGAATGTAGTGAAGGAATTATTGATAGAAATAATGGTTCTTGCTTGCCGTACGATGAGTTTATAGAAAATCTAAATATACCAATGCTAATGACTCGCATAGATACTGCATGCAATGATGGAATCGATAATGATTCTGATGGAGCGATAGATCTAGAAGATCCAGGATGTTTAGATTCAGCGGATAAAAGCGAAAGAAGCTCTGGCGGCCCAGAATGTGATAATGGGGTGGATGATGACAATGATGGAGCGGTCGACTATCCATTCGATGCAGGTTGTGATTCTATTTCTGATAACCAAGAATTAATTCCATTTAATGTTACCCCTCCCACAAGTGAAAATGATCCTGGGGATGGCGGCGGAGGAGGTGGAGGAGGCGGAGGGGGTGGAGGAGGCGGAGGCGGCGGCGGATGGCCAGATCATTTCGCTAGTAGAGAGGAGCCTGAAAACGAAAAAATTTGCTCAAACGTTGTAGAGAATGCTCAGACAAAAAATAATTCTGTTGCAGAAGAGAAAAATGAGACATCTGAGATATACGGAAAGCTAGCAGCTGTTATCCATAATAAATGGATTGTTTATCGTGATGTTCCATTTAGTGCTTGGTTTAGAGAATATGTTTCAAGGTTAGTAGAAGAAGGTGTTGCTACTGGATATAAAGATAAGCAAGGAAACCTGAAAGGCGAATTTGGAGTCGCTAATCCTGTGACAATTGCAGAGGTCGTTAAAATGGCACTGGAAGCCGCAGGGGAGAGTCCAGGAGATTCTAATGAGCTGCAGAATAGATCTGCAAAAGGAACATGGGCAGAAGGATATATAGCAAAAGCAGAACAAATGAATTTAGGCATTATTTCTTCGAGTAGAAATGTGCATGTCCCAGCAACTCGGGGTGAAGCAATTTCTATAATGCTTCAGTTTATGTGTGAAGGCATGACAGTGAATGATGTCTCAGATGATTTTGTTGATTTGTCTGCAACACATAGATATATCAGTGAAATTTCGTCGGCTGTGCTACTCGGCGTTATAAGTGGAGATACGGATATAGATGGAAATAGGGTGGGAACAGTAAGACCTGATGATAATGTAAATCGCGCTGAGGTTAGCAAAATAGTTGTTCTAATGATGAATCGGTTAAAGCCTTAGTTTTGAGGAGACTTGTAAAGAAGGGGTAAATTGGTGTACAATATACTGATTTTGCCTAATAAGGTTTTTTCTAAAACAAAAACAATGCAAACAAAAAATTCTTCAAAAGAAAAATGGTTTGATACAAGCATAGTCGTAGAAGTTCTTATAGGAGAAATTTCTAGCAAGCCAAGTGATGCACCAATAATTGCAAACTTATGTATAGGATTTACTTCGCTTTCAAAAGAAAGATTAGAAGATGAGATAAATAATCTACGCGCATGGCAGCCAAGGATTTTTCCAAAAAGCATGCCTACCAATAAGATACTTGGAATAGTAGAGAAAAAATATTCAGCATATGTAGGGGCTTAGGACACCCGTTCCACATACTCCCCTCTCTCCGTATTAACTCTCACGGTTTCTTCTTCGTTCACAAAGAGAGGAACCTGTATTACGGTGCCATTTTCTAGGGTGGCGGGCTTAGAGCCTCCTTGGGCAGTATCTCCTTTTACTCCAGGGGTAGTAGAATCAATTTTTAGATCTACAGTTACAGGTAACTTTATTCCTATAGGGCGTTCTTCATATGTAAGCACATCCATCTCCATGCCATCTGCTAGATATTTTTGTGCGTCTTCTCCTATTTCTTTATCGGATAAAGAAAATTGATCGTAACTATCAAGATTCATAAAGGTGAAACTTTCTCCATCTCCATATAAATATTGAACATGACGATATCCTACAGAGGCAGGTTCCAATTTATCATTTCCTTGAAAAGTCTTTTGAATGGTTGCACCAGTTTTTAGATTTTTCATCTTAGTAGAAGTAACCCCTCCTTGCCTTCCTTGTTTACTAAATTTTGATCTTAAAATTAAGTATGGGTCTCCATCTATTACTACAGCTATACCAGTTTTTATTTCTGCTAGAGAATACATATGGGATATTGGGGTTATTGTGCTTCGACACGTACTTTGTCTCCTAGAACTGAGGCTTCACTTCGTTCTGCCTTCAGTTCCACTCGCTCAGTACGGCTCAGCATGACATAAATAAATTAAAAGATAACTGTTTTCTTGCGCGTTATTCTGGGCTTAGTTCCTTCCCTTTAGAAGGGAAGATCTTCTACTTTTACCTCGGATTCATATTTAACCTCTGGCACATTTGTTGCAGCTTGAGCTACTTCGGACTCCTTTTTTGCTGGTGCTGGGGATGAAGATTTTTCAAATCCTTCGTTTGAATAGTTGATATTATTATTCTTTACTCCAAGGATAGAGACTGAATCTGCTATTACTTCTGTGGTATATCTTTTCGCTCCAGCTTGAGTTTCCCAGCTCCTGGTTTGTACTCTTCCTGATACATGTGCACGAAGTCCCTTTTTTAGATTTTGTGTACAGACTTGTGCCAAGTCTCCCCAAACTACAACATTATGAAATTCTGCACGCTCTTTTATTTCATTCGTTTGTCTATCTTTCCAGCTTTCATTTGTTGCAATTCCAAAAGATACAACACTTTGTCCATTTGCAGTTGTTCTAAGTTCAGGATCTCTAGTAAGGTTTCCAATTATATCTGCGCGATTTAAACATCCTGTAAGAGGTTGAGCAGAACCATCTAGCTCTAATTGTCCTCCTTTTGGATCCAAGATTATAAGATCCATCGCAACGACTTGTGTTTTATTCCTTTTCTCTCCGGACTGTTGATCTTCCCATGAGTCAGTTTGAAGTCTGCCAGATATGAATACTTGACCACCTGGTTTTAGATATTGTGCAGCAACGTCTGCCATGCCTCCCCATGCAGTTACTGTGTGGAAGGCTGTACCATTTAGAGTTTGGCCTGTATCTGATGTAAATGTATAAGGAGAAGCAATATTTAAATCACATACACTTCTGCCATTTGGGGTTTGGCGAATAGAGACTGGTCGCGTTAAATAGCCAACAATTTGTATTCGGTTAAGAGAAAACATATTTTATGGGGGGGAATGGGATTAGATGAGGCCACAGCCGATATTTTCGTTCATCTGTTGATCTGGTTGTGGTAAATTGAAGTGTATTACTTCTGATTTATTTATGGCAAACTTTTCCTGTTGCGATTTCCCAAAAATCTTACATGGTGAACAATAGTACACCCACAGGGGATCATATAAGCATAGGAAAAGCTGGGGAGGAAGCTGCGAGTAGATATCTACTTTGTAACGGATATAAAATAATTGGTAGAAATGTAAAAACAGGAAGAGGAGAAGTGGACATAATTGCTAAAGATTCTGATATCACAGTTTTTGTGGAGGTAAAAACAAAATCAAACAAGGAGTGTGGGCTTCCTTCTGAGAGGGTGAATCCCGAAAAAGTGGAAAGGCTAAAATCTGCAGCTGAAACATGGATAGATGAAAGAGGTGGAGATATCCCCTCTCGCATAGATGTTATAGGAGTGTGCGGCGAAGAAATCATTGAACATTACAAAGATATAACTAGTCTGTACTGAAAGATAATTACAAGAATTCCGCTCGCATGCTCGCTACTTTTTCTGACAACCTTAACTTCAATTAAGTTGAATATGCTAGGATAGTTGTCCACATGAAACAGTATTTAAATCTATTAAAAGATGTTCTAGAAAACGGCGAAAAGAAATCTGATAGAACGGGGACGGGTACGTTGAGTGTTTTTGGGAGACAGATGAGATTTGATCTAGCCGAAGGATTTCCTCTTCTTACAACTAAAAAACTGCATACTAGATCTATATTTCATGAGCTTCTGTGGTTTTTGAAAGGAGATACGAATATAAAATATTTGAAAGATCATGGTGTTTCTATATGGGATGAGTGGGCAGATGAAAAAGGAAACTTAGGCCCTGTTTATGGATCGCAATGGAGATCTTGGCCGGACAAAAATGGGCAGGCCCATGATCAGATAACAGGTCTTATAGATAGCTTAAAAAACAATCCAGATTCGCGTAGGCACATTGTGTGTGCGTGGAATGTGGGAGAGATAGAAAACATGGCCCTACCTCCATGTCATTGTTTATTTCAGTTCTATGTATGCAATGGAAAACTTAGCTGTCAGCTATATCAAAGAAGTGCAGATATTTTCTTGGGAGTTCCATTCAATATTGCATCTTATGCATTGCTTATGCATATGATTGCACAAGTATGTGAACTCGATGTTGGAGATTTTGTTCATACATTTGGAGATTTGCATTTGTATTCAAATCACATTGAGCAAGCTCATGAACAATTATCCAGAGAGACTAGATCTATTCCAAGCCTTAAGCTGAATCCAAATGTGAAATCTATATTTGATTTTACTTACGGAGATATAGAGATTCTGGATTATGATCCATGCCCAGCAATAAAAGCTCCGATTGCAGTTTAAGATTGTAATTAACAATGAAAAATTAACAATTATGGATCCTATGAACATTTCTGAATTCCTAAAGAGCATCGGCGAAGATCCCTGCAGGGAAGGGCTCAAAAAAACTCCAGAGCGCTACGAAAAAGCACTCAAAGATCTCACGTCTGGATATGATGAAAATTTAGATGAAGTAATTGGAAATGGGATATTTGATGCAGAGTCATCTGATCCAATTTTGGTAAGCGATATTGAATTTTCTTCTCTTTGTGAACATCACCTATTGCCATTCTATGGAAATATAGAAGTTAGTTATGTTCCAGATAAAAAAATACTTGGACTCTCCAAAATTCCAAGAATTGTAGATATGTTTGCAAGAAGATTACAGACACAAGAAAGATTAGGAGCAGAGATCGCAGATGCGATTCTAAGCTCTGTTAAGCCAAAAAATGTGGATGTAAAAATAGAAGCCGAGCATATGTGTATGAAAATACGAGGCATAAAATCAGGAGCGAAAATCTCTACATTTCATAGCCGAGAAAAGGGATCTGAGAGCAAATAGCCCCTTGAACCCACTGAAAATAAGGGTACGATATATAACATGAAGGAAATTGTTCGAATAGACCCTATCTCTACAGCAAAAGTAGCCGCGTTGCTTGGGATATTATGGGCAATACTTGGTTGGCTATTTAGTGGAATAGTAATTAGTTTACTTTTACAGGGAGACCCTGCTGCGTTTGGCGAAGTCCCACCTCAAGGCTTTTCTTTTGGAGGACTCTTAGCAGGAATAGTAGGAGGATTTTTTGGTGGCGGAGTGTCTGGGTATTTTGGATCTTTGTTCTATAACTGGATTTCTAGAAAAATTGGAGGAGTGATGATAGGAATCAGAGATTTGTCTTAAAGTTTTAGATTTTTATCTGGCGATCCAATTCGCAGCTTTGTTTTGTTATGGAAAATTCCAAATAACAAGTAAAAAACAAAAGTAGCAAGCGAGCAGGCGGTATTTTGCGTAAGAAATCGATCCGAAACCTCTGATAAGTAATAAACGGTGATGGGTTACGTCGATTTCGTCGCATATACCGCCTTAAGCGAGTGAGCGGCGTGCGAGATTTGGAGTTTGTAGTTTTATTAACAATCCCTTCTTTTATAAGTTAGGAATGTACAAGCATGTGGATTTTTATTGTCCTCTGCAAAAAATTCTTTTTCTACTTCTTTCCATTCGCTCTTGCTTATTTCTGGGAATTTAGTATCTCCCTGAAACATTCCATGTATGCGAGTTAAATATATGCGATTTGCAAATGGCATTGCTTGTTTATATATCTCCCCTCCCCCTATTACAAAAATTTCTACTTCGGGATCTTTTTGTGATGCAAGCTCTATAGCCTCATTAAGTGACCCAACTATTTCACATCCATCTACCTCTAAGTCGTTTTGTCTAGATATGATTATGTTTCTACGACCAGGGAGAGGTCGGCCTATAGATTCATAAGTCTTTCTTCCCATAATGATTGGCTTTCCTTTTGTGGTATCTATAAACCTCTTCATGTCTCGTGGCATATCCCACAGGAGCTTATTTTCTCCTCCTATTACATTATTTTCATCTGCCGCAGCTATTAGAGATAAGATCATTAGTGATTACAAATTATCAGTTGTGGGGGAGAAAGCAATGAGAATAGTAGGAAGGTAGGAAGGTAGGAAGGTAGTATTGTCTTAGCATGCAAACCTTCCTCGGTCTTGGCTCCAATATAAACCCCTCAGAGAATATTAGGGCTGCAATGGAAAAACTAAAGGCAGGATTTTCCGAGATAGAATTTTCTAATGTTTATGAGTCTGCCCCTATGTACGAAGAAGATCAGGATAGTTTTTTAAATGCTGTTGGAAGACTTGAGACAAATTATGAGATTGGAGAGATTGTTTCGAAATTAGAGAAAATAGAAGAAGAGCTCGGTAAATCTAAAGAATCAAAATATGGACCTAGGACTATAGATTTGGATTTACTTTTGTATGGAGATGAAGTTTTTGAGAATGATGATGTGAGGGTGCCACATGAGAAAATGCATGAACGAAGATTTGTTCTGGAACCACTTTGTGAGCTTATAGATCCTGAGTTTCTACATCCGAAAATGAAGATTTCATGGGAGAAATTGCTAGAAGACGCAAAAAAACAAGAGTGCAAACTTTTACAGAATTTCGCTTGATTAAGCCGTTTAGTGGGAGCAGAGTGTGGATATTATGAATATTCCAAGAGGATATGAGGAAAATGAAGATGATGTTGAGGATCAGATTACGGATACAATCAATAGATCTGTAAGAATGCGAACAGGTGCAACAATAGAAGATTTGGTGGTTAATTATAGAGATGGGATTTTAACCATTACAGGCAGAGCTCATACCTACTACACAAAACAATTAGCAACTCATGCTGTGCGTGAAACAGTAGATATAGATGATGATGCCATCAGAAACGACATAGAAGTTTATTAACGTGTCATTTTCACTTTTACGCTTTTTGCATTAGGCAGTGCAAACTTCTGAATTTCTACTTTTGCAGAGTCGATGTATTTAAGCTTAAGCACTTCATCCAAAATATCATCTACTAACTTCTCCAAAGTCTTCCTCTCTTTTTTTGCTAAGCCTTTAATAATTTCTGCAACTTCGAAGTAATCAACAGTGTCTTCTATTCGATCTGTTTTCCCTGCTTTTACTTCTGGGCAATTAAGCTCTACAGATATAAGCAGTCTTTGCTCTGTCGATCTTTCTTCGGGTGTTATGCCGATCTTCGTCCAGAGCTCGAGATTTTTTATGGATATGGTCATTAGGGGGATTGTAGCAGTGGTTGAATGTGCTTCGACACACCCTTCGACAGATAAGGACTGAAGGTCACTCGTCGCGTGCGCGCTCCTCATTCCTCTTCCAGTCCTTATCTGCTCAGGGTGGCTCAGCATGACATGTATTAACTTGACATAATCTTCAAATTAGGTTAATTTAACCTCCTTTATGAAATCCCCTTCTAAACCATTTTCTGGCACATCTGTGAGGATTGCGTTCCCTTGTGGAGATATAAGGAGATCTCGCGAGATTCTAGGCCATTTGGCAGAGGAGAGGCTTATTGCTGGAGGGACGATAATCCAGGCAGAATCTGTGAATTGGATTGGCGGAGATATGGAAAGGTCTATAAATAAAAATGCGATTGCATATACGACTATAGAAAAATTGCCACTCATAAGAGATAGATTAGAAATTATGTACGGAGAAACTGCTCCGGAGATTTCACAGTTTGTAATGCAGGACGAGAAGAAATCTGTAACTGGTTGGATAGAGAGGAATACGAGGGGCTAGGTAAGGGAGGTATTGTACGTATCGTAAGTATTGTAGGCAGGATTAAATCCGTCGGATTAAATTTGTACCTACTTTACCTACTTTACCTACAATACATAATTATCTTTCTCAGCTTCCTCCTAAAATTTTCTCCAGAAAACCTCTTCGCATGTTCCATAATTAAATTTGAATCAAAGTTAATTTTTTCAAATTCATCTATTGCTCCAACCAAAGACTCTGCAGTGTGATCAGAGAAAAATATTCCAGTTTCATGATCTACTACAGTATCTAGAACTCCACCTTTTCCATATGCAATTACAGGGGTGGCGCAAGCCTGAGCTTCCAGTGGGACAATTCCAGCATCTTCTTCTGCCGGGAAAAGAAAAGCTCGAGCTTTGGCATACAAATCAGACAAGTCTTCCTCTGGAACGTATCCTAGGAATTCAACTGTAGGACCTGCCATTTTTCTAAGCCTAGATTCTTCTGGTCCCGATCCTGCAATCTTTAATTTAAACTTCTTAGTATTTGCTGCCTCTATAAGTAAATCTATTTTTTTGTATGGAACAAATCTGCCTACTGTAAGGAAATAATCTTCTTTCGTTTCAGTATTATTTCTTTCAAAGAATTTATCGTTAACTGGCGGGTGTAAAACGATGCTATCTCTGCCATAGACTCTTTCTATTCTTTTTTGAGTAGTTGATGAGTTTGCGATGAATTGGTCAACACGTCTAGAAGTAGTTCTATCCCAATGTCTTAGTTTTTTTAAGTTCCACTTAACAAAAGATCTAAACGGTCCAAATAAACCAAAGTCATCTAGATATTTTTCTTCCATTTCCCATGCATATCTCATTGGAGTGTGACAATAACAAATGTGTTTAGCAGAAGATGGAGGGATTAGCCCCTTTGCCACTGCGTGTGATGAGCTAAGTATTGTGTCATATTCACTTAAATCCCAGGATTCGACAGCCTTGGGCATAAGAGGAAGAAGAAGTCTGTGTTTTTTAATTAATGAATAATATCTTTGTAGTGAAGATGTATGAACTCTTAATTCTTTTTCGGATAGTCCTTTTGTCCCTGATTCATCGTATACTACGGTAAAGATATCAGACTCAGGCCAAAGTTTTATCATCTCTGAAATTACTCTTTCTGCTCCTCCAAGAGTGACAAGCCAATCGGTGGTGATAGCCATTCTCATATTGCTATATTGTCACATAAGAATAAATGCTCAAACCATCTCGTCGCCTTCCTCGGAAATTACAACGCCCCACTTCGGAGCTATCACGCCGTATGGCACAGAAATTGCTTAGAAAGAAGAAAAAGGGAGCAGGGAAAAAAACTGCAAAATACTCAAGGTATTTCAGAAGAATTGCCCTTGGGATCAGAGAATCCTTCTCTCAGCTGAAGATATGGTGTGCAGTCTCGGTAGCTATACTTATATTGATTTTAATTTTATATTTTCTTTTTGCAGATGCTTTTAAGGTTTCATCTATGCGTGTTGCAAGGCAGGATAGAAGAGTAGATGTAGAAGAGATTCAAAAGCTTTTGAAGCCTTTTTTTGGGAAGCATATTCTTTTTGTATCCCCTCTTCTTATAGAGCATACAATTCAGTCTGAGTATCCAGAGGTGTCTCGTGCAGATGTTGGTAGAAATTTCCCAAATGAGCTTTGGGTAAAATTATATATGGATGATATTTCAGTAGAAGTATCTGTTGGGGATCCAGATGGAACAGAAAATGATGCGACAGAAAATTCGTGGACGCCAATTAAGGCTATAGAAGGAGAGGAGGCAGATTCAAATTACAAATATCTTACAAAAGATGGAGTTTATCTGGAGTATCCATTTTCCTTGGCTCCAAATGAAGATGATGAAGAAAGGCTTAAATTGTACATGATTGATTGGGCAGTCAAGCCAGAGCACAGACAGAAGCTAATAGACAAAGATGTATTACGTGATATAAGAAATGCAAAAAGAATTTTGGAAGAAACCTTTGGACACAGCGTGTCTTTTGCTGCGTTCTATTTGAGCGCACAAGAATTTCATCTAAAAACAGAAGGAGTAATTTTATGGTTTGATTTGGCAACTCCAGTGGCCGCGCATATTGACAGGTATAGACAATTTTTACGCGCAGTATCGCTTGATAAAGTGGAAGAATATATAGATTTGAGGCCTCACGATAGGGTTATTTATAGGTAGCAGAAATCGTACAAATATCAGGATTTATGTGCGTTTTTCTACTACAATCTATGTAATGTTTAGAGCCATTTCTTCTCTTCTCTTGTTCGGGGCGCTTTCTCCTGTGGCACCGTTTACCCAGCCACAAGAAATGTCTGATTTGATAACTGTGGCATCTCCTCCCGTTGAATCTAGAATAAGTGTTCTTGAAGATATAAGTGCAAGTGGAGCACTTGTTATAGACATCGATAGTGGCAAAGTGATTTATTCTTATGCGGCAGACCTTAGGCGACCCATGGGGAGCTTGGCAAAAATTATGACTGCGATAGTTATTCTAGAAGAAAGAGATTTAAATGAAGTTGTTGTAGTTCCAAAAAGTGCACAGGAAGTGGAAGGCAATGTAGCAAGGTTACTTCCTGGAGAAAGATATACAGTTCGTGATTTACTTTTGTCTGTATTAATTGCATCTGCGAACGACGCAGCTCATACACTTGCAATCCATCACAGTGGAGGCATAGCAAGCTTTGCTGATGTGATGAATGAAAGGGCAAAGATTTTAGGGCTCAAGAAAACACATTTTGATAATCCAATTGGATTCGATAGTACAAATCAATATTCAACTCCTAGAGAGCTTGCATGGCTATCTCTTTATGCTCTTAAAAATGAAACTATAAAAGAATTTACTTCCAAGAGAAGTGCAACTATTCAAGATTTAGCAGGAGAACATACTATTACTGTGCATAGTACAAATAGGTTATTATCCTCACATCCATCACACTTTTTTGGTTTAAAAACTGGAACTACTGATGGGGCAGGCCAATGCCTTATATCTCTTGCATATGAAAAAGGGAAACCATACTTACTTGTTGTTCTAAAAAGTTCAGATAGATACGAAGACACTCTTCGTTTATTTAGATCGATTTCCGCATCAAGCGCATGAAGACTATAAATCAACTTAAATTTTTGATCAGGGCAGTTTCTATATCAGCACTTTTTGTATCACTTTTTGTGCCACCATATGTTCCACATGCTGCATCTAGTGAAGATTTACCTGTGCAGGAACTTGCTTCTGGACATTTTTTAATGGTCGAAGAAGGTTTTGTAATGAAAACAGCATCTATTTCTGAGGCTGGGCACAGATTGGCATATAACAAGGGAATATCTCACACAGTAGGAGCCCAGGAGAGTCTAAGCTCAATAGGAGATTTGTATGCCATATCTATCGATACCATTAAATGGGCAAATGATCTCAAGAAGAATGTTGTTCTCCATCCAGGAGATGTATTACGCATACTTCCTGTAGATGGAGTTCTTCATACGGTTAGCAGAGGACAGAGTCTTTCTAAGGTTGCAATGCTTTATGACACAGATATAAATACCCTTGAGAAACAAAATCAAATTCAAAGTGGGCGAATATATGCGGGACAAGAAATAATAATTCCAGGAGGTAGACCAATTGTAGCTAAGGCTAATTCAAACATTAAAGTTGCTGCTGTATCTAAAAAAATAGAAGCAAGTCCCCCAAGACCTACGCAGCCACCAGAAGCAAGTCCTCCAGATTCACATGGGATTTTGCAAAAACCATGTGATTGTACATATACACAAGGGTATCACCCTGGTCATTATGCAGTGGATCTAGCTAGGTCTGGAGGTGGAGCAATTTTTGCAGCTGAAGATGGAATAGTTCTGCGTGCAGATTATGGTTGGAACGGTGGATATGGAAATGTGATAGAAATAGATCATGGAAATGGGTTGGTAACTCTTTATGCACATAACAAAGAAATACATGTAAGAGAAGGATCTGCAGTAAGACGTGGAGATGTAATTGCAAGTATGGGAAATACAGGGCGTGTATATGGAAAGACGGGGATTCATTTGCACTTCGAAACTATTCTTAGTGGAATAAAGAAGAATCCAGTGCTTTATATTCAGTAGTACTACATACTTCTATCTAATCTTTTTCCTTCTTCAACATTAAGCTCCTTCATTTTTATGGGAGCAGTAAAGTGGAATGATGTTCCTTTGTCTTCATCGCTTTCGAACCATATTTTACCTCCCCATGCTTCTACTATTGATTTCGTAATATAAAGACCTATTCCTGTTCCATCTGTATCTGTTTTTAGAACATTGTCTGCACGGAATAACTTTTCAAAAACTTTGTGTTGTTGAGCTTTTGGAATTCCCATCCCATCATCTTTTATGCTGAATTCAAATTCATTCGCATCTGCCTCTAATTTTATATTTATAGATTTTCCTTCTGGACTATATTTAACAGCATTACTAGCAAGATTCTCAATCGCTATTTGTAAAAGCTCTATGTCTGCATGAATTTTTATATTTTCTGGAACTTCTTCTATCAAGTTCAAATTCTTTTTTTGCATTTGAGGCTTGAGTTCTCCAAGCGTGCTAGTGATAACTTCTTTTAGGCTAAACTCTTTCGGTTCTATTTTTAGATGACCAAGTTCTATTCGAGATACATTAAGCAAAGAATTAACCAGGTCTGCCATTCTCTTGTGAGAGTCTACTATCTGTTGTACATATTCCTTTTGGTCAGGCCTTAGCCCGTCAGATTCACTATGTATAAGTTCGGTGTACCATCCTATTGCTGTGAGCGGTGTTCTAAGCTGATGGGAGGCAAGTGATATAAATTCAGATTTCATTCTGTCTATACGCTTCTCTTCTGAAACATCACGAAATGTAACAACTATTCCCTTCATTTCGGTCCCTACCATAAACGGGACAGCTGTTATGGCTATTGGGAACTTTTCACCATTTCTTCTTTCGCATTCATAGGAATCTGTAGGGAGAGTTCTTATTGGTCTTTTCTTGTCTATAACCTTTTGTACGAAATGCTCATTAGGTGCGAGTAGTTTATTCCCAGGTCCACGGATACTCAGTACGGATGTAAAGTGCCCGTTTATAATTTGTCCTTTTTCCCATCTAAGCAAGTTCTCTGCAGAGTGATTGCATGCAATCACTTTTCCATCCAGATCTACAGCCAAAAATCCCTCTCCTATACTTTCTATAAGTGCTTCATCTTGACTATGTTGCTCTGCTAATTCTTGTGTTCTTTCTTTTACTTTATGCTCTAGAGAGGAATATGCCTCCTCTAATCTAGTTGCTAACTTTTTAACTTCTGCATCAAGCACCTCTAGCTCATCGCCTGTATAGATACTTCTCTTATGGACAAAGTGTCCTGCATTTAAATGTTCCAAGCTATCTCTTAGTTTCCATATTGGCTTAACAACATCATGGGATAATCTAAGTGCAATAAATACTATGAGCAGAATTAGGAGAACAGTAGTTCCTCCTAGGGCTACAATAAGAAGGGTAATTGGCTGATATATTTCTTTCTTGTCTACTTTTGCAATTAGTCCGAGCCCTATATCTGATAGATAATGATGTGAGGCCACTACTTGTATCCCATTTTCATCTTTTGCACGGAGAATCCCATCTTGGCCAGATGAAGCCATGGCACATAGCGATTGTGCAGCTTCCGCTTTTTCTACTGTACTTCCTATACCTGAAATATTTATTGCTCCTGAATCATTTATGAATGATGTAGTAGGTGTATTTTTTTTGGAATTTAAACTTAGTTTTACAGGAGGCAGTGCTCCATGAACAGAGAACACACTCCATTTTGGATTGAAGCACGTATTTTCTCTTATTTCTTTTTCCAGAAGTAAAAATTCGCCTGTTTTCCCAAGGCTCGATGCTCCGGATGTAATGTCATAAATACTCGCAAGATCAAATTCTGCTATTAACACGCCAAGCAATTCTCCTCCATCTTTCCTGATAGGGGCTGAAGCCAAGTGACTCTTTTTTCCTTCGGAAACATGGAGAGGACCTATTTGGGCTCCTCTCATCCCTCTTGCAAAAGCATCGAAATCTGACATATCACTTCCTTCTCTTGGTGAATCTGTAGAAACTTTTACAAGCCCATTCTCATCAAGAATAAGAATACTTATCAAGTCTCTTGTTACTTCTGTTTGATGCAATAAATGTTTTCGAATTGATTCTGCATTTCTTGTGTTTAAAAATCCTGAGACAGAATTATCTGCAGCAAGAAGTCTGGAAATATTTCTGTGTTCATTTGTTATTTGTCTTATAAATTCACCTTTTTCCTCTGATAGAAAAAGCAGGTCTGCAGTTATATTTTGCTTGATAGCATCTCTGGCAATAATTACAGAGAAGAACCCTGTGGCCATGACAGAGACTCCTACTAGAATGGTAAATCTAAGGAAGATTTTGTTGCGCAAAGGTGTTTTTACATGAATTTTTTCCAAGGTATAAGGATTTGGTATTATCCCCCTATTTTAGCATAAATTAGCCGTTTTTGGTAGCTCTTACCTAAGTAGTGCCGCAACTCCAGTACTATAAGTTCTGACTCTTAGATCGGAGCTAAATGGCATAATTGATGTGATAAGTGTAGCTAGTTCGCTACGACGAATTTGATCATGTGGGCCAGAGGTGGTGATTGATTTATCTAGGATGCCATTATGTTCAGCGAAGGAGATGTAATCTGCGTACCAGTCATCTTGATCTAGATCTCCGTATGAAAAATGTTTTGCAACATAATCCTCAGGTATTACTGATGCAGCGCGCATAAGGATAGCTAGAGTTTCTAGAGTAGTTGCTTTTTCGAAGGGTTTTACTGAGCCATCTTCATATCCTTCTATCAGATTATGTTTAGCGGCTGTGTAGAAAATTCTAGTTGCGAGGTCCATAGCAGAGTCGTCTGGGTATCTTTTTTTCGGAAGATCTGTAAATACAATTTCGGTGTCAGGGATTGATTCATAAATAGATATACAATTAGATATAAGAGCCGTTTTTATGGTGTCGAGCCTAGAGGCTCCTTTATCTGGATTAAAAGGGAATACACCCCCTCCAGACTTCGTTTTATGGTTCCCACTGCCGCCGATGATGAAGTCTCCCCTTGGAGATACCTTTGTGTTCTTGAGAAGATTAATTGATCTGTATGCAGGATGACTTTTTGGAACATCAGTAAAATTAACTTTACGATTTTTCTCATAAGAGAGGCATGCATTTATTTTTGGAAAATTATCTTCACAGGCTGCACCATAGTTTTCAGTTTCTAGTTTTCCTGTGAGTGCGAGTGGGGAATATTCAAATTGATTTTTTTGAAAAGTTTCTGATTCGAAATTTATGCCAGAAACAAAATCCGATATTTTTCGTTCTGAACTTATTGCCATTGAATTTATAAGTAATTTACTTAGTTCAGATCGACTCAATGATCCATTGGGGTCAAAATTGTCATCTATTAAATTATTTGCTTTTGCAAATTCCATATACGGTTCATACCATTCATGTTCATAATCCAGAGTTGCATTATCTGGGACAGCGCCGGAGGTTCTAAGGAGAAAAGTCAAAAGCTCTACATTGTTGACTTTTTTGCTAGGGCGAGCCGAATTATCGGGATAGCCATGGACTATTCCATGTTTTGCTGCTGTATAAAAAACGCGTGAAACAAAATTCATATAAGGATCTTTTGAATTTGTATTTCGTGGGATATCTTCGAACAAGAATTCTGTTTGAGGAATTTCTTCTTCTATAGGTATGCAGTTTGTTATGAGAGCTAATTTTACTATTTCTAATCTCGAAGAACTTCTATTTGGACTAAATGGAAATTCAAGTACTCCACTTTCATTTTTTCCTGTGGATGGATTTCCGTCACCACTAAATATAAAATCCCCAGAATCATTTATTTTTGTTTTTCTAAGTATTTCTATAAATCTCTTATTTTGATTTTTCTCTATGTCTGTAAACATAAGTTTGCGATTTTGATCTATATTAAGGCATACATCTATTTCCTTGGAATAAATTGGATTTATAAATTTTTCTGGCACTTCACATCCTTCTGCATCGATATCTGCAACGTGTGGTATGTCCTCTTCTCCGTTTATAGCAATTGCCCCAAGTGGATTGTTTTCTGCGACTTCTCCACTGCCACTACTGTTACCATTTTCTTCATCCTTTGGATTACCTATATTATTTTTATTGTTTTCTCCGTTATTTCTTCTACCCCATCCTCCTCCGCCATTACCTCCACCTCCACCACTTCCTCCATTTCCACCTCCACTACTATTTTCATATGACACAGGTATTTCTGTATGGACATCATTGCTTCCATTTTCTGCATTTGTATCCGATGTTGTGTTTATGGATACAATGCTTGTAACAACGGGAAATGAGGCATTTGTAGTTTGAAATAATATTTCAATTTCGGGCATTTCTGATTTTGCAGAAACTGTATCTGTATATGTACACAAAAAAGATTGTGCTTCTATAGAGCATTCCCAGCCATCTCCACTTATAGAAATTATTGGCAATCCTCCAGGAAGAGTTCCGCTAATTTGTACGCTGTCTACAGTTGGCCCTATCCCAATATTTTCCGGATATAAAATTATTTGTCCGGGGTTATTAACTACCAGATTTGTTGGGACAAAAGTATTAACAGTTACATCAGGTGAAGCATATATATAACTTACTGTTATATGAGCAGATGTGGATAAGCTAGATTTGGTGTCTAGGTTTCCGCCTCCAGAAAAAGAAGAGATAGCCTCAGCGCTTAGTGGAAGTATCAAATTATCGCTGCCTGTAAATAATTGTTTGTCTGATTCTGATAATGGATCTAGTACATAAGTGCCAGAGCTTGTACTTGCAATTATATGAGAAGCGCCTGAGTCACCTGCAAAATCTACTGATCCATCGAATTCAGAGAAAATATTATTCTTTTCAGAATTTGGAGAATGGGTAAGAAGTTCGGATCCATCAGGGCGCCTAAGAATTATTTCTGCTGCAAGATTAGATATTACATTTGCAGAAGAATTATCGAGACTCTCTATCAGAAGATTTCCATGAATGCTGGACTGCATAGAAAATCTAACACCAATAAGCATGCCAAGTTCTGCAGAAAATTTAGGAACGGATATAGTTTTACTCCAATTAGTTTTCGTAAGAGGGATTTGTACTGTGTGATGAACTGTTTGTGCATGAGTAATAGATATAGAGCACAAAAACAGCAAAATAGTTATGGAGAAGCCAAAAACAAGACGTTTTAGCATGCTTCTACTATAGCTCACATCATCTAGTCACTTCTATAGTTGCTCCAATCTCTGCATCTGGTGCGGACACAGTAAATCGTTGTCCTGAACGGATTATAAAGTATCTAGAATGTTCATTTGTAAGGCTTTCATCTTGTGAGCTTGGATCTATTGGTACGCTGTCCATATACGTTCCTATCACAACATTTATATCAAATAGCCCTGCACAATTACCAGTGAGTATATCTGCACATATTTCTTGGGAATTTTCAGGCATTTGATAAAGCAAGGACAGATCATTGTCTCTTGAATATTCAATAATTGAATCTGCAATTACTGAAATGTGATGTTTCCTCTTTGTATTTCTTGCTTCTGCAAACCATTCGGAAGGATTAAGAGCAGAGAGTATTATCATAAGTAATAAAGATGCGACTGTAAGAACAGGAACAATCTCCAAGAGGGTAAATGCGTTGCGCTGACGATTTTTTAACATAAAGCGATTACATCATATCATTTATCTAATAGCGCCAATAATACGGTCGTTTTCAGCATTTGGGGCTGCTACCTCAAATCTACCTGGTGATACAGACCTTACCAAGTAATCTGTTCTTAGCTCCTCTATTCCAGCAGATGTATCATCTGTAGGATCTTCTGGAATACTTGCAATGTATGCACCACTTAGGTGTTTACTCCATGCGCATGCTGCTGTTATGCAATCTGCAGGAGTGATATTGCCCATGCATAAATTTTTGAAATTTGTATTTATAATACATGCATTATTTAGAGGCGATCCATCAACAGTCAGCGGCTGGTATTGTCCATTTGCATCTATGGAATATTGACCAAACGAATTAAGAATTGTATTTACATCGAATTTTCTTTGAGTATTTCGCGCATCCCCCATTTGTTTACCTGGATTTATAGCTACTATAACTATTCCAGCAAGCACTCCCATTATTGCTACTGCGAGAAGTAATTCTACTAAGGTGAAAGCGCGATGTGAAGACATACTCTAATTATATAATAAAAAATAAATAATAGAAAAGGGACCGCTTAAGCGGTCCCTTTTGAAGGCTAACCTTATCTAGTTACAGAAATGGCAGATTCCTGTTCTGGACGACATGCTTCTACAGTAACACGGTTGTTGTTAGTTCTTACAACGTATGCTGTTTCTGCATCGACGGTTTGTCCACCGGCTGTTCTATCCAATCCGGTGCTACCAGTTCCAAACCTTGGATCTGTAGGAATGTTTACGAGATATGTACCAGAGAGCGAACGAAGCTCAAGACAAGTAGTAGGCACACTATAACCTGTACAATTTCCACCTGCATGACCGCACATCTCAGCACCTAAAGCTGTACCAAGCTGTCTCCATGTGTTGTCTACACATGTAGTACCTGCAACATCACAAGGCATAGAGCCATTGTTATCAATTGCATATTGCCAAACTGCATTAAGAAGTGAGTTTACATCACTACGTCTTTGAGCATCACGTGCATCCCCCAGCTGTTTGGTTGGGTTGATTGCAACAATAACGATAGCTGCAAGAATCGCAATGATACCGATAACGAGCAAGAGCTCAATAAGGGTGAAACCTTTGTATGATTTTTTCATATAAAACTTGGGGGAAAGAAAAACACGAACTATTAGAGGAAACTCTATCAGTTAATTTGACCATTAGTCTAGATGTGGTTGATGCAACATACATTGCCTATGTCTTAGTTTTGTGTTGAAACAAACTAAAAACCCACAACTTCTACCCATCTGACAGCATTTAGAGTCTCTCCAATTTGTCTGTTCGCATTAACTTCGATAAATTTTGTTATGCTTCCAAGAGAATTTGTGCCAAAAGTTTTGATTTTCCAGTTTATTCCCCCGCCTAAATTTTCTATATTCACAACTTCACAAGTTCCATTTGGAAGTGTGATTGTTTCTCCGCAGAGTGCAGATGGAGATGTGCATGGATATGTTTCAAGATTAGATATGCGTTGCAATGCAAGCTCGGCACATGCATCCGCAAGAAAGAGTGCAATTCTGCCTTCTTTTGTATCTCCACTATTTAGTATTGAGTTTAAGCTTGTGGCGAGAAGAATTAGTACGGTAGCTGATGTTATAGCGCTGACCATAAGAACAGAGAGGAGTGCTATATAGCCAGAACTTTTTTTATAGAAAAATTTCATTAGTTGTAATCTAGGATAATTAAATGACTGCCATCAGTTGGATTTCCTCCAACCATAAAAATCAATTGAGCATTTCCATCATAGTGAATACCTTTATCTACATGGTAGCCATCAGTTATGTCTCCACTGTATACAACCTTACTAATACTATTTATGTTGTGAACATTTTTTATATCATGAATTCGAAAATAATAATTTACAGGTCCTGACCCTGGATCTATTTGTGTATTTGTTGCCATAAACAAATATCCTTGAGCAGAGCTGATTGCCATGTCATTTATGGCTGCACTGACATCGCTATCTCCTCCTATATCGAATTTATTAGAAGCTCCTGCTGGAGCGGATGGATTACTAATGCTATCTCCTAAGTTATATGAATATAATTCATATGGATCTGTTCCTTCTATTCCAATATATGCACCTGTACCAACTATGGCTATGGATTTTGATGTCATATTTCCACTAGGACCTTCTCTCCCTGTTTTTATTGATCCTGTCATGCTTACAATAGTGAGTTCGCCTTCATCATTGTCTGTTGCAAGATATGCATAAGGATTAGAATTGTCACCTGTTCCTACGGCTGCATATATACCTCCTCCGAGATCTGAATTAGTGTCATACACTGTGTCAGTTGCGCTATCGCCCAGGTTAGGAGGTTCACTTATGCTATCAAGATCTGGGTCTTCTCCTATATCTAGTACAAAAAATTCTGGTTTTGAGCTTCTCTCTTCCATGGCTACTAGTAATCCAGTTCCTGTGATGGATACACTTGTTATTAATGTGGTAGTTGGAAAATTAATTTCTTCTGTGCAACACGAAGCAGTTAGAGGATTAGTGATGTCAATTACTTTAAGCTCTCCGCTTGAATCGTCTGTGCCGACATATAAATAATTGCCTCTTATGGCAACGTCATATGCTGATCCAAGGCCTGTGATTGATCTTTCATAAGATGGATTCTGTGGATCAGATATATCAAATATTACGATGCTTTCTAAAGTGGATTCAGCCACGTAAGCATAGTCCCCGGATATCGCTATTTTCTCTAGCGTAGTTCCGGCCGGCCCTGCTACTGATCCTGTAAGTGTTGGATTTGCCCAACTTGGTACTTCTGGGACAGCTTGCCAATTTGTTACATAAGTACTTAGAGAAACATTTTTTGTTTCTCCAGAAATATCATCCCAAGTAACTGTAGAAATTATAAGTCTTTGATCGCTGTTTGCACTTGGATTTGAAAATTGGATAACTCTTGTGAACTTAGTATCTATTGTGTTTGCAGTATTTGTAATACTCCAAGATCCAGAATTTTCGAGATTAACTCCGTAATCTATATTTAATGTTTTTGAGCTAATTTGTATGTATCCATCTGTACTATTTCTTATAGATCTTATTGCGACTAGACCTTCTGATGCGAGATGTGAGGCTCTTACTCGATCTCCGCTCGTACTTGTTCCTCGCTGGCCTTCTAGAATCCCAGTGCTAAAAGCAGCAATGACTGCACCAAAAATAGTTATTGCGAGCATTGCATCTATTAGTAACGACCCCCTTTTTTCTTTGTGGAGCATATGGTGAATTCTAACATAAATTAATAAAAGCACTTAATACAGCAATGCTTGGAATATTGATGTTAATCCAAAATTATCTTTCTATAACACCTTTTCCATTTATGTGCATTTTTTTAATTTCATTACCTACCCTTAGTATTATTGTTCCGCTGAAATTAGATGGGAGCGGGTTCCCTGTGAGCTGTTCAAATACAAGCCCCTTTGCAGGGCCTTCACTTATATCTTTCATTTTCAAATAAAGGTCTCCGTCTGGAGATATGCTTTCATTTATTTCATAAATTTGATCGACGCTAGAGTCTCTGGAAGCAAAAGTGGAGCCAGAAAATACTATTACAGAGCCAGTTTGTAAAAATACTCCGTATTTAGATCCTCCAACTGAATTTTGAGAAAGTGTTTGAGCTCTTCTAACTGCCTGTATTACAGTGTTTTCTCCACTCCTTAATGAGGATCTTTGCACTGCTCCACTAGAAATCGCAAGGCTTAGACTAAGCATTATTGCAAGAATTCCGATAGTTAATGATATCTCTAAAAGAGTAAATCCGTTTTTGGTATAAATCTTTATCACAAGATAACTGTAGCTTTCTTTCTTTATCCACTCAAATTACCAACCACAGAATATATTGGCATGATTATAGAAAATGCGATGAATGATACCATTCCTGCTATAACTATAAGCAACATTGGCTCTAGAATTATTGGTAATTTTTGAGCAGTTTCTTCGGCTTTCTTTTGATATATGTCTGCAATTTTTTCTAAAACATCAGATAATCTTCCGGATTGTTCTCCAGTGATTATAATTTGTTGAACAGAAACAGGTAGAATTTTTTTACTTTTTTTAATCTCATCAAAACTTTTTGCAAACGAGTCTCCTATTTTTATATGCTCCGTTAAATTTCCATAAAATCGTTTGTATTTCCACATTGTTGTTACATTTGTGAGTGAGTTCAATGCTTCTACAGGAGCAACTCCTGCTTCCAGCAAACTACCCAAGATAATTCCAAATCTAGCTATACTTGCATATTTTATAAGTGATTTTACTCCTGGTATTTGCAAAGATGCCCATTGTCCTAGAATGCGTAATGATGTGAATTTCATGAAAAATGCAGCGATCATCAATACCCCGAAAACAGATGGTACAAATATTGCTCCATAATTTGTGAAAAATTCAGATATAGCAATTACAGCGCGAGTAGTAGGTGGAAGTTCAACATTCAAAGCAAAAAGAACTCCTACAAGTTGTGGAAGAATAAACCACGAAAGGCCAAGTGCAATAACTACTGTTAGAAAAATAACAATAGAAGGATAAATCATTGCCATTTTTACTTTTTGTTTCATTGCTTGATCTTTTTCATCTTGTTTTGCGAGATTTTCTAGGTTTTCAGCCAAGCTTCCAGACTCTTCGCCAATACGCACTAAGGCAATAGTATAGGGAGTGAAGAAGGCTTGGTTGTTCATAGATCTCCATAGCGCAGTTCCATTTTCTACATCTTGATGGATTTTTTCTATTAATTTTCTCATCGGTTTTTTTTGTGCCTCTTTTTCTAGGGTATCAAGTGCTTTAGTTACTTGTAATCCTGCTCCAAGCATCATTGCAAGATTTTGTATGAATGCACTTCTAAATTTTCCAAGTCCCATATGGGCAAGCCCCAAGGATACTTTTTTGAAGAATCCTGGACTCTTATAAATAGAAATTTTTTTTACTAACTCTTTTTCTGAGCTCTGTGATTTTCCCTTTGAGAAGAGCCCCATTATGTATCGGTTGGTAATTCAATTATTGGTTCACTTGGTTTATCTAATTCCTTATTAGCCGATATATCCTTATTAGCCGATATATCTTTGATTAATGGTTCTGGTGGAGCGGAGATTCTAAGTAATTCTTCTATAGTGGAAAGTCCTGTCTTTGCTTTTTGCAGTCCATCCTCAAACAAAGTAAGCATCCCTTGAGATCTTGCTAGATTATTTATTTCTCCACTAGTCCTTCTTTCTGTTATAAGTTCTTCTAGTTCAGGAGTTACTACGAGTAATTCATAAACACCAACACGACCTTTATATCCTGTATTTCCACAAGCTCCACATCCTTTGCCTTTATATAAAGTTATAACATCTTCATCTTCAAAATATGTTTCTGCATGTGGAAATAATTGTTCCGCTTCTAATTTTGATACATTGTAACTATATCTACAATGACTACATGTGCGACGCATAAGTCTTTGAGCGATTAAAAGTTCAAGTGTAGATGCTAAAAGGAATGGCTCGATTCCCATTTCGAGAAGACGAGGGATAGCTGTAGCCGCATCGTTTGCATGTAGTGTGGAGAATAGTAAATGTCCTGTAAGAGCTGCATTGACTGAAATTTGAGCTGTTACGTCATCACGAATCTCACCTACCAGAATAATATCTGGATCTTGACGAACAAGGGCACGAAGACCTCTTTCGAATGTTAGGTTTGCTTTTGTGTTTACTTGAATATGATTGATGCCAGGAATTTTGTATTCCACAGGATCTTCAATCGTAGATATATTTACATCGGGGCTGTTTCTAATTTTCATAAGCCCATATAGAGTGGTTGATTTACCTGATCCGGTTGGCCCAGTTGTAAGTATCATTCCAAATGGTTTATGAGCTGCTTTGACAAGTACGTTAAGCTGCTTATCTGTAAATCCAAGGTCAGAAAGAGTAAGAGTTCTTACATATTCAGAAAGAAGACGCATTACAATCTTTTCTCCATCTACGATTGGAACTATAGAAACACGAACATCCATAGACATTTCTCCTCCTTTCCATCGAATCGCTCCGTCTTGCGCGGCGAAATGTTCATCTATTCTCATGTTTCCAGCAATTTTTATTCTGTTAACAATTCCTTCATAATATTCCCTTGGGATTCTTCCTGCTTCATGCATAACTCCATCAACACGAAATCTAACTACTATAATTTTTTCTTGTGGTTCAAAGTGAACATCCGATGCTCCTAACTGTATTGCATCTGCGAAGATTTCTTCGATAATTTCTGGGGCAATTTTTCTGTGCTGCTCGATAATTCTTCTAAATCTAGTATCTAGTGGTTTTCTATAAAAAGAGAATGCAGATTCTATTGCACCTTTGGCTGCATACACTACATGAATATGAGGGGCCTCTTTATGAATTTTCTTTACAGCATTTTTGATGTCATTGGCCATTTCTGGGTTACTGGTTGCAACTTTTATAGAACCATCTGCTTCTTTGCCAATAGCTATAGTATGTAGAGAAACTGCAATTTCTTCTGGAAGAAGTTCTATAATTTCTGAATCTGGTGGCTGCGATGATAGATCCACAAAAGGCATTTTGTAATATTCTGCTACTGCATTTTGTATAATTTGTGGAGTTACAAGTCCTTCCTCTTTGAGGATATTTTCTACAGATGTATTTCTTTTTGAGGCTGATGTTCTTGCCTTTCCTAACTCTTCTTCTTCTAAATAATTCTGTGAAACCAGAATTTTTCCAACATCCATTTCTTTTATTACTATTTCTCCTTCTTCTTCCTCCTCCTCTTTCTTTTTGCCCTTCTTTTTATTTTTTTTGTCAGATCCTTCTTTAGAAGATTCTAATTTTTCTTTTTTCTCTTCTTCCAAGATTCCTCTCTCCTTTTCTAATTTTTCTTTTTCAAATCCAATTTTTTTCTCATGCTCCTCTTTCTCTTTTAGAGATTGTCGTTCTTGTTCTATGTGCTCACGCTCAAGTTTGATTTTCGATTCTTCTATATCTTGTTTCGAGCTTTGTAATCTAGATTGCTCAGACTGAAGCGCTCTCATTCTTTCTAGCTCTAACCTTTGAGTTTCTACTTTTTCTGCTTCCTTCTTCCATCTATCAATTTCTTTACTTAAGGCTGCTTTTTGTTTTCCTCCAAATAAGCTTCGGCTTTTCATATTTGAAAGTATGTTTGCCTCTGCTTCTGCAAGAGCCCTCTGTTTTACCTTTTCTTTTTCTATTTCAAATTTTGTTCGCTCTTCCTCAAATTCTGAGTACGCATCTTTCCTTGCCTGTTCTTTCATGAGCGCTCTTTCATGTTCTATGCCCGCTCTTTCTGCTTCTAATTTTTTGCGCTCGTCATCTATCACTTGTTTAGAAGATGCTCCTTCTTGTGGTCCTTTTTGCTTCCACTCTTCAAGCTCAGATTGTAATTTACTTACTTCCTCTTGCATTAAGCTCTGCTGAGCTTGAAATTGAATTTTTGCTTTTTCATAGGCTTCTTCCTGAGCTTTCTTTTGATCTTTTTCGGACATAACTCCTTTCGTTTCCACTTGGACTGTTTGAACTTGAGGTGATGCTAAAGATTTAGATGTCTCCCATTCTTTTCTCTCTATTTCAAATTGTTTTTTGTCGCTTTCAAGCAAGGCTTTCTCTCTCTCTATTTTTTTAATGTCTTCTTGTGAGATGTTTGATGCGACAGCTTGGTTAGGGGCTTGGGCAGGAGCTGGAATTGTGACAGTAGGAGCCTTTGCATCGAACTCAGCTTTTGCTTGTGCGTATGCTTCTGAACGAATTTTAGCTTCTAAGTCAGGAGATACCTGAGCTTCTGGCTGTGCTTTCTTATGTTCATTCCCCCAATTAGCTTTTGCCTCTTCGAAGAATTTCTTTTCTTTTTCAAACTTATCCAATTGGCCTTTGAATTCACTATCTTTTAATTCTAAGCTTGCAGCATTTTCTGCAACTTCTTTTCTTTCCTTTTCAGTTGTATCTCTAAGTTTTGCAACTTCTTTTTCTATAAGCACTTGTTTCATTGCCTCCCTTTTTGCTTCTTCCGCAATTTCTTCTGGACTTGCCTTTTTCTTCTGGGAGGGGGCATCTATCCTCTCCCCTCTTCTTCGTTTTTCGCTTTCAATTTTTGCAGTGACTCTTGCTTGTTTGCCAGCTTCTTTCTGTGCAGTTAAAGCAGCCTTTCTTTCAGCATTAGATTGTCTCCTTTGTTCTTTTAGTTCAGCTTTTGCTCTTTTGAGTGCTTGCTTTTTTGCAAATTTAATCTCCTTTTGCTTCATTTCTTCTTCCTCCCTTTTTCTTTTTGCTACCTCTCTTTCCTTCCTTTGCTCTTCTGCGGCTTCTTTTTTCTTTGCTATTTTCTTCTTCTTATCTTCTTCTGCAGATTTCCTTTTTTGCTCCTTTGCTAATTCTTGTTCCTTCTTTTGTTCTTTTATAGCTTCTTTTCTTTGTTCTTTTTCAAACTTTCTTTCTTCTATTCTAAGTTTCTTTTCTTCTATTTTTCGAGTTTTTACTAGCTTTCTAAGTTCCTGTGCCTGCTTTCTGCTTTCCTTCTTTCTATCTAGATAGTTTTGTATCTTTGGGAGAATTGCAGAATTTTTACTATTTGTTTTGTGCCCTCTCTTTTCTAAGAGTGCTTCATATTTCTTTTTTAGTTCATCCTCATGCTCTTTTTGGGTATCAGCTCTTTTATCTCTTTCGATTGCATTCTTTATTTGAATCTTTAACATCCCCTTTTTCGCTTTGGATATCTTCTTCTTTTGCTTACTTGGATCATTTGTAGGGATCTCTAAATGTTCGAGAAGAGCACGTTCAATTAGTTCGTTCACAACTTTCTCTTCCTGTTGTACAAGAGTTTCTTTTGTATTTGAGCTGTGCTCAGCTATTTTTTGTTTGTTTGTTTTCATGAAGAGAATGCATTTTTAACCGCCTCTACTATGCGAGAGATGGGCGTATTTGATTTGACCATATAGTCGGAAACTCCGAGCTCTTTTGCTCGTTCTATGTCTTCTTGTTGTCCTAAGTTGCTTAGAACTATGATTTTTGTTTTGGATCCGGATTCTTGTAATTTGGTAAGCATAGTGAATCCATCCATTTTTGGCATAATGATATCTACAAGGACTAGATCAAAATCATTGCCAGACATTGCTTTTTGTAGGCCCTCTTCTCCATCATTTGCTACCTCTACATTGTAACCTTCGTGAGAAAGTTTCAGTTTTAGTGCGTGTGATAGTGGCTTTTCATCTTCGACTATCAGGATGTGCTTGCCTGATTTTCCAGATTGTTCTGGGCTAACAGTATTACTGGCATCTTTTTTCTCCTCTGGAGGAGGATTTTGTGTGTTTGGATCCATATGTTTGTTTTTGGGAATATCGCTAGATTATAACACAAATAAGGGTTTTTATGGTGTTACAGCCCTTGACAGGAGATAGAATTGGACTAGAATCTATCTAGTCAACAATAAGCTCCTCCGGACCACTCTCCTGCGAGCATTTGCCTTAAGAATGCGTAGAAGAGTGAGCCCGGGCGGCGACGGACATGTACCGTTCGAAAAAAAGTAGAAGGTTGGCATATTACGGGGCTGATTTGTAGGCATTTAGGTGCCTAGGATCCAGCCCCGTTTTTTCTGTGTATCACGAGGATAATTTAAGTTCGCACGCTGCTTGCATGCTTAAGAGGGCATGTCTCCAGAGAGCCGCTCGCGTGCTTAAGGCGGTATATGCGACGAAATCAACGTAACCCATCACCGCTTATTACTTATCAGAGGTCTCGAATTGATTTCTTACGCAAAATACCACCTGCACGCTTGCTACTTTTTGTTTGAAATTTATAATCTATCTCCAATAAACATAACAATCATTGCGCCGATACAAAGAAAAGGACCAAAGGCAATTACTGCCCCCCTCTTTGCTCTTCCAGAAATTATAAGTGCGAGTGCAATTACTGCTCCAATTGTGTATGCAAAAAATAATGAAATTAAAACTCCTTTAAATCCAAGTAGGGCACCAATCGCTCCTCCCAAGAAAATGTCTCCACTACCAATCCATCTACCGCGACTTATAGTCCACATGCCTCCAAAGAAAATAATAGGAATAAGCATTCCATACAGAATATCTTTTATATCTGGGATGTTTAGCGTTCCGGTTTTTGTGGATTGAAAGACAAGTGCAAATATGAAAAGCGCTGCAGTGAATACGTCTGGGATTTTTTGAGTCGCTGCATCATATAATGCAATCATAAGAAGCATGTAAGCGCTCAGTATTAGAAAAATTAGTGGCACTATTTCGAGTGTTTGATTTGTAAGAAATGTGATTACAAAAATAATTGCTGTAAGAATTTCTATTGCAGGATATCTGCATGAGATTTTTGTTTTACATTTTTTACACTTGCCCTTTTGAAACAAAAAGCTAAAAACCGGAATAAGTTCCAGGCATCCTAAAATCTTATTACAAATACAACACTTAGATCTTCCTCTCACTGACTCCCCTTTTGGGATTCTGTACAAAAGCACATTGCCGAAACTTCCGAGCGCGAGGCCGAGGAGAATTATGATTATAATTTGAGTGGTTATGTTAATTGGCATTGAGTTGCAGTCTACCGCCTATAGAGGCCAAATTATGCATCTAATGGCATTGACAAATATATTAAATATGCCAAAATCATAGATAGTATGTACCCGTAGATAAGTACAAGAGTGTCTTGCGGTGTATGTGCATCGCTCTCTTAAATCTACGGTTTTCTAAGTTTTGGGTGTTCAAAAGGAGTGTTGGAATGTTTCAGTTGATCAGCGAGTTTGTTTGCAATGTTGTTAGTATTTTTGGAAAAAGTACGCTGGCTCGTCGCCGTCGTTCTTCGTGCGCTCGTTTTTCTTCTGAGCAACTTGAAGCAAGGTGCTTGCTCAGTATCTCTGCGATCGTCCAGTCTTTTTCACATAAGGTGGACGATGTGGTTGCAGAAGCTGGAGAGGAAGACCAGTCGCTTTCGTTATTTAGTATTGCCTCCGGGCGAGATCTTGGCTTTGCCGAGGTCGACGGTTTTGTTGTCGTCTCCGAACTCGATAATCTCGGAGATTATGTTTCCAGTTTGACCGTTTGGTCAAACGCAGATGGAAATCTCAGTACGGGGCCAAATGGATGTGAAGAAAAATTGCAAAAAGTACCCGTAAGTTACGGGGATGCTTATGTAGTGTTTGATTCACTTCCTCAGACTGTTGTCGGTCGAGAGGGTCGCCAAAGGTCACACGTTTCAGGTCGGGCGATGCGTCATGCTCCGCGATTTCTCATCACAGGAAATATTCGTGAGGATCCTCCAGGAGGACAAATCGTTCTCGATGCAGAAGTTCGTGTTTCTCAAATTTGGAGTGGCATGGAAGTGCCACAAAGCGCGATGGAATATCGAGGTGATCTGCTGGAAGTTGAGGTGGTTCCATGGGAACCAGCTACGATTTCGATCGTTCAACAATCTACCGGAACGTCGTCGGTTGCTGTTGCGAATCAGCAGGACATTGTTCTGCTTCGGTTCGAGGCGACTGCTGCGGAAGCAGATTTGTTTTTGGCAGGAGTTGCGACAACTGTTATTGGAGATTCCAGCAATGGCACCAACTATTCTCTTTGGGTAGATGAAGATTCAGATGGGAATATGGACACCGCCCTTGTGGGTGACGTAGTCGCGCATGGCGATCATGTCGTCTTCAGCGAAATTGCTGGCGGTGGATATATGATTCCCGAAGGGGAAACTATCTCCTTCGAAGCACGTACCGACGTCGCGTCGTCACTGACTGCTAATTCAAACATCATGCTTGAGTTGGCAGAATTCGCCGTTGAAACTTTCGATGATGGAGCCTCCCTTTCTGGTGAGCAGTGGAATGGTGTTGGACCGGAAGATTCTCAAATCTTTGTGTCGACGATACAGAGTGAAGAGTGGCGTTTCGAGCAAAGTGGAGTGTTGATTGTCGAACCAAATTCGGCACAGGCTCCACCTCAGTATTATTTAGCTGGGGAACGTGGTAATGCAGTGTTGGTTTTGGATTTGACGGCAGTATTTGAACCAATCACAGTTACTAACATTGTTGTTGTCGACATGGCAATGTCGACATCAGTGGAACGGTTGCAGGTTTTCCGGGCAACATCGGTTCAGCCATTTGCGACCGCGACGAGATCTGTTATAGATTTGCCAGATCTGGGCGGAACTAATTATCAGATGGTCACGCTCAACGATGAGTTTGTGATTGGTGCAGGACAAAGAGAAGTGATTCTCTTTGCTCCTCAGATCAAGTCGGATGAGTTCGGTGCCGTTTCCGGGGAGGAGATTCAGTTCTCCTTCAACAATAGTACTGGCATGGTTCGTGCCAGAGGTTTGATTTCTGGCAATGACGCAGAGATTATTTCACGTTTTGTAACTGGCACGGTTGGACAGGTTGTACTGGCCAAGCCAGCGTCTGTTAAGAATGTTTCCACCGATCCAGATGGATCTGCGGTGCCGGTTGATAATCATGTTGAAGTTTTCCGTGGCAGGATAACTGCTGCGGAAAATGTGAACTATCGGAACGGACAAAATGATGTCGACATTGAAACTCTGGTGTTTGAAATTGACGTTTCAAATGTTGGGATCGGAACGACTAGCACATTGTTTACACTGTCCAATGCTATGAATCCAATTGTCACCCTTTCTCCTTCGGAGTTGAGGATGGTGAATGAGAATCTATTGAGGTTAACTTTCGATGGCGTATCCGATGCCATCATGGCAGGCGTTGACAGTGGGGAGTCAGAGACGTTTAGTCTCGGTATGCGAATCTTGGGTATCCAAGATTCATCGCAAGCGGCGAGCTTGCAAGCAAGTTTGAATCTCATTGACTCCGTCTTCTCAGACGGAGAAACGGACTTCTTCGGATTCGGACTTCCTTACGAAAGCGTCGCTGGTCCGCGATACCAAAGCTAGTTCGAAAAGAATTCGAACACTTAAAAAGAAAACCGTTTAAGCGAGCCGCCCGCTTGTCCCCTCTTGGGGACAGGCGGCTTTTTTTGTTTATATTTTAAACCATGGTTCGACTTCGCTCACCATGACACGTTGTAATTTTATTGATCAAAGTTGCTTTGCAATTTCATCCGAAACATTTGCATTCGTATGAACCTCCGAAACATCATCATCTTCTTCTAAAGCATCAGTACATTCCATAAGTTTTTTTGCAGTTGAAAGATCTGAGATATTTGTTTCTTGTGTTGGGACAAATTTGAGTCCTGCAGTCTCAATCTCACATCCAATATTTTTAAGTGCATCACGAACTTTTGCCCAGTTTTCTTTCGAGGTTTTTACTTCAATAATGTCATCGTCGATATCAATGTCTTCTGCTCCGGCATCTATAAGTTGCAACTCAAGTTCGTCGCCATCGCGCGGAGCAGAGCTTCGCGCTACAACCACTCCTTTTTGCTCGAACATCCAAGACACTGAACCGGTGTCTGCAAACCTTCCTCCTATTTTGCTGATTACATTTTTTATATTCGGGAGAGTCCTATTTTTATTATCAGTTAGACACTCGATAATCATGGCAACTCCACCAGGTCCAAATGCTTCATATGAAACTTCTACAGTTTGAGCCTCACCCTTTAATTCGCCTGACCCCTTTTTGATTGCTCGATCTATGTTTGCATTTGGGACATTATCTGCCTTGGCACTATCAATTGCTGTTCGCAGTGATGGATTATTATCGGGATTACTTTCGCCTCCTTCACGAGTTGCGATTTCTATAAGCTTCGCATGCTTGGTAAAAATCTTCCCACGCTTAGCGTCGGCTGCTCCTTTTTTATGCTTGATGCTGTGCCATTTAGAGTGACCGGACATGAGGGATTATGAGAAAAAAATTACTACTGATGTTAGTTTAGTAGAGGTCTCAAAGGAGGCAAAGGAATTAGAAGAGTCAGAAGAGTCAGACATAATATCTATCTCTTATGTTTCATTTGATTCTTTTGCACACTTTGTCTCCTTTAATTCCTTTTATTCAAATTAGCAAATAGTGCCCACCACCTTCCCTTGCACTTCCCATCCCTCATAAGGTGTCCATCCACACTTGCTATGAAGGTTTGCCCCACTAATTGCCCAAGTTTCATTTGGGTTTACTAGGCACAGATTTACGGGGTTACCAGGGGCTGGCGAGGGTTTGCCAAGACCGAAGATCTTGTTTGGGTTGGTATGCATAAGCCTGACAATGTCTTGAGGTTTAATTCTTTGTACATCTTTTCCAAGCCTCTTTGCAGGCTCAGTTTTATTCCCTGCTTCGATGCAAGAAAGAAGTAATGGGAGGATAGTTTCTGTCCCTGGCACTCCGCTTGGAGCACTTAGTACATCATCTGCCTTTTTGGATTCGAGCGTGTGAGGAGCGTGGTCAGATGAAATGCAATCAACAGTTCCATCTAGAACTCCTGCCCATAATTTTTCACAATGATCTTTTGTTCTAATTGGCGGATTCATCTTTGCCAGAGTTCCGAGTGATTTGTAATCATCGATGTTCAGGAATAAATGATGAGGTGCTACTTCGCATGTAATAGTTTGACCAGACTCTTTTGCAAGTTTGATTAACTCGAGTTCATCGGATGTGGAGACATGGGCAATGTGCAATTTGGTTTGGTGTTTTTTGCCAAGTTCGATTGCATACTTGGTCGACTTTGCTGCGGCTTCTGTGGATCTAATTTCTGAGTGAGCTTCTATGCTTTGATTTTTATTTTCTGATTTATTTTTCTGAATAGTTTGCTCGTCTTCACAGTGGCAAACCAAAGTTATATTTTTTTCTGCGCAAACTTTGAAAACCTCTTCCTCTATCCCCTCCTCTGCCTTCTGATTTCCTGTTGAGTTTCCCATATAGAGTTTCACTCCTGCGATTTTAGAAACATCTACTTTTTTAAGCTCTTCTAAGTGGTCTTTATTTGATACTCCGAAGAAGAATCTAATATCACATTTCCCAGAATCAAAGTCAGTGCTCTTGCTGATCGCGGAACGCTGATCGCGGAACGCTGTTTGTTTTCTAGAAATTTTATCCTCCAGCGCTCCAATTGTATTAGTAGCTGGAGTAGTGTTCGGCATATCACAAACCGTTGTCACTCCACCATGGAGTGCTGACTCTGATCCCGAAGTCATGTCTTCTGCTTCTTCCATTCCTGGTTCTCGGAAGTGAACATGGCAATCTATAAGGCCTGGGAAAATTAGTAATCCAGTGGCATCAATTGTTTGTATTTCAGAGTCTCCGCGGAGCAGGAGCTCCGCGGCACTATCGAGCTCCGCGATACAACCATCTTCTATCAAAATATCTGATTCCAGGATTTCATTCTCTGTGACAATTTGACCATTTTCTATGAGAGTTGACATATTGTGGGAAAGTAGTAGATTGGGTTTAATATAGCAGGAAGAAATAAGCAGTAAATATTATTAATATTCAGAATTAATTATAGTCTAGATTATCGAAATAATAGTAATAGATTAAATTAAATACGCATATGAGAAACCCTATGGAAAACGATGGGCATTGGAATGAAAGTCTTTTTCGAAGAATGAATAGCAAGCCCTATCTTGATGTGGCGGAAGATTGTGTAAGTACCGATTGTGGATGCTTGATTCCAAATGCAATTAACATAGATGCCTGTCCAGATTTCCAATGGTCTGAGGCTTATAATGTAAAACAACATACAGATAGGGCGAATATTATTGCAATTGTTTCTAGGGAAAAGATATTTGAATTATTAGTTAATCTTATGCAAACTTGTTCAGACTATGAATTTAATGAAAAAGGAGCCAATTTAAGTTGGCATCCTAAAAGGGGTGAATCAGAAGTATGGGAAGCAAAAATGTTTTCAGATGATGATCTATTTTCAGCGATAGACGAAGTAAGAAGGCTTATAGAAAATGAAGGAAATGTTGATTTAATTCTTGGATTTGGAGACCTAGAAGATAAAAAGAGACGGACGGGAATTGCACTTGATAGAGATAAATCTTTTAGTATTGAAACTTCATTAGAAAATCAATTAATGGACATGATTTTGCAATTTAGAAAATTAGAAATTCCAGAGAGTAGCTCTACTGTTGAGCCGCCAGGCGTTCATAGATGTGAATATATGGGATCGCATAAAGGCTGCGAGCAATTTAAATATCTTGTAGAAGAAATTGGAGCAACTAAAGTCGAAAGAGGATTAGAATTTTAATTATGCCATCATAGAAAGCAGTGCCATTCGGATTGGCACACCGTTTCTTGCTTGTTTGAAGTAAATAGCATTTGGCAGTGAGTCTACATCTTCTTCTATCTCGTCTATTCGTGGTAGAGGATTCATTACCAGGACACTCTTGTCCTTTAGCATTCCACTGGTTAGTACGAATAGTTTTCTATACTTCTCAAACTCACTTCGATCTGCGAAGCGCTCTTCTTGTAGTCGATTCATGTAGAGAATATCTGCTTCTACTCCTTTGGATAGATCATCAGTTTCCTCGAATTGAACACCCTTTTCATCTAGTAAACTTTTCAAATCCTCAGAAGCCTTTAGGCTTTCTGGTCCTATAAAGGTGAACTTATTTCCTTCGAATTGGCTAAGTACAACTGCTAGTGATCTTATGGTTCTAGAGTGTAGAGGGTCGCAACCAAATGCGATGTGAAGGTTATCTAGTCTGCCAATCTCTTTCTTGAGAGTGTAGAGATCCAGTGCTGCTTGAGTTGGGTGTTGATTTCCTCCATCTCCTGCATTTACAAATGGAACAGTGCTTACAGATGCTGCTTTGTCTGCAGCTCCACCTTCTGGATGACGCATTACGATAAGATCACTATACCCACTTACCATTCGAATAGTATCTTCTATACTTTCTCCTTTTAGGAGTGAACTCCCCTCTCTTCCTTGAGCTAGGATCATTCCTCCTCCAAGTCTTTGTACAGCGGATTGAAAGCTAAGCATTGTTCTGGAGCTTGGTTCGTAGAAAAGTAATGCTATTACTTTGTCCTTTAGCTTGTCTCCCCTTCCCGCTTCGGAAAGCATTTCCATTTCTTCGGCTACGGAAAAAATATTCTCTATCACTTCGGGGGTAAGCTGAGTGGCAGAGGTGAGGTGTTTGAATGGTAGTGACATTGTGTCTATAAACTAAACGCTCTTTGAGCAAAAAGCCAGATCATAAATATGAAACCAGTTGCAAAAGCAGTTACTACGACAGCTTCTACAAGCCACATAAACATTTGAGTTTTGAATCCCATTTTTTTGGTTTTCTCTTGGTTTGTATCCGTTTGTCCAAGCTTCGACGAAGTTTTACCAGGCTCTGGGAGAAGCCGATCGAATCTTTCTTCTGCTTTTTTAAGTAGATGTTTAAGTAGTTCTACTTGAGATTTGAGCATGTCATTTTCTCTCTGAAGCATTTTGGTTACTGGTACTTTTGGAATATTGATTCCTTGTACTGTAGATGTTTCAGATATTTCAGAAGATTCTGTATTTTCGTTTTCTAGGTTTGCTTTAGGTTCTTCCTGAGATCTTTTCTCTTGTTCACGTTTGGCAACCTGCAAAATTTCATTTCTGATTTGAGCAAGAGTCTTTCCCCTATTCTTCATTTCCCTCATTCGCTTCATAGTTTCTATGATTTCTTCATCGAAAAGTATTGCATTGTTTTGTCCACGATCTGTGTGTCTATCGAAAAGTTTTGGCATAGAAGATTTGAGTCTTCTGATGTATTTGATAGATAGGCCAGACATTTCGGAAGTCTTTTCTATTGTGTATGGTGCGGACATGGTTCTTTGGGAAAGGTGGATAAACCGGAGGTAATGTAATGGTAAACCCAAAGTTTTTCCAGTTAAAATATAGTGAGCCTCTCACTCGCTTAAGGCGGTATATGCGACGAAATCAGTGTGGGATTGATCATATATTGGTACCCACAATTGATTTCTTACGCAAAATACCGCCTGCTCGCTTGCTATCAAAATGTCATGCAGTTTTTTATTTGTTCTTACACAATATGTCGCCTGCTCGCTTGCTATCAAAATGTCATGCAGTTTTTTATTTGTTCTTACACAATATGTCGCCTGCTCGCTTGCTACCCTCTAACTGCGATCCGCAATCCGCGATCCGAAAAAATGTCTGTTCTTGCTTTGCTGCGGAACACTGAACTCTGATCGCGGAACGCTGTATACTCTCTCCAGTGCAAACCAAGAAAATCGCAACATCAACCTTCTGGCAGCTTGGAAGCCAGGCAGTGGCAATGCTTATAGGAATTCTGAGTATCAAGTTTGTGACGACCGCACTCTCGAAATCGATGGTGGGGAACTATCAAACCGTTTATAGCTATTTGCAGATTTTTGGAATATTGGCGGATTTTGGATTGTATGCGATTGCAATAAGGGAATTGGCAAAAGCGAAAGATAAAGCAAAAACATTTGTTAGCCTATTTATCCTTAGAGCTTTTATAACTGTTATATCGCTTGGTAGTGCACTCCTTATAATATGGATTTTGCCAATCTTCCGTGGCACTCCCCTGCCAATTGGTGTAACCATAGCGGCATTAGTCCCCTTCTTTACTTTGCTTGCTGGAATGTTCCGAGTGGTTTTCCAGGTAAGCTATAAAATGCAGTATGTATTTATAAGCGAGATAGTGGGAAAGATATTACCGGTGCTTATGATGGCGGTGATTGTGTTTACAGGAGTCAAAGATAGCTCAAACATAAATCACTACATGCTATTTCTTGGATTTGGAGGGTTTGGCTCTGTATCACTGTTTGTATTAGCCTTTTGGTTTGCCAGCCGTTTGCCAATGCTTTCTGAAGCCAAAAAGTCGAGCTTGGACAGTGGTTTGCTATCGGTTTGTACTGGTTTGTCAGGGTGGTTTGCCAAGTTTGATAAGCAAGAATTAGGCAGGCTGTTGCGACTTTCTGCTCCTTTCGGATTTGCGTTCCTCATGACGACTATTTATAGGCAGTCAGATGTGACACTCATGGCAATCCTTCGTCCAAACGACTACGACATACAAAATGCATATTATGGCACAGTCCTTAGACTTGCGGACATCGGGTTTTTGATTCCTACTTTTATACTGAATTCAGCATTGCCTATGATGAGTGATTTGGAAGGCCAAAAAGAGAAATTAAATAACTTCATACATACACTCCTTTATAGTCTTCTTTCTTTGGGGCTTATAATTTCTCTTACTTCTTATTTCTGGGCACGTCCGATTGTTCGCTTGATTACGCGAGAAAGTTACCTTTCGACTCCGGTACTTGCTGGATCAGATACCGCCTTAGAGTTGCTATCATTCTCTATGTTGCTTTCTTCTATAGTTACTTTCTGTTTCTATATTTTACTTACGAGGCATAGCTGGAAGAGGTTGCTTGCAGTGATGACTGCGGCTTCTGTAATCTCTGTAGGTTTAAATATAGTTCTTATTCCTATGTTTGGTTTTGTAGGTGCAGCAATAACTTCCATAATTGTCCATATTGTTCTCTCGATATCTTTGTCTGCAATTGTATTCGGATTGCCAAGAGTTTCTTCGCTTTCTTCTGCGCCTTCTCGCGATCCGGTTTCCAATGTGTTTGCCAGACTTATCCAGTTTACCAAGTTGGTTGCCTTTGGTGTGATATATAGTTTCCTACTAGTTTGGACAGTTCCCCTGCTCTCTGGACCGGTTGCCACTGTTTTGGTTGGAGGAGTGATGATGGGGATTTCTGGTGGATTAGTTTGGGGAATGGGATTGGTTCGTGCTTAGTAACTAGCTACTACCTACCTTTTTGTATGTTCTCCACTTGCGTGCTTAAGCGGGCATGTATCTAAAGGACCGCTCGCGTGCTTAAGGCGGTATATGCGACGAAATCAACATGGGACTATTCATATATTGGTACCCAAGAGTGATTTCTTACGCAAAATACCACCTGCACGCTTACTACTTTTTCTGTCAGTCTAAACTTTCTTTTGTCATTTTGGACATAATCCTGCCTGAATAGGCTTCTTATGGCCTATTTGTATGGTTGACTAGCTTCAAAAATATTGCTTAAATGATTCTTAGTTTGCGATTGCCAGACCCAGAGCGGCCTTGGTTGGTCGCAGGCAATTGCTCATTGTCACAGAGGCCCGCGAAGCGGGCAGGAGGACAGCGTTATGTTGGTTCTAAGTAGGAAGATAGATGAAGAGATTATCATCGGTGATGGGATCTCAATCATGGTAGTTGACATCCGCGGGGACAAGGTCCGCTTGGGTATCAATGCGCCACGTGACGTGACCGTCCATCGGAAGGAGGTGTATGAAGCGATCCAGCGTGAAGGAACAAATGTGGAAGCTACTTCCACTGCTGGTGGTGGGACGCGTATTGAATTTGACGTCCCAAGGCACACTTCTTCTTCGGAAGACGAAGCGGCAGGTGCTGCCAATAGTCTTGAATCTCAAATTAGAAACGAAGGAACGTGACTGATTCATGGATGATCGTATGACAATGAGGCAAGAGAAGCCCGATGGAAATTCCATCGGGCTCTTATTTTAGGTTGTAAAGGTTATAGAGGTAGTAGAGGGGCAAGAAGTGCGGATTAAAAATGTACTTCTATAACTTCTACAACCTATACAACTTCTATAACCTCCTCTTGTACAATTCCCCCAAAACCCCCTAGAATTACCCTAATGCTGCAATTATTCAACACCCTTACAAAAGCCAAAGAAGAATTCAAATCAAAAGAAGAGGGGAAAGTTTCTGTCTACACATGTGGACCAACTGTTTATGGGCGACCACATGTTGGAAATTATTCTTCGTTCCTTATGGCGGATTTATTATGCAGGTGGTTAGAAGTTCTTGGAAAAAAAGTTATACATGTAAAAAACATTACAGACGTAGGACACTTAACAGCGGATGACATTGCAGATGCAGGTGGTGAAGACAAAGTAGAAAAAGAAGCTAGAAAAAATAAATCAGGTGAAATTACAAAAGAGGATGTATTAGCTATCGCACGTAAATATGAAAAAGAATTTCTAGAAGATGAGAAATCATTAAACATGCGCGAGCCAGAATTTAGACCGCGTGCAACAGAGACAATAAAAGAGATGGTAAACATGATAGGGGACTTGGTAGAAAAGGGGATTGCCTATGAAACAAATGATGGAGTTTACTTCTCTGTAGAGCGATTTCCTGACTACGGCAAACTATCTGGCAATACTCTGACAAACCTGGATAAACGTCAGGAAGGAGCTCGCATAGAACCATCTGAACACAAGAAGCACTCTGCAGATTTTGCATTATGGAAAAAGAAAGTAGGGGATAATGCCAATCATGTTTTGTGTTGGGATTCTCCGTGGGGAGAAGGATTCCCAGGTTGGCATATAGAATGTTCGGCTATGAGTTTGAAATGTCTAAAGCCAACTCGAGGAGAAAGCTTCCTAATAGACATTCACACAGGAGGTGAAGACAACATCTTCCCTCATCATGAATGTGAGATAGCGCAGACAGAAGCTGCAACTGGAAATAAATTTGTAGGTTACTGGTTGCATAAGAGGCGTGTGAACTTTGGTGATGAAAAAATGAGTAAGTCACTTGGTAATTTTCTTACGCTTTCCGATATAGAAGCAGAAGGATTCTCTCCACTTGATCTTAGATATTTCTTTTTATCTTCTCACTATAGATCTCATACTCAGTTTACATGGAAGGGGATGGAGGATGCTAAAAAGGCGAGATTAAAAATAGCTAATTGGATAGAGGGCATCGATTCTATGGCTTCAGAAAGCCAAAATCCGGACTTCGAAAGTAAGATAAAAGATCTAATCAAAGACTTCGAAGATGCAATGAATGATGATCTAAATACTCCGAAAGCTATTGCTGTTATCTTTGAAGTTATTTCTTCTAGTAAGAATGGAATTTCTAAAACATCAATGGATGGTCTTTGTAAATTTATAGAAATTATAAATAAAACATTTGCGTGTTTTGATCCTGAGGTAAAAGCAGAAATAGAAATTCCAGAAGAAATCAAAAAGTTAGTAAAAGAAAGAGAAGATGTTCGCGCGTCAGGGGATTATGCTGCGTCGGATGAGATAAGAGATGAATTGAAGAAGATGGGATACATGGTTGAAGATTTACCGGAGGGACCTAGGGTTAGGTCTTTATAGTTTGTAGTCCGCAGCTTGTGTGCTTAAGAGGGCATGTCTCTAGAGAACCGCTCACTCGCTTAAGGCGGTATATGCGACGAAATCAATGCCCTTCGACTTCGCTCGTCTTGTCCGCCTTAGGCGGACTGACTCGCTTCGCTCAGGATGACATTTAATCCGTATAGCAAAATAGATGTCATGCTGAGCCGTATTGAGCAAGTAGAACTGGAGGCAGAACGAAGTGAAGCCTCAGTTCTACGAGTCGAAATGCGTGTCGAAGCACATGTTAAGTTAAATAAATCTAACAATGAGTCAAAAAATCTTGTCAAATATCACCAAATTTCAGGAGTAAAAGGCTTTTTACCTGATGAAAAGTTCTACCGGACATGTGCCCAAAAGTATATTTAGACCATAAAATGGTAAATGCAGCAACATCAAAATACTGAGTACAAAGTGCTCTTAGGTGCAAAAAACAGAGGGTATTTGGGGGTAGAGGACTTATATAAATAACGGAAAAATGGCTTAAAAAAGCCAGAAAATGCCAAATAGACAACTATACAGGACATACAAAATTACCCCTGTAACAATGCCCTTATGAGCTCGTTTCAGAAGCTGCATCCCGGGGGCAAAACTTGCTCCCAGAGGCCCTGAGGGTTAGGATGCCACAGATTTCCATTACTACGTCATAAAACAACTTAGACGGGGAAATCTGCGACAGTCCGCAAGAAACACTTGTGGCTCCTGTCATCTAAAAATGCTCTTTCACAAATCGGCAAATTTCAAATCTTGTATGACTATTTAGTCGTACGTTCGTCTATGTCTTTAGACAAAAGGTATGAAATATTTCACATCCACTATTTAAGTGGGTCGTGCTCATTATATTAATTACTCACGTAGGTGTGTGTATCAAACTCCTTATATTTAACGAGATGTGACCGCTATTTATTCAGGTCACAACCGGATACAAAACATGCTTACCTTATATATTAAGTTTTTTATATTTTTTCCTTCTTTATTTTTATGGATATCTCCAAATTCAAGAAGATAATCGCGGGAGTTTCTGTAAGTGCAATAATGCTTACCCAAGCTGGTAGTGTTCTCGCTTACACAGATGTCCCATCAAACGCCTGGTTTGCAGATGAAGTCAGCGACTTCGTTGCAGAGGGTTTCCTCGACGGCAGCCAAGCAAAATTCCGTGGGGGTGACCCTGCACTAAGAGCTGAGTTCGTAAAACTAGTTGTAGAACTCAACGGTGGTGTATATGGAACAGCACCATCAACTCCAAGCTTTAATGACGTTCCAAGCGGAGCATGGTACTTCGATTATATGGAAGAAGCAGCAGTAGAAGGGTGGGTTCGTGGTGATGGAAACTGTTATGGTTCTAGTCCATGTAACGCAAGACCAGGCGCACGCATAAATCGTGCAGAGGCAGCAGCACTTATCAACCGTGCATTTGACTTGGTTGGTACAGATGGCGCTCCTCAGTTCGTAGATAACCCATCCGGTCAGTGGTACACAAACGACATCCAGACCGCAGCAGACAATTGTATTTTGCAAGGTGACGATGGTCGCGGGACAGTACGTCCAGGTGACAACATGAACCGTGCAGAAATGGTTGTAATGCTTCACCGTGTCGACGAGGGTGTTCAGTACCCAGATTGTGGTGGATCATTACCTGTAGGTGGAGAAGGAGTAGACGGTGTTTCCGCAGATGGTGTAAGCACAGTCACAATCGAATTTTCTTCATCAGTTGACCGAGGCGCCGCAGAAAATCTTTCAAACTACGACGTAGACGGATTAACAGTTGATAACGCTTCTCTCATAGGTTCAGACTCTGTCGAACTAACATTCGAAGAGGCAATGATTCCAGGAGAGAGCTACATGATTTACGTAAGTGGAACAACAACAGGTGGAGCAGACTTCGATGATTCCGCATCATTCTTGGGCTACAATCCAGCTCCAAAATCTGATGGAACAGTTGAAGTTTCTCTAAATCCAAACACACCACTTGGTGACACAGTTCCTAAGGGTGCTATGGGTGTAGCAATGCTATCTGCAGATTTCACATCTTCATGTTCAGATGATGTTCTAATTGATGGTCTTACTCTTATTCACGAGGGTCAAGGTGTTCAGTCAGACATTACCTCTTCATGGATGAGTGTTAACGGAGCACGTGTATCTCGAACAAGAGTATTCGACTCCGAAGATCAGACAGCAGACATTCGCTTCTCCAGACCACTTCTTATAGAAGCATGTCAGACAGTAACCGTAGACTTTATGGCAGATTTCCTTTCAACCGCTGCCACAAACGGTCGTCACAACTACGTAATTGAGCTCAAATCCGATATCCTTAGCAATGCTCAGGATGTAACCGGAACATTCCCAATTCGTGGTGAGAACTTCGAAGTTGCAGCTGTTTCCTCTGGAATCATCACTACAACTTACCGTTCAGTAACCCCAAGTAACATCGACGTAAACGACGAAGATGCAGTAGTAGGTAAATGGGAATTCTCTGTTAACTCTACAGAAGATCAGACTTTCTACTCTGTAACTCTTGAAAACGCTGGAACAGCAAGTGATGGCGACTTCATGAACATTTACGTACGTCGAACAGACGAGACTCCTCTTACAGATGTTGTCTCACAGACAGTTGCTGATTACGTAACTCTAACGTTTGACCCACCATTCACAGTTCTCGAAGGTGACAAGATCACACTCGAAGTCGTATCCGACATAGTTGATGGTGCAGCAGACACAATTAAGATGCAGTTCGAAGAGACCAATGACATATTCGGTGTTGGTTCTCTATATGGTTACGGTGTAAACGGACAACTTTACGGTTCACAAGTAACAGTTGCATCAACTCCAGCTGTTTCTACAGTAACAATTAATGCTGGTGAACTAACCGTCGATATAGATGGTCCTGTAACTGAGGAATACACTCCAGATGCAGATGACGTAGTAATGGCTAACATTGACTTCGTAACTGGAGGTGAAGACGTAAATGTAAACGAGCTTTACACTCTTATACATGGACAAACTTCCACAGGTGCAAATCTTGCATGTCGTGGAGCTTCAAATAACACAATGGCAGAAAACGTCGAAGATGTAGAAGTTAGAAACACTGTTACAGGTCAAACTGTTGACGGTGTAGCAATTTCCACTGGTACAGCAAGTCCTACATGTGCTGCAGATTCTGCAACCAATGGAGGAGGAACAACTGGTGTTTACAGATTTGATGACTTTGTCCTTCGTGACAGTTCCAGATGGGAACTAAGAATGGACTTCATTGCTGATGTTCCAGTAAGTGGAGACAAATTCCGTGCATACCTATGTACAGCTGACGAAAACGATTCCACTGGATGTGATTTTGGTGGATATGCAACCGCAGCAACTCAGTACAACTTTGATGCTGAAGGTCTTTCTACAGGAGACAAGGTTACAGATATTCGTCCTGGAGAAGATGTAAGTGGTAACTTTATGGAAGTAGCTAAATCAGAGCTCTCTATAACAGAACGTCCTATTGGTACAACTGACACAGTTGTAGAAAACTCAAAAGATATAACTCTTATGAGATTTGAAGCAACTGCAGGTAAAGCAGAAGACGTCTTCCTAACTCAGCTTGTTTTGAAAGCTGACGCTGGTGACCTAAAAGATGGTTCCGATTACACACTCTGGGCCGATAGTGATGACGATGGCACAGTAGACACAATTCTTCAGTCTGGTCAGAGTGAAGAAAGTAGTCAGATAGCCTTCGATGAAATTGCAGGTGGTGGTTACACTGTTCCTGCAGAAGAAACTGTTATGTTCGAGGTTCACTCAGATATTTCCGGATCTCTTACAGATACGACTATTTCCGTAGGTTTCGATGACAACGACGGATCACAAACAACATTTGCTTTCGTAGAAGCAGAAGAAGCAGATGATGGAACTTCACTTGGATGTATCCAGGTAGGTTCAACAGTAAGTTCGACATCTGGCTGTGCTGCAGCAAGTGTTCAGATTAAAGTAGCTACTACAACATCCAAAGTATTCACACTTAAGAATCAGGGAACATTGTTCGTAACAAAAGATTCTACTCCAACACGAAGCAGACAGCTTCTTGCTGGTGAGCTTAGTGAAGCAATTCTACGTCTTGAGCTTTCTGCAGAAGATGAGCCAATCGACGTTACCAGAATGATCTTCACAAACTCAGGTACTATTGAGATGGGTATCACAAACACAGGTGCTACAGCTACAGAAGCAATAAATAGACTTAAACTATATCGTGATGGCGAAAGCACATCATTTGCTTCTGCTACAAGAGACAACTGTAACAGTCTATCCTCAGATCTAGTTGGCGGCGCATTCTGTGCTGTTATGGATAGCCAACAGTTGGTTGTACCTGAAGGTGACCGTCTAGATATTCTTGTTCGTCCTCAAATGAAGAGCGACGAAGAAGGTGCAGTACAAAGTAACACTGGTTCTATTTCACTAATTGTTCTTCCTGTAACAATTTCTGCAGGTTCTGGTACTACAAACCAAACCACGCAGACAGGAGCTGTAACAGCTAGAGGATTCGAATCCAGTAATGTTCTGCTTGCAACAGATGGAGACACAGTACGTGATGGTGAAGTTATTATTGGTTCTTCTACTCCAACAACAGATGCTGCAATCGTCGGAAACAGAAACGATGTTGTTCTCGCAAAGATTGTTTCTATCGAAGATGTAAACACAACAGCAGATGGATCTCAGGTACCAATTGGTACAAACAAGACCATCGCAGAATTTAAGTTTACTGCAGCAACAAATGCTAATACTTTGAATGGTAGAAATAAGGTAACTCTTTCAGGTATTACATTTAATGTAGATGCAACAAACGTTTCATTCACATCTTCGAACTTCGATCTGTTCAATAAGAATGATCAGACTCAAGAAATAAGTTGTGATATGTACGATTCAGGCAACGCAAAGAGCACAGGAATTGGTTCTGGTTCTATGCTTGTTGACTGTAAGAGATCAAACAACACTAGTGTTGATCTAGAAATGGATAGTGGAGATGCAATTACTCTTGTTCTACACGCTGATATTATTAATAATCAGTTGAACGGAAGTGCTGGATCATCACTCCAAGTATCTCTTAACGACTTCAACACCCGTCGTGCAACCGCTGCTCAGATCTATGGTGCAGCCTCCGCAGGAGTTACCCACGTTCAGTGGAGTGATTCTCTAGGAGATGCAACAGTAATACTATTCGATTGGATCGAATACAGTGAGACAGAGGTTTCATCAACGAGTTACAGAATTTAATGACTTGATATGTATATAAAAAAAAGGCCCCTTTAAAAAGGGGTCTTTTTTAGTGTTTTTAAAAGAGTCTGCTTCCTTTGCCTCCTCTATAATTACTTCAATGTTCAAGCAAAAATTATTATGGCTCGGGCCTCTCGTATTATTCCTAGCAATCTTCTTCTGGATGCTTAATGCAATGTATCCAAACATAGGACATGATTATTTTTACTTCATGCCAAGGCTTCTGGTTGGGCGAATGCATTTCGCAGAGCAGGGGATAAGCCCCTTTATGTATACGCCATACTTCTGTGGAGGAATGCCACAATATGGAAATCCTCAGGGCATGTACTATTCATTGCAGCAGCTATTTACACTTATGATGGATCCGTGGATTTCTGTGCAAATTGCGATATTTGTTTATTTGATAATTGGATACATAGGTTGGTTTTTATTTGCTCGTGATGTGATGCAGTTGCCAAAGCCTTGGGCTCATCTTTTATCAGTCGTAGTTTCTGCAAATGGTTACTATATTCTGCATATGGTTGTAGGGCATATAGCTTCGCTTTCACTACCTATATGCGGGTTTTTATTGTGGATTCTTATGGAGAGGAAGAAAGATACAAAAATGTCTTTGCTTATGAAGAGTTCTCTATTTGGAATTTTATCTGCGCTTGCAATATATTCCGGAGGATATCTGGTAGTTCTTTATGCAGGAATGGGATTTCTATTTGCATTGCCATTTGAATTCACTCTTTGCTCTTGTAGCTTTAGAGATAGATTAAAAGTTTTAATTCCGAGAATAGCTGCATGTGGCAGCGTGGCGCTTCTTTTGTGTGCAAGTAAGCTTACTGCAGTACTTAGCTTTATGAGGTTCTTTCCTAGGGGGCTTGCATTTAAGTCGTTTCCAAAAGATGAAAGCATAATCCTGTTTATTTTGAGATCTATGTTTGAGATTCCACAGAAAAAAACAGTTTTTAATCTAAAAGAAATTGGAATACATGATTACAGTGTTTTTATATCACCAATAATAGTTATTGGTCTTTTGTGGATAGTTTATAAATTAATTCAATCTGCCAAAAATCGTTCAGTAAATCTAAATTCATTTGTTCTAACATCATATGTATTAGTTCTAGTCTTATTTTTTGTACAGCTTATAAACGGACAGGGAATATTGGTAGATTGGTTACAGCCACTTCCAATATTTAAATCATTACATGTAATGACTCGTTTCTTCTATGTGTCTTCTGTAATGATTTCTGTTGCTGGGGTTTGGGGAATATTTAGATTAAGCAATCGTTTTTCGCGGATCGCAGAACACCCGTCTTCGCTTCGCTTCGCCGCGGCAGGCTTACCACGGAACGCTTTCGTGCTATCAATAATCTCTCTCATAGCATTTTTTATAGCCTACTATCCTATGCTTACTGACAAATCAGATCCGCTATGGAGAAAGGTAGATATAGAAAGAGTTCGCTCTCTCGCAGATGAGTCGGATGGAGAGATCGCAAAAGCTGTAGTAGAGGTAGAATCACTTAAAGGGGTATCTGCATTTATGAGCGTATATGATGGCTTTACCAATACAGAGTGCACCGAGCCTATGCTTGGAACGCTATTTGCAGGCGAATTCAAAGATACATACATGGGTGATGACTCAGGGTGGGGAAAACAGCCTATACAGGAGCTTACAGAGCTTGTTCCAGGATTTGTGACCGAGATATCGGATGGCCGATTTAACCTTCATAATCCGGCTTGTTTCATATATCCAGAAGAGAATGATTGTGAGGTAGGGGATAGGATTTCGATCTATGACAATGAGAATTTTTTCAGGTTTATAGAAAGTAAATCTGTTACGTGGAAAACTTCTCTGATTCAGAGAGTGAGTAATTGGATAAGTTTAGTGTCATTAATTTCTTGTGTGTTAGTTTTAGTTGGATATAGGAAGAAGATGAAGTTGTTAGTAGTTAGTGGATAGTGGTTAGAATGTTTTTATGTCATGCTGAGCCGTGCTGAGCGAGCAGAACTTGAAGCGGAGCGAAGCGACGGTTAAGTTCTGTGAGGCGAAGTACGTGTCGAAGCACTACCTAAATCTAATCTTAAATAATCCAACAAATGCAACAAGCGCAGCTCTTATAGGTTTTACTTTTGTATTTGGATCGTCTGTCCAGGTAACAGGCACTTCTATCACGCGGTAGTTGTGCTTTTTTGCCATATATAAAATTTCTGCATCGAAGCTCCAGTCTTCTAATTTTTGTTTTGCAAATAGAGTATGTGCGACTTCTTTTTTGAAAGCCTTAAATCCACATGATACGTCTGATATATTTTGTCCAGAGAATAGGATTTTGTTTGATAAGAATGTGAAAACTTTACCCATAATTTCTCTCCACCATGGTTGTGGCTTTGCAATGCATGCACCCTGAGTCCTTCTAGATCCTATAGCAATGTCTATGCCCTTATTCATTATATCTCGGAATTTTGGCCATTCCTCTGGCTTCGTAGATAGATCTGCATCCATAAAGAGTAATAGCTCTCCTTGTGCATCTAGCATTCCCTTTTTTACTGCATAGCCTTTTCCTCGATTATTTTTGTAATCAATTATTCTTATCTCCTGCATTATATTTTTTGCTTTTTCTACTTCCTCTAAGGTTTTATCTTTACTCCCATCATTTACAATTATTACTTCAAATGATTCTTCTTGCCCCCTGAAGAAGTTAACGATTCTTTCAAGGGACCTATAAATCTTCTCTTCTTCGTTATAGGCGGGGATGATTATTGATAATTGAATCATTGGGAGGTTTTGTATAATTCTAGTTTGGTCGGAGAAAATTTTAAAACAACATCTTTCTTTTTATATCGATAATCCACTTAAGTATTGGTTTAATAATAACAGCTCTCTCTTCTCCACACTTTCTAACCCCTCCTCCAAATTGCATTTTAAACCTAGTAACTCCTTCCCAATGAGTTCCTATTCCAAGTAGATCATAAGTTTTGCAGCCTTGCTCTTTGCAATACCTCATAGCTTTCCATTGAAGTGCGTAAGGTGCCATAAGGTTTCTATATTCATAATCTGATGCACCGTAGTAGTAATACCCTGTGTCATTATGAATAGCACCAATCAAGCCCGCTATCGCAGTTTTGCTAACCGCTTCCTGTTTTGCCAACAATAAAAAACTATCAGGTACGCATTCTAAAAACTTCTCATAATGAGATTTTGGTTTAATTTTAAAGCCATCTCTGCCACTAGTCTTTGAAAGTAAGTTATAGAACGAATCTATGTCTTTCGATTTTTCTACTTGAATTTCATTTTTTTCTGCGAGGCGAATATTGTATCTGCCTTTCTGTTTCATTTGAGCAAGTATTTCTTCTTCTGATTTTTCTAAATCGATTACTAATGTTTCTTCTGGTTGTTCGTGTCTGTCCGAAGTTTTGGATTTGATCTGATTTAGATCTAAGTTGTTGCCAGAAAAATACAGCGCCATACATTTATCTTTTTTAGCTTCTTCTATGATCTGCGAAATAATCTCAGATGAATCTGGGCCTATAGGCCCCCTAGGAATGTCCCATACAGAGAGTCCAAAGGCGGTTCGGTCTATAATGACTAATGCATACGTAGATATGTCTAAATTTGATGTTTTTAGGCCGTATAGGCGAGTTTCTCTACCAAGTGCCTTCTGATGTCTCTCCCACGACAAAGACTGCCACAGAGGCGAATCTGTGCTTATTTTTGCATATTCCTCCCCTGTGAGTTTTATAAGGCTCATGGTGCTATTCTATATGTTGTATATAGGAAACCTTCAATACTTTAGTGTCAAAATTAAATTACCTATTCATAGCTCTGGTTTCGTTTGCAGTTTACTCTGCGAGTCTCGCAAATCCATTTTTTATTCTCGATGATGGGCTTCTTATATTCGAGAATAATATTTTACGAGAAATATCTTTTGAGAATCTTAGGATTATGTTTTCAAGCTTTGATCCTGAGCTTTATATACCGCTTACTATCTTTTCTTATCAAATAGATTATTTGATTGGAGGATATAGTCCGTTTATATATCACTTTACGAATTTGCTGTTGCATACTGCTAATGCATGTTTAGTTGCATGTGCCGCGGAGCTCCTGCTCCGCGATCATTTGCATGGCAAATCTCTGCGACAAATTTCTCTTGCAATCGGATTAATCTTTGCAGTGCATCCTATAAATACAGAGGCTATCGTCTGGGCAAGTTCTAGAAAAGATTTGCTTAGTTCGTTTTTTCTATTGTTAGCATTAACTAGTTACTTAAAAATCGGCAAATCTTCTGTATCCAAAAAGATTACAACATATCTATATTTTCTATTAGCCTTACTCGCAAAAGTTTCAGTAGTAATTCTTCCTCTTCTGTTGCTTTTAATAGATTTCTATAGAGGAAGAAAATTTACTGTGAAAACTTGGATAGAGAAAATCCCATATTTTGTGTTAAGTATTATTTTTGGAATCGTTGCTCTCCTTGGAAAACAAAGCGTAGAGTCCACAGTTTCTCTATTCGAGAGAGGACTACTCGCATGTAAAAGTATAATTTTTTATGTAATCAAGATTATTTTCCCAATAAATCTTTCGGTATTTTATCCGCAGTTAGAGCCAATTTCTCTGATTGGGGCAGAATTTTTGATTTCTGTGATCTTAATAATCATTTCTTCTTATCTTTTATTTAGATTTAGAAAAAAATATCAATATGTAATATTTGGAATGCTATTTTTTGTGATTTCACTTTTGCCATCTTTTATATCTGTTACAAAAGGAGGGAATATTTTGTTTGCTTCTAATCGTTATGCATACATTGCTTCTATTGGAGTTATATATGTAGTAGTGAAAATTATTTACGAAATGTTTGATAGGAAAACTTTTCAAAATATATGTTTGATATGCATTGCAATATTTTCATATCTTTCATTTACCGAGTCGGTGCTTTGGAAAAATAATGCAGATGTATTTCGTAAGAGCACAGAAATTTATCCAGAGTTTTACCATCCGTATATAAGCTTGGGTGCTAGTGAAAGATTGTCTGGAAATCCAAGGGAAGCAATAGAGGCATACGAAAAGGCAATTGAACTTCATTCATTGCCAAACACGCATGCTGTGATTGGTCAGGTATATGCAGAGCAGGGCAAATTTTCGCTTGCAGAAGCTAAAATCAAAGAGGCAATAAGTCTTGGTCCAAAAGATCCCGAACTTCGATATGCCCTTGGGCAAGTCTATGTATTGCAGAAAAAATTTGATTTAGCAGAGGAAGAATATATGAGAGCGCTCGAGCTTTATCCGGATGATGAAAATGAATATGAAAAACTTGCACGAAGAATTTCATCTAGACGAGACATGGTTTATCTTCGTCTTGGAGTTTTATATGGGATAAGAGGGGATCATGAAAAAGCTATAGAGTTTCAGAAAAAAGCTATAGAAGAAAATGAATATCTTGCAGATGCTTATTACAATCTTGCGATTGGCTTAGGAAAGTTAGGCAAAAAAGATGAAGCAATATTTAATTATGAAAAAGTTTTAGAAATAAATCCGGGATACGAGAGAGCGAGGATGAATTTGGAAATTATGAGGGATTAGGTATTGTAGGTACAAAACTAACTTATATAAACTATAATGGAATTATGAATTTTGTAGTTCTCTCAACTTCACGTGGTACCACATTTCAATCTGTAATAGATGCATTACAAAATGGGGAACTTAATGCAGAGTGCTTAGGGCTTGTTTCTGATAGAGAAGATAGAGAATGTATTGGAAAGGCAAGGGCGGCCAATATGATGAATTTAACAGTAGATACAGATATAGATCCTCGAGAAGAATTTGATAAAGCATTACATGAAGCCATTATGGATATAGGAGCGGATGATGAGACTGTAATTGCTGAAATGGGATGGATGTGGATTCACACGCCTTGGTTTATAAATAAATGGAAAAATAGAATTATAAATGTGCATCCTGCGCTACTTCCTAAACACGGTGGTAAAGGAATGTATGGGCACCATGTTCATGACGCGGTGCTAGAGGCAAACGAAGAAGAGTCGGGAGTTACTTTTCATATAATGGATGAGGGGGTGGATACAGGGAAAATTTTGCTACAGAAAAAATGTGCAGTACTTCCAGGTGATACATCTGAATCTCTTCAAGATCGTGTCCAGCAATTGGAAAAAGAATGGTACCCGAAGCTTTTGCAGATGATTAATAATAAAGAAGTAAGCCTTAATTAAGGTGCTTAGTTTGGATATTGCATAATTGAGATTATGGGTGTACATTTGTACACATGAATTTTGTGCAATACAGATGTGGCTTTAGAAAGCTTATTGCATGGCAGGAAGCGCATAGGCTCACTTTGTTTATTTATAGAGTCACTAAAAATTTTCCAAGAGAAGAAATATATGGAGTTATTAGTCAGCTAAGAAGAGCTTCTAGTTCTATCGCTGCACAAATTACAGAAGGCTCGAGAATGCCAACATCAAATCATCGTAAAGCATATTATGATAGAGCTTATTCTTCTGCAGCTGAAGTAGATTATTTTTTGGAGCTAAGTAAAGATTTGGAATATTTAAATTCAGAAGATTATGAAAAATTGTTGGAGCAATTAAATAAAGTTTCATATCTAACAAAAAAGCTTTCTGATTCATGTATAAAAAAATAGCCTACCTTACCTACCTTACCTACTTTACTTACCTTACTTACAATACTTAAATAAGTTTTTCAAAAAATTCCATTAAATAAATCTTCTCCAGCACTGACCCCCGAAACCCACCCTTCGTATTCACTTAGTTCAATTCCATGATCTCTTACTATAACTGCTGGAACACATTGATCTGCATTTCCCATAAGAATATTTGCAGCAGTTGCAATCTGATCTGCAGTTGCCTCTTTTGTAATTCGAAGCTCTCTTCCAAACAAATCTTTCTTTCCTGCCTGATCATCCAGTGGGTCGATTCCCGCTACAGCTAGCGCAAAAGCCGTAACCCCCCATCTTCTTGGTCTGCAACATGAGTCGGAGATTATTACTGCAATATTTGGAATTTCAGTTTTTATGTCATGCTGAGCCGTGCTGAGCACGCGTGCACTGGATGCACCATCAGGTGCATCAGTTCTCGCGTGTCGAAGTGCGTGTCGAAGCACACTCGCAGATCTCACCGGATCCTCTGGCCACCCCACCGCATATCCTTTTTCTATATTTGATTCATCCATCCCAGCATTTGCACATAATATTTCTCCATTCATTCCATTTGGCTTAAGAGAAGTAAACATCGCCCCCGGACAAACTCCAACAACTTTTCCATTTCTAAATTCAATTTCATTTAAAACAGTTTCACAAAATTCAGGTGACCTACCACATTTCTCTGAATAATTTTTTGCAATGTTTGATGGTGTTATTTTTTTTAAGTTTGTAACTCTACCTTCCGATGTTGCGATGGCTTTGGAAGAAATTACGACTATGTCGTTATCTGTTAATTGATTTGTAATTGCTTTACAAATATTTTCTCCGGATCTGATAATTTCAGTTTTGACTGCTATAAGCTCCATTGGCTACATAATACCTTTTCTTGAGCATATGCTCAGAAAATAGTTAATTGATAAATTGGCTCATAAATGCCAAAAATAGCCATTCTGCCAATTCTGCCAAGGATACCGCTCTGTGATTGAATTTAAGCCCAAAATAGGGTATAATCTTATGATTTAATGAAAATACAAACAAAACATTATAGATTTGCAAATTTTGAAAATCTTTTCGGAGAAAAAAGAATGTTGGGGATGTCTCCTGCATCCTTAGAGGCTTTGCCAGAATCTACTCAAGGCGAAATAGAAAGAGAGCTTCAGAGGTCTGGTATTCCGGAGGAAAATAGAGATGCATTGCGAAGAAAATTTAATGATGTGTTTAGAAGAGGGGGGGAAGCTATGAGGCAAAGCAGTAAGTCTGAGTCTGAAACACCTTCACTTGAAGGAGTTAGTGATGATATCGAAATTGCTCGCAAGCAATTCAGTGAGGCCATGGAAAGGCTAGAGGCTGCAGAAAGAGTGAAGGGCGAAGCTCAAAATATAAAAAAAGAAAAAGTGCCTTTTGTAAAAAATCTCAGAAGAACTGGTGTTGTAGCTGGTTCTACTGCATTTATACCGCCTTATATGGCTAGTCTTGGTGGTGTTTCTCAAATTGCAGCTAGTTCTGTCACTGGTGGAATTGGTGCATATATGGGAAGCAAATTTCTTCCAGACAGCATGAGAAAATCTCGTATGGCTTTAGGTGCTGCGGCAGGAGTTGCTAGTGCTCCTATAGTAAGTAGTGGACTAACTTATGGAGGGACTATGTTGAGCGCGGCAACAAATGTAGTTGCTGGACCACTTTTTGCTTTGTCAGGAGGAGCTGCAGGATATGTTCTTGTCAGAAGGGCATGTAAAGGAGAAGGATTAGGTGGGCCAATGAATGAGTGGAAAGCAAATGCAGTAGCGTTACCATCTGCTGTAGGAATAGGTGCGCTTTCTGGATATTTAGGCTCTACATCAATTGCTACAAAAGGTGTTAGTGCTTTAGGCTCAGGAATAGCTTGGCTTGGATCTTTATTTCCAACTTTTTCATCTTCATTATCTGGAGCTGTAAGTGCTGGTTCATTGGGTCTGGCAACAGGTGCATCTGCAGCGGGCTTATATGGGCTTGGTAGATTCGAAGGGAAAGTTTGGAAAAGAGATAAGACAGGGATTCTTGGAAACATTGGACGTGCGATGATATCTCCTGCAACTATTCCTGCAGCTCTTTTATATAAACCTACGAAAGCTATTTTTAATTCTACAAAAAGAACCACAGGATTAAATTGGGATGCAACAAAAAGAATATTCAAAGGAGAAAGTCCTGCCGTGAAAGCAGTAACATCACCAATATGGTGGCCAACAAGAACTGCGTATAGACTTGGCAGGGGAGTTGTGAAAGGTGTATACAACGGAATAACAAATACTTCACCATCTGAACTTGATATAGCTCAAGGTATATCTGCCAAGATAACCAGATGGCCTCTAGAAAAAGGAGCAGGTGCTATAAGAAAAACCTTCTGGGACTTTCCTAGGTACATGTTTACTAAAAGATAAAAATGACAATAAATAATTCTCCAATCTCTGGCAATTCAGATCAAGTTCCTTTCGAGCGTGGTTCTGTGGAGCATCACAACAGACAACTTCTGTCTGCACATCTAAGGCATAGTCTGAAAGATGGAGAGATGACAGCTTCGGATTTTGCAGAGTGGACCATTAAACCATGGACTGCATTAAAATTTTTGGAAGGAAGAGTATCCGAAGAAAAAAATGCAAAAAAATCAGGAGGAAAAGATTATAAGAGTTTGTATCCAGAGGATGTTCTTATCTCTCTTAGAGATTGGTCAAAGGCTGCAGATAAGAGTGCAAAGAGCCGAGAAAAATGGGAGATAAAAAATCCACAAAAAGTAAAAAATGCAAGGAAGGCAATAAATAAATTACATAATATACTTGCACCAAGCGTTGAGCTTTTTGAGAAAACGCAGAAGGATCTAGAAAAATCTCGTGCATTCAATGGTGTACAAAACTTTGTGAAAGGAACTAAGGAATACATAGTTGATGATTTTTTTGAACATCCTGCAATGAGTGCTGCGATAGTAGTTATGTCTTATTGGTCTTATAAGAGACTAAAGGGTACCCCAATGGGAACTACACTTGCTGCCGTTGCTGGTATAACTGTTGGTGGATCTTTTTTGAAAGAAAAATTTGGGTTTGAGCCAACGGAAGAAGCTGCAAAGGCTGCAGAAAGAATGGGATTGCAAAAAGCAGCAGATGGGATTCGGGTATTCAGAGATACTCTGAATAGAGGATTATTTGGAGCGGAAGGCGAGGGGACTTTAACTGGTTTTTATTATGAAAAACTTAAGTTGCACGAATCGAATCAGAAAGCAGCATTTAGATTTTTGCTAGAGCAAAATCCAAAGCAGTTTGTAGAATGGTATGACAAAGCAGGAGCATGGAAATTAAATAGAGGTCCAAGAACAAGCAATGTACCAGGAGATGTATCTGGTTTAGTACGAAAAATGACTAGTGGGAAAAATGTACCAGAATTTTTAAAGAACATGCCAGCGGCTGATCGTGTGGAGGTCTTGTTGGATGTAGCAGATACAGTATTAATAGATATTGCAAAGAATAATGGAAAACCTGCAAACGCACAGAAGGGGCTGGCAACACTAAAAGAAAAATATGTGAACGGTGCTTACTTTAGAGTTTTATGGGACAAGTTCGATACATTTTCTAATGACTTAAAGGAGAATCATCAAGATACAGCTCTACAAGAACAAATAGATGACATAAGGTCATCTATGAAGTCTATATACGACACCATGGAACGCAAAGTTCAGAATGGCAGCGAGGTTATAACCTTTATGGATGTGCTTACAATTGAGCTCTCTGATGCAGACTTCAAGAAGATGAAAAATTATGGTGGTCCAGGCTTGAGTATGGGGGACATTGGTGATGCTTTGAATAAGGCAAAACAAGGAATATTTGCGGCTAGTACATCTACTAAAGCTAGCGCTATAAGCTTATGGAAAGATATAGAGAAATACTTTACAAATACTATTCCGGTTTATTGGGGCAAAGCCTGGAAGAACAATATTCTTCCCGTACTTTCTGATGCCGAGACAAAAGGTCAGCAATATCGCAAAGATGTAGAAAAATGGCTGAACACATCCAATGCAAGCTTGGGTGGCAAGACACCTATTGAATATGCTGAGATGAAAGGTGCTCAGGCAAAAGGTGCGGTTATGTTTGTTATAGAAAAAGGGTCTCCACTTGCTGACTTTGCTGCTCAGATAGGTATCCAAGCTGGAGGTGCTATAGAGATGACAATTGAACAAATTAAAGAACTTGCTGAGTGGCTTGATGAGAGAAAGAGGATGACAAATTGTGCCAATAGCTTTGGGGATGTTGCATTTCAAGATCTTACTCTTACCAAAGGTACAACAAGGGCAACAAGGAGTGTTATAAAATATAAAATAAATACATCAGAAGCCAGTCCTGATCTTGGATATGAATATTATCTGCATATAACTCCAATAGAAGAAAAAGATACAACAGTGGAAGGTGGAACGGCAGATAATCACAATTATTTACCTTTAGATCAGACCAATTATATGAAATCGCCTCCAGTATTAAATGGTTATATAGTTGCCCCATATTCCAAGCCAACTGCTGGTGCTGGTTACATGATAAAGCGCGCAGAGGTTCAAATTGAAATAAGAAATTCAACTGGATCTAGTAATATTAAAAGCAAGGTTCACAATATACAGTTTAAGTAGATGAATCTAATTTAGTTCTACAGAATCTGCATCCTGTATCATTTTCATAAAATCTTCAAATTCCTGTTGATGTTTTCCTCTTTTACCTTCTTCTGGATCTTCTTGTGCACTTACTGAGTTGGATGGAGGAGTTGAATTTGTTGTTGTACTGCTGGAGGTAGCAGATTGGCTGTCTGGAGAGTCTTCAGTTTCTAGGTTAGGTATGTAATTTGCACCTACTACAAATAATGTTGCACCCGCAATTGCAGCTCTTGTAGTTCCAATAATTCCGCTTATAAATTTTCTGGTAGGGCTTACTTTGGCTTTTTCATATTTTTTTACTTCTTTGTCAAATTCTTTTAATTGATTCTCCATTCCATCTAATAATGCTTCTATATCTACAGGTATAGATTCAATATTTTCTACTGTAATTATATGTTCTTCATCTCCTGGTTTGCTGTCTATTTTTTTTGCTTCGGTATTTATTTTTCTTAGTAATTTTATGACAGGCATTTCAGTTTCTGTGCCATCCCCAGAAAATATTTTTGTATCAAAATTTAGCCAGAAATCATTATTTTTTCTGGCTTGAATATCGATAAATAGTTTATTTAAATTATCTCTAAAACTCTTATAATCTGTTGCAATAGATCCAGTTACCTTAGTTTTGTCTAAATTGCTTTGTGTTGCATGGCTTCCTCCTTTTATCTCTGGGGCTTGTAAATTGCCTAGCACGGAAGCTAAATTTCTCAAGCTTTGTGTGAATTCATTTCCACCAAGTGTTGTGGGGGCATTTTTACCCTTACTCAAATCTTTAAACTCAAGAGAGTTCATATCAGTTCCTATAGATTTAATCGCGTTAATTACATTCGATATATCGGTAGTTTGTTGCTTTTCTATTACAACATCTTCTGGTATTTGTATTTCTAAATTTCTAAGCTTTGAAATTACTGCTTGTACGCTGCTTGCGTATAATTCAATAGAATCATTAGGCATTGAAGGGCCGGATTCAATAGACGATATAAGTGTATTTATTTGAGTCTCAAGCTGTACATCACCATTTGTTCCACAATATTCTTTTGCAGCAATTTGTGTTAACTCTTCTTTTAGCTTGTTTATATGTAATGATTGTCTATCTGAAATAGTATCTCCTGCAGAAGCATCTGCTAATTTAGAACAACTATCTAAATCTCTTAAAATTTCATTTAAAGAATTTGCATCTGCTGCTGCTTCTACGCGCATAGCATCAATTTCCTCTTTCTTAGTTTGTGCTTCTAAATTTATTTTTTCAGATTCTTCTTCTTTAATTCTTTCTATATCAATTGTGTCAAAAATTTTTGAAAGAATTACTATTAAGTCAGCAATTTGGCTGTCAATGCTCTCTGTATTTCCAGTGGAGTGTTCCGAGGAATAGTCTTTGGATTGTATTTCTTTTAAAAATTCAATTGTAGCTTGAATCAAATCTTGATACTCATTTGGATCAAAAGACTCTTCAGAAATTTCAACAAAAGAATTTACTGTTTGATTGAAAATTTCAGCATCTTCTTTTGCTTCTTCTTGCATATCAATTTGTTCTTCACTTTGTGAATTTGAAGATCGTCTAAGATCAGCTTCCTCTCTATGACTATTTTCATCTGTCGTTGCCTTTAGCATTAGAGTATCAATTTTTTCTGCCACGACTTGCGGATCTCCATTGCGTTTGAGATGAGTATAATCAGATGATGTAATTTTTTGTAAAATACTTTTTACTTCATCAAGGGCTTGTTCATATGCTTCAAAGCCACTTCCGTCATTTCCAAGGTCAGACTGTTCCAGATTGCTTGTTACCACTGATAGTAAGGATCCATGTTCTACTGCTTCTTCTATCATTCTTTTATTATTTTCTACTGCTTCTTCTATGTCTAAGGCTTCAGGATTAGCCATTTGATTATGTCTTTGAATTGTAGAGCGCAAATTATTGCGAATACCTTTTAATTTACTGATATCAGTCTTTGCTTGTTTTCTAATAGCTCTTCTATTTAACCACAATGGTCCAACAGGACCTCTCTGAAACATGTATTTAGCAATATTCCATGTTTTTTTTAGCTTTCCCTCATTATTTTCTGGGGCTTTGTTTGTCATGTATATATTATACAATAAAAGTCAAATCAAGTCTATGTGCTGTATTTGTGGGAATAGTGGCAATTTGGACTTAAATTTTTGTGTTTGATAATTTGAATTTATTGGTGAGTAAATTTGTATGCTCAGGTAAGATACCCGGGACATGGCGAAACTAATACTTGCAGACGGAACGGTATTTGAGGGGAAGGGATTTGGCTCCGATTGTGATTCGGATGGTGAGGTGGTTTTCAATACAGGAATGGCAGGATATCCAGAGTCACTTACAGATCCTAGCTACAGAGGACAGATACTGGTTTTTACTTATCCTCTTATAGGAAACTATGGAGTTCCTTCGGAAGAGCTAAATGAATATGGATTTAGTAAATACTTAGAAAGTGAAGATATACACGTAAGAGGAGTTATATGTGCTCAGGTTTCTGAAGATTACAGTCATCATGCTGCAGTTAAATCATTAGATACATGGCTAAAAGAAAAAGGCATTCCAGCAATTACCGGAATAGACACTAGAGCTCTTACAAAGAAGCTGAGGGAGCATGGGGTAATGCTCGGGCAAATCATCGCAGATGATTCGCAATGTAAAATGAATAATGAACAATTAACAATTGAAGATCCAAATATAAGAAACTTGGTGGCAGAGGTTAGTTGTGAAGAGGTTTGTGTTTATGAATCACCTCTCGACTCCGCTCCAACCTCCGCCAAGGCTACGGTTGGCAAGCAGGATGACACTAAGACGATCGTGGTTTTCGACTGTGGAATCAAAAGAAACATAATTAGATCTTTCCTTAAGAGGGGAGTGAAGGTGATAAGAGTGCCATGGGATTTTGATCTTGCATCTTCTGATTTAGAATACGATGGAGTGTTTATAAGTAACGGTCCTGGAGATCCAAAGATGTGTGAGAAGACTATAGAGAGTGTGAAGTGGGCAATAGATCAGGACATTCCTACGTTTGGTATATGTCTAGGTAATCAGATACTTGCACTCGCAATTGGTGGAGATACTTATAAGCTCAAGTACGGACACAGAGGAGTAAATCAACCTTGCATAGAAGAAGGATCAGATCAGAAATGTATTATCACTTCCCAGAATCATGGATTCGCAGTAGATGAAAAACTTCCTGAAGGATGGGATGTGTGGTTCCGGAATGCAAATGACGGAACAGTAGAAGGTATAAAACATAAGAGTGGTAAGTTCTTCTCCGTACAGTTCCACCCAGAAGCAACACCAGGGCCGGAAGATGCAGATTATCTTTTTGATGAATTTTTGGAAGTTGTAAGTGGAGTTACGGCTTAAATAATTATGGTTTCTTCATATACCACCACATGCATTTACAAGGAACGTCTATGTTCTAACGCTTGGGAATTTAAATTAAAGCTAGAAGATGGTGAAAGCTTAGATTTTACTTCTGGCCAATTTGTCATATTCGATGTTCCTTCTGTAGATGCTCCAGAAGATTTGCAGCCACGTGCATATTCGATAGCATCTTCGCCTTCAGAAAAAGAAGATCTTACTTTCCTAATCACATACAAAGAAGGAGGCAGAGCAAGTAGATGGGTAGATGAGATGTTGAAAGTAGGGGACTCAATAACTATGAAAGGTCCATTTGGAGCTTTTACACTGAAAGAAAATGACGATAAAGACTATGTATTTATAGGAACAGGATCTGGAGTTGTTCCGTTTAGATCTATGATTTTGGATTTGATAGAAAAAGAAGATAAAAGAAAGATAGATTTATTTTTTGGAGTAAGGAATGAAGAGTGTGTTTTTTGGAAAGAAGAGTTTGAAGAGCTAGCTCTCAAGCATTCTAATCTGAATTTTCACTTATGCTTATCTCAGCCTTCTTCTGATTGGAATGGATTATCTGGAAGAGTAAATAAAGTAGTTCCAGAAATAATCACAGACCTCTCAAATTCCTCAGTTTATGTGTGTGGGAATCCGGAGATGGTCAAAGATCTTAAAAATAGCCTTCTTCTCCAGCTAGGACTAGATCGGAATCATCTTCATACTGAGGGGTATGTGTAGGGTCTTCATCAAAGTCGTCAAATGATGGTCCTGCAGAGTCGTCATCTGCTTGTTCAGAAATAAGGTCTTTCAATGAAGGTTCTCTTGTAGTGTTTTCTTGAGGCTGATCAGCATCAGCTATCTTTTCTTCAAAAGAAGAAATTTCCCATTCTAGATCAGAATCACTCAAAATTTGTCTTATAATTTTAGTTGGTAAGTCAGTTTTTGTGTGTAGTTTTACTATAGTAGTTGTTAATTTTGCTCGAAATGTTTTTAAATCTCTTTTTTGCATTGAAGCTGCTTTTTCATCGGTTAGAATAATGCTATTTCTAAGTCCATATCTTAATGCCAAGATATCTTGTTCTTCAGGCGAAAGATCAGGTAGAGCAGATCTAACCCTTGCTACCTTTCGAGTGTATGATCCTAGGCCGGTATCTTGATCTAAAAATCCTTCCAGCTCGTTTCTCCTAGATGGCTTTTGCAGTTTATCAAATGCCTTACTCTCTATTTGTCTTATTCTTTCTCTAGTTACTTTGAAAATTTTCCCCACTTGTTCGAGAGTATAAGAATAGCCATCTCCAATCCCATATCTTAATTTCAAAATTTCACGCTCTCTGTATGTAAGAGTGCTTAGAACTTTCCCCAATTTTTCTCTCAGCGCTTCTCTATGTGCGTTATCTACAGGAGAGTTTTCCTTTGCTTCCACAAAACCTTCGGAATTAGCATCCCCACTTTCGCCTACTGGATTATTTAAGCTTGTTGGGTACTTAATAAGATTAATTACGCATCGTACATCTTTTAATTTAAAACCAGTGCCTTCGACTATTTCCTCTGGGCTTGGTTCTTGCCCATTATTTTGTAACCATCTTTGTGAAAATTTGTTTATAGCACTAGCAGTTGCAATTAGATGTACAGGCAGACGTATTTCCCTTCCTTTATCTGCTATAGCTCTGGTAATTGCCTGCCTTATCCACCAGGTAGCATATGTAGAAAATTTATGACCTCTTAAGTATTCACATTTATCTACCGCTCTCATAAGTCCTGCATTTCCCTCTTGTATGAGATCCAGAAAATATAGGCCTCTATTTCTATATTTTTTAGCTATGGAAACTACCAGACGAAGATTTCCTCCTGCAAGTCCTTGTTTTGCTTCTATATATTCTTTTTCCCTTTTACTTATTTCATTCATGCTATTTTTAAATTCTTTTGCACTCATTCCTAATTCTTGCTCTAGCTCAATAAGCTCTGCTTTTGCATCATTTTTCTCGTCTTTAGTTTTCCCTTTTTTAATCTGATTTTCTAATTCGTCTATTTCCTTCAATATTTCATTTGCTCGTTTCATAGGACCATCAAATTTGTGCACACGCAGGCTTAGCTCTTCTAGAAGTATTGCGGTTTTTCTAGATCTACTTTCTCTTGATTGTTTTAATTTCCCTTTCTCCCTTCGGCCTGTTTCAGATTTTTGCACCTCTATATGATCTTTCCTATTTTTATCGAGTAATTCTGTTGCTGTTTTTATATTTGGCTCCATTCTGCCAAGAATTTGTTCTTTTAATCTATTTCCTGTTAATGAAACTTCTAAAGTTCTATCGAATGGCAATTCTCCGCTATCTACTTTTTCTAGAATATTTAATGCAAATTTTGCAATGAATGGATTAGAGAGCATTTCTCGAACTAGCCTTCTTCTAGTAATTGCTACCATTTTCCCTAAATAAATTTCTTGAGTTCTTGTAAGGAGCGGAATTTGCCCCATTTGAGTTAAATACATTCGTACAGGATCATTATGTTGAATGCCGGCCATCACTTTTTCTTCTCTTTCAGTTTTCTGAAAAAGATAATCATCGGATATTGTTGTCCTTAGATCAATCTTCGTTTCTTCCATCATTCGAAGTACCTCATCTTCTGCATATGAAAACTCTGCTTCATCTGGCAAATAATCTGCGACTTTATCAAAATCCAGATAACCTTTTTTTTGGCCAGTCTCGAAAAGCGCGTCTAATTTTTCATCAAATCTATGCACAGGAGGCTTATTTTACCGCATGTGCAAGCCGCTTAACAAAGGTAATATAGAGTTTTATGCACCAGTTCTCTTCTTTATAATCTCTTCCGCTACGTTGCGGGGAACCTTGTCGTAGTGGGACATTTCCATAGAGAAGCTAGCACGACCCTGAGTGATGGATCTGATGTCTGTTGCGTAACCAAACATAGCTGCCAGTGGAACAAGGACTTTTATAGTTTTTGCATTTCCTCGTTCGCCAGTTTCCTGAATCATCCCACGGCGAGAATTCATATCTCCCATTACATCTCCGAGGAATTCTTCTGGAGTTACTATTTCTACAGTCATAATAGGTTCCAGAATTACAGGATCAGCTTTCTTTACTGATGTGGTCATTGCAATTGCTGCACATGTTTTGAAAGCGATTTCACTGGAATCAACTTCATGATAAGAGCCTTCATATAGTTCTACTTTTACATCTACTACTGGATATCCAGCGAGTACTCCTCGTGCCATTGTATCTTTAATTCCTTTGTCTACTGCTGGGATGTATTCCTTAGGAATATGACCTCCTACGATAGTGCTAATAAACTCATATCCTTTACCAGGTTCTTGAGGAGTAACTCTTATAAGCACATGTCCGTATTGCCCTCGTCCACCTGATTGTTTTATATATTTCTCTTCGTGTTCTACTTCTTTCTGTATGGTTTCTCTGTAGGCAACCTGTGGTGTTCCAGAGGTACATTCTACCTTAAATTCACGCTTCATGCGGTCGAGGATAACTTCTAAATGAAGTTCTCCCATTCCAGATAAAATTGTTTGTCCTGTTTCTTCATCGCCTTTTACTCGAAGAGTTGGATCTTCAGCAACTAGTCTTTGAATTGCGATTCCCATTTTTTCTTGGTCTGCTTTTGTCTTTGGTTCTACTGCTATAGAAATAACAGGTTCTGCAAATGTGATTTCTTCTAGAGTAATTGGATTTGCTTCATCTGTAAGAGAGTGTCCTGTTTTTGTATCTTTTAGTCCAATTGCTGCACCTATATCTCCTGCTTCTATTTCGCTTACTTCTTCTCTGCTATTTGCATGCAATTTTACCAAACGTCCTACTCGCTCTTTTTTACCGGAGGTTACGTTGTATATATAGCTTCCTGATTTTAGGATTCCAGAATACACACGTACAAAAGTTAATGTTCCTACAAATGGATCTGCAGCAATCTTGAATGCTAGAGCGCTCATAGGTTCTGAATTTTCAGCTTTTCTCTGCTCATCTTTTTCTGTGTCTGGATTTTTTCCTGTTACAGGTGGAAGATCCAAAGGAGAAGGAAGGTATTCTACAACTGCATCTAGCATGAGCTGTACTCCAACGTTTTTAAGTGAGGATCCACATAAGACAGGGTATAGCTTGTTTGTAACAGTTGCTTGTCTGAGTCCTTTCTTTATTTCTTCTACTGTAATCTCTTTTCCTTCTAGGAATTTTTCCATGAGTTCGTCAGAACTATTCTCCGCTACTCGTTCTACTAAAGTATTTCTGAATTCTTCTACTTTATCTTTCAATTCTTCTGGAATATCTATATCGATTTGTTTTTCTCCATGTGCTCCTTCGAATGTATAAGCCTTCTTTTCTATAAGATCTATGACTCCGTTAAAGTCACCCTCTTCTCCTATAGGAAGCTGAATTGCTACCGCTAGATCGCTTAGGCGTGTGTGAATACTTTTTAGTGACATGTAAAAATCTCCACCTGTCTTATCCATTTTGTTTATAAATGCGAGACGAGGCACATCGTATTTATCTGCCTGCCTCCATACAGTTTCTGACTGAGGCTCTACTCCTTGTGATCCATCGAATACTGCTACTCCACCATCAAGAACACGAAGTGATCTTTCTACCTCTGCGGTAAAGTCCACATGCCCTGGGGTATCAATTATATTTATAATTGTATCGTTCCATGAACATTGTGTAGCTGCTGATGTAATGGTGATGCCACGCTCCTGTTCCTGTTCCATCCAGTCCATAGTGGCTTCTCCTTCGTGCACTTCTCCTATCTTGTAGTTTTTTCCTGTGTAGAAGAGAACGCGCTCTGTGGTTGTGGTCTTACCAGCGTCTATATGGGCAATAATTCCAATGTTACGTACGTTTTTTAGATCCATAGTTTTTTGGAAGTTAAAAATAGTGTCCGGTGCAGTTTACGTGGGAATTTTGCGCTAAACAAGGGGTTTGAGGGGAAAATAGATGTCATCCTGAGCGAAGCCACGAGCTCTGCGAGTGGTGAAGTCGAAGGGCCAAGTTACAAACTACAGATTACTTGAGATATTTTGATTTTGAATGCAGCTACTTTGAAATATTTAGAACTTCATCATATTTTTGTGTAGTTCTTGCAGTCAAATCGCACAATATATACTGAGCCGTTTCAGAGTTTTCTACATTTTTTCCAGCTGACTCAAGTGCATTTTTTGCATGAAGCAATCCAAGCAATTCTCCTCTATTGAGTTCTCTGAAAGCATCTAGCTCGCATGGTTCAGATTCAACCAATTGGATTACAAATTCCAATATCGCACGCAATTCCTTATCTTGTTGCCTTGCTGTAATAGCATCACTCTTTTGTAGTTCTAAGAGTTCAGATTTGCACTTATCTAAAGTGCTTGGAATAACAGGTTGTGATTGTGATTCTTGTTCCATAGGAGGAAAAATGTATGCCTTTATTTAGCATTATGCAACAATTTTGTTCTGATAAAAGGGGTCAGACCCCTTTTATGGATTTCAAATTGTTGTCCAATAAGCTTTCCTACTCTCTAATCTGCCCATCCCCAACCACTACCCATTTGTAGCTCGTAAGCTCAGAAATCCCCATAGGCCCACGGGCATGAAGCTTCTGGGTAGAGATGCCGATTTCTGCTCCTAATCCAAACTGTGAGCCATCTGTGAAGCGAGTAGAGGTATTTGCGAGGACAGATGCCGCATCGATTCGTTTAAGAAATTCTTCTACTACTTCTTCATCTTCGGAAATCACAGCTTCGCTGTGATGTGAGCTGAATTTGTCTATGTGATCTATTGCCTCATCAAGACTGCTAACTGTTTTTATGGACATATTCAGAGACAAAAATTCAGTTCCGAAATGTTCTTCTGTTGCGCGTTGCAAATTATTATATTTTCCATTCAAAACTTCGAAGGATTCTTCGTCTGCAAATATTCCTACGTTTTTATCTGCAAGTGGCGTAACTATTTCTGGAAGATCACTTAGTTTATCTTTGTGAATTACCAGAGTATCTAGTGCATTACATACACTTGGCCTTTGAGTCTTTGCATTTAGAACTATGTTTTTAGCTTTAATAGTATCTGCACTTTTATCGACATATGTATGAACTATTCCAGCTCCTGTTTCTATAACAGGTACACGAGCATTTTCTCTTACAAAGTCTATTAGCTTACGGCCCCCGCGTGGGATTATCACGTCTACTAGATCATTTGCATTTAAGAGGTCAGAGACTGCTTCACGCTCTGGTGGAAGCAGATGAACGATGTTTGGATCGATGTCGTGCGCTTCTAATACATTGTGAATGACATCAATGATTGCCTGATTAGAATCTTTTGCATCGGATCCACCTTTTAGTACGCAAGCATTTCCAGCCTTGAAGCATAGAGAGAAGGCATCGAAAGTCACATTGGGTCTGGCTTCGTATATGAGGCCTATAACCCCAAGTGGAACTTTTACTTTTGAAAGCTTAAGTTCGTTTGGAAGTATGTGCTCTTCTAGCACTACTCCTAGAGGAGAGGGGAGAGAGGCAACACTTCTTATATCTTCTGCAACTATCTTCAATCTTTCTTCTGTCAGCTTGAGTCTGTCGTATTTGGGATCAGAATCATCCATTCTGGAAAGATCAGATTTATTTGCATCTAGAATAGAATCAGAATTTTCTGGAATGGCATCAGCCAAAGCATTTAGAACTGCATCTATCTTTTCTGCATCTAAGCTTGCAAGCGCGCGACTTGCTTGTTTGGTTTTTGCTAGTGATTCTCGAATGTTTGTCATATTGAAACATGTTACAGATTATCACATATAGTGCCGAGTTGCTCCTGCAGCTCGGAGGCCTCGCGGAGCGGGAGCTCCGCGCCACTAAAAATAGTCTTCCATAATTGTTCATTGTTAATTATTAATTATTCATTTGATGCAAAATATACTTTTGCATCATTAGTTAAGCTCTTTTGATCGTCTAATTGCTGCTGCAACTCCCTTTTCAATTATCTGATCCATTCCTGCTTCCTTGAATGTCTCAAGGGCTGCTTGTGTGATTCCTCCTTTCGAAGTTACAGATTCTCGAAGTTTTGCAGCATCTAGATCACTATTTTTCATAAGTTCAGCACTGCCTACAAATGTCTGCTCAGAAAGCGTCTTCGCATCATTTTCCGAAAATCCAAGTTTTTCTAAATTCTTTGCAACAAGTTCACATAGTAAGAAAAAATATGCAGGGCCTGCACCGGTAGTTGCAGAAATAGTATCTATCATTTCTTCGTTCTCAAGTTCGACCTGTTTGCCAACAGCTTCGAATATCTTCTTTGTGATTTCTTTGTCTTCACCATTTACCTCCTCAGAAGCTATCCATGCAGTTATCCCTTCTCCTACTTGCGCACATATATTTGGCATAGATCTAATAACTCTTTTTGATTTTGTTTGGCTTTGTATTCTTTCGACTGAGATTCCTGCCATTATCGAGATAATTAATTTGTCTGATAGATCAGTTTCTATTCCAGAAATACATTCTTTGAAAGATTGTGGTTTTACGGCGAAGATTACAACTTTGGATTCGCTGAGCATTTGTTCAATATCGATATTTTTAATTCCTAGATCATCTAGCCTTTCCTGATTTCGGTCGTAGATCGAGATTTGATCAGCATCAAATACTTCAGTCATTCCACGAAACATAGCTCCTCCCATATTCCCCGCACCGATTATTGCGATTCTGTTTGGCATACGATTGATATTATACCAGCTGTTGGCTGTGCTAAAATGGCTTCGTGCCAAACCGCTACAACAGCATCGTAATAAAAGTAGGAACTAGTGTAATTACAGACGATAAGGGCAATCTGGATCTGAATTCTATTCAGAATCTTACGACACAGATAAGCGAGATCAAGAAGCAGGGGACAGATGTTATCTTGGTAAGTTCTGGTGCTATGGGGTGCGGAAGGGCGATGCTTAAGAATGCAAAAGAAGATACATCTTCGCAGAGACAACTTCTTGCAGCTGTTGGACAAGCATATCTAATGCAGACTTATTCAGACTTCTTCGGGAAGCATAGTTTTCTATGTGCACAGGTTTTGGCTCTAAAAGATAACTTCTATACCAGAGAACAGTACAGAAACATGCGTTCATGTTTCGAGGAAGCGCTGAAAGAAAATGTAATTCCAATAGTAAATGAAAATGATGTTATCTCGGCAAAGAATCTTATGTTCTCGGATAACGACGAGCTTGCAGGACTTATAGCATCCATGATGAATGCAGATGCACTTCTAATGCTTACAAACGTAGATGGAGTTTATGATAAGAATCCAGAGGATGAATCTGCAAAGATGCTTACAAAAGTAGAGCCAGGAACATTCAATATGCAAGAGTGCATCCTCAGCGAGGTTTCGAAGAATGGAAAAGGGGGAATGTGTTCCAAGTGTGAGATTGCACAGAAGATGTCTTCTATGGGAATACCTGTTCATATATCAAATGGAAGAACAGATGGTGTAATTTCTTCTATAGTTTCAGGTAAAGACATAGGAACTATGTTTATTCCAGAAAAGAGAGCTTCTGTAGGAAAGAGATGGGTGGGAATGTGTGAGGGGCAGGAGAAGGGGAGTATCTTTTTGAATAAATGTGCCGTTGAAGTTATGCACGACAAATCTAAGGCTACTAGTTTATTACCTGTAGGAGTTGTAGGAGTTCTTGGAGATTTCAAAAAGGGAGACATAGTAAAAATTTGTACAGAAAATGGAGCAGGCATAGGTACTGGAATGGCAGAGTGCACAGACGAAGTTGTAAGAGAAACTATGGGTAAGCAAGGGGAAAAGCCAGTAGTGCATTATGACTACTTGTTTTTATATACGTAAAAGCCCTTCGACTTCGCCACTCGCACGGCTCGTGGCTTCGCTCAGGATGACATATATTTAAATTATTAATAAATCAGTCCTAACTCCTAAAGCCCTAGCCGTCCTATTTTGCAAGATGTGCAAACGCCTTGTTTGCCTGTGCCATCTTCTGAATGTTTTCTTTCTTCTTTACTGCACCACCTTGATTTGCGGAGGCATCCAGTAATTCGAGTGCAAGTTTTTCAGCCATAGGTGCACCCTTTTTTTCACGAGCAGAAGCAATGATCCATCTAATTGCTAAAGATTGCTGACGGTGAGGAGGTACTTCTACAGGAACCTGATATACAGCTCCACCAACACGACGAGGGCGTACTTCGATAATAGGTGTTACATTTATTATTGCTCTGTCGAAAACATCAAGCGGATTATCTTTTGTTCTTTTTTTCATAGTTTCCATTGCATCTGCAAAAATTCTTCTAGCTGTTGATTTTTTACCGCCAAGCATCAGGCAGTTTATGAATTTCTCTATAAGAGGCTTGGAATCTTTTGGCACGTATTTGACAATTGGCTTTGGCATAAAATTAATTGATTATAAGATTTATTTCTTAGGTCTCTTGGCTCCGTATCTACTTCTTCCTTGTCTTCTATTTTGTACTCCTTCTGTATCTAGTACTCCACGAACTATGTGGTACCTGACACCGGGAAGATCTTTTACACGTCCTCCACGCACCAGAACTACGGAGTGCTCCTGAAGATTGTGTCCTTCTCCCATAATATATGCATTTATTTCTTCTCCATTTGTAAGTCTTACACGAGCCATCTTACGAAGAGCGGAGTTAGGTTTTTTAGGAGTCAGAGTAGTTACCTTCAGGCAAACTCCACGTTTTGCGGGGGCACCACCTCTTAGAGGGATAGGCTTGGATTTTAGGGAGTTCCAAGTGGTCTGTAGCGCAGGGGCTTTTGATTTCTTGGAAGGAGTTCTCCTTTTGTGCCGGATAAGTTGATTTATGGTTGGCATAATTAGTTCTGGGTTAATTTACTCGATAGATTCTTCCTGTACAACATCTTTCTCGGGATCTTCTGGAATATCCTCTGCTTCTTTTATCTCCTTTGCCTCCTCTGAATCCTTTGTTTCCTCTGCCTCATTTGCCTCTTCTGCCTCTTCTACTTCTTTTATCTCCTTTGCCTCCTCTGAATCCTTTGTTTCCTCTGCCTCATTTGCCTCTTCTGCCTCTTCTACTTCTTTTATCTCCTCTGCCTCTTCTGCCTCTTCTACTTCTTTTATCTCCTCTGCCTCTTCCTCCTCCCCTTCTTCTTCTTCCTTTCTTTTTCCGTCTACAAATGTATCTCTATAAATATCTCCTGCAGGGATTAGTCTTCCTATGATTACATTTTCTTTTAGTCCTGCAAGTGGATCGATCTTGTTAGTTGTAGATGCTTCTACGAGCACACGGATTGTTTCTTGGAATGAAGCAGCTGCAAGCCATGAGTCAGTAGCGAGAGATACACGAGAAAGTCCAAGAAGAAGTTGTTCTACAATTGCAGGTTTTTCACCTGCTGCCTCTGCTTCTTCATTTTTCTTTCTCAGAACAGCTGAATCTACGACATCACCAACAAGTAGGTCTGTAGCTCCAGAATCCAAAATTCTATGTTTAGAGAAAATCTTTCGTGCAATTATTTCTAGATGCTTGTCATTTATAGTTTGTCCTTGTGATGCATAAATGTGCTGAACTTCAGAAACTATATATTTCTGAACTGCTAACACACCCTTCTTTTCCATGAGTTCTTGTAGATTAAAGTGGCCTGCATTTAACGGTTCTCCTGCTTCTACTTTTTGGTTATTTTTTACAAGGACAGTTTCATTAGAATTAAATTCATATATTCTTTCTTGAGCCTCAGTATGCTCTATTACTATTTGTTTTTCCGAAGCTTCTTTGATTACTCCAAATATAGAAGCTCGTACTGAGGATTTATCTTGAGTAGATTTAGCTATAACCTGTCTTTCTTTTACCTTTTCCCCAACTTTTACAAAAGGTTTAAATGCTGGTGGAAGTTTTTCTACTGTTTTACCACCTTCTTCTCCAGTTATTTTTAGAGTGACCTTTCCTTGTTTTTGAGAAGATTTTACTACTCCAGAGATATCCGAAAGAGTGGCAGGAGTCTTAGGCGCTCTTGCTTCGAATAATTCTTCTACACGAGTAAGACCTTGTGTAATATCTGAGCCTTCAGCTACTCCTCCCATATGGAATGTACGCATAGTGAGCTGAGTTCCAGGCTCTCCAATACTTTGAGCTGCAATAATTCCAATAGGTGTTCCTATTTTTACAGGACGGTTATTTCCCAAATCTCTTCCATAACACTTCGAGCATAATCCTCGTTCTGCTTCACATGTAATAACAGATCTTAGTGAGATTTCATCAATTTTATTTTCATTTATTAATTCTATTAGATCTGCATCAATTTCATCATTTCTATCTGCAATGATTTCTCCTGTAGAGATAGATGCAAGATCCCTTGCGAGAGTTCTTCCAAACAATCTCTTCTCGAATTTTTCACCAATTCTTTCACTCTCTTCTCTTGTGATCATATTTTCATGCATAGATTCACAATCTTCTTCTGTAATAAGAATATCTTGTACTGCATCTACAAGACGCCTTGTTAAGTATCCTGCTTCTGCAGTCTTAAGGGCAGTATCTGATTTACCTTTTCTGCCACCATGTGTGGCAATAAAGTATTCCAAAACAGAGAATCCTTCTTTTAGATTGGATTGAACAGGCAGCTCTATAGTTTTACCAGATGGATTTGCTACCAATCCTTTCATAGCTGCAAGCTGTGCAAGCTGACCCCAGTTACCACGAGCACCTGATTGGATCATATAAGAAATGTCATTGCTATCCTTATTTTCATAGTACTTGATCATATCGCTTGTTAAGTTATTTTTTACTTGTGCCCAAATACGAATAGCATGTCTATATCTTTCATCTGCTGTAATCCATCCTTTCCAGTACTGAGAGTTAATTTTTTCTATCTGTTCATTCGCATCTCCCAATATCTTATCTTTTGATTCTGGAATAACTATATCTTCTGCACCTATTGAAATTCCTGAAATTGTTGCATATTCAAAACCTAGTTTTTTTATAGAATCTGCAAATTCAACAGTTCTAGTAGAGCCTGCAAGTTCTAAACTTCGTGCAATCAATTCAGAAAGAACATTCTTTGTAGTAGCTTTATTTATAAATCCAAGTTCATCTGGAGATTGCTCATTGAATATCAATCTTCCTGCCGTAGTTTCTGTAAGTTCCAAAGAATCTTCTTCCAGTCTTACGCGTATAGGTTGTTGTAGATGAATAATATTTTCTTCCATTGCTATAAGTACTTCAGATGGAGAAGAAAATGCAGGAGGTTCAACACTCTTATTTTTCTTCTCAGTTTTAGTTGTGAGGAAGTAGCACCCGAGAACCATGTCCTGTGTAGGAGTGATAATAGGATCTCCTGCAGAAGGTTTTAGGAGATTGCTTCTAGGAGACATAAGTCTTGCAGCTTCTTCTTGAGCCTTAGTACTTAGCGGTACATGAACAGCCATTTGATCACCATCGAAGTCTGCATTGAAAGCTGCACATACAAGTGGATGCAAACGTATAGCGAGCCCTTCTACTAGTACTGGTCTAAATGCCTGAATTCCAAGTCTGTGAAGCGTAGGCGCTCTATTTAGAAGTACATGTTTGCCCCTAATTACATTTTGTAGAATATCCCATACTTCTTTTCTTCCTTCTATTACTAATCTTTCTGCAGCTTTTACATTATGAGCAAGTTCTTGCTGTATGAGTTTTCCAATAACAAATGGTTTAAACAGTTTCATTGCCATTTCTTTAGGAAGTCCACATTCATCTATGTTTAATTCCGGTCCAACAACAATTACAGATCTGCCTGAGTAGTCCACACGTTTACCAAGAAGATTCTGCCTAAACCTTCCTTGTTTACCTTTAAGCATATCCGAAAGTGATCTGAGCTTTCTTCTATCTCCTGCTGTAAATAGTGTCTTACCTGCACGAGCAGAGTTATTTAACAGAGTGTCTACAGATTCCTGCAACATTCTTTTTTCATTTCTACAGATAACTTCAGGAGCACCTATGCTCATAAGCTTTTTTAGACGATTGTTACGGTTTATAACTCTTCTATAGAGATCATTTAAATCTGATGCAGCAAAACGACCTCCATCTAGCTGTACCATTGGTCGAAGGTCTGGAGGTATTACCGGTAGCCGTGACATAATCATCCATTCAGGCTTAATGCTAGATACCCTTAGTGCAGATACAAGCTTCATGCGCTTCATGATTTTTTTCAATTTTTGACCACTGGCTTGTGTTCTATCTTCTTCAAGCTGTTTAGATAATTCTTCGAGGTCTAAATTCATAATAATTTCTCTCAAAGATTCTGCGCCAGTTCCTGCTCTAAAAATATGACCAAATTTCATATTTACCTCACGGAATTTAAGCTCCGATAAAACTGAACCTACAGATAATAATTCCAAATCATCGGTTGCTTGTTTGTGGCTTTCTTTTAGTTCATCCATCTTTTCTGCGGTTTCATTTTCCAATGCTTCCATTTGTTCTTTGGAAGCATCGTCTCCCTTCATTTGTTTCATAGTTTCATCGTGGTCTCTTTTGATTTGTTTTCTTCTTTGTTCAAAATCTGAACTCAAATCATCTGCCATTTTAGTTTTTTGTTCTTCATCTGCTGTAATAACTATGTAAGCAGCAAAATAAACAATTTGTTCTAATGTTTTTATAGGTAGATCTAGTAACAGTCCTATTCTTGATGGAGAACTTCTTAGGAACCAAATGTGTGCAACTGGAACAGCAAGATTAATGTGTGCCATTCTTTCCCTTCTTACTATTGATCTAGTAACTTCTACAGAACATTTTTCACATACTACTCCGCTATATCTAATTCCTTTGTACTTACCACAGAAACATTGGAAGTTTTTGGTAGGACCGAAAATTCTTTCGCAGAAAAGACCATCTGGTTCCGCTCTTTGAGTTCTGTAATTCACAGTTTCAGGCTTTGTAACTTCGCCATGTGACCATGATATTACGTCTTCAGGACTTGCAATGGAGAGCATCACAGCGTCGAATGAATCGGTTTTTTTTGGATCGGTTTGGTTAGACATAAAGAATAGGGTAAGAATTTTTTAGTTCGAATTAATTTAATATTTCAATTGGTTCTACTTCTAGGGGATCAGATATTTTGCTTAAAGGATCTTCTATTTCTGAATTTGTAGACTCAGTGTGAGTTTCAGTTTTTGGTCCTACTAGAACAATATTTTCTACTACTACTTCTGTTCTAAATATTTTTGCTCCTTCTGGACTATCCCAATTTCTTGTTTTTAAATAGCCTTCTATAAATAGAGGTTTTCCTTTTGTTACATTTTCAGAAATAAATTCAGCGAGCCTGCCCCATGCAACTAAATTATGAAATTCGGCTAGGCTCTGCTTTTTTCCCTCCATATCTTTCCAGGTACGATTTGTAGCGAGTCCAAATGTAATTACTGGTTGACCACCAGGTTTGGTTTTCATCTGTGGATCTCGAGTTACATTGCCTAGTAACATCACTTTATTAACAGATTTCATAATTATATTAGGTTAATGACTGGTAAATTAAGCTGCTTCTTGAGCATCTTCGGAAACAACATGTTCTTTTAATTCTTCCTCCATCGTTTCTCCGGTTGCATCTTTTTCTGATTCAGGTGTTCTTTCTCCTTCCTCTTCTGTTATTTCGCTTACGGTATCATCAGCAGAGACCTTAGGCACTTCTTTGGTTTCTGTTTCTAGTTCTACCACCTCGGTTTCACCATCTTCTATAGTAACTTTTTCTTCAGGAGAGACTTCGTCTTTGAATTTTAAGAGTTCAGGTTTAAGGCCAAGTGCTCGTAGTTCTTGCAAAAGAACATTAAATGATTCCGGTGTAGATGGTTTCTTTATTTCTTCATCTTTAACCATTTTTTCATATGCTCTACTTCTTCCTATTACATCATCTGATTTGATGGTTAACATTTCCTGCAAAGTGTGAGCAGCACCATAAGCTTCTAGTGCCCATACTTCCATTTCTCCAAATCTTTGACCACCATGTTGAGCTTTTCCTCCAAGTGGTTGTTGAGTTACGAGAGAATAAGGGCCAACAGATCTTGCGTGAATTTTGTCTTCTACAAGGTGAAGTAGTTTAAGCATATATACGACACCAACCGTTGTTCTGCGCTCAAGAGGTTCACCGGTTCTACCATCGAAAAGCTGGGCCTTTCCATCTTCTGGAAGTCCTGTTGCTTTCAAAAATGCTTTTACTTGTTCTGTGGAGATTCCATCTAACGATGGAGATGCAAATTTGACTCCAAGTTTTTCTCCTGCCCATCCCAAATGACATTCCAAAATTTGTCCAATATTCATACGGGAAGTAACACCAAGTGGATTCAAGATCATATCTATTGGTGTTCCATCTTCCATGAATGGCATGTCTTCTTCTGGGACGATGCAAGATATAACTCCTTTGTTTCCATGTCTTCCTGCAACCTTATCTCCAACTTGGATTTTTCTTGTTTGAGCGACATAAACTTTTACCTGCCTTATTACACCGGTAGGAAGTTCCACTCCTTCTGATCTGTCAAAAATCTGTATTCCAACTACTTTTCCTCCTTCTCCACCTGGTAAACGAAGAGAGCTATCTTTTACATCTTTTGCCTTGTCTCCGAAAATGGCTTGTAAAAGCCTTTCTTCTGGAGTGAGCTCAGTTTCTCCTTTTGGAGTAATTTTACCAGCTAGGATATCTCCTTCATGAACTGTGGCTCCAAGTCGAACGATACCATCTGCATCCAAATCTTTTAATTTGGCTTCTCCTACATTTGGAATATCTCTAGTGATTGTTTCTGCTCCAAGTTTTGTGTCTCTCATATCTGTTGTGTAAGACTCAATATGAATAGAGTCATACAATCCTTCTCTTACAACACGATCAGAGATTATTACGGCATCCTCAAAGTTATATCCTTTCCATGCCATGTATGCGACCTTTAAGTTTCTTCCTAGAGCTAGTTCACCATTTTCTATACTTGCTCCATCTGCAATTACTTGCCCTTTCCTTATTCTTTTGCCAGATTCAACACGAGGAGACATATTGAAACACGTAGCTTGATTGCTGCGTTCATAAATATGTAATTGATATTTACTCTTCTTACCAGAGTCATATACGACTGTAATATTTTCTGCATCTACGTATGTAACTTTTCCAGCTTCTTCTGCAACTATTGCATGTCCTGCAGCTTTTGCTGCTATTCCTTCTACACCAGTACCAACTACTGGTGACTGAGGTTTCATGAGAGGCACTGCCTGTCGTAACATATTCGTTCCCATAGATGCACGAGTGTTATCGTCATGTTCTAGGAACGGAATCAAAGAAGTTGATATGGATAAAATCTGCTTTGGAGCTATATCCATATGGGATACTTCAGAAGTGTGCGCTATAACCGCTTCTCCTGAGCGCCTGGCAGAAACTCGATTATTCATAAACTCATTACTTTCACTAAGTTTTGAACTTGCTTGAGCAATTGTTAGACGCCTCTCTTGTTCTGCATCTATGTATGAAACTTTACCCGTTACAAATGCTCTAACTGGAATATCTTTGTATCCTTCCTTTTTGAGCAAGGAAACTATTTTAATTGCAGTTCCTTTTAGAGTGATTTCTTCTCCTTCTTTTGCAATTATTTTCCTACCGTCTTTTATGGTTTCTCCCATCATTCTTCCTACAAGTGCATCAGCATCCATTTTTACAGAATTTCTTACCTCTCTATATGGAGTTTCTAGAAAGCCATACTCGTTTACTCTTGAGTAAGATGCGAGGTGAATAACAAGTCCAATATTTGGTCCTTCTGGAGTAGCAATAGGACAAATTCTTCCATAATGACTCGTGTGAACATCACGAACATCAAAACTTGCTCTTTCTCTAGAAAGTCCTCCAGGTCCCATGGCAGACAAACGTCTTTTGTGTGCAAGTTCAGAAAGAGGATTTGTTTGATCCATGAATTGTGATAGCTGAGAACTTGCAAAAAATTCTCTCATTGAAGCTGTTATAGGTCTGCAGTTTACAAGTTGCATAGGAGTTATGGTTTCCAAGTCCATTACTGTCATTCTGTCTTTTGCAATTCTTTCTGTTCTTACAAGTCCAACTCGGAATTTATTTTGTACTAATTCTCCTACAGAACGAACACGTCTGTTACTTAGATGATCAATATCATCTGCACTACCTTCTCCGTTATTTAATTTTATAAGCTCTCTAATTACACATACCCAATCTTTTATTTGGAATACTCTGTGTCTTTCGTCATTAGGAGTCTCTAGTCTAAATCTTCTATTCATTTTGTATCTCGCTATCTGTCCCATGTCGTATTTCTTGAAGTCAAAGAACATTCCATCTACGAGCTGTTTTGCATTTTCGTAGGTTGCAAGATCGCCAGGTCGAATTTTTCTATAAATGCTCTGATAGGCTTCTTCTGGGGTTCTAGCCGTATCCTTCTCTAAGGTAAGAAGGATGAAATCTTTTTCTGCTTTTGTAACATCAGAGAAAAGATCCAAGATTTCACTATCTGTTTCGTAACCAAATATACGAAGAATTTGTGTTACAGGAATCTTTCTTTTTCTGTCGATTTTGCAGGTGATGATTCCTTTTCTATCGGTTTCTATTTCTAGCCATGCTCCACGTTTAGGAATCATTTTTGCTCCATGATAATTAGCGTTATACGGCATTTGTCTAAAGAACACACCAGGGGATCTAACTAACTGATTTACTACAACACGTTCTATTCCGTTTACTATAAATGTTCCTTGGTTTGTCATAAGGGGAATCGACCCAAGGAAAACATCTTGCTCTTTAATTTCTCCAGTCTCTTTATTTATAAGCTGCGTATTTGCCTTAAGTGTAGATTCATATGTGAGATTATTTAGACGACATGTATCTGGATCGTATTTTGGTGCATCAAACTGATGTCCCAAAAATCTAATCTCCATTTTTCTACCAGAGAAATCAGTTATAGGTGTGATTTCCTGAAATAGCTCTATGAGACCTTCTCCTAGAAACCACTTATAACTATCTATCTGAGTAGATATAAGTGATGGAAGCTCTGACTCTTCAGGATCATTTGTAAGAAACACTCTTCCATTTACTACTTTTGTAGGCTGAAGTGATTCTGGTAGATCTTTGAAACAAGCTGGAGCCGGATTTTTTATGCTAGGTGGGGTTGTTTCTACTCTTGGTAAAATTGCTGTCTTATCTTTATATGAGTAACTCATCGCATCTTTATTGCGAGGAATATTTTTAGCTTTTCCAATATTTCCTTTAGCTGATTTTTTTACAGGCTCTGATTTTAATTTTGCCTTAGGCGTCTTCTTTTCTATTTTCTTCACCGGCTTTACAGCCTTCTTCACAGCCTTTACGGGTTTCTTTACAGGCTTCTTTACTACCTTCTTTTTTGGGGCAGCTTTTTTCTTGGTTATCTTCTTTGGAATTATTTTTTTCTTAACCGTCTTTTTTACTGGTTTCTTTTTTAGGGCTTTCTTCTTTTTAGGCATACGAGAAAGGGGGGATTAGTGGAAAAATTCCCCGTCTGCTCGCAACACAATCAAATCTGACGGTACTTTGAGGATTCTAGTGAAGAATTTTGATGGGTCAAGCCATATCTTTATATTTTGACACTTATTTAGTGTTTGATGCTAAAATCTGGTCATGAGTTTCAAATTACGGAATAAAGAAGGAAAATTACCTTTGCTTTGGGCAATTGTAATTGGTTTTTCTATTTCTTTTCTTGTTTGTATAGCACTTGTTATATCTGCTCCTTTAGCAGGAGATATTCTTGGTGGTGAGGTTAATCAGGAACAAGTAGATAATATGATTGCTTTGGCTGCTGCTCTTACCTCCTTTTGGTGGTGGATTATGGTTTCTGTAATAGGATTTACAATCTCTACTTGTGTATTTAGAACTATGTTCTCGGTAGAGTAAAGCTTTCTTCAACTGCGTTCCAATTAACTACTTCCCAGAATGTATCTATATATTCGGGTCTTCTGTTTTGAAATTTTAAATAATATGCATGTTCCCATACATCAATACAGAGCAAAGGCTTTTTGTCTTGAGTAAGAGGGGAATCCTGATTTGAAGTTTTCTCTACTTCTAATTTTCCATTGCTCAAAACAAGCCATGCCCAGCCAGATCCAAATTGCAACAAAGCTGCTTCTGTAAATTTTTCCTTGAATGATTCAAAGTCGCCAAAACTTTTTTCTATGGATGCCAGTAAATCTCCTTTTGGTTTCCCTCCGCAATTTGGTCCAATTACTTTCCAGAATAGAGAATGATTTGCATGCCCTCCGCCATTATTTCTAGCTGCCATTCTTTTTTCCTCTGGAATTTTATCTAAATTTGATATCACTTCTTCTATTTCTTTATCTATCCACTCAGTTCCTTCCAAAGCCTTATTTGTTTTGTCGACATATGCTTGATGGTGTTTGCTGTGATGTATTTCCATAGTTTTTGCATCTATGTATGGTTCAAGCGAATCGTAACTGTATTGAAGTTTGGGCAATATAAACATATATCTATTGTAGTACTTTTTGTTGATTAAATAATGTGAACTATATTACCTCGACAATATCTTTGTAAGCGTGCAAGATATGCACCCGTGTACAGTAAACAATCAGCTTTTCATTGGCTATTCCTTATCCCGCTTGCAGTTTCTGCTCTTTTGCTCGTTGGATGTGGATCATCTTATTATGAGATTGGTGGGGAAGACGGATTGTCCTTGGAGACAATTCCTGTATCTTTTACTGGTGATAGTAAAATGGGAGATATAAATGGAGATATGTACAGATACTTTAGATATTCTTCTGCAGAAGAGGCATTAGAAGACAAAGATAAAATTTCTGAAGATGGATTAAAAATTGATAGTGATAAATATAATTGGGGAGGCTCTGTACATTTCTATTATCTATCCAAGAGATTAGTTATTTATGTTGGTAAAAATGCAGAGACTATAAAGCAAATAGAGGCTGTCTTTGGTGAGCAGTTTGCAGGATCCTAATGTGGCGGATAGAATCAAGATATGCTTTTCTTTTGGCAAAAACATAGTTCACATTTAAATCCATTCCGAGGTCCTGCTGCCGGATCATCATTTTTGATGAATGGGGTTCTTTGTATTTTATTTGGTATTGCAATATTGGCTGCACCAGAGCTACTTGCTTATATAGTTGCAGGATTTTTCATATTCTTTGGAATCTCGCTAATTATGATGTGGTGGAAGGTGAAGAACTAGCTTGCCTTACTGCTTCAGCAACTTTTGATACAACTGCTCTATCCAGAGGGTCTGGAAGAATTTTTTCTTCTGTTGGATTCTCTACACATGCTGACAAAGCATTTGCTGCAGCAAGTTTCATCTCTTCTGTTATCTGAGGAGATGAAGCATCTAATGCTCCACGAAAAACTCCTGGGAATGCGAGAATATTATTTACCTGGTTAGGGAAATCACTCCTTCCTGTTGCAACTATTCTTGCTCCTGCACTATGTGCTTCTTCTGGCATTATTTCTGGATCAGGATTTGCCATAGCGAATATGATTGAATCTTTTTTCATAGTTTTTACCATTTCTTTTGTTAGAAGTTCTGGTGCACTAACTCCTACAAAAACATCTGATTCTTTAATTGCATCATTTAGATTTCCTTCTTCGTTGTCTGGATTTGTAGCGGCAGCCAAAAACATTTTATTTGCTGAGTTCATGTCTGATCTTTTTCTATTTATAATTCCTTTACTGTCTACTACTAGAATATTTCTAAATCCTTGTGATAGTAAAATTCTTGCTGTTGCGGTCCCTGCAGCTCCTGCTCCAGATATTACAATCTTCGTGTGATCCGTGTTCTGCGATCCGCGATCTGTTACTTTCAATGCATTTGTTAATCCAGCTAAAACAACTATTGCTGTTCCATGTTGATCATCATGAAAGACTGGAATGCTTAATTTTTCTTTAAGCATTTCTTCTATCTCGAAACATCTAGGAGCTGATATATCTTCTAGATTTATTCCCCCAAATGATGGGGCGATGCTTACAATAGTATTGATTATTGTTTCTGTGTCATATGAATCAATGCAAATAGGAAATGCATCTATGTTTGCAAATTCCTTGAATATCGCAGCCTTGCCTTCCATGACAGGTAGTGCCGCTTCTGGACCTATTTTCCCAAGCCCAAGTACAGCGCTGCCATCTGATATAACCGCTACTCGATTTTTTTTACCTGTGTATGTCCAAACTTTTTTAGAGTCTTCTGCAATTGCACGCGAAGGGATTGCAACTCCAGGTGTATATGTAAGAGCGAGATCCTCTTTGCTTTTTATAGGCTTCGTACTTTTTATTTCTATCTTTCCAGATGCTTCCATATGGAATTTAAGTACTTCATCGGAGCTTGGCATGAGTCATTGGGGGTATGTAAGTTCTGTGGTATAATACACAAATGAAGTCAATTCTCGCTTCAGTATTCGAGGGCGGAGACTTAGAAAGTGGCCTAACAGAGGCTGAGCAGCTTGCTACTGGCGGAATTCGTGAAGATGGGCTGGAAGATGCAATAGTAAGCATAATAAATTTTGCTCTTGGATTCGTAGCAATAATAGCAGTTACAGCTTTTATTATTTCTGGATTTATTTTTATGCTTGGGATGGGATCTGATAGTTCTGTCCAAAGAGCAAAAAAGATAATGATTTGGAGTGCTATTGGAATATTTGTAATCGCGTTCTCATTTGTGATTACTGAGTTTATTGTAGAAATTGCTACCACTACTTAGTTTTATATGAAAATAACAGCCCTCTCTATATTTAGTGCAATCATTGTTACAATTCTCTCATTAGGAATTCCTACTGGAGGAGTTTTTGCAGATAGCATAGAAGATGGATTAACGAATTTAGAAACACGTTTAGATGTGCCTACAGATAGTGATGTTCGCACTTCTCTAGAAGATGTTTTGAATGCAGCTGTAAGTTATGTTTCTTTAATTGGGGTTATTGTAATAATTATTGCGGGATTTGTTCTGATATTTGGAGCAGGTGGTGATACTTCAGTACAAAGAGCAAAGAAGATAATTATATTTACCTTGGTGGGGATACTATTGATTTATCTTTCTCGTATTATTGTAGGATTTATTACCACTGTTATTGCAGATACAAATAATTAATTTTTTAGAGTTTGTTTCATAAATGAACAAAAAAAATATCAGATACGGGATAACATCAATAGGTCTTTTTGTAATGTTTTTGGCTTTTGCTCCAATTGCAAATGCACAAATTAATTCTTATGTACCAGTTCGTGCGGTTATAAAAACAACTCCTTCGGCAGGTAACAATATTGTTAGATTGCCTATAGATGGTGGATCTATTGGTATATTTTTGGGTGAATCTGTTGGGGATATAAGCGAATACCAGATAGATCTAAATATCTTAGAGGATTCGAGTGGAGATAATATAAAAGATAACGATATAGACAACTCATTTCATTCATCCCTAAAAACAGGAGGAACTTTTCCTATAAGTATTCGTCCTGGAGTAGGGGAGACAGAAAGAAAAATAAAAGTAAAAGTAATAGGGCTTGATGGTAGCGAAAACGATGCGGTAATTACCGTGATGTTTGGAGGAGAGGATTCTACAGATGATGTTGTGAATATAGATCTTAGTGCTGAGAATAGGCCTCTGCCTCAGGATCGTGCCAAAGATGATGTAAATGAATTATCTATAGTTGTGGATAGAGAAGAATTGGTTGTGGGAGAGATGTTTAATTTCGAAGTTCAAAATGTACCAGCAGAAACCTCTGAGTATGTATGGGATTTTCAGATTGATGGAGAGGAAGATGCGAGAACTATAGTTCCATATCTAACTCTTGATCCAGAAGCTGCTGGAACTTTGAAATTGCGAATTACACTGTTATCAGAAGATGGATCTGAATTAGGAAAATCAGATGCAGAATTTGTGATAAATGATATTAGTGGCAATAGTTTGCCGATTGAGAACATAGAGAATGTAGGAAATGTTCATATAGATGTGACAACCAAAGGTTCAAATGCAAATTTCCAGACCGTATTGCCAGATCATTTGGATGCCATACAAGTAGATCCTGTATGGGATTTTGGTGATGGAGATAGTAGTTATCTTTTAAATCCTGTTCATGCGTATACAAAAAGTGGGGAATATGATGTTTCTCTTTCTCTGACTGATGCTGTAACAAAAATGAAAATTGGCTCTGCAGTTACTAGAGTTAGTGTAACCATAGAGCCAGTAGTAGATACTGGAGGATCTGGCTTCTTTGGATCTATTGCTTTCATATTGAAAGTTACATTCTTTGTATTTGTTCTTCTTGTACTGATATCTGGAATTGTATTTGTGTTTATATTCCTCAAGTCTCAAAGAGAAGGTGTGCCTTTAGGCGAAGTTATTAGTAGATACAAGAAAAGGCTTACGGGAGAAATGGATTCTGGAGCTTCTGAAAAAAAAGAAGACATCGTAACTGCTGAAGTTGTTAAAGAAGAGGTGGCGGGATACAAGAAACCGGAGCCGGTGGTTATGAAAGATGTTAATGAGGAGGCAAAGGAATCAAAAGAGGTAAAAGAAACAGAGGTAAAGAAAACAGAGGAGAAAAAAGATGTAGCTCCAAAACCTCCATTGGCTGGAATCATGAAAGACGATCAACCTAAGGTGCAGGCTCAAGAAACTAAAAAAGTAGAAGAAAAGCCAGAGCCAGAGCCAGAACCAGAGCCAGAACCAAAGCAAGAGCCAGAACATAAGCCTCTGATTGAACCGGATAAAAAAGAGGAAGAAAGACTGGCTTCAGAAACATCTAAGCCTAAACCAAAAGAAGTTCCTACATGGTTAAAAGATGGAATAGAAGAAGCTGCTCCAGAAGAAAAAGAGGGAGTGCTTAAGGGTGATATATCTAAAGCAGTTGAATCTGGAGAGGGAATTTCGGAAAAGCCAAAAGAAGAGGTTAAGGAATCAAAAGAAGAGAATAAGGTTGAGGATAAGAATGAAGCAGAAGAGCCAATAGCTTTTATAAAAGCAGAAGGAGTAGAGATTCCAGAAGAGAAAGATGATAGCTCTGAGAATAAAGCAGATGCGGCGTCTTGAGCTTGTCGCGAATTCAGCCTACGCCCTTCGCGTTAAATAAGTGCTCTAAAAGATAGTCCACCTACGTCCGCCACGGGCGTACTTCGGCGGACATAGTATCTTCGAACTCAGCCTACGCCCTTCGGGCTTCAATTTTTAGTTTTAGGCTAGTGAAGTACACAGCCCCGCACTAGAACTCCGCTTCGCTCCGTTCAGTGCAGGGCATAGTATCTTGCGACTCAAACTTCACTCACCTTCGGTGAGTTCGTTTTCATCTGCAATTCAACTATGGGGCGAGAGATGGGATTTGAACCCACGACCCTCCGGACCACAACCGGATGCTCTAACCAACTGAGCTACTCTCGCCATGTGGGACGAATATTACCATAAAACTTGATTTAGAAGCTCAAGGATTTAGGACTACTGAGCAGAGGCTTGGAGTACGCCGCTCGCGTGCTTAAGGCGGTATATGCGACGAAATCAGCATGGGACTATTCATATATTGGTACCCAAGAATGATTTCTTACGCAAAATACCGCCTGCACGCTTGCTAGCTTTTCTTTTTCATATTTGGAGATAGCCCCTTATTTTGTGTGATTTTACTAACCACTGGTCACTAACCACTGCCAACTATTTATGGTATAATAATAGGATAAATATACATAAAAATAATGATCACAAAACTCATCATATTCGCAGTTCTAGCCTTTCCGGTAATCGCTCTGGGGAGACGTATAACAGATGAAAATGATAGAAGACACTATGTTTTCTTTGGTTATCTTGCAGGAAGCTTTATAGCAGCAGCAAGTATGGCTTTTACTAGGAGTTTGAATCAGCTGGATGGAAATGCTTTTATGCTTGCCGTTGGAGTCTTGGTAATTGTGGGACTTTGGAAGTTTTTATTTGGTCCATGGAATCCTCGTATAAAAGTGGCTGTTCTTGGGACATTTGTTTTTTGGATTGCTGTTGATCTTTTACAAAAACAAGATGGAACCGCAGAGCGCATCGCAATGCTTCTCGCAACTTTAGTTGCAGCTATTCCTGCAGCTATATGGTGCATCTTATTTCTTAAACAGCATAAGAATAAAATTACTACAGTAGTACTCACATTCTTTGCAGGAATGCTAAGCACTGCTCCGATTCTTTTTTATGATCATGTAGTAAGAAGTGGATATGATTTACATTTCTTCTTGTTCAGGATAACTCCAGAACATTTTATGCGTTCGTCTAAGACATTCGTTACACATGCTCTTACAGGACAATCTGGTGTTATTTCTGCAAGTGTTGCTGCAACCATAGTTAGTTTTATTCTAGTAGGAGTTATAGAAGAGTGGAGTAAGCATTGGGTAGTAAAGAAAAGTGACAGGGCTACGTTTAGCAGTATTACAGATGTAATACAGCTTTCTGTAATTGCAGGTATAGGTTTTGCATTTGCAGAGAATGTTATAAATCCAAGTTATTTCATAGCATTTATAAAAGACTATCTCATACGCCCACAAGTTCCACAGTTCTTACCATTTCTTGGTAGTGTCTTTGGAAGATCGATAATTACAAATATGGTGCATATAACATGTTCAGGAATTTTGGGTTATTACTATGGGTTAGCATTCTTTGCTAGACCTGTTATGGAAGATGATCGTGCACAAGGAAAAAGACATCACTTAGTTTCTTTTATACACAAAACCTTGAGAGTGAGAAGAGTGTTAGTTTTCAAGCATGTTGCCATGATGCAAGGACTTGTAATATCCATGGGGGCACATAGCCTTTTTGATACCATGGTAAGTCTTCCAGAAGTATTACCTGGACGACCTCAAACAATTGGTGCGATGCTTGGTATGTCTAGTGGACCTTTGAATATGATAAATATAGTTATGCTCGCAGCTTTTATATACGTATTTGGTGGATGGGTCCTTCTAAGATACTTATTCAAAAAGAGAAGAGATGTAAAAGAGTATGGACAAGTGCTTAATCAGGAAGTATTTGTGCCAGCGTAAATATTTCTGTTTTTTGAGCTAATCACGTAGAATACATTACCGTGAAACGCTTATCTTATTTTTCTCTTTTAACGGTTTTTATATGCGTTCAAGGAGCATTCCCTGTTCATGCAGATAGTACAGTTACGCGTGCTGATTTTTTAACAAGGGCAGCTGAACATTTGTATGGTGATTTATCGAATGTGGGATTCTCTGCTCCATTTCAAGGAATTCCTCGTGGAGATCGTCCTGCTATAGGGCTTGCTCGTGTTCTAGGAGCATTGCAAGGATGGGATAGTCATTGGGACGCAATTGTCACGCGTGGCGAAGCATTAAAAGTTTTGTTTGATCTGGTAAATAGGTCTCCAGGTGCAGAAAGAATAGATACATATCGTGATGTTAGATCAAAAAATGATCGTAGAATTCTTAAGCAAGCCATGGATTGGAATCTTATAGATCCTCTTTCTGGTAAATTCTTTGGATGGAATCGTGCTATCAGAGAATCTGATATGGATACTTTGTTATCTCATTTCGGTGATAGATTTGGTTTACCACTTACACTTCCAAGTGGTGCAAATGTACGATCTAATGCTACTTCTGATAAACAAAATTCTTCTAGTAGAAATTCTAGAAGAAATACAAATGGAAGCACTAGAAGCAGAGGGGCAAATACTATAAAAATCGGAGAAGCTAATTCTGATACTGGAAATCGTTCATCTGGGTCAAGAACTATAAAATCTTACAAATTACCAAAGAGTGATTTGCTAGAGGCTGTATGGGGACTTGTAACTAGTCAGTATTTATATCCTGATCGAATAAATGAAGATGAACTTGCTTACACAATTGCAGAAAAAGTAATGGAGTCATTGGGAGATAAATATTCAACATTTATGAGGCCAAGAAGCGCTCAGTCTTTTCATCAGCAGATACAAGGTGAACTTTCAGGGATTGGCGCAAAGGTAGAGAGTCATGCATCTGGAGGTGTAACTGTTGTAAGCCCTTTGCCTGGTTCTCCTGCCATGAAAGCAGGCATACTTCCTGGAGATCGCATAACTCATGTAAATGATAAATCTATAATAGATATGAGCTTCCAAGATGGTGTGGATCAAATAAGGGGGCCAGCAGGAAGTAAGGCAAAGCTAACCATAGAAAGAGGTGGTGGAAAAATATCTTTAGATGTGGTGAGAGATAATATTGTGATTCCAGAGATAGTAGTATCTAGGCAAGGAGATGTCGCAATTATAAAAATCATCCAGTTCGGAGAGAAAGTTCGTAGAGATCTAACAGGATTACTAAGTGAAGTATTAAAAGAAGATCCATCAGCAATTCTTATAGACCTTAGAAACAATCCTGGAGGATTACTAAATGCTGCAGTAGATGTAACTGCACATTTCTTACCTGAGAATGCGATTGTTGCACGAATAAAATCAAATGGTATCGAGAGAGTAGAGGCAGTTCGCGATAATACTAAATTTATAGTTCCAGAAGATATGCCTGTTTCTGTATTGGTAAATGCTGGTTCTGCATCTGCCTCCGAAATAGTCGCAGGAGCCTTAAAAGATCATGGTAGAGCGAAAGTCTACGGACAGAAAACTTTTGGAAAAGGAACAGTGCAGCAAGTTGTATCTTTTGTTTCTGGTGAAAGTGTAAAACTTACTATTGCAGAATGGCTTACACCTCTTAGTCGTTCTATAGAGGGTGAAGGAGTTGTTCCAGATATAAATATAGAAGGAGATGAGGTTGGTGGTAGAGATGAAGTGTTGCTAAAAACCTTAAAACTTATTAAGAAAAAATAATGTTTATTCTTGCTTCCAAAAGTCCGCAGAGAAAAGAAATCCTAGAAAGGCTTGGCATAGAGTTTGAAGTTATTGCTCCAGATTTCGATGAAACTTCTGTTTTAGAAAAAGATCCTGTTGAGCGCGCAGAAATTCTCGCAATTTCGAAAGCTCAGTCAGTATCACGTGATTATCCAGATAGATGGGTTATAGGGGTGGATACTTTGGTAGTTTCGAAGTGCGGTAAGTTACTGGAAAAGCCTAGGGATTCTCGTGATGCTCGTAAGATGTTTGAATTGCAGTCTGGTAAGAAGTCTGCCGTTCATTCTGGCCTTTGTTTGATGAGAGGGGACAAGAGGCATTCAGGGGTAAATACTTCTTATGTTGTGTTTAAAAAATTAAATAGTAAAGAGATTGATGATTGGATGAGATCAAAGATCTGGCAAGATCGCTCTGGCGGTTTCCAGGTCGAAGGAGAAGGGGAGGGGTTGTTTAAATCTATAGAAGGAGAAAAAGATTCTATAGTTGGGTTTCCTGTGGGGCTTTTTGAGGAGCTTAGATCAGAAATTAAATGCTAACTGGAGCTCCAATGGAAACTAGATTTTTATCAGTTGTAGTATGTATTACGTCGATTTCTTGATCCCAATAAGGATCAACCTTTGAACATTCATCTATTATTTCATCAGCTTTTCTTTCAGCCTCTTCTACTGCTAGTTTGGCTGCCTTTCTCATCCTTTCTATTTCTTCCATGGGAACAGGTAGATTTCCTGAATTTAAATTTTGAATTAAAGAATTTCTATCACATTCGCCATTTATAATTATCAGATCTCTATTTGAGGTGTTAATTGTTACTCTTACATTGCTAACAATATGTCCTATATTTATAGCAGCACCCATTTGATCCAAATCAGAGCTTGATAAATCTTCGCTTAGGCTTATTTGAGTGATTGGATTTCTGTTTTCTAATTCGTTCATACGTTTGATGTTTTAGGGGGTGTATAATTTTGGGCTTCTTCTATTTCTTGAGGTGTTAAGCTTTCCAAATCTTCATCTGTTGGCATTTCAACTATTCTTCCGCCTGATCCAAAATTTAATGATCTTTTTTGCCAGGCCAAAATTTTTATCCTCCTCTCTTCTAGAAGGCCTAGGCCAGGTGCCTCTTCTGTAGCTTCTGCTAATTCATCTGATGTGATCATATTTATCATAATTGCGCACATCATATTCATAATTTGAACATAATTAAGTATTTATATAAAACTAGTAGAATATAACGAAATATGTTATATTTATAACAATGATAAAAATCTCAGATGTTATAAAAGATATAGTTACTGGAAATCCATTTTTGCAATTTGGAATTCAGAACAAATTACTTAATCTTTCACAGGTCGCTAAATATTTAAGGCCAATAGTAGAAGCTAAGTCCAAGAAAGAGGTAACAGATAGCGCTTTGCTTATGGCTATGTCTCGTCTTCAGGGAGAGGTAAGTAATAAGGATTTGCAAAGAGATAGATTTAGTTTCGAGAATATTTCCATACACACAGGACTTGCGACTTTTACATATGTAAAGACAGAAGCCTCTCTAAAAGGTGCATACAAACTTCATACAACAGTTCATAACAATAATGGATATATAACTATTTCTGAGGGGACGAATCAGATAACTATAATCGTAGAATCAAAGTACTGTTCACTTGTAAAAAAGCTTATCAGGCAAAAGCCACAGTTTGCACATGAAAGCGTTTCTTCTGTAGGAATAACTTTTTCCGAAGAATATATAAAGGTCCCAGGAATGATTTATATGATCGTTCAGCAGCTTATGCTCATGAATATTAATATGCTTGAGGTTTCATCTACATATACAGAACTTGTGATTTATATGGCAAACGAAGACGTAAAACCCGCATTCGAGGTATTGCATAGTATTTTTGTGGAGGATTAAATTATTTGTTTAAGGATTATTGGACTTTATGTAAAGAAAGTTGTATAAACTGGGTCATGAATAAACAGCTAGCTGATCAGGAAAATTCTAATAGTGGAAATGATTCTGAGATATTTAAGGCAATTGTTGTATTCAAGAATACTCTTAAAAATACACGGGTTGTGCGTGAATGTATTATGATTGTTATAGAAGGAATTATAGGGCCAAAAAAGGCACCAGGAGTTTCTATTTCTTTAGAAGAGGGCATTGTTAATGCGATTAGGCATGGTAATGCCCTTGTAGAAGAGAGGGAAGGACAACTTGTTGTTGTTAAGGATGAAAATGGAAAAGATGTGCCAGATGAAAATAAAGAAATAAAAGTTGCAATTTATGTAACAAGCAGATTAATTCGTATTGAAATAGAAAATGAACTTAGAGAAAGGTTTAATCCTGCTCTTGTACCTGATTCAACAGATGACGAAAGATTGGAAATTCCGAATGGTAGAGGCATATTAATGATGAATTCTTTTTCTGATGAGTTAGGTTGGAATAATGATGAAAAAGGGCCTATTGGCAATCGTGTTTATATGCAGTGGCATAGAGGAAATAATAATATAGCCAATCAAAACAATTTCGAATGGATTTTGGATGGGAAAGATAATTCTAGGAGCTAATCTTCAGATTCAGTTTCTGTCTCTATTCCTTCTACATTCATTATTTTGCGAAGTTCTGTAATTCGCATTGTATCTTTTATAGCATCATTTGGATTAATAAGATCTATTGGTAATCTGAAGCGACTTCTTGCAACTGATAATGAGCCTAGTAATGATCCACCAATTATTTCTGCCTTCCTGCAATCTACTTCTATTCCTACTACCTCTAGTCCTGCTTCTCTAATAGCAAAAAATATTTCTGGTATTTTTTCCCCCAAAATTATTCCATCATTATCTTGCATTATTCCATCCTCAAATCCAGATCCTTTTATTACAATCTTTGCTTCATCTTCACGGCCAACATTTAAGCCCATTACATTTCCTTTTAAATTAATGCTATATCCATGATTATGGTTATTTACAACATTCTCTTCAGTATTAGGTGAATCAGCTATTTTGCGTGTAGCAAATAATTTATTTAAAATGCTCATGTTTTGAGCAATCTACTACGAAACTAGATTTTGTCAAATATATGCCCCATTTTCTTCTGCTTTGCCTTTAGATACTTGGATTGTCTTTCGGATACTGGGGGTATTTCTATAGAAACGCGTTCTATGATTTCTAGGCCAAAGCCGGATAAACCTACTACTTTTCTAGGATTATTCGTGAGTAAGCGGATTTTGGATAGTCCAAGGTCCTTAAGTATTTGTGCTCCAGTTCCGTAGTCACGGATATCATCTTCGAAGCCGAGTTCGCGATTAGCTTCCACAGTATCAAGGCCATGTTTTCTCTGAAGCTCATATGCTTTCATTTTGTTTGCGAGGCCTATACCTCTTCCTTCTTGCCTCATATATAAAACAACTCCAGATTTTTCTTTTTCTATTATTTTCATCGATTCATCTAGTTGCAATCCGCAATCGCAATGTGCTGAGCCAAATGTTTCTCCGGTTAAGCATTCAGAGTGAACACGAACTAGAGTAGGGGACATAGGATTTATTTCTCCTTTTATAAGTGCGATGTGCTCTTCTTTGTTTAGTAGATCATTGTAAATGTGAAGCTTCCACATTCCGGTATCTGTTTCTAGTTCTGTTTCTACTTCTTTTCTTACAAAGGTTTCATTCCTTCTTCTCCATGCAATTAGATCTTCTGTAGAGATTATTGGAATGTTATGTTTTTTGGCAAAATCTTTTAGAGCAGGAACTCGCATCATTGTTCCATCATCATGCATCAGTTCAGAGATCACAGCTCCTTCTCTTACTCCTGCGAGACGACATAGATCTACTCCTGCTTCTGTATGACCTGCACGCTTAAGGACTCCTCCATTATTAGCACGTAGTGGAAATATATGTCCGGGGCGTCTAAGGTCCTGAGGTCTTGCTACAGTGTTTATAGCAGTTTGAATAGTTTTTGCTCTATCTGCTGATGATATTCCTGTGGTTACGCCACTTGATGCTTCTATGCTTATGGTAAAAGGAGTTTTTCTATGCGAGGTGTTATTTTCTACCATTGGTGGTAGCTCCAATTGATCGGCAATTTTGTTACTTAGCGCGAGACACACAACTCCTCCAGTAAACCTGATAAGGAATGTCATTTTTTCTGTATCTATATGTTCTGCTGCACATACTAGATCACCTTCGTTTTCTCTATTTGCATCGTCCACTATTATTACAAATTTTCCAGAACGAATTGCATCTATTGCCTCTGAAATATTACCTGTAATCACGCATACAGATTATTTCCTTATGAGTCACAATGGAAGCAGTTATTTACCTAAGTTCTACCGTATAGGTTTGGGATTTGGCAGCATTCTCTTTCTTTCTTACAGATATATACCAATCTCCTGGATCGTACTGTGCTGTTTCTCCACATTTTGGAATGCTGAAGCTAGAGAGATCTACATTATCCGCAGGAAATAGCATGCATGATAGATCGTTCACCGAACTTACTTTTACTCTGTGAGGTTCTTGTGCTCCTACATAGAAGTGATACCAATCTTCATAATCTCCTTCCGACAATGTGTCGGTACGTGGACGACCAACCTTCAGAGATACAGCATCTATAAATCCATCATTTCCATCTCCGAGTCCGTGGTCTATGCCCAAGGCATAATCCGCTCCTTCGCTTGGTGATCTTATTTCCATTTGATAATTACCAGCTCTTAGAGAGCCATTTATGAAACAGCTACCACTTTCTTCGTATCCTATAAAGAATTCACTGGAAAATCCGTTTGGACCCAGTAGATACAAATAACATTTAAGTCCTGCACTTGTTGATGTTAGATTTGTTGCTTCTACCTTTACATTTGTGTCAGTTGAAATTTCAAAAAAGAAAGCAGATGCTCCGCGCTCTCCTGTTTCTCCTGTTTTATGAATAGGAAGACTTTCATTTTTGGAAGCAGATGGGTGGTCAGTGTTATTATTTATAGGATTATTGTTTATGGGAGGGTTATCATTATTTTCCTCTTCGTCACCTTCTTTTTCAAATAAAGTATCTTCCGTGTTTAGTGCTCTATAGAGAATCTCTGCAGCGCTTGCTCTGGTAACTGGTTCGCTAGCATTAAAAGTATTTTTTTCTGTAAATGAAGCAGGTAGAAGTCCTAGAGCTATAGATCTGTGTAGATAAGGAGCATACCAAGCGCTACTTGTTATGTTTCCTATGAAGTCTATGCTCAGGCGATCTTCTTGTGTGAGAACTGGAACAGTGAATTCCATTCCATTTAATACCATCTTAAGTGCTTCGACTATATTTACAACTTGTTGTGGCTTGAAGGTTCTATCTGGATATCCTTGTACGAATCCATCATGCATCGCTGTGCAGACTACAGTGGAGAACCATGCTTCGTCTGGTATATCGTTTGCGCATCCACGGTAAATAGAACGAGTTTCTTTTCCATTTGCGCGATATATGAGCGTGAGTAATTCTGCGCGATTCAGATTCCTATCTGGCGCAAAAGTGCCATCATCATTTCCTTGCACTATCCCTCTTCTTTGTAAGTCATAAATTGCAGTGGCATTTGGATGACTAGTTGGAACATCTGGAAAAGAAGCTGCAAGAGAAACAGCACTTGGAAAAAAGAAAAAGGCAACGGTAGTAATAACAAAACGTTTCATAATATAGTTAAATACGATTTTACGTTGTTTCTTACATAAAAAGCAACTAGTTGTTATTTATGAACAATGTTATGTGGCACTACTGCGTAAATTTAATATTTCTAAAAGTATTTTTGCAGCTTCCTCTGCTCGTAAAATCCTTTTTTTTGCTTGATCCATTGAATCTACGTACAAGACTGAATGAATGATGGGAATGTTTTTATCTAGTTGTACTTTCATTACGCCATCTGTGCATGCTCTTGCGATTTCATCTGCATGATGCGTTTCTCCTTTTATAATTATTCCTATTGCTATTATTCCATCTATGTTTCCTTCTTCTATGATGCGTTTACATTCGAGAGGTATTTCGAATGATCCTGGAACAGTAGATATAGTTATATCTTCTTCTTTTATTCCATTGTTCATAAGCTCAGACATCGCAATACTTTCCATCTCATCTATGAGGTCTATGTAGAACGCCGATCGAACTATGGCTATGTGCATGTGTGGATGATAGGGGAATTTGGGTTTCGTTGATGTAATTTAGTCGTTTGAATAATTGACATAATTGCATTTAGTTTTAACATATTTCTATGCCTAGAAAAGGAATTTACACAAGAGATTATGGCGGAGGGTCTTATGGCAGGCCACATGCTGTAAGAGTTTCAAAAGAAAAGTTAAGGAGCTTCAAGTGTTTAGAGTGTGAAAAAACTAGCCTTATGTCTCTTGTGCAAGCGACAAGAGTTGCTGTTAATAGATGTTTCAAATGTGGAGGTTCTGTTGAGGAAACTAAAACTAGCAAAAAACGCACTTTGAATAGAGAAGCTATTGTAAAAGAAAGAAGGGATCCAAATACAGTTACTCCATATGTTTGCCCGGGATGTGATGCTTGTTTTGCAGATGAGAATGCAAAAATTTATCATGCATCGGTCTCTAAAGATGCAAGATGTTTAAATAGTTATGTGAGCAAGGGGATGACTACCATTTGTGGCCAAGTTTTTTTAAAGGAAACAATTCATGTACATGATTTTGGTGATGGATATTGTGTGTGTGGAATAAATCTTTTTGGTGTTTTTGTAAATCAAATAAGAAAATTTGAAACAAAAGAAGAGGCAGAAGATTTTGTTGCAGATGTTGAGATTGGAGATGTGGAAAAAGGATTAGTTTAGTTTTTTGATAGATAGTGCCCCTTCGTCCTGATTTATAACTGCTTGAAGGCTATCCTTCGCTTTTGCTGGCTTGCCAGCCGAAGTCGCAGCGACTCTGTTTTATCAGAAAATGCAAACTGCAAAAGTCTACGGATGGCAGCCTACGCTGCGCGTAGGCTGGTGCCGTGGGAGAGACTCGAACTCTCACAGGATTACTCCTACACGCCCCTCAAGCGTGCGCGTCTACCAATTCCGCCACCACGGCATTTTTGTCTAAAAGATCTGATACATCTGCTTGCCGGCAGACAAGTCTACCAATTCCACCACCACGGCAAGTGACTAAAGGAATGTTGAAGCATTTTGCGATCAAAATCCAGGATTTATATTACGATTAGGGATCATGGCCAAAACTGCTGGAGGAAATTGTTGCAAGCTCATAGTTTGATTAATATTAGAAAATCTAAGTATAAGATGTGGCATCGCCGTCCTCGGCGATGAGTTGGCGCAGGCGTCCTCGCCTGCGTCGCTACAACAGTTATTACCACCCGCGCCCAGGAGGGCGCGGGCAACTCATCGGCGAGGACGCCGATGCTACGCCACACACAAGCCTTTTTATTTTTTCTGACATTTTTAGGATGATCTATTTTCATTTTCTTTTGCAGCTTTGATCATAATCCACTATTAGAATGATAGAATGAGCTTATGAGTCAGATTAATGTCATGGAAGTTTTACAAGAACTCAAAAAACTATATAAACCGCCAAAGAGCTTTTTAAATCATAAAAATCCGTTTGAACTTCTTGTCGCAACGATTCTTTCTGCGCAGTGCACAGACAAGGTGGTAAATAGAGTTACAGAAGACTTATTTAAAAAATACAAGAAACCAGAAGATTATCTAAAAGTTGGATCTATTGAACTCGAAAAAGATATACATTCGTGTGGAACATATAAAAACAAAGCGAAGTTTATAAGAGGCACATGTGAAATGCTTATAGAGAACTACGTAGGCAAAGTTCCAGATTCCATGGAAGAGCTAATTAAGTTGCCTGGTGTAGGCAGAAAGACTGCATCTATTATTCTTTATGTAGCTTTTGGAAAGCTAGAAGGCATAGCTGTAGATACTCATGTGATCAGACTTTCTAATCGCTTAGGGCTTACAGGTGCCGTATCACAGTATGCTATAGAGAAAGATCTTATGAAGCAGTTACCAAAAAAACATTGGGGAGAGATAAATCCACTTCTTATAAGTCATGGCAGGGCAATTTGTGATGCTAAAAAGCCAAAATGCAGCCAGTGCATTTTTAAGAATCAGTGTCCGTCGTCATCTGTTGCCATTTGAATTCGATAGATAGAACATTTGTCGATAGAGCATCGATAAGGAGTCTTTTATAGGTTGCGGCAAGAATTTTAGTTGATGCTTGCAGGTGCCTTAAGCCATTTGTGATTTTTCTGCTTTCATATAGTAATAATTTATATCTTCTTTCAAAAATTAAACGAACATGTTGCAGAGAAGTTCTAGATTGTTCTGCAGCAATAAATAAGGTGTCAAGTTCCCTAGAAACATCATCATCTGTGATGGCAAAAAATTTGTGTGATTTAAGTCTCTCTCTAAAGGAGAGGGTATTGCAAAATAATTCCCACAATTTTTCCGGTTGTATTTCTGTAGATACTGAGGCAACACAGGCGCGATAAGCTGCAAAATCAACATCCTTTGATGATAGGCTTTCATGTGCCATTTTTGATATAACTATTAAATTCCAATTCATCGATTATTGAAACTTCAAGCTCTTTAGCTTTTTCTAGCTTGCTTCCCGCTTCTTCTCCAGCCAAAACATAGTCTGTGTTCTTGCTTACAGTAGAACTAACTTTGCCACCTCGATCTTTTATCATCTTTTTTGCCTCTTCGCGACTTAGAGAGGGGAGTGTGCCAGTAAGTACAAAAGTTTTTCCAGAAAAGATCTGTTCTACAGTTGTTCCTTTTGGAAGCAGGCAAACAACTCCTCCGTTTTCGAATTTATGTACTAGAGCTCTATGGTCTTCGTTGCTTACCCAATCAGAAATTGACTGAGCAACTATCTCTCCTATCCCTTCGATTTCTTTTAGTTCATCTACAGAGTAGTTTTGTAAAGTTTTCAAGAATTCAGAGAGTCTTATAGCTTCTAAAGTTTTTTCTACTTCCTCTTCTACAAAAAGTGATTGTTGAGAAGAGATAGATTTTTTTTCTGCGATAGTAAGTTTTTCTGTTTTCCATTTAAGTCTTCTAGCCAAAATTTCTGCGGTTTCTCTTCCTATATGCCTAACCCCCAATGCAAATATAAATCTATCTAGAGGAACTTTCCGTGCATTTTCTATAGAAGAAAGAGCATTATCTATTTTTTTCTCTTTGAATAAATCAAGTTGAGAGAGTTCATTATCAGTAATATAAAAAATGTCTGCAAGATCACTCACATAACCTTTATCTATTAGCTGATCTATAGTTTCTTTTCCAAGGCCTTCTATATTAAATGCATATCTAGAAACCATATGTTCTATTCTTTCTAATCTCATTCCTCCGCAATCTGGATTTGTGCATCTGTGTACTACCTCTCCTTCTGGTCGGCCGAGTTGCTTATCGCAGCTTGGACAACTTTTTGGATAGTGAAATGCCTTTGAGTCCTTTGGTCTTAGTTTTTTAAGTGTTTGTACTACTTCTGGAATTATATCTCCCGCTTTTTGAACTATAACTGTGTCTCCTATATGAATATCTAGTCTATGTATCTCATCTTCGTTATGAAGTGTCGCACGAGATACTGTAGTTCCTGCAAGCTGCAACGGGGTAAGAAGTGCTACAGGAGTTATGGCCCCTGTTCTTCCTACTTGTAGTTCTATATCCAGAATTCTGGCTGTTCCTTGCTCTGCTGCAAACTTATATGCACGAGCCCAGCGTGGCGCTTTTGCTGTAGAGCCTAAATCTTTTTGTTTTTTTAGATCGTTAACCTTAAGAACGATTCCATCTATCTCATATGGAAGTTGATCTCTTTTTCTATCCCATTGTGACAATACTTTATCTGCTGCTTCCATACTTTTTATAACCCTAAATTCTTTATTTACCGGAAGTCCAAGGTTCGAAATAGTTTCTAATATTTCTGTTTGATTTTTTAGTCCTAAATCTTCTATTACATTTCTGTTTAATCCATAGCAAAAGATTTGCAGCTCTCTTTCTGCTGCAATATGCGGATCTAATTGTCTTACAGATCCCGCTGCTGCATTTCTAGGGTTTGCAAATTTATCTTCATCTTTGAGTTTAGAATTTAGCTTATTCAGTGATTCTTTATTCATGTAGACTTCGCCAAAAATTTCGATTGAAAGATTAGAATCTTTTGATTTTCTTAACTGAAAAGGTATAGATTCAATGGTTCGAACAGCATGTGTTACATCTTCACCTTCCACACCATTTCCTCTAGTGACTGCACGTACAAATTTTCCATCTTCATATACCAATGTGATATTTAGTCCATCTATCTTTAGTTCTGCAACGTATTCAAGTGCAGAGGTCTCATCATCCAGAGCTCTTTTTATCTGATCTTCCCAGTCTGCAAGATCATCAGGAGAAAATGCATCCATAAGTGATTCCTTCGGTGTGATGTGACGGATTTTTGGTAGACGACTATCAAGTGGAGCGCCTACGCGCTGAGTAGGGGAGTCCTCTGTTACTAAATCTGGAAATTTATTTTCTAATTCTATGAGTTCTTTCTTCAGTGAATCACGCACAGCTTCACTTACTTCAGATTTATCCAATATGAAATATTCATGATTTCTTTGCCATATCTCCTCTCGTAATTTGGCAATACGATCTTTTGCTTCTGATTGTGTCACGTCAGTATTCTACAGCTTTTCTATCGCTAGTTTTACAATCTTTGCTACTTCTGCTCTATTTACTGAATCGTTTGGGCGAAATGTGCCTTTTGGAGTTCCGTCTACATTCTTGTCACCAGAAATAATTCCAAGTGCATATCCATATGCAATGTCATTTCTGTATTCATGTGAAGCGGAATCAGAGAATGGAGGATTGCCTTCGGGTATATCTATTTCAAAAGCCTTAAGTGCATAGTGAAGCACTTCTGCTCGCGTTGCCATTGCGCTTAAGGTTCTTCCTCCAAGACCTAAATCCATTTTTTCTGAACATGCGACAAAGCTCTCTGCCCAGTGTCCCAATGCATCCTTTCTTTCTGGAGTGCCACACGCAGATGTATCTACTCCAGCAGAAAGCAATGTCATCTTTAGTGCTGCTGGTCTGGATACATTTCCCCCTGGATCATATCCAATTATTTTTCCGCTCGAATCTTCTTTGCCAGATACAATTTCTAGCTCTACAAGAGTGAGTATCGATGAATAGAACCATGCATCCTTTTTTACATCCCAGAATGTTACATTCTCTCCATTTCGCTCGAAGTTTAAATAGTTTTCTGAAGCACCACTTTCTTCTGCTGCACTTTCTAAGTCTTCAATTAGTGAGCTTAAGCCTGTCTCATCTCCAGAAATGTCCTGGTTCATAGTATCTAAACTTTTTGTAAATGATTCTATGTCTACAAATGCATATGAGACTTGAGGAAGTAAAAGAGAGGAAACTATAAGTAGTGCTAATGTACGCATAATATTGTAATGGTAGCACTCATGGCGTGATATCAATCATTCATTTCCGCTTGCAAAAAAAATTGTGTGCAGTGTTATCACTCTTTGTTTATATGCGTTATGGAGTAATATTTGTTTTAAATAAGAATTTTCCCATTATTATTATGATAAAAAGATTAATTGTAACAATGTCCTCTGTTATATCTTTTGTTTTACTGTTTTTACTTGGTTCAAGCATTTCTAATGCTCAAGATTATATGACAAATGATTTTGATTGCAGCATGGAAATAGTAAGCGAGGCAAAAACTAGATGTAGTGTTCTTATAGATGAACAAGCAGTAGAAGATTGCATGAGAAAAAATTTAATAAGCGCAAAAAAAGATGGAGATTGCGGTGATAGATCAGATTTTCATGATTATAAAAAGACAAATTCATTTGAAATGGAGAAAGAAGACAGAGAATATGAAGAAAATGATAAATGGAAAAAGAGGGAAGAAAAGATTCATACAGAAAGAGACATAGATACCAGGATGATTGTAGAGATATTTGGAAAGGCTGTAGGAATGCTTATAAGCCTTTCGCAAGAAGATTTGCCTGATGAAATGAGGGGTAGGGTGCAAAAAGCTTTGCTTTGGTTTAGTGAAGCTGTTGGTAAAATTTCTAGAGGTGAAGATGTGGGGGCTCTGGTAGGCGAGGCTAAAAGTCATTTGTATGAGATTGTTTCTATGATTAGCACGCATCCTGGAAGAGGGCCTGACATGGGAGTGCCACATCCAGGTGATCCAGTAAGTTCAGATCCTAGGTTTAGTGGACCTTCTATGGATGAAATGAAAGTCGAGATAGAAGACATGCTTGCAATGTCGGAAGAGATGTTAAACAAGATTCCAATGGCCTTTAAAAGAATGGCAGAAAAGGGATATGAAATAGGTGGATGGGAAGAAGAAGTAGATGCAGCCAGAGAAAGGCTAAGAGAAATGAGATCTATTTGTGGCAATGCTATCGAAAGCGAAGCTCGTGACGATTTTGATAAGTGCTTCGAAGGATTCAAAAATTTCTTTGAGAGGCATATGAGAAAATTGGAAATGCTTGCAACGGAAAATGCTCCACATGAAGTTTTGCAAGATATAGATAAGGAATTTGGTTTTGATGACTATGGTCCAAAGAATCATGGGCCGCCACCTATGCACGAAATGCCTATGGATGAACCTCCTATGCATTACCCAGGAGATTTTCCTCCTCCACCAATGTATGACGGATCTACTGGTGAGCAGTTTGATGGATATATGGGAACACCTACTCATATAAATGTTCCACCAGAGTTTACTGATCCTGGCCCAGATTTTTATTACAGACCAGATTATCCTCCGCCACCACCTAGGTGGGATGATGATGGTGTTCAAATTCATGATATGGGACCTGGTCGCATGAGGAATTTGAAGGATCCTTATAATGATATGGGAGATCGTCCAGCAGGTTATGATGGGCCATCTAGTCCTATGGATGGTGGGACAACTATTATGCCTCCTCCACACATAGAACCACCATTACCTCCGTATGATCCAAGTATTAATCCGGCAGGAATGCAATATCTACCAAGCGGAACATTCCCGCCTCCTCTACCCCCACCACCTCCACCAATTGGAGATAGCGGCGGACAATATCTACCAGGTGGCACGTCGCCAATTCCTCTACCCCCACCACCTCCACCAATTGGAGACGGCATGATGATGCAAGATTTAGATGCAGATGGAATTGCTGATTACTAGTTGTGTGCTACTACACAATGTTGATTTTTAAGAAGTGTCTAAATATAAGTTTATTGTTATGCTCATATAAATGAAAATTGTAATTGTCGTTGCTGGCACAAATGAGAAAAGTAATTGCGATGTTTTGGCACAAGCATTTATGGATGGAATAAGCGCTGTATCAAATGACAATATAGATAGTATTTCTAGAATTAGATTAAAAGATTTGAAAATAAATCATTTTAATTTAGAGAATTATGATGCAGAAAATTTAGACGAAGAAGATTTTGCGATGATTCGCGGAAAGATAGAAGAAGCAGACGGAGTCGTTTTTGCGAGCCCTGTTTGGAACTTCGGAGTTCCAGGTCATTTGAAGAACCTGATAGATAGAATGGGAGAATTTGCATTAGACGAAACAAAGTCGAAGGGAATTTTGAATGGCAAGCCTTTCTATCTTATCTTCACAGGTGGGGCACCATATGCTGCATGGAAAGGGCTTATGCGTAAGACTACTAGTTTCGTTCCTGAGGGGATTAAATACTTTGGAGGAAGTGTGATTGGTTCTCATTTTGAGGGTAGGTGTACCCCCGGTAAGGGTAAGTTTGGATTGGTGGTGGATAAGAGAGAGGGGAGTATGAAGTCTTTGCGCGAGCAGGGTAAAAGTTTTGGACTAGTAGTTCAGGAGTATTCTAAAACAGGAAAATTGCCCGCGAAGCAGGCAATGCTCAAAAGGCTGTATGCGTTTGGACAGGGGGTTATGAAGAAGATAATGTGACCATCTCGTCATAGATTCCACTTTCCTCAAACGACTCCCATACTTTTGGGCCGCCTTCTACTAGTACAGATGAAATTCCTTTTTCTTTGAGTAATTCCATAAGATCGAGGATTGGCATCTTCTCGTTTACTACAATTGTTCGATCTGCATCGGAATCTGTAAGGACTTTTGAATCTGTAAGGACTTTTGAGTTTGGGTCGAGAACTATCCTGATAGGATTGTGGTCCGCGGTCCGCGGTCCGCGGTCCGCGCGCACGTTTAATTCCGGATCATCCGCAACTACAGTTCCAGCACCCACAAGTATTGCGTCATGCTGTGCACGTAAGTTCATATGTGACCATTCGTCTTGATCCTGTGATGTCACATGTTCGTGAGCGACTTTCATATCTTTTGTAAGAGCTTTTTTTATAGTCACCCACGGCCTTCCATTTTCAAACAAAGAAAAGAAGCCACGATTAAATCTTCTGCACAGAGGCTCTGCAATTGGGCCTATCACTTCTATTCCATTCTGTCTCAAGCAATTAGATCCAGAGTTGCTCTTATCTCTTGCACCAAATACAACAGTAGAAATCCCAGCTCTTATAATCGCATCTGTACATGGTGGCTGTTTTCCTTCTTTGCAGCATGGTTCCATATTCGTATACAGAGTTCCTCCGCGAGCTAAGTCTCCTGCTTTCCTAAGTGCAGCTATTTCTGCATGCGTTCCTCCAAATTCATCGTGCCATCCTTCGGTAAGAACCGATCCGCCTTTTACTATCACGCACCCAACAAGTGGGTTAGGGGATACCTTTCCACGACCATTCTCTGCAAGTTCGAGGCAGCGGTTTATAAAGTGGTAATGCATGGTGATATTATAATGGATAACGTGTCATGCTGAGGAGTCACGACAATCGCAATTGTTGTGACGTCTCGAAGCATGTTGTGCATGAATACATATGTACCATCCCTCAACAAGTTCGGGATTCCTCGAGATGACACAAAACACAAAGTTATACTTAAGCTGCTACAAGTTTAGATTCTGCCTCTGCTGCATATTCTCCCTTTTGTGCCAGTCCATTCATCTTAGCTCTATGCAAAAGTGCAGCTTGTCCAGCAGGGAAGTTGGCTTCGTTTCCTCCCCATGCTTTGAGTGCATCTTCTTGCAGGGCTCTTCCATAGCTAAAGCTAAGTACCCATGGAGCAGATGTAGCTACTTTTGCACATGCATTTAGATTCTCTGTGGACTGTATAGAACTTTGGCCTCCAGAAAGAAATACGATCCCAGGCATAGAAGCAGGTACTGAATTCTGGAATGTTTGAACTGTAGGTCCTGCTACTTCTTCTGGAGTATCTTTTTTGGTTTCTTTTCCAGAGAGAACCATATTAGTCTTTAGAATTGTAAGCGCTGGATCTACTCCCTGCTCTTCGAATTTCTTGTACAAGGTAGATAGTGTTCTTTCTGTAACAGATGCACATTGATCTTGAGTGTGAGATCCATCCATAAGAATTTCTGGTTCACATATAGGTACATATCCAGCATCGATTACCCATGCAGCCTGTTCTGCCATTACGCTCATAGCGTAATCTAGAAATGCAGCATTAGGTTCTGGTTCTACGAGTACTACTTGTCTCCATTTGGTAAATCCTAGTGTTCCACTGCTTCTCTCTGTCCAATTCTCGAGTCTTTTGCCAAGACCTTTAAGTCCACGGGTAATAGTTTGTGATCCGAAGTTTGGATGTTCTTCTTTTCCTTCGTCATTCTTTATCCCCGGCACTACTCCACTTGCCGCAATCATCTCAGAGAAAGTCTGACCATTTGTATCTTTCTGATCGATAGTTTCATCAAACAAAATCACTCCACTTATGAATTCTTCGTATCCTTGTGTAGTGAAGAGCATGTTCCTGTAAGCAATTCTATTTTCCTCTGTGTTTTCTACGTTTATAGAGTCCAGTCTCTTTTTTATGGTTCCTGTACTTTCATCTGCTGCCAGGATTCCTTTTCCTGGAGCGAGGATTTTTTGGATATTTGCTGAAATTCTTGCAGTGTCTGGCATAGTTTACATTTGGGAAAAAGACACTGGGATTTTAGCCTTCACAGAAAAAAACCTCCAGTGGTAACTGGAGGATGTATGAGTTACATACATCGTGTGCACTCCACTGGCAGGACAAAGATGCTCTAAATATATCTCAATAGGCCTCCTATAATCCAGTGCCTGATGAGGCCTGAAAGTATTGTATTCAACCAGATAGGC